>Ga0126373_10000020_pt1 | contig 182907 bp, 166 predicted proteins | sample PanSoiMetPlot_11_FD_92545 | JGI IMG/M metagenome (GOLD analysis project Ga0126373, IMG submission 92545) | Tropical forest soil microbial communities from Panama - MetaG Plot_11 | ecosystem: Environmental > Terrestrial > Soil > Tropical forest > Bulk soil | place: Panama | collected 2016-02-17
GCCCATTCCTGAATTCGCCCACATTCGGCGGCCCTACTTTGCCATCCTTGCTGTTTGCGAAATATACCCACCATTGGTGACTCGGCGGATTGTAGGTGTAGAACATCAGGCCGACCGGTCCATTGGAGCTGGCGACTTGGGACAACTCGAGCATGGCGCCGTCCCAAATTTTCTGGAAAATTTCAGTGCCATCAAACTCGATCCACGGATCCGATGCAGCGAAGGGGTGAGCTCGGTACTTCGTATGACCTTTCCAAGTGCCGGCGAGCGAATCGAAGTCATGCTGGCCGTCGTGATCGACGCTCGCGGTTGGCGGTCCGGGTTTGGCGACTTCTGAACTCGTTTGGGCGAAGACGAGAATCGAGCCGGGAATAACGACCAGAGCGCTGAACAACCACGCGATGAGATGTTTACCAAGAGCCATGGGTTCTCCTTCTGAAGAGGATGTGCTTGTCACTTTCGCCGCGAGACCAATCCTGCCAGGCAGCATTTCATTTTCAGTTCCCCGGTAGCTGGGCGTAGTGTAAGGCGGATGCACGATGATTGTTGAAAAATCCCCATAACACTCATCAACACGGAAGATGAATAACCGGCGCACGCTCGGGAGAACGCCTGGTAAGGTCAACAACAATCATGACGGAGTTTAGGGATGAGAGTGGAGACGCGACGCTGCTCATGCCCTGCAAATCGGCCGGACCGTACTACACGCGAATGGACAGGATCTGCCCGCCTACCACTTGAAAACAGTCGAGCATAGGAATGATGCCGAACGTGGTATCGAACTCGAAAACAAGCGCATGCGCCAGGATTCGACGCGGCGGACGGTCGCAATATACACTGCCCGCTAGTCGGGCAAGGAGATTGGAATGGCACAACCCAGGTCGGTGAGTGCGAAATCCGGGAGCAACTCCGGGGGCTACAAGAGGATCGTCTACATCATCTGCGCGGTGGCAGCCCTGGGAGGCCTGCTGTTTGGCCTGGACCAGGGATTCATCGCGAACTCACTGGCCACCATCGATGCGCACTACCAAATTGGGGTTGCGGGTGGGGAGCGTTACTCGGCCATCCTGGCAACCGGCGGGATTATCGGCGCGTTGCTCTCGGGCATCTTCGCGCGCTTCCTGGGACGGAAAAAGAGCCTGCTGTTCGCCGGGTTTATTTTCACGGCAGCGTCGGCGCTCTCGGCGATGCTTCCTCCGCTGCCGGTGCTCTCGGCCTGCCGCTTCGCGCTTGGCTTTGCGGTGGGTGTCGCGTCCTTTGTCGTGCCGCTGTATCTGGCTGAAACTGCCCCAGCGTCCATCCGCGGCTCCATGGGCACGCTCTTTCAGCTGATGATCACGATTGGCATCTTCCTGATCTCGCTGACCAATGTTTTCATTGCCCGGGCATTCGCCAACCCTTCCACCTCGCTGCCGCTTATGTTCCTGACGATCACATTCTTCGCGGCGTTGATGTTCTTCGGCGGTTTCATACTCCCGGAGAGCCCGCGCTGGTTGATGCTCAAGCGAAGGAAGGAACAGGCGGTCGCCGTGCTGCAGCGCACGATGAATACTCAGCAGGAGATCGACGCGGAGATCGCGGAGATCGAGCAGACGCTGCACGGGCCGCAGGGCGCCGGTTTTAGCATTGTCCTGCGCGGTTACTTCTTTAAGGTTCTCGTGGTCGGGGTGTTGCTGCAGATGTTCCAGCAACTGGTCGGCATCAACATGATGATCTACTACTCTCCGACGATCTTCGGTTACGCGGGGATAACCGGCTTGCTGGCGGCGATGACGGTCCCGACCGTCAACATGCTGTTCACCTTTCCGGCCATCCATCTGGTGGAGAAATGGGGGCGCAAGAAGCTGCTGTATGTTGGGGCAGTGGCGATGCTGGTCACCATGGTCGCGGCCGGGGTTGCCTTCCAGGCGATCGCGGCCCATCCTGACATGATCAGCGGCACCACCAAGACCGTGCTGCTGGTATCGGCGGTAGTCTATATTTTCGGCTTTGCAGTCTCCTGGGGACCGGTTGCCTGGCTGGTCTGCTCCGAGATTTTCCCGCTGGAGGGCCGAGAAGTCGGAATGACGATTACCACCATGGTCAACTGGACCTTCGCGGGCCTGGTGATGGGCAACGCGCTTTCCTTTATGAAGGCGCACGGGAACGCGTCGATCTTTTACGTGTTCGGAGGCTTCTGTGTGCTGGCGATTGTGTTCGTCGCCATGGTCGTGCCCGAGACGAAGGGGATCACCCTCGAGGAGATGGAGTTCAATCTCAAGAATGGCGTCCCCCTGCGGAGGCTCGGCGAACGCCCCAACATGCACACCCATGTCGACGCCGAGCGAGGTCGGATCAGCCCGTAAGGATTTTGATTTGGAGCGCCATTCGTTCGCCGGGGCGCAGGTCTACTAGGTCAGCCTCAGGTCAATTGACGCAATATCCCCGTTACGCTGGTTGACCGTTCGCCAGCGCCCGAAAATACGAACGCCAACCCTGCGGGTTAGGCTGCTGGCCTGCGACGAAGCCCACCCCTCGTTCGCATCCAGAAAGCCGCCTGCCAGGGACCTTGTTACGAAAACAGGACAGAACTCACAACTCGGTGAGACCTCAGGACTCACGGCCTAGACTCGCGGCGACCCCGTGGAGGCCCCGAACGTGCACATCCGCAAAACCTTGGCCGATCTCATTGCCCAGCGCGCCCAGATTGATCGCGCGATTTCCGCCCTGGAGGCTGTCCTTCCAGAAGACTCCAAGGCCAAACGACGCCGTTCCTCGTCGTCCTCCAAGCCCAAACGACGCTCCGCCGCTTCGCGCTCCGGGGGCGGCCGCGGCGCCGGCAAACTACACAACCAACCCCATAGCCGAGCCAGCGCCCGCATCATTCCCTTTCACGTTCCAAAATCCCACCGCCCGCGCAAGTCGCGTCCCTGGCGCGCGCCCGAGGTGATCTCGCTCTAGGACCCGCGGCGGTTAATGGCTCCGCGCTCCCGCCACTTCTCCGACTTGTCTAATCTCTACTATATCGATAGACTATATGACAAATAGGAGGCCGTATGCCGTTCGAGCGCGCCAGCTTCTTAAGCTTCATCCTCAAACCCACCGGCGAGGTCCTCGCCGCCATGCCCGACGACGAAGAGTTCTCCGTCCAGCAGCTCCGCGATTATGTCGCGGGCCCGCCTGAAGTTCTCTGCGAAACCGGCGACGGCTATCTTCTGTTCCACAATCGAAACGGCCGCCAGCAGCTCCCGGTCAACTTGCTCGCCAGCTCGATCTGCGCCCAATACGCGCCGCACCAGCCCGGCGTCACCGGCCGCGCCTTCCTCGCCCACCCCGATCACGTCCCCGCCTTCTGGCGGCGGACCCTCCAGCCCGGCACGGCCCGCAATCGCCGCATCTCATAACTCGCAAACCCACGCCGAGCCAGATCCCCAACCCTCAAAAGATCCTCGACGACTCCTTTCGTGATCTTTGAACAATCACCTTGCCCGCCCAGGATTCGATACAATCCGCAAGTCGCTACCCGTGAAGTTCTCCCGATACCGGAGCTCCGCATGCCAAAACCCAAGCCCAGCCTTTCCGTGCCGCGAACCGGACGCCCGCAGATTCCTGGTTATGGGATCAGCAAGAGCAAAACCGGCCTGTTGCCCTGGAAGTGGGCGGTCAAGACCCTCGCCGACTCTCGCGAGTACTGGATTGTCACCGTTCGCCCCGACGGCCGGCCGCACGCCATGATCATCTGGGGATTGTGGTTCGACAACGCATTCTGGTTCGGCACCGGCAGCAAGACGCAAAAGGCCCGCAACCTCGAGAAAAACCCAAACTGTGTGGTGGGCACGCAGAATGCTTCGGAGGCGGCGATTCTCGAAGGCGTTGCCGAAATCATCACTGACCCGGCGCTCCGGAAGAAGTTGGAACCCTCCTCCCTGCGCAAGTACGGAATGAGCGGCGCGGGTGGTTCCGAACCCGTTTACCGCGTGCGCCCAAAACGTATATTTGGTTTCATTGAAAAGACCTTCCCCAAAACTGCGACCCGCTGGACGTTCGATTGACCGCAATGACGAGCTCGCATCAAGACTGCTGAGGAGGATGGAATGCGCTTCCAAAGGCGCCAACTACTTCAAGTGTTGTCGTATGCTTTCGGGTCCAGCGTCATTCTGCCTGGGCAGGCGCGAGCCTGGGCGCAGAACTCCGCGCCGTCGGCAACGCCCGCTGCGCCTGCGAAGCCGGCTGCTGAACATGAATCGGGAGCAACGGAAATGGAAAAAGTAGCCGGAATCGGAGGCTTGTTCTTCCGCGCTCATGATCCCAAAGCGTTGGGCAATTGGTACCTGCAACACCTGGGGATCGCGCTCACCCCCACCAGCAACGACTCCCCCGTTTGGCAACAGCAGGCCGGACCAACCGTCTTCAGTCCCTTCCCCGAAACCAGTGGCTATTTCGGCGATCCTCACAAGGTCTGGATGGTGAACTTTCGAGTGCGCGACCTCGACAAAATCGTGGCGCAGCTCCGATCCGCAGGCATAGCGGTTAAGGTGGACCCGCAAGCGTATCCCAACGGGCGCTTCGCTCGTCTGCAGGACCCGGAGGGAAATCCCATCGAATTGTGGCAACCTTCGTAATTCCGCGCTCAACGTTCGGCGCGTTCCAATTCCTGCGCGCCTCACTTGCTCGATGTTGAAAGGATGCGCCGATGATTTCAAAGAGTTGCGGATTGCTCCCCATCCTGCTGTTCTTGGCGCTGCCGTGTTGCGCAGCCGGCCCGCAACCCGTGGTCGTCACGTTTCCAAGTGGAGAACTTACGCTTCACGGCACCTTGCACAAGCCGGATGGCAAGGGCCCATTCCCAGCCGTCGTTTACAACCACGGCAGTGCTGCTGGCATGCTCAGCAAACAGGCTTTCGAAGTACTCGGACCCGTTTTTGCGAAACACGGATGGGTGTTCTTCGGGCCCTACCGCCGAGGCCAGGGCCTTAGCGCTTCCGCAGGCCCCTACATCGGAGATCAGATCGCGGATGCTCAGAAGACGGGAGGCATGCGGGCAGCGGCCGCAAGCATGGTTCGGCTCCTGGAGACCGATCATCTGAACGATCAGTTGGCTGCACTCGCCTGGCTCAAAAAGCAAAGCTTTGTGGATCCTGGTCGCGTCGCCGTGGCCGGCACTTCTTTTGGCGGGATCGAGGCTGTGCTCGGTGCCGAACAAGGAACCTACTGCGCCGGCGTGGACTCAGCCGGTGCCGCCCAGAGTTGGGCAGATGCGCCGGAAGTTCAAGCTCTCATGACGCGCGCCGTCCGTAATTCGAAGGTTCCCATCTTCTTCTTCCAAGCCCAGAATGACTACGATCTTTCTCCCAGCCGCACCCTCTCGGCCGCGATGAAAGATGCCGGCAAGGATTTTGAAGTCAAGATTTATCCGGCTTTTGGCGATTCCGTCCAAGACGGGCATAGCTTCGGGTATTTCGGCAGTGACATCTGGGGACCAGACGTCTTCCAATTCCTCAATCGGCATTGCGAAAATCAATCAGCCAAGCCGAATGCCAGCCATCCATAGCCGTCGCAATTAGATGGCACGACTTCCACATGCCTTTCTGGCGCAACAGCGCATGAAGACAAGTACCCGGTCGTTCGGATCAACCACCGCTCGCGTTGCGCCTCTTAGAACCTCCCTACTTCACCCCGTTCTCCGGATTCCACCACCCCTTCTCTTTCCGGATATAGAGAATCTGCCCGATGTGATAGGCATTGTGCGTCCCCACGTGGGCAATCATGGACGCAAACTTCTTCAGCTTCGCGTCGTCGGCCGCCTCCACTTGCTTTTCGAACTCGGTCATCACCTCGTCCAGTTGGCGGGTCACGTCCTGCCACTGCTTGGCATCAAATTTGTCGAAGGTCTCATCGTTGTTGCCGCTGAACTTCGGCGGGGTCTCGCCCTTGAACTTCATCAGCGAATCCCGATCCCAGTACCACAGGTGATACGCCAACTCGCCAATCGAGTGGTTCCCGTTTCCTTCCTTCCAACTCGCCTGCTCCGCCGTCAGGCCCGCGACCGCGATATTGGCCGGCACAAACCAATCCTTATCATTGTGCGTCGTCTTCAACTGCTCCAGCAGCACGCCCTTCAATGTCTCCGGGCTCTTATTTTGGGCGAACGCGCACACCGACATCGCTACCACGACCACCAACCATCCCACTCTCATCCCTGCCCTCCTCGAATCGAAGTAGTCTCATGCACAGGCCCTCGTCCAAACGTTATAGACGAAGGCGACGCTTCACGGTTAGGACAATCGCCAGCCGCGAGGCTACCTGTTTCTAAGTTTCAGGGTTTCAGAGTTTCAAGGTTTCAAGGTGTTGGGGAGTGCGCAGGGGCGGAAGAAGAACAAGAGCTTTTAACCGGGCAGAACGCGAAGGGTTCGCGGAGGACGGGAAGGTTCCTCGCCAGGCCCAATCGCAGCCTGCTCCATCCGCCGCGTTATTATTTCACGGGAGCGAACGCATGGCGAACCCGAATTCGACCTTGAAACTTTGAAACCTTGAAACCTTGTGACTTGAAGCCTTGCGACTTGAAACCTTCTTTCCCATCCTGTCCCGCAGCAAACCTGCTAACATGTCGCCGCAGTAATCCAAGACCCTCGATGATCGGCGAGAAGATCTCCCACTACCGCGTGGTGGAAAAGCTCGGCGGCGGAGGCATGGGCATTGTCTTCAAGGCTGAGGACACCCGTCTTCACCGCTTCGTCGCGCTTAAATTTCTTCCCGACGAACTCTCCCGCGATCCCCAGGCGCTGGCCCGCTTCCAGCGCGAAGCGCAATCGGCCTCCGCGCTCAATCATCCCAACATCTGCACCATCTACGATATCGGCGAAGACACCGGCCGCACCTTCATCGTCATGGAGTACCTGGAAGGCCGGACCCTCAAGCACGCCATCATCGGCCGTCCCCTCGATCTCGACACCCTCCTCAACATTGGCATCGACGTCTCCGACGCGCTCGACGCCGCCCACGCCAAGGGCATCGTTCATCGCGACATCAAGCCGGCCAACATTTTCCTTACCGATCGCGGCCACGCCAAAATCCTCGACTTCGGCCTCGCCAAGGTCACTACCGACGCCGCCATCGCGGCCGCCGATACTCAAACCGGGGGCGTGGATCCTCATCTCACCAGCCCCGGTACGGCCGTCGGCACTGTCGCCTACATGTCTCCCGAACAGGCGCGCGGCAAGCCGCTTGACGCTCGCACCGATATCTTCTCCTTCGGCGCGGTCCTCTACGAAATGGCTACGGGCGCCGTCCCCTTTCGCGGCGAAACCACCGCCGTCATCTTTGATCAGATCCTGCACCGGCAGCCGGCCATCCCGGCGCGCCTGAACCCCGACCTTCCCCCCAAGCTGGAAGACATCATCAACAAAGCCCTCGAAAAAGATCGCGATCTCCGCTACCAGCACGCCTCCGATCTTCGTACCGACCTCAAGCGCCTCAAGCGCGAGACCGAGTCCGGCAAGACCGCCGCTCAGAACACCGCTAGCGAAGCCGAACTTCCCGCGTCCGCCACTTCCTCCAGCGCGCGCCTGAGTTCTTCCGCCCGCCAAACAGCCGTGTCGGCCGCCGCTCAGTCCGCCACCTCGATTCCCCGGCCCAGCAAGTTCCCCTACATCCTCGGCGCGTGCGCAGCGTTGCTGCTCGCGGCTTTGCTCGCAGCCGGCTATTACCGGTTCGCCCATCGCGCCCCGGCGGCCACTGCCCCGCTCACCGAGAAGGACACCATCGTCCTCTCGGACTTCGAAAACTCCACCAACGATCCCGTCTTCGACGAGACTCTCAAACAGGCGCTCGCCGTCGAGCTTGGCCAATCGCCCTTTCTGAATATCCTTTCCGACCGCCGCGTCAGCGAGACCATGCAGTTGATGGGTCGCAAACCCGGCGATAAGGTCACGCGCGACGTGGCCCGCGAAATTTGTCTTCGCACCGGCACCAAGGCCCTGCTCAACGGCTCCATCTCCCGGCTCGGCTCGCAATATGTCATCGGCCTCGAAGCCGTCAACTGCAGCACCGGCGACGTTCTCGCCAAGGAGCAAGGCGAAGCCTCCTCCAAGGAGACCGTCCTCAAGACCCTCGGCCAGGTCGCGACTTCCATGCGCACCCGGCTCGGGGAGTCGCTCGCGTCGGTCCAGAAATTCGATGTCCCGATTGAAGCCACCACCTCCTCGCTCGACGCCCTGAAGGCCTTCAGCATGGGCGTCCGAGTCAGCCGCGAGAAGGGACCGGCCGAAGGAATATCGTTCTACAAGCGCGCCCTTGAACTCGATCCCAACTTCGCCACCGCCTATGCTCTCCTCGGCCTCAGCTACTCGAATCTCGGCCAGCCCAGCCGCGCCGCCGAAAATCTTCAGAAAGCGTATCTGCTTCGCGACCGGGTGAGCGAGCGTGAGAAGCTCCGCATCTCCGCCAATTACTACTTCATCGTGACCGGCGAGCTCGAAAAAGAAGCCCAGACCTATCAGCTGTGGATGCAGAGCTACCCGCAGGATCCCGTCCCGCACGGCAATCTCGGCGCCAACTACTCCGCCCTCGGCCAATACGATCAAGCCTTGCCCGAACTCAAGCAGGGCGTCGCGCTCGCCCCCAGCGGTGTCGTCGGCTATCAGAATCTGATCCTGGTCTACCTAGCGCTCGGTCAATTCGACCAGGCCAAGGCCACCCTGGCCGCCGCCGCGGCTCAGAAACTCGATGCCGGATCCCTGCAGCTGATGGAGTACTTCCTGGCTTTCCTGAATCACGATCCGGCCGCGATGGCCCAGCACGTTGCCTGGGGCGCCGGCAAACCCGGAGATGAAGATCCTCTCCTCGCCACCCAATCCGACACTGAAGGTTATTACGGCCGCTTACCCGCGGCCCGCGACTTCGCTCGCCGCGCTGTCGATTCCGCAATCCGTGCCGACTCCAAGGAGACTGGCGCTCTCTGGCAAGTGGACGGCGCCTTGCGCGAAGCCGAATTCGGCAATGCCCCTCAGGCTCGCCGCGAGGCCAGCGCCGCCCTCACCCTTGCCCCCGGACGCGATGTCAAAGTCCTGGCTGCCCTCGCCTTCGCTCGCTCCGGCGACGTTCCTCGCGCTCGTACTCTCGCCGACGAACTCGAGAAAACCTATCCCACCAACACCACCCTCAAGCTCTACTGGTTCCCCATCGTGCGCGCCGCCATCGCTTTGGGCAGCCAAAAGCCCGACGAGGCCTTGATCGCACTCGAGGCCGTCGCGCCCTACGAACTCGGTGAACCGCCCCCCTTCCAGGTCGGCACCATGTATGCTCCCTTTCTCCGCGGCGAAGCCTATCTCGCTCAGCACAACGGCTCCGCGGCCGCTCGCGAATTTCAGAAGCTCCTCGACCATCGCGGAGTCGTCCTCAACTATCCCCTCGGCTCGGTCGCGCAGCTCGGCTTGGCCCGCGCCTACGCCCTCGCCGGGGACTCGGCCAAGGCAAGAGCTGCGTACCAGGGCTTCCTTACTCTCTGGAAAGATGCCGACCCCACTATCCCCATCCTCGTCTCCGCCAAGGCTGAGGTCGCTAAGCTTCCATAGGATTTTTCCTGGGTAATCAGGTAAGAGCGGCTCAGTCAAGCCAGGAACGGAATTTTCCAATGCGCTGGCTTACGTGCGGGCCGGCGGTTGTTTGGTCACCGGCATTGGCTTGTTCGCTTCTTCCAGCTGTTGCGCGATCTGCCAGAATTCCGGTAATCGCTCCCACACCGCCAGCTGCTCGAACACCTCGCGCTGCGCCGCAAACGCTTCCTCCAGCGGTTTCTCGCTCCCGCTGGCGTCGGTGGCGGGCTTCTCCCGGGTCAACTGATCCGCAACATAGACTGCGATCGATATATCAAAAGCGGTGTGCGGAATTCGCGCCGGCCGGTGGTGATGCGCAATCGCCTCCACCGCCAGGTGCGGGATTCCCCACAAACCCAGCAAATACGCCCCGATCTCGGCGTGCGATGTTCCCAAGATCTCCTCTTCGGCCTGGTATTGCGCGCAGCCTCGTTCCTCGGCGCGCTTGAGGGCGGTCAGCATCGTGTCCGGCATCCGCGCGGCCAGTACCAGCTCTCCCACGTCGTGCAACAGCGCCGCCACTACCGCGAACTCCCGCATGCTCGAATCGAGCGGCAGCTTCCCGGCCAGCGCAGCACTGCGGTGCGCATGATCCTGCAATGCTTCCCAAATCTGGGGCAGCCGGGGGTCCGGCCGGAACACCGTGAACACTTCCGCGGTGAGCGCCAGGTTCTTGATGGTTTCCACTCCCAGGTAACTGACTGCGCTGACCAGGCTCGTCACCCGCCGCGCCAGGCCGAAAAAGGCGCTGTTGGCCAGCTGCAGCACCTTGGCCGACATGGCCGCGTCCTGCTCGATGATGGCCGCGATCTGCCCGATCGAAATATCCGGCTTGCGCACCGCCTCCAGCAGCGCCGAATAGACCCGCGACAGCGAGGGCAGGTCGCCAATCGATCCCACAGCCTGGCGCAGTTCGGCGCTGCCCAGCAACTCCTGCAGCGTGAACACCCGCTCGATGGTGGCCCGCACCTCGGTCGCTTCACAGGGCTTTGCCAGGAATCGATGGGCGACCGGAATGGCCCGGGTTGCCGTCTTGATCTCGGAGTGCCCCGACAAGACAATTCGCGCCGTCGCTGGAAACCGGTCGCGGATGTGCCCCAGCAACGTCGCGCCATCCATGCCCGGCATCCGCATGTCGGAAATCACGATGTCGAACGGCGCCGTCTCGCACGCCTTCAGCGCCGCCTCTCCTCCCACCGCAAACTCCATCTCCCAGCGCTTCCGGTCTTCGTGCAGGCTGCGGCGCAAGCCATCCAGAATGCGGCTTTCATCGTCGACGAACAATATGCGTTTCACGCCCCTGCTCCTTTCGCCGTCAGCGACTTTCCTGCGTAGGGCAGGCGCACGATGAAGGTCGTGCCCTTCCCGACCTCAGTCTCGAAGTGAATCGTGCCCTCGTGCTTGTCCACTATCACCGAGCGCGAGATCGACAGCCCTTGCCCGGTCCCCTTCCCCACTTCTTTGGTGGTGAAAAACGGATCGAAGATTCTCCGCTGAACCTCGGCCGGAATGCCGGTGCCGGTGTCGCTCACCCGCACCTCCACGTAGTCCCCGCAGTTGCGGGTCGAGACTCGAATCTTCCCTTTGCCCTGGCTGCCATCGCGCGTCACATCCCCGATCGCATGGGCTGCGTTCACGATCAGATTCAGCACCACCTGGTTGATCTCTCCGGGCAGGCACAAAACGGGGGGCAGCGGCGTGTCAAAATCCGTCTCCATGTCCGCCACATACTTCCACTCGTTGCGCGCCACGGTGATCGTGCTCTGGATGGCCCGGTTCAGATCCACCTCCGTCTTCTCCTTGCTTCCCGGATGGGAGAACTCCTTCATTGCGCTCACCAGCGTCGATACCCGTCCCACCCCGTCGAGCGCCTGCTCGATCGCCGCCGGAATCTCAGTGAGCAGATAGTCCACGTCGATCTGCGCGATCTCGCCATCCGTCGCCGGCGCCGGTACGCCCGGTGCCTCCCGCGGCCCCTGCCGATACCCGCGCAGCACTCCTCCCAGGTCCACAAAGGCGTCTTTCAAAAAGCGCACGTTGTCCCCGATGTACTGCGTCGGGGTGTTGATCTCATGCGCGATCCCCGCCGCGAGCTGGCCGATCGATTCCAGCTTCTGCGCATGCAGCAACTGCTGCTGCAGCATCTTGCGCTCGGTAATGTCCTCGGTCATCCCGTCGAACCGCACCAGCGTCTCCCGCCTCCGCGCCCCCTGTACGCTGGTCGCGATCCAGATCCGGCTTCCGTCCTTGCGGTTCACCTGGCACTCGAAACTGCGCACCAGCCCTCCCCGTTCCAACGTCGTCCGCAGTTGTTCGGCTTGACTGGCCTCGACGAAAATCTGCCAGACGCTGCCTACGCTCCGCATCAGCTCGTCCGGCGTCTCGTAGCCCAGCATGTTGGCCATCGCCTGGTTGACGCTGACGAACCGTCCCTCCGGCAGCACCTGGAAAATGCCGATCATGGCCTGCTCAAAGATGCTCCGGTACCGGTGTTCGGCCTCCCGCAGCGCTTCCTCCACGTTCTTGCGCTGCCGGATGTCCCGGCCCACTCCCGCGATCCCAATCACCGTCCCGCGTTCATCGCGCAGCGGCACCTTAGTCATCAAAATCGGGATCGAACGTCCTGCGCTGTCCAGCATGCGCTCCTCGCGATTGAACAGCGGCTCCCCGGCTTGCATCACCGCCCGGTCATCGGCCTGATGCATCGCCGCGATGTGCTCCGGGAAAAAGTCCAGATCGGTCCTGCCGACCATCAGCTCCGGCGACTTCAGCCCCGCCAGCTTCGCCATCTGCCGGTTCGCCAGCAAGAACCGCTGTTCGGTGTCTTTCACGAACATCAGGTCCGGGATGTTGTCGATGAAAGCCCGCAGCATCCGCCGCTCCTCGGCCAGGGCCGACTGCAGCAGCTTGGTCTGGGTGGACATCCGGCGGTCGATCAGCGAGGTGAGCACCGCGATGCCCAGCATGAGCAGCGTACCCACGATGATGGCCCCGTTCGCGAAGGCCGAGATGTCCACGGCGTACTTCAGGTTCGGTTCTTCGCCGGTCGCGTAGAACGTGACCGCCGCCATCCCCGTGTAGTGCATCACCGGTATCGCCAGCCCCATCAGCACCGCGCTCGCCGCCCGCAACCTCCGGTCTGGCTTGTCCCCGCGGAACCGGTACGTCAGCCCCAACGCGGCGAGCGCGATTCCCACCGCCAGTACCACCGACAGCGCGAACACCCACAGGTTGTAGTGATGCATCGCCGCCAGCCGCATCGCGGCCATCCCGATGTAGTGCATGCTGGCGATCCCGCCCCCCATCGCCAGGCTGCCCACCAGGGCATTCGGCAGCGTCATCTGCGGCCGGCTCACCACGTACAGCGCCGCCAGCGACGCTGCAATCCCCGCCAGCAACGACAGCCCCACCGTGGGCAGGTGGTAATACACCCGCATGGGTAGCCGATACGCCAGCATCCCGGTGTAGTGCATCGTCCAGATGCCGCTGCCCAGCGCCACCGCTCCCCCCGCCAGCCATGCCCAGCGTTCCCAGCCACGCGCTACCGTGATCCGCCCCGCCAGATCCAGCGCGGCAAACGAAGCGCAGATGGCAATCGCGACCGACAATGCCACCAGCCACCAGTTGTACGAGACCGAAATCGCCGTCATCTCTGCCATCGCGCCTCTGGGAGAGCACAATCCTCCAACCCCGTTCATCGGCGCTACCCCGCTTCGGCTCCATGTGACGAATGGTCAGGCTCCGCCCCTTCGCCCTTATCCCTTCCCGTCTTTTTGCCGATGATCCGTCTGGCGGCCGGTTTTTCCCCGGCTCCGCCCGTGCAAGAGGCGCACCATGGCAGATAAGGTTTTGTTCGTCGACGATGAACCCGCCGTGCTGGATGGCTACCGCCGTCTGCTCTATCGTGAATTCGAGATCGAGACCGCCGTCGGCGGAGAGCAGGGCCTCGACACCCTCCGCGAGCGCGGCCCCTTCTCCGTCGTCATCTCCGACATGCGCATGCCCGGCATGAATGGCGCCCAGTTTCTCGCGCAAGTTCTCCACCATTCCCCCGAGTCGGTCCGCATGATGCTTACCGGCTACTCCGATATCCAATCCGCCATCGAAGCCATCAACGAGGGCAACATCTTCCGCTTCCTTACCAAGCCCTGCGACAAAGCCACCCTCGCCAAGGCCATCACCACCGGCATGATCCAGCATCGCCTCATCACTGCCGAGCGCGAACTGCTCGAGAACACCCTGATGGGCGCCATCAAGGTGCTCACCGACGTCCTGAGCGCCGTCAGCCCCGAGTCCTTCGGCCGATCGGTGCGCATTGCCCGCTACCTCCGCCATCTCGTCTCCAAGTTCGGCTTACCCTCTCCCTGGCGTTTCGACGCCGCCGCCATGCTTTCCCAACTCGGCTGCATCACGCTCGACGAGAAGACCGTGCAAACCGTCCTGGCCGGAGGCCATCTCACTGCCGCCGAGCAGGCTCGCTTCGACAGCCATCCCCAGGTGGCCTGCAATCTGCTCATGAACATCCCCCGCCTCAAACCCATTGCCTGGATGATCGCCCAGCAACTCACCCGCGACATTGTCCCCAACTCCCCCGCCGACGCCTCCAACGCCGAAATCGTCTTCGGCGCCAAAGCCCTCAAGCTCGCGGTCGCCTTCGACCTGCTCCGCATGCGCGGCATTGCCGACCAACAAGCCTTCGCCGAACTCCACCTCCGGCTGTCCGAATTCGGCAAGGAACTCCTCGATGCGCTCAAAGACATCCCGCCCGAGTCCGGCCCCGCCATGCGCATGCAGAAGATCTCCGTCCTCCGCCTGGCCCCGGGCATGATCCTGCACCAGGAACTGCGCAGCAAAACCGGGCTTCTCCTGGTCACCAAGGGCCAGGACGTCACTTACCCCCCATCATGCGGCTGGAAAACTATCTCCGCTCCGGCGCCATCGACCCCGAAATCATCGTCCTCACCCCAGCCTGAACTGCGCCTGGACTCGCCACTCGTAAACTGGTAGTTCCCGCACTCCTTAATGGAGCAGCGGGCGTCCTCGCCCGCGAATTCCTTCGCGCCTCCTTCGCGAACTCTCACCCAAACTTGTACCCGCCATTCGACCCCCCATGGAGTCAACCCACCACGCGTGGGCGGGTGCCCTCACCCGCCCAGTCGCGCGCCAGCTCGACATTCTCTCCATTCCCTTAATGTGCTTCGTGACCTTCTCAGTAAATCGCCTTTCTCCTTGAAAGCTTGAAACTCTGAAACTTTGAAACCTCCCCCTCGCCTTCCCCCCACCCCCTGCAGTAATCTTTTCCCCATGGATCCCAAGCATCGCAGTCGCGCCATCACCGACGGACGCGATCGTTCCGGCGCCCGCGCTATGTTCAAGGCCATCGGCTTCACCGATGCCGACCTCGCCAAGCCACTCATCGGCGTCGCCAACACCTGGATCGAAACCATGCCTTGCAACTTCCACCTGCGCCGCCTCTCCGAGAAAGTCAAAGACGGCATCCGCGCCGCTGGCGGCACCCCCATGGAGTTCAACACCATCGCCATCTCCGACGGCGAAACCATGGGCACCGAAGGCATGAAAGCCTCGCTCATCAGCCGCGAAGTCATCGCCGACTCCATCGAGCTGGTCTGCCGCGGCCAGCTCTTCGACGCCTGTGTCTGCGTGGTGGGCTGCGACAAGACCATCCCCGCCGCCGCCATGGCGCTGGCCCGCATGAATCTCCCCGGCCTCGTCCTCTACGGCGGCACCATCGCCCCCGGCAAATACAAAGGCAAAGACGTCACCATTCAGGATGTCTACGAGGCCATCGGCGCCAACGCCGCCGGCAAGATGTCCGACTCCGATCTGCACGATCTCGAAAACGTAGCCTGCCCCGGCGCCGGCGCCTGCGGCGGCCAGTACACCGCCAACACCATGTCTACCGTGATGGAGATGATTGGCCTCTCGCCCATGGGCTTCAACTCCGTCCCCGCCATGGACCCGGACAAAGACGAGATTGCTCGCCGCTGCGGCGACCTCGTCCTCAATCTCCTCCAGAAAGGTCTTACCCCCAAAGACATCCTCACCCACGAGGCCTTCGAAAACGCCATCGCCTCCGTGGCTGCCACCGGCGGCTCGACCAACTCCGTGCTCCACCTGCTCGCCCTCGCCCGCGAAGCCGGCGTCCCGCTCAAGATCGACGACTTCCAGCGCGTCAGCGAGCGCACCCCGCTGCTGGCCGATCTCAAGCCGGGCGGCCGCTTCGTCGCCACCGACATGCATCGCGCCGGCGGCATCCGCCTGCTGGCGCGCCGCCTGCTGCGCGGCGATCATCTGCACGGCAAGGCCATGACCGTCACCGGACTCACTCTTAATTCAGAAGCGGAAAGCGCCGTGGAAACGCCCGGCCAGGAAGTGATTCACTCGCTCGAAAAGCCCATCAAGAAAACCGGAGGCCTCGTCATCCTCCACGGCAACCTCGCCCCCGAAGGCTGCGTCGTCAAGATCAGCGGCCACGAGCGCTCCACCCATCGCGGTCCCGCCCGCGTCTTCGAATCCGAAGAAGCCGCCATGGCCGCCGTCACCGGCAAGCAGGTCAAGCCCGGCGACGTCGTCGTCATCCGCAACGAAGGTCCCAAGGGTGGACCCGGCATGCGCGAGATGCTCGGGGTTACCGCGGCCATCGTGGGCGAAGGTCTCGGCGAGACGGTTGCCCTGCTCACCGACGGCCGCTTCAGCGGCGCCACCCGCGGCCTCATGATCGGCCACGTTGCCCCCGAAGCCGCGCTCGGCGGCCCCATCGCCGCCCTCCACGAAGGCGACACCATTCACATCGACATCAACACCCGCACTCTCGAAGTCGAGATCAACGACGCCACCCTCAAGCAGCGCCTCTCCGAATGGAAAGCGCCCAAACCCAAATACCCCACCGGGGTCTTCGCCAAGTACGCCGCGCTCGTCCACTCCGCCAGCGAAGGAGCCATCACCAAACCCCGCTAAGCGCTCGCCGGGCGCGGACACTCTTGTCCGCGCATCCGGTGCCGCCTTGGCTCAGTTGTATAGACGCCGATGGGAGGAATGGCTCTGGGTCCGCTCCCAGGCAGGTTGCCGCGCTCACCCGGTAAATGACGACAAGTACGGAGGACGTTCCGCCCATCCCGCGCAAGTTCGGTTAATCCGCATCGGCCTCGGACAGGGCAGGAATGTCCGACTTGCGAACACTCCGCTTCTTTACCGATAGCAAATAGATTGGATAGCTGGCAGCCACCAGGATCAGCGTAAAGATGCTGTGGATCCAGTCGCCAATCACGGATGCGATCAGGAAGCCCGCCGAAACCAGAAGCACTCCCCACACTGTCCAGGGATAGCCCCACACTTTGAACGGACGCGCAAGATCCGGGCGCTGCCCCCTGAGCCGGAGCAACGCCATGAATCCGGAGATGTAGACGGCCACAAAAAGAAAGGAAGCAATGGCAATCAGGGCGTCGAAACTGCCGCTCAACACCAGGCCCATGACCACCAGCGCACATAGGAAAAGGCCACCCGCTGGCGTGCCTCCAGAATTCACCGACGTCATCCACGGCGGAAGCAAACTGTCACGGCTCATCGCGAACAAGATCCGGGGCGTAATCAACAGCAGCGCGTTGATCGTGCTTACCACCGTGATCAGGGAAATGATCAGGATGAATTGCCCCCCGTGGGGTCCGAGCACCCGCGTCGCCGCGTCGGCGGCCGGCACCTGGGATGCCGATAGTTGAGCCATCGGCAGAACGTGCAGCAAGGCTGCATTCACCAGCAGGAAGATTGCGATACAGGCAAGAATGCCGCCGATCGCGGAACGCGGCAGATTTCGCGCCGGGTCTCGATCCTCTTCCATGAAGTAGATTGCGGAGTACCAGCCGTCGTAGGTGACGATGACTGCCTGCAGCGCGATCACCAGCGCTACCAGAATGCTTCCTTTGGAACTCAGCAGTGCAACCGAGGGGAGCGCGCCCGGTTTTGCCGGAACCACGAAGCAGGCGACCACGAATGCGATCAGGGCAAGCGCCTTGATCAAGCTGGTAAACTCCTGCGCCCGGCTCCCCGCCCGCAGGCCAAGCCAATTCAGCAGGGTCAGCGCCACCACGCAGGCGACGGCCGCCAGTTTCATGTGCGGTCCCAAACGGGGTTGCAGTCCGCCGGCGAATTCCCCGAACGCGACCGCCAGATAAGCAATCGCCACCGTTTGCATGATCCAGTCGCAGCAGCCCACCAGGAAGCCGGCGTACTCGCCAAAGGCCTCGCGGGCGTACACGTACCATCCGCCCTCGCGCGGCAGCATGGTGGCCAGTTCGCTCACCGCTAGTGTCGCCCAAAAAGCGTACACCCCGCCAAATCCCCATACTGCCAGGATCAGCCATGGGCTTCGCAGTTGGGCCGCGATCTCGCCCGGGGTGCGCAGAATCCCCGAGCCGACGGTGCCTCCGATGCCGACCGCAACGCCGAAGCCGACGCCGACGATGCGCAGCAGATGCCCCTTGGAATGACGAAGCGGAGACACAGTCTCGGTGGCCATGGTCGCGCGGCATTATAGCCCGGGGGTCCCGATCCGCTGGTCAATTGTCGAAACCAAGGCAATTTCAGCGGAATGACTAATACGATGTCTTTGAAACCTTGCCTTCTCAGAACCCTTGCTTCTCCAGTAACTTTCCCCCACCCTCCAATTCCGGTATCATTATTCAATCGGGCGTCATCTAAGCATTGAGGTCAGCCGGCCAACCTGCGGCTAGGCTTTTTATTTTCAGGAGGTTGCACCCGCAAGCATGAGCGTTCCAGTTTCCCAGATGTGGACGGTAGCCAGCTACGTCCTCGGCCAAAAGCTGAAGCGACGCAAGCGCTTTCCTGTCGTGCTCATGCTCGAGCCCCTCTTTCGCTGCAATCTGGCCTGCGCCGGCTGTGGCAAAATCCAGTATCCCGGCCACATCCTAAAGACCGACCTGACCCCGGAGCAGTGCTTCAAGGCGGTCGAGGAGTGCGGGGCTCCCATGGTGAGTTTGCCGGGCGGCGAGCCGCTCATGCATCCGCAGATCGCCGAGATCGTCGCCGGCCTGGTCGCGCGCAAGAAGTACGTCTATCTCTGCACCAACGGTTTGCTGCTTAAAGAGAAGATCGACCAGTTCACCCCCAGCAAGTACTTCTCGTTTGTCGTACACATGGACGGCCTGCGCGAGCACCACGACTTCGCGGTCTGCCGTGAAGGCACCTACGATAAAGCGGTCGAAGGCATCCGTCTCGCCGTGGAGCGCGGTTTCCGCCTCACCACCAACACCACGCTCTTCGACGGGGCTGACCCCAAGAGCACGCGCCAGTTCTTCGACGAGATGATGGAGCTCGGCGTCCAGGGCATGATGCTCTCGCCCGGTTACACCTACGACAAGGCGCCCGACCAGGATCACTTCCTCTCCAAGCGCAAAACGCGCCTGCTCTTCCGCCAGATCCTGAGCAACCGTCGCCCCGAGTGGCGCTTCAACATGAATCCGCTGTTCCTCGAATTTCTGATGGGACGGCGCGACTACCAGTGCACGCCCTGGGGCATGCCGACCTATAACGTCTTCGGCTGGCAAAAACCCTGCTACCTCCTTCAGGACGGATACACCGACACCTTCGAAGAGTTGCTCGCTGCCACCAAGTGGGAGAACTACGGCACCGAGAGTGGCAATCCCAAGTGCGCCAACTGCATGGTGCACAGCGGATACGAAGCCACTGCGCTGTTCAACGACACCTTCGGGTCCGTGCGCGGCTTCCTGGCCACGATTCGCGCGACTCTGTTCGACCGCTACAACGATCCTGACATCGACGGCGACTCGGCCAAACCCACTCGGCCTGCTGTGCCGTTAGTTCAAATCCGCAGCGGGCAAGACGCTTAGCAGACCATGTACGCCGGGCTGCCGTCCCTGAAGGGACTCGGGAGTTAATTTGCGGAGTTGACCCCGCACTGAAGTGCGGGGCTAGTTTCTGCTGTTGCTAGTTGGTGCTGTTGCTAGTTTCTGCTGTTGCTGCGCGATGGGGGTTGATCGATGGGGGTTGATCGATGCACGGGGCTCGGATTGAACGAACTGAATCCAGGCTTGATGCTGCGGCGACTCGCGGCGCTGGGCCAGTGAGGGCTGCCCGACACGCATAACGCCCGCATGAGACAATGAACTTGCGCGACATCCCCATGAATCCCAACCCCAAGCCGCACGCCTACATTCCTTCCGCGCCGCCCGAGGCCGACGACAAACTCGGCTTCGCTCACGAGAACCTGGAAGGCTGGATCCCCGCTGTCGCCACCGAGCCCGAAATTCGCGCGGCTCTTGAGAAGGCCTTCGACTACCGCGGGGATCTCAGCATCACGCTGAAGAACGGGGAAAAACTGGAAGGCTACGTCTTCGACCGGAGCAGCGAAGCGCCCACGCTGGCTGGTTGTTACGTCCGCATGATCCCCAAGGGTCGTCCTGACAAAGTCCGCATTGCCTACTCCGACATCGCCGCCCTGGCCTTCACCGGGAAAGACACCGCCGCCGGCAAGAGCTTCGAAGCCTGGGTCAAGAAGTACTGGGAAAAGAAAGCCGCCGGCGAAACGAACATCGGTATCGACTCCGAACCCCTCGACGACTAGGGGCGTTTCCACCACAGACATTTCAACCACAGAGGACACAGGGGTTCACAGAGGGATCTTGTGATTCCTCGCGATTCAAATGCCTCACATTCGCTTTGGTCATTCCGGGCGAATGCAGGGGTAGACCTGCTCCAAACCTAGAAAACCCTCTGTGAACCTCTGTGCCCCCTGTGGTTTAGTTTTGTTTTTACTCGGTACCAGGTACTCGGTACCCGGAACTATTTTGCCGCCTTCACAGGCGTCACAATCTGGGGCAGGCTGAAGCGCACCTTCACCGTCTTGATCTCATAGGGCTTGGTTTGTACTCGCACCACACCGCCCGACAGGGCTAGGTCCCTAATGGGCCGCTCCATCAGATTCGTCTCCTGCGCCGACTGCGCTCCGGGAGGCAGCTGTATCTTTACCTCGGTATCCTTCCCGGCCCATTCGAAGAAACGCAGCACGACCCCATCGTCGTCCTCGGCTTTCTTCATCGCGGTGAGTACCACGTTCTGTGGTTCCAACTGCACGAACGCGCGCTCAGCAGGCAGCGCACCCGCGTGCTTCTCCGTCTGCATCGCCCGCAGCCGGTAATTCAGGTCGTAGCCCTGCCGAACCGTCAATGCCTCGCGCCACGTTCCGGCATGCGGATAGACCGAGTAGATGAACTCATGGTGCCCCTGGTCGGCGTTTGGATCGGGCCACACTGGCGAGCGCAGCAACGACAGGCGCAGCACGTTGCCCTTGGCGTCGTAGCCGTACTTGCAGTTGTTCAGCAGGCTGAGGCCGTGCTTGGCATCCGAGATGTCGGCCCAGCGCATCGCCGGCACTTCGAACTGCGCCTGTTCTGCCGGCGTGTTACGCGTGGTGGGGCGCTCGACTGTTCCGTAGGGAATCTCGAAAGTGGCCTTCGAATTGTGCGCGCTCAGCGGGAACGCCACCTTCAGCAGGATGTGCTTCTCGCGCCAGTCCACCTGCATCTTCACGTCGACGCGCGCTGTGTCGGGGTAGAGCGTGACATCCTGGATGAAGGTTGAGTTTTGGAAATGCTTCTTGATGCGCACCACCGCGCGCAAGGGACCGCTCTCGATCAGCTTGACCTCGTCGGCCTGGTCGAGATCCCAGTGTTGCTTTTCGAAGTCCGCGTCGATGTTCCACGCGTCCCACTGCTTGGGCTTGTCGACGAAGGTTTGCAGCAGGTTCCCACAGATCGAGGTCTTCGGCCCGCCGGTATCGGTCTCCGAGGGCGCGAGCGCTTCCTGGTTGTTGCGCTTGTCGAACAAGCTGGTCATGCAACCGGTGCGCGGATCGATCTTCACCCGCACCAAATCGTTTTCCAGCATCTCGGCCGAAGCCTTCAGGCTCGTGCGCATCTCGGGCGCCTTCGACACTCCGCGCACGAAGTAGGTTGCGTACCCAAGCGACGGCGTATGCGCCATCAGCAGAAAACGCGCCCGATGCGTCGCCTGGTCCATGCTGAGCAACTGTGATTCGGCGGGCTTGCCGGCCGCATCCGTTACCGCGATCTGCTCGGCGGGAGCGGGCAATTGCGCTTCGACTTCGATCACCCCCGTCCGCGGCCACGCGAGCGAGTTGGTCACGAGGATGGGCACGCCCTCACCCTGCGTGTTCACGTGCGCGGCAATCTCTTCCAGCGCGTTTTGGATCACGTCATTGCCGAACTGCCGCACGTCGCGCAGGTTACGCCGCGCGTCCAGGTAATTCACGCCGATTCCCGAGCCCGGCATGATGTCGTGGAAGTCGTCGAACAACAGCCGCTTCCATGCGCGGTTCATCTCGTCCTGCGGATAGTAGCGGCCGTCGAGCAGCGCCAGCGAGGCAAACTTCTCCGCATCGAGCATGGTCTCTTCACTGCGCCGGATCCGCCGCTTGGTCTCGGCCTGCGTCGTAAACACGCCCCGGTGATACTGGAAGTACAACTCGCCATCCCAGGTCGGCACCTGCATGCTCGGCAACTTCTTCTCGAGATCGTTGAAGAAATTCGTCGCCGTATCTAACTCAAACCGCGGGTAAACGGTTTTCGGCGACATCAGCACCTGCGCGTGATCCAGCATCTCGCGCGTGGGCCCGCCGCCATGATCGCCGACGCCGTAGAGGTGCATGACCTCGGGCGCATCGCTGAGCTTGGGACCGTAAATCGAAGGCGCCCAGATCGAGAGGTCGGTGGCCATCTTGTCGCCATCGATTCCGCCTGCGTAATCATGCGGGAAGTAAGTGAGCAGGCGGCTGCCATCCGGCGCCTGCCACCAGAACAGCTTGTAGGGGAAGGTGGTGAATTCGTGCGCCCAGAGCAGCTTCTGGGTTACGAAATAATCCATCCCCGACTTCTTGTAAATCTGCGGCAACTGCCAGTTATAGCCGAACGAGTCGGGGTTCCAGCCAATCTTGATGTCGACGCCAAACCGGCTCTTAAAATATCGTTTTCCGACCAAAATTTGCCGGGTAAGGGACTCGCCGTCGGGCATGTTGAGGTCGGGTTCCACCCACATGCCGCCGATCACTTCCCAGCGTCCCTCTTTTACGCGCTGCTCGATCTCGTGGAACATGGACGGGTACTTTTCCTCGATCCACTCATAGGCACGCGCCGACGACATGGTGAACTTGAAGTCGGGATACTCGCGCATCAGATCGAGCACGCTCTGGAAGGTATTGCGCACCACTTCCACCGTCTCGGTCCAGGGCCAGAGCCACGCCATGTCGATGTGCGAGTTGCCGACCGCGTGGATGGTGAACTGCTGCAGCCACGGTTTCAGCGAGCCGAGCTTGTTCTGCGCATCATTGAGCGAGCGATCGAACCCGGCCTGGTCTCCGCGGTCGAGGGCCGCGAAGTCGATCGCCTTCGCGGCCGCATTGAGCTGCTGCTCGCGCTCGGCTTTGCCTTCTTCGTAGGCGGCGATCACCGGCTGCGCTGACAGGATTTCCATCCGCAGCAGCGATGGGCTTGGCCGGCTCGGCGGTGGCTCTACGGCCAGCTCACTCTCGGCGACCTGGGTCTCTACATTCGCGCAGTTGACGCGCACCGCGACCAGCACCTTCTGCCCGGGCTGGGCACTCGCAGCCAGCAGGATGGGCTCCTGCATGTCTTCATTGCCGCGATACACGATGCCGCCGTTGGCGAAGACCGTCAGCAGCAGCGAATCCTGGCTCCGGATCACCAGGTTCAACGCGACCCGCGCGCCCTGCGTCGAGTAGCCGTTGATCTTTTCGGGAATCTCGATCCAGCGGCGCAGCACGCGCGGGCCGTTCTCCCACGGCTCTTTCACTTTCACCGTTTGCCAGTCCGCGTCGTTCAGGGAGGCGTCCTCCGGATGCGGCACGTCGGCGTGATACCGCCATTCGGGGAGGGACTGCGTGACCAGCGACTGCAGCCGGTCCACGATCGGCTTATACGGATCGTTTGCGGAAGAGGAAGTCTGTTGGCTCGAACTCACCCCGACACAAGAAAAGAGAAAGACGGCAACAAATACCGACACCCGTCGCTTCATGCGGCCTCGCGTGCACTGCCAATCGTTAAGATGGATACCCGGTAACGATACTGCCTCGAGCCACAGCCGCGCCAGCCCGCAGGCAGTTCGCAGTCTTCTTCGTATTCCAACCGGGCTGCGAAAGGCCGCAGAGGCGGGCCTTGCGCAACCCCGGCCGCGCCAGACGGCGCCCTTCCTGTTCGCGCATATTCCCTGATAAACTTTCAGCAAGCCGTAGGCCCGTAGCTCAGTTGGTTAGAGCGCTTCCTTGACACGGAAGAGGTCAGAGGTTCGAGTCCTCCCGGGCCTACCATTTCTTTGGATTGCCTACGGTATCTCCGCGTTTGAAGCCAGATCCTTCAGCGCGCATCGGGGTTGGCGCCATTCCTCAGTATCCCAGCGTCTTGTCCACAATATTCAGGAGAGTTTCTCCGCGCTGGAACCTGCCGAGTTGCGCAAGAAAAAATCGCATGGCATTGTCCAGCCAGTCGGGCGTGTGATCACCGCAGTGAGGGGACAATAGAACATTCTCCAAAGAGTAAAAGGGATGACCCTTGGGGAGCGGTTCTTGATCAAACACATCGAGGGCGGCGCCCCGGATGCGGTTCCCGGAAAGCGCTTTGATCATTGCGCGCTCGTCAATCGTGGGGCCGCGGCCAAGATTGATGAGCACGGCGTTCTTGCTCATGACCGCGAATTCGGCGGCGCCAATAAGGCCTCGCGTCTGTTCGGTTAGAGGCACGGTTACGACGATGTAATCGCAGCGGGAGAGCATCTCTAAAAGCTGCGCAGATCCGTAGAGGCGGTCGATGATCGGATCTTTTTGGGATGGGTTCGCAGCACTCCGCCTGAGCGCAAGTATGTTCATTTCGAGCGCGCGGGCGCGGGCAGCCACCGCGCGTCCGATGCTTCCGTATCCCACGATGCCCAGGGTTTTGCCCGAGATCATCGACACGTCAAACTGTTCCCACACTCCGGCCATCTGGTTGCGAATCATGCGGCGAAAATCCTTGGCAAAATACAGGATCGCCGCCAGCGCAAACTCTCCGAGAGAGGGACTGAAAACTCCACTGCCGTTGGTGACGACGACCTTGCTTGCGATCAGTTCCGGGAAGAGCGTTTGTTCCAAGCCAGCAGACCGGGAGTGAACCCAACGCACACGCGGTGACACGAGGAACACGTCGCGGAGAAGCGCAAGCGAGCCCGACCAATGCAGAATAATTTCGGCGTTGGCCACAGCCTCACTGAAGACCTCCGCCGAATCTCCGACGATGATCGGCGCCACCTGCCGCAGTTCAGCGACTAATGAAACGTCCTTGTCGCCGGGTGCGGTCAACACGAGAAGCGGACTCTCGTTCATGATCTTGACTCCTATCGCGTGCGGCCCTGCATTGAGGCATGGCCAGGCCATCGCCAGAATTCAGCCTCCGGCGAAGCCGTTTACGTCGCTCACGCACCAGCAAAACCATTAGAACTGACGGCGTGCTTTAGACGGTTCCTTTCGAGTTGGGAGAGGATTCACTGGCTGCAAGAGCTTCTATACTACGTGGGAGATTCTACCGAAGGAATCGCTGCTGCCGGCTTGAACCGGTCTACCAAAATCGGTGATCAGGCTTCATTGAACAGTAGGACTTCGTAAGAGCTTCGGCAGAGGTTCGCGATGAGGTGCGTATGTCTTTCACGAGGCGAGAGGTCTGCGGTCTCATACCGGCGCTGATCACGGGCGCATCAGCAATTCCCGCGCTCGCTGCCCAGGACGATTCGCTGCCATCGGCGACCTTTGCATTCGAGAGCATGCCGGTGCAGAGCTTCGGCCACGCACAGATGCGGGAGATCCTGAAGGGCAAACTGGCAACCGGCGAACAGATCGAGGCGCATGAGACGACTCTGCCGCCGAAGGGGTATCCGCATCCGCCCCATCATCATGTGCACTCGGAGATGTGGCTGATCCGCGAAGGAACGGTCGAACTCACGATCAGCGGCGCCAGCCATCGGCTGGGTCCCGGAGGGCTGGGCTTCGTTCGCTCGAACGAGGAGCATGGCATCAAGAATGTCGGCGCAGGTCCCGCGATCTACTTTGTGGTCGCCATCGGCCCGGGAGCGGACGCGCAATCATGACCGGCTTGATTCGGGGCGGGAAACCGGGGAATCCAACTCATCGATTGACGACGCGCGGCGATTTTAGGTACGCGGCGAAGTCGCGGCCGGTCTCACGGATTGAGTGGTTTGGGAGCGCGCCGGAATGACCGCAACTTCATCGGCGAGGCGGCTTTCACGGGCGGTGGCCATCGAGGACCTGCGCGAACTGGCGCGCTCCCGCGTACCGCAAATTGTCTTCAACTACATTGACGGAGGTGCGGAAGAAGAGTGGACCCTGCGCGAAAACCGCCGGGCCTTTGAGACAGTTACGTTCCGTCCGCACCAGGCCGTGGCAGTCCGTTCGTGCGACCTGCGAACCCGCGTCCTTGGCATGGAACTGTCGATGCCGTTGCTTCTGGCGCCGGTGGGATATTTGCGCGTCATGCATCCCGAGGGTGAGGTCGCAGCTGCGCGAGCGGCCGGGAAAGCGGGAGTGGGCTTGATTCTCTCAACCGTCTCCGGCCACCGGCTCGAAGATGTGAAAGCGGCTTCTACGGGACAGGTCTGGTATCAGCTGTATCTCACGGGCGGCCGCACGGCTGCAGAAAATGCCATGCGGCGGGCGATGGATGTGGGCTACAGAGTGTTGGTGATTACCATCGACTCGGCAGTTATCGGATACCGGGAGCGCGAGGCGCGGGATGGAATGGAACAACTTCTGCGCGGGAATGCGTGGTCCAAGATCCCTTTTGCGCCGCAGATTTTGGCTCGTCCGGGATGGCTGGCGCGCTTCCTTCTCGATGGGGGCCTTCCGAGTATGCCCAACATCGTCACGCCCGAAAGAGGCGTCCTCCAGGTTCGTGACGCACACACTGCGATGAAGCGCGAGGCCTTCTCCTGGGATGACATGCCGTGGATTCGCGCGCTCTGGAAGGGGCCGATCGTCATCAAGGGCGTCCTCTCGGCCGAGGAGGCGAAGCGGTCACTCGACCATGGGGCAGCGGCCGTGGTTGTTTCCAATCACGGAGGGCGCCAACTGGATGGGGTTCCGGCGAGCCTCCAGGCGCTGCCGGAAGTGGTTGCTGCCGTCAAGGATCAGGCGGAAGTCCTGCTGGATAGCGGGATCCGGCGGGGATCGGACATGGTGAAAGCCATCTGCCTGGGTGCGCGGGCCGTGCTTGCCGGGCGGGCCTATGCTTACGGCCTCGCGGCCGGCGGCGAGGCGGGCGTTACGCGGGCGCTCGAAATCCTGCGGGCGGATCTGGAGAGATGTCTCAAGCTGCTGGGCTGTGCTTCGGTTGACGGTCTAAACGAATCTTACGTGCGGAAGCCGCCGCACTGCTGAAGGTCCGCGCGTAACCCCGGGCTCCAGCAGCGAGTTCGTGGCGTTGCCGAAGATTTCCTGAAGAACCTTTCCTCTACGCAGCATAGGCCATGGTAAGGTGCTCACGCACGATTTCGCGTTGTTGGAGGAAACAATGCGGAGACGCACATTCATGAACATGGCAGCCGGGCTTAGCGCAGCGCTGGCGTGCGAACCACTCGGCCTTGGATGGGAACAAGAACGAAAAAATCCGGTGGCCTATCCCGATCCTGCGATCGAAGTGGTGGATCCGCGTTTTGCGAAATACCGGGTTGCCAGCGCAGCGATTGAGCGTCTCTACACTGGCACGCGATGGGCAGAGGGGCCGGTATGGTTTGGGGACGGGCGGTATCTCCTGTTCAGCGACATCCCGAATAACCGGATGCTGCGCTGGCAGGAGGAAACGGGAGAGGTCAGCGTGTTCCGCAGTCCCTCGAATTACAGCAATGGCAATTGCCGCGACCGGCAAGGCCGACTGCTGACCTGCGAGCACGACTCGCGGCGGCTCACGCGAACCGAGTATGACGGCACGATCACGGTATTGATGGATCGTTTTCAGGGAAAACTGCTGAACGCTCCCAATGACCTGGCGGTGCATTCCGACGGGGCGATCTGGTTTAGCGATCCCGGGTACGGCATCATGACGAATTACGAAGGGCATCGGGCTCCGTTCGAGTTGCCGGCGAATGTGTACCGCCTCGACCCGAAAACCCGGGAAGCCACGGTCGTAGTCGGCGACTTAGACAAGCCCAACGGCCTGTGTTTTTCCCCGGACGAGAAAAAGCTCTACATCGTGGACACGGGCGTCCCAAAGCATGCCACCGATCCCCACCCAATTCGGGTGTATGACGTAGTCGATGGGGTGCGGCTGGCCAATGGGCGGCTCTTTGTCAATATGGCGCCGGGATCCTCCGATGGGATTCGTTGCGATGTGGATGGCAACGTGTGGTCGGCGGCCGGGTGGGGAGCCGAGGGGTTCAACGGCGTGCACGTGTTCGCGCCCGACGGTACGCTGATCGGGAAAATCCACCTCCCGGAAACCTGCGCCAACCTGTGTTTTGGAGGAGCTAAGAAGACCCGGTTGTTTATGGCGGCCAGCCAGTCTCTGTACTCGGTCTACGTCGAAGCGCAAGGGGCTCAATTACCTTGAGCCGAGACGCTCGAAGAAATCGGCGCGCCTACGAATCCCTCGGGGTCAAGTCACCGACGACGAACCAGTAGGCCAGGAGCCCGGCAAGAAGAACGATCGAAGCGAGCTCAAAGCCCGGAACGTACGAGCCGAAGGATGAAATCGAGAAACCGACTGCGAGCGGCGCAATGATTCCCGCAAGATTCCCGGCACAATTTTCCGCGCCCGTCCAGATGCCCACGGCTTTTGCTGGTGCGCACGACTGAAGAATCACGAGAAGATTTCCCGTAGCAAGGCCAACCAGGGAAGCTCCAATCAGCAAGCCGATCGCAACTCCGGTGTGGGCGGTGCGCATGGCGGCGATCAGGAACAGGCCCAGGACGAAAGCGACGGTGACGATGCCTTTCCGAGTGAGCGTTTCATCGGAGCCGCGACGGATCAGGGTGTCTGCGATCCATCCACCGATCGGCTCGGCAACCCCGAAGGTGAAGAACGCAAGCGACGCGTAAAACCCGGCTTGCACGATGCTCAGCCGGCGAACCGTCACCAGGTAGTCGGGCAGCCAGGTCACGAGCACATACCAGTAGTAATCAAAACAGAAGAACCCGAGGCAGATTCCCAGTAAGTTGCGATTGAACAGAGTGCGGGCCAGGGAGTGGGGCGCAAGCTGAGGCGACGCCGCAGTCGGGCCAATCGCATGGATGCGGCGGGGGAAAACTGCGAGCCAGGGGGCAATCCAGACGAGAGCGGCAAAACCCAAAACCAGAAACGTGCGGCGCCATCCAAAATGAACCAGGAGCCAGGGCACCAGAAGGCCCTCCAGGACCAGGCCGGTGCGAGTGCCGAAATCGAAGAGTCCCGAGGGGAGGCCACGCTCTTTCGGCGTGAACAGCAAGCTGACAATTTTCGTTCCTCCCGGCAGGTAAATGGATTCGCCAATGCCCAGGAGAATCCGGAATGCCAGCAACACCTCAAGGCTACCGGCCAGGCCGGTAAGTCCCTGCGCGAATGACCAGATGGCAAAGGCTCCCGCATAGAGCCAGCGCAGATTGAGCCGGTCTGCGCACCAGCCAATCGGAATTTGCATCAGGGCATAGGACCAGAAGAAGGAAGACAGGAGCAGGCCCTTGCCTTGCGAGGTGAGCCGGAAATCGCGGGCGATGAGCGGCAGCGCGAACGAAATGGTGGCGCGGTCGAGGTAGTTGATCAACGATGCGGCAAACAGCAAACCGACGATCGACCAGCGCCGCTGGTTGGGAAAACCGGGCAGATCCATTTCTGCGAGTCCGTTCAAGTCTGGGACAGGATAGTTCAAATCGCCAGCATCGCAACAAACTCCTTGCAGCGGATCATGTTTATGGGTGATGAACGGACCGCCAAATGATGTTTCAAGAAGCGGCTTCAGGGGCGGTCGCGGCTGGATCGCGCGGCTCGTTATTGCCGGTTTTTGCCCGATAGCTACATTTGTTACACTCAGATGGGAAGATCGCTTCACTTGATGCGATGGGACGCAATGACCAAAGAGTCCGGATAAGGCTCGTAGCGGCAGGTGTGACGTGACAAAGGAACGAGAGGGCCGGAAACGAAACTTGACCAGGAAGAATTCAGGGACTGCGGCGAGCCGGGATCACTTGAGCTTCGCGGACCGCGTGGCGAGGCTCAACCGCACGAGAAGAGAGCTGATTCGGCCGGTGCAGGAGCATCCGCGAGACTACGTGCTGATGAGCATCCGGGCAATGGCGCAGAGCTTGAAGACCGATCCGGCCACGGTGTTGCGCATCGTCCGTGGGATCGGCTTTTCAAGTTATCGCGAGTTCAAGGCATACTTGCACGAACTGTCGATCGCCCGTGCGACCTCGCTGGAAGGAATGCAACAATCGTCGCCCCACGACTCAAGCCTGGCTTCGCACGGCCGCAGGGCCCTGGAGGGAGACCTGCACAATCTGCATTCGCTTCGCAACACCCTGGACATGGAGCGGGTGTCACAGCTGGCCAAGCGAATATACGACGCCCACCGGGTGGTTCTGCTGGGCGGAGACATGGCCATCGGGCTGATCGATTTTCTGGACTACAAGCTCACGCTACTCGGGATTTCAGCGGTTACGGCGACGACGCCAGGAAAGAGCAGCCATCTCACGCGGACCGTCGGCAAGCGCGACCTGGTGATCGCGATCAGCTTCCGGCGCTGTTTGCGCCAGACTATTGAGGGCGTGCAGGAGGCGAAGGCCAACGGCGCATACTGCGTCGGCATCACAGACACTTTCGTCTCGCCGCTGGCGCGGTTTGCCGACGAGTGTTTCCTGACCTCCGTGGAAGCGCCCTTCAGCAATTCTTACGCGGCTCCCATCAGTTTCATCCACGTGCTGTTTACGGTTTGTGCCCACTACAAAAAGGCGCGCACGCTCGGCTTGCTCAAGAAAGCGGACCAGGAACAGCGGTATGGCTTCCGCTGGTACCCGGTTTAAGGGTCGCGCGGCTTAAACGGATAGGACAACGGAAATTTCTGCCGGAAACAGATGTAGCAGATGCGGACACCCTTCCTTGGCGCCACACTAAAGCGATCGATGGATTCGTGGATTTGTTAACGTGAATTTATGAAAGTCAGGCAGGCCAGAGAGGTGGCTCGGCAGTGGATGGTCGAGGAAGCCAGCGGTCTGCCCGGATTTTGTGGAGCGTACAGTGCCGGGTCGACCAACTGGCTCGCCGATGACACGGAGTTGCCAGGCGGATCCGACCTGGACATCATGGTCGTTCTCGAAGGCCAGCAGCAGTCGGGGACGCGGGGCAAGTTGCTCTATCACGAGGTTGTTCTAGAAGCTTCTTACCTCAGCAGCGACCGACTGCAGTCGGCGGAACGGGTTCTGGGCGATTACCATCTTGCCCCTAGCTTGCGAACGACCAAGGTTCTCGTTGACCGAGCAGGCCATCTCACTGAGGTGCTGGCCGCCGTCACTCGGGACTATGCAAAACGGCGGTGGGTGCGAGAGCGTTGCGCTAACGCGCGGAACAAGGTCCTGCAATATTGCGAGTCGCTCAATCAGGACGGTGAGCTTCATGACCGGGTAATGGCGAGCCTGTTCGCCGCAGGTATAACCACGCACATCCTACTTGCCGCTGGCCTTAGGAATCCAACGGTACGATCGCGGTATGTGGCGGTACGGGAGCTATTGACCCAGTACGGTCACATGGAATTCCACGAAAGGCTGCTGGAGCTGCTCGGGTCGGCTCGACTTGATCGAGAACGAGCTGGCCGGCACCTGAGCGCTCTCATGGAGATCTTCGACGCAGCCAAGAAAGCGATGAGGACACCATTTCCCTTCGCGACCGACATTAGCGATATCTCCCGCGCGATGGCGATCGATGCGAGCTGGGAACTCATCAAGCGGGGCTGCCAGCGGGAGGCGATGTTCTGGATCGGTGTCACACATTCGAGGTGTCAGAAGGTCCTCTCGAAGGACGCACCCGAGGCTGTGACAGCGAGTTTCAGGCACCACTATCAAGCGCTGCTCAACGATCTAAGTGTGCCTAATTCCGCTGCGGTTCGGCGACGCTGCGACGAGATCGAGCGGTTCCTCCCCCGGGTCTGCGGGCTGGCGGACGATATTATTCGAGACAATCCCGAGATCGAGAACGATTGAGGTTGTGCCATGCGCAGGAGGTTGCGGTGTTCTGGGTGATTCGGGCGAGGCACGCAGGGCAGGGTTCGAGATCGGGACTCCAGGCTCAAAGCACGCGCTGCCTGGTAACGTTTACGGTATCGTTGTGGCGTTCGATCGAATCAAGTACGGATACATTCTTGGCGTCGGCCTTCATGTGTGCTATTCTCCGCACCCTCTGAGAGTGGGGAGTCGGAAATGTCGTGTAAGTCGTGCGGATCAGTCAATACAATGAAATTGAACGCCGAGATGAACCTTCATTTTCGCGGCCACGCAGGCTTAGACAAACCCACGGTGTGGTTATTTCCCGAAGTCGTGGTTTGCCTGGACTGCGGTTTTGCAGAATTCTGTGTCCCCGAAAGAGAGCTGCGTGATCTTCAGAGGAGCCCCGCGGCCTAGTCGAAGGCGCGCCTAGTAGTCTGTTCTGCGAGCGTGAACGGCTGAGTGCTCCGCACAGATTCTCTCGACGATAGAGCGGCGCTCCGGGCTCGGGAACGCGCTCAAAGAATATCCGCAAAGTGTATCCACGTTGTAGAGTTTTGTGACCTGATCCCACACCTGTTCGAGCCGAACGGCGGCTTCAGCATTGCCGTCCGCCAGCAGGGTAGGCGCGCATTCTCCGCAAACTACAACCTTGGGATTAGTCCCGTTCGCGGTCTGGAGAACTTGCGCGACCAGATCGCCTACCACTTGAGCGCAGCGAATCCGATCAGGCTGATCATTGACCAGGAGCGTGGCCAACGCCTCGGCGACATCGGCAAGAACAAACCGGCCAGCTTTGAGCGCAGCTTCCAGATCGACCCCGTCCGTGTTCAAGCGATGAAGCAGGGGGCCGCGGTGTGAATTGGTCACGATCACAATGACCGCATACCCAACTTTCAGACCGGCTTCGATAAAGCGGGCAAAACCGTCCACGAGCGATGCGTCGTCCGGGTAAAGCGTAACCTCGTGGTGACCGATCTCCGCATTTTTCGGCGGGAGGGGCATGGCTGCGCTGCTGGAGCGGAACCGACGGGTGACGGGATCATGCGCATGCTTACCGGCATCGTGGTCCGCGAATCTGGCGCTGACAAACTGGTTGCCTTGAAGAACCGAATTGATTGCGGGCAAAAGTTCGGCGGCTACATCGGACTTCACCACGTAGCCGCAGGCCCCGGTGCGTAAAGCTTCTTCCGCGATGTCCCAAGCGCGATTCTCGCTCACGAAGAGGATTTTTGACTGTGGGGTGCACTCGAGGATGCGCCGAGCGGCTTCGATTCCGTTCAATTTCGGAAGTCCAATATCGAGCAGGACCAAGTCGGGTCTCAGATCCTGGGCCTTTTGAACCGCTTCTAATCCGTCTGACACTTCGCCGACGACCTGGAATCCTGGGTCTTGCTGAAGCATTGACGAAAGCTGCTGACGCCAAGGCCCAAAATCATCGACAACTAAAACCCGAAGGATCGATCTTTCCACGCCGTCCCCTTGAGAACTGGCTCCCCTTGCCTGCGGATACGTGCCGGCTCGCGCCCCGCATAAGACTGCCGCAGGGGCGCTCATAGCGCCCGTTGCCGATGCACAATGAAACGATTTAATACTAGCAGACTCGCGCAATTCGGCCGCCGTCAGGGAGTACCGGAACTATCTTCAAACGAGTCTAGAAAAATCCCGGGCAGCATGGGAATGGCTCCATCGGGCCAGTGCGAGTACACGGATGGGAGTCGCCTCCGGCATGAGGGAAACATATTCGGCGGGTAGTACTACACACTGCCACAGTGTTGTACAGCATCTCCACGTAACGGAACGTCCCAAGCCGGCGGACTAGTGCAGGACAATGCGAACATCCGGATGACGTCCGAGAACGTGCACGCGCACGGTTTCGCCGGAACGCTCGAGGAACAAGTCGAGGGTGCTGCCATTGACGGTCAGATTCTTGATCCAGATTTGCGGAATGGAGTCCGGAAGGCACGGCCTTCGCAGGCTCAACTGCTTTTGCGCGGCATCCACCGAGATCCCCAGGCAGGCCTGCAGAAAGAGCAGGACCGAGCCGGAGGACCAGGCCTGGGGCGAGCAAGCGACGGGATAGAGGGTCGGACTTTCTCCCTCTCGGCGCTCGATCCCACAAAAAAGCTCGGGCAGGCGATGCAGATCTACGGCTTCGCTGACATCCAGGAAGGAAGCGAACAGGCGGGCCGCAGCCGCTTTGTGTCCGTATTGTGCGAGGCCGGCCGCCAGAATGGCATTGTCGTGAGGCCACACGGAACCATTGTGATAGGAGACGGGGTTGTAACGGATTTCGCTGGCGGCCAGGGTTCGCACACCCCAGCCGGAAAAGAAATCTGTGCCGAGCAGCGAGCTTGCAATCGCTGAAGCGTGTTCCGGATGGGCAATGGCCGTGTACAAACAGTGGCCGGCATTCGATGACCGCACCCGGCAGGGGTGCTTCTGGCCGTCAAGGGCAAGCGCGTAAGTTTCGATGTCGGGACACCAGAAAGCACTCCAGAAACGTTTTTGAAGTTGGTCCGCCTCTTGCTTGAGGCGAAGGGCGGTGGCACTATCGCCGCGCAGGCGCGCCAGCTCGGCAATCCCGCTTTTGGCGGCATAAACGTAGCCCTGCACCTCGCACAATGCGATTGGAGGTTCGGCGAGGGTGCCATCCTGATGAAAGACCGAGTCGGTGGAGTCTTTCCAACCTTGCTGGACCAGGCCGTGATCGGAGCGGCGGGCGTACTCTACAAAACCGTCGCCGTCCCGGTCGCCGTACTCGTCAATCCAGCGCAAGGCGCGCTCCACATTGGGCCACAACCGCGAGACGAGATCAAGGTCGCCGGTGCGCGCGTGATATTGCGCCAGCAAGACGAGAAACAGCGGGGTCGCGTCAATGCTGCCGTAGTAGCGTCGAAAGGGCACTTCTCCGAGCGCGGCCATTTCGCCATCGCGGGTTTCGTGAACAATCTTGCCCGGCTCCGAATCCACCTGGGGATTCACCTCGGTCGCCTGGGTTGACGCGAGATACTCGAGCACTCCGCGGGCAATCCCGGGATCAAGCCAGAGCATCTGAATGGCGGTGATGATACCGTCGCGGCCAAACACGGTGTTGAACCAGGGCACCCCGGCATAGGGATAATCGGGCTCCCGATTACCGCGCACCATCATCTCGAGATCGGAGACGGAACGCCGCGTCCAATCGTTGAACTGGTGATTCGACGAGTAGATCTCGCACCGAACGGCGCTTTGGGCCTCGGCTCTTTGATTTTCCCCCATCGCGAAGTCGAAGGTGGGGGCGGCACTGAGGCTGGGGTCGTGCGAGCAGGAGACGGCAATTTCGAAATCACGTTCTTCCCGAGGTCCAAGTTCGAGCAAGAAGCGGAGATGCTTGCCGCTCAGCTCGCTCGGAGCGGGAGTACTGGTCACGTGCACGTAGCGGGAAACATCATCGAGGCCGCGATAGCCGAGCGTGACCGAAGCCTGCCTCACCGTCTCGGGAAGCACGCTGCCCCGACGGGTGCGTTTCGTGCCGCGGACTTCGAAGATGTCAGCGAAGTCCGCATCCATCCAGAGATCGAGGTAGGTGCTGATGCGTTCCAGCCCGAAATTGGAGATCTTCAAACATTCAAAACATGTGGATTGCCACAAAAATTTGGAGCGCGTGACCAGCAAGGTGCCGCGACGGATGGGCGTGCCGTTATTGCCGGTGATATCGACGTTGGCAAGATCCGCGGTCATCAGGGAATTGTCTTCCCGGACGGTCGAGCTCAACAGCAGGGGACGGGTGCCGCCAAGCTCAAGAATGAAATGCGACAGGTAGCGAGTCCCTTCGAAAAAGACCCCATGTTCCGCGAGCCCAGAGGGTTCGATGTCGCCATAGCGATCGAACACCGCGAACATCGATCCGTACTTCAAGACGCGCGTGCGATCATCGGGAGGAGCGGCTCGCGCCGTGATGGGATAGTGCTGCATTCTCCGGATCAGTCAGCGGCTGCGCCGCTGGCGAGCGCATAGCGCTCGGGCTTCTCGCCGATGAGGCGCCGATAGATCTCCAGGTAGTCATCGGCCATACGTTTTGCGCTGAACCGTTGCATGAATCTCTGGTAGCAGAGGTACCGGTCAATTGTATGCAGTTTTTCGGTCGCCCGCACGGCAGAGTCGACATCGTTGACGATGAAGCCGGTGACGCCGTCATCGATCACTTCCGGGACCGACCCGTGAGCAAAGGCGATGACCGGAGTGCCACACGACATGGACTCGATCATGACCAGGCCGAAGGGTTCGGGCCAGTTGACCGGGAACAGAAGGGCGGAGGCGCCCCCGAGGAACTGGTCGCGCTCTTGTTCGCCGATCTCCCCGATGAATTCCACATGGGGTTGGCTGAGCAGCGGCCGAACGGTCGACTCGAAATATTCGCGATCGACTCGGTCGACCTTTGCCGCAATCTTCAGCTTCATGCCGGAGCGCCGGGCAATCTCAATGGCTTCCACGGGGCCTTTTTCCGGGGAGATGCGGCCCAGAAATGCCAGGTAATTCTCGCGATTTTTCTGCGAAGGAAACGAGCCGCAGTTCAAGCCGTGATGAACGGTCCCCTGCCAGTTCAGCCAGGACAGGGGCGTGCGTTGCGCGGTGGAAACGGAGACCACCGGCATCTCGGGAAACAGGCGATAGATAGCGGGCAGCTCGGGAATGTCGAGGCGGCCGTGGAGCGTGGTCAGGCTGGGGAGACAGTCCCGGCTGCTACAGGAAAAATGAAGATAGTCGATATGAAAGTGAACGATATCAAACTGCGATTTGCGGGTGCACACATCTTCTACCATGGCCATATGAAGGGCGAGATGATCGATGGCGGATGGATCGAGCCGCAGACCGGTGGGGCACTGCGCCATCAAGCGGGCGCGGGTTCTGGAATCCCCGCTGGCGAAGAGGGTGACCTCGTGGCCTTGCCGGACGAGTTCTTCCGTTAGTTGGGAAACGACTCTTTCTGTTCCGCCGTAGAGTTTGGGTGGCACGCTTTCATAAAGTGGCGCTACCTGAGCAATTCGCATAGACTCCCCCGCACGTCCCGATCCCTCCTCCTGGTAGGTTGGTACATTCCGCAGAGAAGAGGCTCCCAGGTGCAATTGGCGCGCACGCAGGCATTGATCGCCGTGACATGACGTAAGTTCACGCTAACACCGGCGAAAAAGAGGATGAATCCGCAGGATGCTGTAGCAGAGAGACAACGGCGGCTTAGATTTTTGAGTGCACGCCAAGGGGAGGGAGACGCGGGGCGTTACTTGGCTTTTTTGCTTGCACGCCGAGTTCGATCGGATGCATCAGGGCACAACGCCGTGGATTTGCGGAGAATCAGGCGGGTATCGAGAGGGAGGGTCGTGCCCTCGGGCGCGGGGGACTCGCGTTCCACGTCTTGCAGCAGGGCGCGGAAGGCCAGCTTGGCGATTTCGGTTTGGGACATCTGGACCGTGGTGAGGGGCGGGTTCATGAACTGGGCCCAGCGCACGTCATCGAAACCGACCACCGACAACTCCTGGGGAAGGGCGATGCCGCGATCGAAGGCTTCGCGCATCACGCCGATGGCAGTCATATCGTTCGAGCACAGGATCGCGGTCGGCGGCTTAGGCAGATCCAGCAGCGTGGAGAGGGCCCGCATACCGCCTTCCATCGTGTGATCGCCCTGGACGATGAGGGAAGGATCGGCCTCCGCGCCAATTTCCGCCATGGAGTCCTTGAAGGCTTCCCTTCGGGCTATGGCCGACTTGAGGCGAGCGGGGCCGGTCACGAAGGCAATCCGCTGGTGGCGAAGCGCGGCCACATGCTGCACCGCCTGACGAATCCCGTGCTGATAGTTGATGCGAATGTTGCTTACCCAGGGCACGGGAGGGCCGACGTCGACGAAGACCATCGGGACTTTTCGGAAGCGCAGACCCTCGAGCAGCGACTCTTCCATTCCGAAGGTCAGGACAGCAACTCCCTCCACCCGGCGTTCCAACATGCGGCGGGCCGAGAGTTCCATGCGCCGGGGATCGTGCACGGTGGAGGTCAAGAGGATTTCGTAGTTGTGTTCGACCGCGATGTCTTCGAAGGTCTGAACGATTTCAGGAAAGAAGGGGTTGATAATCTCAGATACGATGAGGCCGAAAATTCGCGTTTTGCCGGAGACGAGGGCGCGCGCCTGGGTATTCGGGTAATAGCCGAGCTCCTCGACCACACGCCAGACGCGCTTGGCAAGCTGGGGGTCGACGGTGGGCACCCGATTGATGGCACGGGAGACGGTAGCGGTGGAGACTTTAGCCCGCTTGGCGATTTCCCGAATGTCCATTTTTTCGGTCACGGATGCGCCAGAGTTGCGGCATCTCCCGTAAATACGATGGGTAAACGCTTGCTACATTATAGTCCACGCACGCCGAGCGCCGCGGTCAAGGCAAGGCCGTTGCTTCCTTACCGGGACCATTGAACCACAGCATAGGAGCGGGCGGGCATTTCAAACTTGGCTCTCCCGCCGGTGATGTTGGGCTTTTCGAAAGGCGCCGGCGCCACCTTCTGGGGTGACTGAAAGCTGTTGACCGCTTTCAGGTCGTCGCCCGTGAGAATGAACGCACTTACCGGCCGGGCGGGAGCGGTGTCTTCCCACATGACCTCAACGGCGTGGGGCTTCGACAGGTCACGATTCAGCAGGAAGAGCGCGGTCTTTCCATCACCGCTATCGAAGGTTCCCGCCACATCCAGGTAGGGAACCTGATCCAGGCCCGACACTTCGTAGGTCGGGGATTCGACCAGCAGGTTCAGGACAGCACCCCGGCCAAACTCCAGACCCCAGCTGTACGGATAGTAGATGGTTTGCCGGAAGAGACCGGTCTCATTGGTCATGATGGGCGCGATGACATTTACCAATTGCGCAAGGCAGGCGATGCGCACCCGGTCACTGTTGCGCAAGAGAGTGTTGACGAGGCCGCCTACTAACAGGGCGTCTTCGAGGTTATAGATCTCCTCGAGAAGATGCGGGGCCTCCTGCCGGTTGCCGTCAACCGCAGATCCTTTCGTGGTCCGGTACCAGACGTTCCATTCATCGAATGAGAGCCAGAGTTTCTTGGGGGAACGCTTGCGGCCGCGAACCATGTCGCAGACGGCCAACGTCTCAGCGATCTGGTGGTCCATGCTCAGATTCATGGCCAGATACTTCGAAGTGTCGTTCCCGGTATCGCGCTCGTTGTTGCCGAAGTAGCGATGAAGGGAGAGGCCATCGACATAGTCGTAGCACTGCTCCAGGACTTGGCGGTCCCACTCCAGGTAGGTGGGCATGAAGGGCCCGCTGGATCCGCAGGCTATCAGCTTGAGGTTGCGATCGACGTAGCGCATCTGGCGGGCGGCATCGGCGGCCTTGAAACCATATTCGTCGGCAGACATGTGGCCGATTTGCCAGGGGCCGTCCATTTCGTTCCCCAGGCACCAGTGTTGAACCGCCCAGGGCTCAGCGTAGCCGTGTTGCCGGCGCAAATCGCTCCACTTGGTTCCTTTGTCGAGGTTGCAGTATTCGACGAGAGCAGCCGCTTCTTCCGCCGTGCCGGTGCCGAGGTTCAGGCCCATCAGCGGCAGGGTGTTCGCCATCTTGCACCAGGCGAGGAATTCGTTCGTACCAAATTGGTTGGATTCGATCGTGTTCCAGGCCTTGTCGAGGACGCGGGGCCGGTTCTGTTTGGGGCCGACGCCGTCGAGCCAGTTGTAGCCGGAAACGAAGTTCCCTCCGGGGTAGCGAATGATGGGGACGCCGAGGCGCCGAATCTCCTCGAGGACATCTTTGCGGAAGCCGTTGGAGTCGGAGAGCTTGGAGCCGGGCTCGTAGACGCCGTCATAGATGGCGCGGCCGAGATGTTCCAGGAAGGAGCCGAACAGGTTGCGATCGAGAGGCGTCATGGTTCGGCGGGAGTCGATGTAGACGCGCACGGGCGTGGTGGCAGGAATGGAAGAGGACTGAGCCTGGGCGAACAGGGTTCGGTTGAGGAAGGAAGAGGCCGAGCATCCGAGTCCGGCGAGCGAGAGGTTCTGCAGGAAACGCCGTCTAGAGAACATGAACGAACTTTCTCCCGATTCTGGCTATCGACTTAGGGTACGCACCCGGTGAGAAAGCGAGGATGTGCTGGCTTCGATCCGGGGCGATGGGTTGGCATTATAGCGCGAGTGCAGTAATCGTTTACTCAAAATCGCCGTTGGCGGGGACGCCTGCGCGAAACGGCAGGGTCGATTGCGCCCGCCACTCAACACTGTGTTCAGGGCCGGTCCGTCAACTCCAGCCAAGTGACCGGCTGCGTGAGCGGAATGACAAATGCGTCATGCTCCGCCTTGAATGACTGGGCCGGATGATAGGTTCCGACGCCTTGCACCTTGGCTGGCTGTTCAATGCGGAGTCGAGCCATCGGGGTAAAGTGCGTGGCGGCCGATAGGCCGAGCCGGACGGTGGTGCCGTGGATCTCTACGCGGCCGAAGGCGCCGGCATCAAGCGTCAACCAGAGTCCGAGCGGCGCCAGGTACACACGCTGCCGTGCTGAGTCGAGCGGGGTCACCTTGATCGTATCGCCATCGGTGCTGAGATTGCCGCCAAAGGCCAGCCAGCCGAACTCGGGATGGTGAACGATGTAGGTGGCCGTGTTCCAGGCATGTCCGAAGAAGTTCGGCCCGTTGTCGCCGGAAAGCGGATCGAAGGCGAGCATGTCCGGAAAAGAATGAAATGCGGGGGAGAGGAAGCCATCCTGCGCAATGTCGGATAGAACGCCCATGGTGCCGCCGTAGCCCACGCGCAGGAGATAGAAGTCATCGGGATGCTCGCGATATTCACTCAGCAGAGGAATGGCGTTGAGGCCGGAACCGTAGTGATGGAGTTGGCGCTCGAGGCGGCGATACTTGGCGGCGAAGATGAAATCCCAGTAACGGCGGGCGCTTCCGTTGTATCCCCAGTGCGGGATCGCCGGATCGTAGCCGAGAATGGCATCGAGGGTGACCTGGGCTTTGTCTTGGTAGCCAAAGTACTTCGTCCAGGCATAGACCTCTTCCTGTCCGGTGGAGTCCCAGGGCATTTCGCTGCCAAAGGGATAGGCCTGGGTCTTCCAGTGATCGGCACGCTGACGCATTACCGCTTGGAGGGTCTCAGCCTGGGTATTCATGCCTTCGCGTTTCAGGTCGGCGAGGATCTGCAGGAAAATATCGCCCTCCATCTGGCCGAACTGGGCGTATTGCGGGGCCAGCCTGGTCATCGCAACCGACGTTTCGTAGGCTTGCGTCAGATACCAGTTCCACGGATGGGCGGTCACGAGCCCTTCGTCGTTCCGAGCGAGGTGGTAGAGCACCCAGTAGGCGGCCGCGACATGCGGATAGTTAAAAGAGCGATTGACCAGCTCAGCGCCCTCCTTGTTCCAACTGGTCCACGTCTTCCAATCGAAGTCGCTGCGGTAGAAGTTGGGCGGCATCTGGTCGGGCTGGTAATAGAAGAGGCTCTTGCGTACGCCGAACTGTTTGGGGCCGTCGGTGTATTGCAACCGTCCCCAAACCGTGACGTCGAGGAATTGTTCGAGCTTATCGAGTTCTTCTTTGTTTGACTGCACGAGCTGTTTCATGAATGCAGCGAGCCAGGAGCCGGCGCCGCCTTCATCGCTGAGCCCGGCAATCCAAACGCGGCTGTCCTGGAGAACGATCTGGCGAAGCTCGTGGTCGTAGGACATCACGGAGGGCTCGCGGTGAAAAGGATCGCTGGCGTCGGTGAACCACTGGCTGTTGGTTAGGAAATGACCCATGTCGTCTACAGCCTGGACCTCCGGCTTGGTGATGAAATAGCTGATGGCCTGCACAGTACCGTCTGCGTAGTTCACGGAGACGCGGGCCCGCCCCCAGGATTTGCCGCGGAGCATGTAGGATTGCCAACCGCTCGGCGTGGAACTCTGCGAATGGATTTCGATGGCGCCTTTTGGCTCGACTGTAATCGTCCGGACCGCGGCTGGATATTTGAGGAAGAGCCGGGCCTCGAGGTCCTCCGGCACGATGTAACCGGGGATGCCGACCGCAACTGGCCGGCTGTTGGAGGCAAGCGTCTTTTCGATGTCGCGAATCGAATCGGAGAGGAGAAAGCGCACACCGTAGGTTTTCGATTCGCCGGGGCGCAGCGTAAGCGCGGTGGGAGGATTCCACTCGCGGACGTTCTTCCACTCGTGGTCGGCATAGGCCGCGCTGTGCACCATCCATTGGTAAAAGCCTTCGAAAGTGATGCCCCGGGGCGTGGGATCGGTAAAGATCGGCTTGGCGCCGAAGGAACCAGCGTGATCGAGGATCGGGTTGTAGGCTTCGAAGGGAGTTTTGCCCTCGGGGACGACAAGCAGCGCGGGACCATGGCCGCTCAGGCGTGTGACCTGGAGATATCCCGCATCTTCGCCAATGTAGGGATCGTAGAAGGAGCACTTCGCGTGGGCCTCGTCGAGAGAGCGGTCATTGAGCACGTTGTTGAAGATCATCGGGATGCCTAAGGCTCCGATCTCGACGGGAATTTTGGTTTTGTTGGTGAGCGTGAAGCGGAGGACGAGGTGACCCGCCTCGAGCGCCCAGACGCGCTCGATGTGAAGGGGGATGTCGGAAGGCAAGGTGGGGGCGAGGTCGGCTGCGGCCAAAGCGTCCTTAGCCGGCATCGAGGTTACGGGCTCGCGCTTGGTGGCGGTGGAGAAGTTCTCCCAATCTTGCGACTTTGAGGTTCGGAGGCGCAGCGTGAGGTCCCCGAGGTGAAAGTAACCGTCGTGAGAACGCGCGACGAGAAGATCGCCTGGCGTGAAATCAAAACCACCGGATGTTTTCGGGCTGAGCGCGGCTATGGTCTGCGAGGAACGAACCAAAGTGAGTGTGAAGTCCGGGGTGTCGAAATTTTCTGTGCCCTGGGCAAGCATGGGCCCCGGCGCGGGCGGGGTCTTTTGCTGGTCGGCATTTCCCGCTTGCACGGCGTGTGCAAGGACGGCCGCCGCGCTGACTAAGAGAACAGAAAGAGTGATGCCAAGTGGAAAAAATCTCGTGTCACGATGAAATGGGGCGGTCAAGGGCAGAGCCTCCGTGGGCTGCTGTATACTTTATACATTTTTCGTATCAACAACAAAAAAAGAAGGTTGGGTACACTCCATGCGCAACCGATTCGGGCTTTCATTCGCATTTGATGTACGGGCGCTTTTCTGCACTCTCGCAACCATCCTGTCGCTTCCGGCACTCGGCACCGCACAGAATACGATCTGGGGACAACTGCAGAGAGCGCCGGGTGCGGAGGTCTTCGCGCTGACCCCCAAGCCCGGATACTTCACCGAGCCAGCCATCGCGGTCAACCCCAACAACCCGAAGCAAGTCGTCGCGGTCTTCCAGGACAATGCGCACGCGGCATATTCGCAGGATGCGGGAGAATCGTGGCAAGTTGCGGAGGGGGTGGAACCGCCCAACTATCGTGTTTCCGGCGATGTTTCGACCGCCTTCGACAATCACGGGCACGCCTTCATTTGTTATATGGCCTTCGACAAGCTCGGGACGTTCAACTACTGGGGCCACAACTCGTCGCGCAATGGGTTGTTCGTTCGCCGTTCGCTCGATGGTGGAAAGACGTGGGAAACGAACCACATCCCGGTCATCGAACATGCTACGGAACCAGGCGTCCCGTGGGAGGACAAGCCGTACATCGTGTCGGACACGACGAAAGGTCCGAATGCCGGGAATCTCTATGTCGGCTGGACGCGATGGACGCTGACAGATTCGCAGATTCTTCTCTCCCGTTCTACCGATGACGGGGAGACCTGGTCCAAGCCGGTAGAGATTGACGGCCACCCCGGCCTGCCGCGGGACGACAACGGAGCGGCGGAGGGGTTCGCGGGCACCGTCGCGCCCGATGGGACACTGTATGCGGTGTGGAGCCAGGACGACCAACTCATGATGACGTCGTCACGGGATGGGGGTAAGACCTTTACTAAAGCGCAGGCGATTGTGCACACGGCGCCCATCATGTTTGCGGTGCAGGCCCTGGAGCGAGCCAACGGATTTCCGCAGATCGCGATTGATCCGCGCAGCACGCGCTTGTACGTAACCTGGAGCGACTATCGCAACGGGGACCTGGACGTGTTCTGTTCCAGTTCCACGGATGGCGGCCGCACGTGGACGGCTGCGGAGCGGGTGAACAATGATGAAATCCATGACGGAGCCGATCAGTTCTTCCAGTGGCTGGCGGTCGACCCGACCGACGGATCCGTGAATGTGCTGTTCTATGACCGGAGAGGCGACCCGCAGAACCGCAAGCAGATCGTAGCGCTGGCGCGCTCCACGGACGGCGGCCATAGCTTTTCGAATTATGCGTGGACCACAGAACCGTTCGAAGCGGGCGGAGTGTTCTTCGGCGATTACACGGGAATCGCGGCGTTCGGCGGCCGAGTGTATGGCACGTGGATGGAAAAGCCAAACGTGGTCGCCCAGGAAGAGACAAAGAATGCAGGCTCGCATTCTGGATCCCGCGGCACGGTGGTGAAAGTAGGAGTGGCCGACTTCACCAAGAAGACGGCTGCGAAGCCGGGAACCGAAACGGACTCGCCTACCGGTGAGAGGCCAATGCCGGGGCGTTGACTTCGCGAGTCATTTGCCCATCGATCATGCGCCAAATGGCGAGCGGGTTGGCATCCTGGAGTTCTTCCGGCACAGCGTGATCGGGAAAGCCCTGGTAGCAGACGGGGCGGGCGAATCGAAAGATTGCCTGGCTCCCGACCGAGGTGAAGCGCCCATCGGAAGTAGCGGGATAGGGTCCGCCGTGAACCATGGCGTGGGAAACCTCGACCCCGGTGGGAAAGCCGTTAAAGACCAAACGGCCAACCTTGGTCTCCAGGATGGCAATCAGATCGGCGAAGTCGCGCAGGTCGTCTTCGGTCCCGTGAAGGGTTGCCGTGAGGTGACCTTCGAGTCCGCGCGCGACTTCGAGCAGTTCCTCGCGGCCGGAGTGGCGGACAAGCAGCGTAGTGGGACCGAAGATTTCGCCGGCGAGCGCGGAGTCCGTGAGGAATGCGGCAGCGTCGGTTTCAAACAGGACTGCGCCGACCGGAATCTCAGCTTTCGGGAGCAGCGCGGATGCATCCGCGATCGGTTTTACGGCTGCGCTCTCTTTGCGCTTGGCAATGGCGGAGTGATACGACGAGCGGATTCCTGGAGTCAGCAGTTGGAACTGGGCGGATTGGCGGACGAGGTCTTTCACCTTGCTGACGAACGTGCTTGCCGAATCTCCCCCAGGCACGAAAACCAGGCCGGGTTTGGTGCAGAATTGGCCGGCGCCGAGGGTGAAGGAGGCGTGGAGTCCGGCGGCAATGCTTTCGCCTCGTTCCCGCAAGGCACGCGGGAGAATGAATACCGGGTTGGTGCTGCTCATTTCGCCGAAGAATGGAATCGGCTCGGGACGGGCTGCGGCCAAATCCATCAGAACTCTTCCGGCGGCGTGCGACCCGGTAAAGCCCACAGCCTTGATTAGAGGATGGGTGACCAGCGCAACGCCGACCCTCGTTCCGCCATCAAACAGCAGCGAGAAGACGCCTTCCGGCAGACCGCAGTCGCGAACGCTGGCGCGGATGGCCTGACCGACCAAGTCGCTGGTTCCCGGATGAGCCGGATGCGCCTTCACGATTACCGGATTGCCGGCGGCCAAGGCCGAAGCCGTGTCTCCACCGGCGACCGAGAAGGCGATCGGGAAATTGCTGGCGCCGAAAACCGCAACCGGCCCCAGCGGGCGGAGCATCGAGCGCAGATCGGGTTTGGGAGCGGGCTTGCGATCCGGCTCGGCGCGATCAATGCGCGCACCGACCCAGGAGCCTTCCTCGACCAGTTGCGCGAACAGGCGAAGCTGATTGCACGTGCGAGCCGTCTCGCCCTGCAAGCGAGGCTTGGGCAGAGCGGTTTCCTGGTGGGCGCGTTCGATGAGGTCTTCGCCAAGTGACTCGATGTGCGCGGCAATCTTGCGCAGCAACGCAGCCTTTTCTTTTCCCGGCAGTCGTCCATAAACCGCGAACGCCTCGAAGGAAAGGTGCGCGGCCAGCTCAATCTCAGCGGGGGTTGCGGTGGAGAAGCCCGTGGGCAGGGATTCGCCGGTGGCCGGGTTCACTGCGTAGAAAGGCTCGCGGGCTTCTGCGCCTTCGCGAAAACCGATGATCGAACGTCCTGCCAGCTTTGTCATGGCTGCAACTACTTTCCGTTTGGGAGCGCGTAACTGCCGACCGGCTGCGGTCGATGACGGAGCGCATCCTGAATGAGCTTGCGAGTCTGAACCAGCTCTTCGCCGTCCAGTTCCAGGCGCGGCGGGCGAACGCGCGCGTTGCCCATGCCGACTTCGGCCTGCACCAGCTTGATGAGCTGCACGAAGTTGAAGACGGTGTCCATGCGGAGAAGGGGCAAGAACCAGCGGTACAACTCGAAAGCTTTGTCACTCTCGCCATTGATGCCGTAGTTCAACAGGTCAACCGATTCGCGAGGCAGCGCATTGGCCAGGCCGGCGATCCAACCGGTGGCGCCCACGCCGATGGCTTCCAGAACGGCATCATCGACTCCAACCGAGATCTCCAGGCGGCGGTCGACCAGGGCTCGAATGGCGGAGACGCGGCGGGCGTCAGTGCTGGATTCTTTTACCGCCTCGAAATTGTCGTGCTCGGCGGCGAGCTCACGGATCTGCTCGGGCAGAAAATCGGTGCCGTAAGCGACCGGGTTGTTGTAGAGCATGCAGGAGAGCGAGGTCGCGCGGAAAACGGCCGCGACATGCGCCTTCATCTCGCGCCAGTCGCCCTTGTACACGTATGGGGGCAGCACCATGAGACCGTCGCACCCGCGCTCTACGGCAGCCTTGGCAATTGCGACTGCTTCGGAAGTGGTCAGGGCTGAAACGGAGGCGACTACGGGTCCGCGGCCATCCACGGCGCGGACACAGGTGCTCAGGATTTCCAGCTTCTCATCGAACGACAAGGTGGCGCCTTCTCCCAGCGAGCCCAGCGTCACGATTCCCGAACATCCGTTGTCGAGCAGCCATCGGCAATGTTCCGCCATGAACTTGTGATCGACATGCAGCGGTTCGGTGAAGCACGTGGTAATGGCCGGCATTACGCCTTTCCAATTCATCCCTGGCCTCCTATCGGTGCAACGTGCTGTGGCTCCGGACTGGCGGTGGCCGTAGCGAGGCTCTCCACGCGAGCGGGAAAGACAGGAGGTCGTACCGAATCCGGATTCCAGTTGAAGAGAAATTCAGTGGCGGGACCGCAGATGCGTCCCTGGCATGGACCCATGCCGCAACGGGTTTGCAGCTTGGAGGCGCGCCACGAAGGCTGCGTACGCAGGCGCGAGAGCGGGACATCTTCGCACCTGCAGACAATCGTTTCGGGCGAAGGCAACTGCCGCAGTTCCGGGCGCAGTTGAAAGGTAGTTGCCAGCGCGCCGGCGAACTTGCGGAGTTTCTTGCGCTCCGCGAAGAGTTCGCGGGCAGAATCGTTGTGCCCGATCGCGGCAAGCCCGGCGATCTGGCCCTCCACGATCGCCAATTCCACGCCGCCAATTCCGGTGGGCTCGCCCGCACAAAGAACTCGAGGCACGGTGGTCTGCTGGAAATCGTCGACCTGCACATAACCACCGCGGAGTTGGCAGCCGAGAAGGCTGGCGAGTTCGGTGTTCGGAACCAGGTGAAAGCCGCAGGCGAGATAATCGCAGGGAATCGTGACCAGCTTCCCCTGGCGGGAGATGGTCACGCTCTCAAGCACATCCTTGCCCTCGGCGGCAATCGGCCAGCTATCGGTGGCGAACGGAACGCCGGTAAGCTCCTTCTTCAATTGCAGCCCCTGGTGGATCTTTGCGGGCTGGCCGAGGAGGGACCAGGTGAAACGCGCCAGGCTGCTCCAGGAGGCCTGTTCGCATAGAACCGGAATCTGAGCGCCATGCTTGCGCAGGTAGGCTGCTACCGCCAGGAGCAATGGGCCCGTCCCGGCGACCACCACACGGTTGCCCGCGATGGGCAGGCCGCTCTTGACCATGGCCTGCAGCCCGCCCGCTCCCATTACGTTGGGCAAGGTCCAACCGGGAAACGGGAGAAATCGCTCGCGCGCGCCGGTCGCCAGAATGAGCTTGTCATGCCGCAACTGGCAGAGGTCGTCCCCAGATTCGGCGAGCAGGACGCCGGCTTCGAGCTGGTCGAAGATCCGCGTGCCTGCCAGAATTTCAACGCGGGCGGTTTGGAGGCGCTCAAGCCACTTCGCGGCGTCGAGCACGGGACCATCCTGCAAACTCTGCCGCCAGATCTGGCCACCCAGGTGGACGTTATCGTCGACGATGCCGATGCGCGCTCCGCGGTCTGCGGCGCGCACCGCGGCCGCCAACCCGGCAGGGCCACCGCCGATTACCAGAACATCGAACTGGCGAACGCTAACCATTGGTTCGAAGGTCCATCTCCGGTTCGCACAGGATTTGGCAACTCCGGCTGTGGGGTTTTCCATTGATGGTCATGCGGCATTCGAAGCAAATTCCCATCCCGCACAGCGGACCCCGTGGAGCCCCAGTCACAGAAGTTCGGCAAGCTTGTCGGGCCAGAACTGCGGCAGCCGCGGCTGTCGTACCCGGCGGAACCTCGACCGCAACCCCGTTGACCTTGAGCCGCAGCAGACTAGGCATGGACGTGCTCCTGTCCGGTTCTGGCCGGAAGATACGGCTCCAGCGGAATCTCAGGCTGCTTGCCGGTCAACTGATCGGCCAGAAGGTGCGCAGTGCCCAGCGAAGTTGTGATGCCGAGGCCCTCGTGACCCGTGGCCAGCCAAACGGAGGCATCGCCGGGCCAGGGACCGATCAGCGGCAGTTTATCGGGGGTCGCGGCGCGGAAGCCTGTCCAGGTGCGGACGATCGACATTTGCCCGAGCCCGGGCATGTATTCCTGGGCGCGTCGCAACATGCGGGCAAGCATGTCGTGATCGATCTCCTTGTGCTCAGCACCGTACTGGCGCGACGATCCGATCAGAACCTGCCCGGTGCGGCGGGGCTGCACGTTGAATGCGGCCGAGTCGCTGCTTAAGCTGTGCGCGCTTTTCAGGTAGCCGAGCTCGACCAACTGGTGCCGCACGAATCCGGAATAACGATCGGTAATGGCTAGATGTCCCTTGCGCTTCTTGATTTCAAGTCCCGGCGTGAGGAGCGGGGAGGAAGCCCCGGCTGCATTGACGATGTTAGTGGCGCGAATCTCCGAGCCATTGGCCAGTTCCACCCGTCCCTGTCCGATGTGGGCAACTGCGGTTCCGAGACGCAGCTTCGCGCCGTGCGACTGGGCGCGCTCGACGAGAAATCGCGCTGCGCAGGGAGGGTAGAGAACGCCATCTTCAGGAACCAGCAATCCGCCCTCGAGACCCGGACGCAAGTTTGGATCGAGAGCATGCAGGGCATCGGCATCGAGGACCTGGGTGGGAACGCCGCGATCGGTGTAGTACTTCTGCTTGCGCCAGACCTCCGCCATTTCTTCATCGTCGACGGCGACCCAGATGGTTCCGCATTGCTCGTACTCGGCATCGTCGGAAAGCTCGGGCCGGAGCTCTTGCCAGAGGCGCTGCGAGTAGCGAGTCAGCGCGAACTGGGCGTCGGAGTCATCCATCACGACGATGTGGCCCATTCCGGCGGCGGTGGTATCCGCGCCAATGGCACCCTGGTCGAGAACGATAACCTGCAAGCCGCGACGCGCGCACTCATCGGCGCAGGCGGCGCCGACGATGCCGGCCCCGACGATGGCGAGGTCGCAGCTGGCGCTCATGCCCGGATCCCCATGCAGAACGGATCGCGCGCGTCGAGGATGAGTTCGGCTTCGGCATTGACGAATGCGGATCCGCGGATGCTGGGATAGACCTTCCCGTCGCGTACCGTGATGGATCCTTCAAAGACGCTGCCGATAATGCTCTCCTGGCGCCACGTCTGGCCTTGGGCGAGTTTGCCATCGGCGTAAAGACAGGCAAGCTTGGCGCTGGTGCCCGTACCGCAGGGAGACCGGTCATAAGCTTTGCCGGGACAAAGGACAAAGTTTTTGCTGTCGGCGCCGTTGTTCGAGGGAGCGAAGAGCTCGATGTGATCGATCTCCTTGCCGCCATCCCCAGTGATGCCTTGATCGCGGAGCGCCTTACGGATCGCCCAGGTGAAGTTGGTCAGATCTTCGAGATGGTCGAGAGACAGCTTCATGGAGTGGGCGCGAACCAGGAAGAACCAGTTGCCTCCCCAGGCGACGTCACCGCAAACCGAACCGTAGCCGGGAACGTTCACGGCCAGACTGGCGGCGCTGCGATGACTCGCCACATTATTCACAGTTACTTCGCCGTTTTCATGTAAAACCGCGCGAACTATGCCCACCGGAGTCTCGATGCGATGCTCGCCTGGGCGAATCCGCCCCATGTATGCCAACGTGACAACCAGGCCGATCGTGCCGTGTCCGCACATGCCGAGATAGCCGACATTATTGAAGAAGATCACGCCGGCTGCACAGGTTCGATCGACTGGTTCACAGAGCAACGCACCGACCACGACGTCGGAGCCGCGCGGTTCGTTGACGACGGCGGAACGAAATCGATCATGTTCACGGCGGAAGCACTCAAGGCGATCAGCCAAGGGTCCGGGGCCGAGGTCGGGAGCTCCACTGACCACCAAGCGGGTGGGTTCCCCGCCCGTGTGGGAGTCGATGATCCGAACTCGCCGAACGTCCGCTGTCATGGAATGGTCAACCCCTGTGAAACACTGTCATTGGATCGAGTTTGAATCAATATTCAATATTTAATAGATGGTTGCTGTATTTTATGGATACAATATGCAATCGTCAAATCTGTCCGCTGACATCTAACCTTGACTGAACTGCGCCAGACCCCGACTCCGGCAACCGGCGATGTCGCTCCCCGTAACTTCAATCGGGGCTTAGGCTTATTCGATTCCGTAATGGTCGTTGTGGGGGCCATGATCGGCTCCGGCATCTTTATTGTTCCGGCTGAAATGGCCCGGTTGATCGGGAGCGCGGGTTGGCTCCTGATCGCGTGGGCTGTTGCCGGGGCCCTGACAATTGCCGGCGCACTGTGCTACGGGGAACTGTCCGGTATGATGCCTCACGCCGGCGGGATGTATGTCTACCTGCGTGAAGCCTATTCTCCACTCGCGGGGTTTCTGTACGGCTGGACGCTGTTCGCGGTAATTGAAACCGGGACGATCGCTGCGGTCGCGGTCGCTTTCGCGCGGTTCTCCGGCGTGCTGTTTCCGGCGATCTCAGAGGATAAGTACCTAATCGCGCCGGTTCACCTCACGACTCACTATGCCCTGTCCCTTTCAACGGCTCAGTTGCTTGCCATCGTTGTGATAGCTGCGCTGACTTTGGGCAACTCGCTCGGGTTGCGCTACGGCAAGCTCATACAAAACGTGTTCACCGTCGCAAAGACCGGCGCGCTGGCGGCTCTCATTGTGTTGGGCATAGCGGTCGGACGCAATGCAGCGGCACTGCACGCGAACTTCAGCCGTACGTGGCATCCGATGGGCTTCGACACAGGGTCCGCCGGAGCGACCACGGTTTTTGGTTTGTTCGTTGCCATTTGCCTGAGCCAGACTGGTTCGCTCTTTTCGGCCGATTCGTGGCACAACATCGCGTTCGCCGCAGGCGAGGTCAAGCAGCCGGAGCGGAATGTTACGCGGGCCATGGTGATCGGCACCATCGTAGTGATCTCGCTCTATTTGCTCGCCAATGTGGCGTACCTGGTCACGCTTTCGTTGCCCGCCATTCAACATGCGCCGGCCGATCGCGTGGGCACCGCGACGTTGCGCGCCATTTTCCCGGGGATCGGGACCGCGGCGATGGCAGCGGCCATCATGGTATCCACATTCGGAACGATCAATGCCCTGACCCTGACGGGCGCCCGCGTCTACTATGCGATGGCGCGTCAGAAGCTGTTCTTCGGCTTTGCGGGCAGGCTGAACCGCGCGCACGTGCCGGCCGCGGCGCTTGGGTTGCAGGGATTGTGGGCGGCTTGCCTGGTCTTGCCACGCACCTATGATCCAGCGACTCACGTCTGGGGCAACTTGTACAACAGCCTTCTGGAGTATGTCATCTCGGCCGCTTTGATCTTTTACATACTCACCGTGGCGGGTGTCTTTCGACTGCGAATCACGCGCCCGGAGGCGAGTCGGCCGTATCGAACGCTGGGCTATCCGGTCATCCCGGCTCTCTACATTCTGGTGGCAAGCGCCATTCTGCTGGTTCTCTTCAGCGACCGCCCGGCGACGACCTGGCCCGGCTTGTTGATTGTGATGGCGGGAGCTCCGATTTACCTGGCGCTGCGTCGAGCTTCAGGTTCGGATCATGCTGAGCAAGCGCAACCTGGCGAAGGGGATCTCCAACACGCGGAATGAAAGAACGGTATAGCAACGGAGGGATTAACGACCGCATGTTCAAGGCAAGTGTAAGACGGATGCAGAGCAAACGAAGGTGGTCGGGTTTTCTCCTATTGAGCCTGGTCGCGTGTGTCGCAACTTCGGTGCAAGCGCAGAGCAAGGCTGCGCTCGAGACGCTGCACCAGGAGTTTGTCGAACATGCATTCGCGGTCAAACACTTTGGTCCGGCGCGTTGGATCGACAACGGTAAGGCCTACACCACGGTGGAGACGTCCCCAGATGGCCAGAACGCCAAAGATATCGTGCGCTATGACACGGCGACGGGACAGCGGGAGGTTTTGGTCTCGTCTAAACAATTGATTCCGGCCGACAGCAAAGAACCGCTCACCATCGAGAACTACGATTTTTCAAGCGACCTGAACCGCGTGCTGATCTTCACCAACTCGAAGCGCGTGTGGCGCACCAATACGCGGGGCGACTACTGGGTGCTCGACCGCAAGACAGGGAGCCTCCACAAGCTCGGGAATGCGGGGCCCCCGTCGACCTTGATGTTTGCCAAGTTCTCTCCCGATGGCAGCAAGGTCGCATACGTGCGGTTCAATAACATCTATGTCGAAGACCCACAGAGCGGAGCGAGCGAGCGACTGACTTCCGACGGTTCGGAACACATCATCAACGGAACCTCGGACTGGGTGTACGAAGAAGAATTCGATGTGCGCGACGGGTTCCGCTGGAGCCCGGACGGCACCCGAATCGCCTACTGGCAGTTCGATACCAGCAAGGTCGAGAAGTTTTCGCTGGTATATGACACGGGCGGGCCGTACCAGATTCTCACCGGCATTCCGTATCCCGATTACGGGGTGTATCCCAGCGTCCGACCGATTCCCTACCCTCAACCGGGCACGGCGAATTCGGCGGTGCGCATTGGAGTGGTTCCCGCGGTGGGTGGAGACACGCGCTGGATGCAGGTTCCCGGTTATGCGGACCGGAACTACATTGCGCGCATGGAGTGGGCCGCGGACTCGGACACGCTCGTGCTGCAGCACCTGAACCGCCCGCAAAACACCAACGACGTTTTACTCGCTGACGCGAGAACCGGGGCTGTGCGCCAGGTTTACGAAGACCGTGATCCGGCGTGGGTTGACGTCGTCGACCAGCTGCAGTGGATCCATGGAGGGCGCGACTTTCTCTGGTTGAGTGAGAAAGACGGGTGGCGGCACGTCTATGTCGTTTCGCGGGACGGCAAGCAAGTTACGCTGGCCACGCCGGGCAAGTATGACGTGGTGGATCTGCTGGGCGCCGATCCGGACGCACAATGGCTCTACTTCATCGCTTCCCCGGAGAATCCCACCCAGAGATATCTCTACCGCGTGCGCCTGGGCGCAGCCGGCGCGCCGGAACGGCTGACTCCCGCGACCGAGCCTGGATCGCACAGCTATGATCTCTCGCCTGATTTCCGCTGGGCATTCCACACCTATTCGACATTCGATACTCCACCCGTGACGGACCTGCTGCGTCTTTCCGATGAAAAGCCCCAACGGGTACTCGAAGACAATGCACAGGCGCGGGAGCGGACACGGGACCTGATTTTCTCGCCAACAGAATTCTTTCGAGTCGACATCGGCGACGGCATCGCGCTGGATGCGTGGCTCATCAAGCCCAAGGACTTTGATCCTGCGAAGAAGTATCCCGTGCTGGTCTACGTATATGGGGAGCCTGCCGCACAAACCGTACTCGACCAGTGGGAAGGCTGGAACGGCATTTTTCATCGCGCCATGGCGCGCGATGGCTATGTGATCGTCAGCATCGACAATCGCGGCACACCCGCTCCACGCGGGAGAGAGTGGCGCAAGGTGATTTACGGCAATGTTGGGGTGCTGTCTTCCAAGGAACAAGCCCTCGCGTTAAAGGTGCTGGAGACGACGCGGCCTTACCTCGATCCCGAGCGGGTTGCGGTGTGGGGCCGGAGCGGTGGTGGTTCCAACACGCTCAACCTGATGTTCCGGCATCCGGAGCTCTATAAGGTCGGCATGTCGGTGGCGCCCGTGCCGGAGCAGCGGCTCTATGACAGCATCTATCAGGAGCGGTACATGGGATTGCCACAGTCGAATCCCGAAGGCTACAAGGCGGGATCGCCCATCAACTTTGCCGAAGGACTTCGCGGATCGCTGCTGCTGGTACACGGGTCGGGCGATGACAATGTGCACTATCAAGGCACGGAGTTGCTGGTCAATCGACTGATCGAACTGGGCAAGCCGTTCGACTTCATGACCTACCCGGGTCGAACGCATGCCCTAACCGAGGGCCCGGGGACCGCGTACCATCTGTATTCACTGCTGGCCCGGTATTTGGAGGAACACCTTCCGCCGGGCGCGCAACCACGCTAGACAACCGCTGTCGGCTGGCGGCGTGGGATATAGTTATGGACGGCTCTAGAAGCGAGAAGACTAACCTATGGACTTAGGAACCACACCTGAATCGGTAATCCCCCGGCAGTCTCTCACGTCCGCGGTGGCGGACAAGTTGCGGGACCAGATTATTCGCGGGGAAATTGGTGAGGGATCGCAACTTCGCCAGGATGCGATCGCGACCCAGTACCAGGTGAGCCGGATTCCGGTGCGGGAAGCGCTGCGGCAGCTCGAGGCTGAAGGGCTGATCACCATTGTGCCGAATCGCGGGGCGGTGGTGCCTGCCTTGTCGCCGGACGACATCGAAGAACTCTTTGCCATCCGCGCGCTGCTGGAACCCGAGGTCCTGAAGCGCTCGATTCCATACCTTACCGACGAAGATTTCAGCGAAGCCGAAGCGATCCTGCGCCGGTATGTCAGCGAGCTGCGGCGGGAGGATCATGTCTCGGGGTGGGGCCGGCTGAATTGGCAGTTTCACTCGACGCTGTATTCGCGCGCGAACCAGCCCCGCTTCATGGCCGTCATCCGGAATGTGAATAACAGCGGAGAACGCTATACCCGCCTGCAGTTGTATCTAACCCACGGCATCCAGCGCGCGAATGAGGAGCATCACCGGATTCTGGAGCTGTGCCGCGGGCGGGACGTTGCCGGCGCGTGCAAGCTGCTGCGCGAACACATCGAGTATGCGGGGCAGTCCTTGAAGCAGGCGGTGTATCAGCGACGATCCTTGACCCAGCCCGAGGATAACAACGGCAAGCAATCCAAGTCGTAAGGGATTCGATTCCGGGCCTGCGTTGTCATGGGCAATGGCGCGAATCATCCCGTGAGCTGATCACGCCAGCTCTGCCACCACATCAAAGGTTCGTTCCTTCCCGGGTTTAATTACGACCGCATCTCCGTGAAGGCCTCTCAAGCGGGCCGGTTGATGATTTACGGTGACCTTCCGCGGTCCTCTTCCAAGTGGCAGCCGGATTTTGAGGTAGATCTCTTCGGGTGACCTGGGCCCGCTCAATTCCACGTGCCCAACGACCGCATTCGCGCTGGAGTTGGCCTGCAAGCTGAAGCTGACCCTGCCCCAGCGGGTGGGAGCTTTCTCGATCTTGATCGTCTTTCCTGACAATACCCATTCCCGGGGAACTCCCCTTGCGAGATGCAAGCGCTCTTCGTCGGAGTCTTCCAGGACCAGCATCCAGCGGACCAGAAGGGGGATGGTTTGTTGCGCGGGCACGCAGTACAGCGCCGAGTCTCCGGTGATCCCGGTTACCTCGCCGGCGGTCCAACTACCGCGAGTGTGGGCATGGAAGCGATGCGCATAGAGGAATAGAAGAAACTCCTCGATGCGATCGAGCCGCAGCAACATTTGCGCATATCCGTAGGAAATGAAGCCGAGGATCTCGCGGCCATCGTCGTGGACACGACCAACGTTGGCGACCACACCCAGGGTGGTCGCGCCGTAAGCACGCATGCAGTTGATGACCTGGTTCGCGAGGCGCGCAGGCAGCACGTCGGCCTGCAAGAGTTCGGAATACGGCCGGTGCGGCCACTGCTGCGGGCTGGGCCTTTCCTTTTCGAGCGACTCGCGAAAAGTCAGAGTTGTCCCTGGGAATAGCCCGATATATGGCGGGGTTTTTCCGGCTTGGACATCTCGTTCGATACTTTCGACGGTGCGGCTGCGCAGGGTCCCGCTTCGTTTCGACCAGTCGACGGCAAGGGTTTGCATGCCTGCGTTCGAATGCGTGCGTGCCAGTTCGGTCCAGACGGCCGACAGGTCTTTCAATCCGCGTGCGGCAAACGCACTGTTGGCGTAATAGGGTTGCCAGTAAACCGACGGATTCTCCATCAGGCAGGAATCGGATTCGCTCCATCCGCGAATGAGCCCGTAGCTGGGATCGTCCGGCGGGCGCCGCAGGCTCTCGTCGTGCATCGCGGCGAGCAGGGCCGCGGTGGCTTCGATCTTCTGGCGATGCTTCAGCAGCAGCGCACCGTCGGCGGTGTAGCGGAAATATCGGGCCAGGAGGGACAAAGTCATTCCGAACTGTGCGGTCTCGGGGCCGCGCATGTCGATCATGCCCTTCGCGTCGACATACTCGGTGAAGTAATTGTCGATGAACAAGCGGGCAGTCTCCAGCCTTCCCCACTCCATGTTGGTGTAGATCGCGCTGGTGAAAACATCCTGGAAGCCGTCGTACTCCGAGCCTGCATAGTCGCGATCGACCGCGCCGTACTTGGGATAGATCCCGCCCGGACGCGTCATGAGTTCTTTCGCGAAAGAATGCCGGGAGAGATCGAGCCAGGCATTCTCGGGCAGGTTTGCTGGCGCGAAGTCGTGCAGTTGGCGATCCCAATACTCGGCAAAATCCAGCAGGGCACGGTAGAACTCCTCTGGCTGGGGATCCTGGCGGGCCGGCGGGTACGCAGGGTAGCTGTGGCCGTAGGCGACCTTGGCGATAGCGCCATCTTCAATGCGCGCGGTGCGATGCCACGTGTGCACGATGTACTTCGTGTTGTTCGCACCGACGTCGCCGAACACGATCACTTCCCAATACGCCCGGTCGGAGATGGGAATGACTTTGCGAACGGCGGGCATCCAGCCCCCGACGAGGCCGTCGTAGAGCTTGCCTTCGTTCAAGGCTGCATGAAGTTCCGGCGCGTACTGGATCGGGTGATACGTGCGCGTACTCCCGCTGCGGTAGACCGGAGTGACGTCGTAGGCTTCCTTGGTCCCGACGAAGGTGGTCCAGGTTCGTGGATTCTTTTCCGCCGAGGCCATGGGCGGGGCAGCAGATTTCACCTGCTCCGGATCAGGATCGCCATGCTGGAGCAGATGGTCCGCCAGCAAATCCGCCGGGGCGAGTGAGACATCTTTCAGGCTGAGACCGAAGTAGGGCGTGCCTTCGGCCATCGCCGCTTCGGCGCTCTTGGGAAGTTCCCGGCTCTCGCCCGCGGATGAGACAAAGGCGATCGATCCCTCTCGCGTGCGAAGATCTTCGTAGACCTTCCAGTGCTCGGCTCCGCGGTTGAATTGGCAAATCAGGGCGTAGCCGGCGGTCGAGACAGGCGAAGCGGTCTTGGCTGCGGCTTTTCCCGGTTGAGCCTGCACCGCGCTTTCAGCAGCCACGCCGTTGCGGCAAAGAGTTTCCAGGGTGCCCGCGGCGGCGGCTGCCACTTGCAAGAACCTGCGCCGATCCATGAAGCCCCCGTTTCGCTAGGAATGAGTGGATGGGTTCTTATTTTATCGTCGCGATCGCCGGCCGGCGTTCCTGGGAGGTTCGCGGTCTTGCTTCACGACAAAATTGGCGGGAGGCGTGACTCCCAGCAGGTACTGCACAAAATAATCCCACCGTCGTCGTACGAGATAATCGGCGTGCTCCCCGCTTTCGCCGTGGTACATGTTCGGGACCAGGAGCATGTCGAAGTTCTTGTTGGCCTTCATGAGGGCGTCGACGAAACGCATGGTCTCGACGGGATGGACATTGTCATCGATATCGCCGTGCTCGAGCAGCAGGTGACCTTCGAGGCGCGGCGCCATGGTGACGTTGGACTGCGCGACGTAGTCCTCTCCTACGGGATAGCCCTGGTAGGCCTCGTTCCACCAGGCTTTATCGAGCCGAGCATCGTGGTCGCCGGAAATGGAAACGCACACCTTATAGAACTCGGGATGGACCAGCATGGCATGGGCTGCGCCGTATCCTCCGGCGGAGGTGCCGAAGATGCCCACGCGGGTGATGTCCATGTAGGGATATTTTGCGGCCATCTGCTTGATTAGCGCGATGTGATCGTCGAAAGCACCGCCGAGATTGTGGTAGGAGAACAGGTGAAAGGCTCGCGAGCGCCCGGCCGTGCCGCGGCCGTCCACCATCACAACCATGAATCCCAACTCCGCCATGGACTGCAGGCGGAGACTGGCCGCGAGCGTCTTTGGAACGAAGAACCCTTGCGGCCCAGTGTAGACGTGTTCGATCACCGGATACTTTTTGGACGAATCGAAATTGGTGGGTCGCCAGATCAGGCCGTAGATGTCGGTGGTACCATCGGCGGCTTTGCCCTGGAAGGGTTCCGGAAACTTCCAGCCCATTTGCTGAAGCGCGCCGATGTCGGATTTCTCGAGAACCCGGACTTCGCCGCCGTCGGAAGCCCGCCGCAGGACGGACTCGCCGGGAAGGTCCGGGCGGGAAGAGTTATCGATAAAGTACTTTCCGTCGGGGGAAAAGCTGACCGCATGATCAGCGTTGGTGGGCGTCAGCAACTGCAGATTCTTGCCGTCGAGGCCCACACGATACAGGTGCGTTTGGTAGGGGTCCTCGTTCTTCTCGCGGCCGCTGGCCAGAAAGTAGACCTGGCGGGCCTTTTCGTCGATGTGTTCGATGCGACGAACCACCCACTCTCCCTGCGTGACCGGGTTTTCGACCTGCCCGGTCTTTCCGCTGTAGAGATACAGCTGGTTCCAGCCGGTGCGCTCCGAGGACCAAAGGACCTCCTGCGGGCCATTAATAAATCGAAAGAAGGATTGGCCGGGATCGATGTGGGGATCGGCCTGTTCGCGCACCACAACCCGTTGCTCGCCGGTAGCGGCATCGACGATGCGCAGTTCCTTGGCCTTGTAGCCGCGGTCGTCGTTGTCGTAGTAGATGCTCTTGCTGTCGGGAAACCAGTCGAAGCCGGGGCCATCCTGAAACGGAAGCTCGATGGGCGGGGTGTGGACCTCGATGCGCTTACCAGCCTGAACGTCAAAGATGATCGGCTGGGCTGTGGCCAGCACCTCTCCCGGCAGTGGATAGACGTAGGTGAATGCGCGGGGGCGCAGTTGATCGGGCGGAACGAACTGCAGGCTGGTGAAGCGGCCTGAGTTTCTCGAGTCAATCCGATAGGTAACCAGCTTGGAAGAATCCGGGGACCAGAAAACGGCAGCAGGCTGCTGAACCTGGTCAGTCTTCTGCTCGACCATCAGCCGCAGGGAGGGCAGCGGGGTGGCATAGTCCCAGCCAGCCACGCCGTCGTCGGTCAGATGGAGGATGGTGCCGGTCGATAGATCGCGCAGGCAGAGGTTGTGGTCGGAGACATAGGCAGCCCAACGCTTGTTCGGAGATACGGTTTCATTCGGTTTCTCTGGGCTCGGTGGCTCCGCATGGCACTCGTAGTTCGAGAGCTGACAGGTCCATGGAGCGCCGTCGACTTCAACGCGAATGGCTTTTTCGGAGTCCACAAACTCGATCTCCGAGAAAGGCAAATCGGTCGGCGAGTAGGTCTGCTTTGTAACCTTGCCCAGCGCCTCGGCAAGCCGAGCCTGATCAAAGGCAGGCGCTGTGGTGTTCTTCTCCGCATCGACCAGCACGAAATCCGTTCCCTTGGGTGCGACCCGGCGATACCAGAACTGGTCCGTCTTCTCGATCCAATGCGGCTCTATGTTCGCGAGGAAGATGTGGTGACGCAGATTTCCTGGCAGAAACTGCTCAGCTCTCTGGTAGTCCTCCAATGTGCCTTGGGCAAGGGCTGAGGCAGTCCACCAGAGGAGGGCGATGAAGACCAGCCCCAGAGAGGAGTGACGAATTTTCACCTTGCCGGATTTCTCCTGAGCGTCGTATCGCTGGACGCCGCTATTGCTGAAAACCTGGCCGGGGCAACGGGAGCCGGTTAGCATCTCCGCCGCCCCGAATCAAGATCAGAACTCGATGTTGGCCCTCAGTTCAATGACACGAGCGCCCTGGTTGGGCGAGCCGTTGAAGTAATTGGGCGAGATGCCGCCAATCCCAAATTCTCCCGCCTGCACGTTCCCAGTAAATCCATTGGAGTAGCAGAAATAGATACAACCATTCGCTGCTCCAGGCTGGAAGTTCGGGTGATTGAAGGCATTCAGCATTTCGGCCTGGAACTTGAAGGCGACACTCTCATGCAGGGCGATCGTCTTCGAGATGGACAAGTCATCGTTGAAGTAGTGTGGCCCATAGAGATACACCAACTGTCCAACGGTGCCAGGCGTGGTATTGGCTGTGATGAAGTTGGCATTCGCGCCGCCGCCGGTGGAACTTTGTAGATACTTGGGATTCAGGAAGGAAACCTGCGTGCTTCCCGGAATGTGATAAACGCCCACGGAGCCCTGGAGCTGGGCGGGGGTAACGTTCTGGAGCACCACACCGCTGTCCCCGAACCCGTCGTTGTTCAGGTTGGCGTTGAACGTGTTGTTTCCGCCCTGGAGCAGGAAAGGCGTTCCGGTCTGGTAGCTGAGGATCGTGCCGACGGTCCAACCGCCCACTACTTTGTCCAGGGCGCCGTTGTTATTCAGCCAAGCCTTCCCACGGCCAAAGGGCAGATCGAAGGTTCCGTTGAAGTTGAATGCATGCCGGATGTCGAACAGCGTCGGGCCGTAGCTCAAGCGCGCGTTGCGCAGCGTGAACTCATTCGCCTGACCTTGCCAGTTATTGGGAGTGGAGATGCCCAGCGTATGGCTCCAGGTATAGTTCGCGTCAAACTGCAGGCCATGCCATGGCCGCTCGCGGAAGTCGAACTGCAGTCCGTTGTAATTGGAGTACCCTTGGGCCACCAGAAAACTGCTGATGCCCCCAGTATTCGAGTATGGATTGGCCTGGAACAGGTTGATGGGATATCCCGCACCCGAACCGGTAAATCCGGAAATGTTGTTCAGGCATGGACTAAACGAGGGGCCAACCAGGTTACAGAAGTATGGCGCCGTGCCATTTACCCCGGCCAGCGTGTTGGCGAAGAGCCCAGCCTGGCCTGTATTCAGGTAGCCAATGAAGGCGGAATTAGTAAAGTCAGCGAGATTTCCGTCCCCCCCCGCTCCTTCTCCCGCGAAGGCCGCGCTAAAGATTGGAAGCGCTTGCTGCCCGGGTAGGCCATTGTTGGCGAACGATCCCTGATATTTCCCAATTCCGCTGGCATTGTTAATAGCCAGATTCGTTTGAGCTGCCTTGAACTGGTTCAGGAATCCGTTTTCAAAGATGTTGATCTCGTTCGGGTCAACCGCCATCCATTGGCGTAGGGTGCGGTTGCCCACGTAACGGATCTCCAGCGCAGAGGTCTCGCCGATTTGCCGCTGGAAACCCAGATTCCACGATTCGGTGTAGGGCTGCTGCAGATGCGGATCGATGCCATTGACTCCGGGAACGCTGCTTCCCAAGAAGGTAAATTGCGATTGCGATGCGGTCGTTTGGAAGCTCTGCGGCGAAAAACCATAGTCAGGGAACTGATTGCCCAGAATCAGGCTGCCCGGCGCAAACGAACCCGCCTGGCCGCCGCCGTTGGGATTCAGGAAGAAGCCCTGATAGTAGAAGGAACCGTAATCCGACGCCTGGTTCCAGACATATTGCTGGGGCTCGGTAAACTTCCGGAACGAGAAACCACCGCGAATGACCGTCTTATCTCCACCCAGCAACTTGCCGTGTGGGTTCCAGGCAAAGCCGAAGGCCGGCTGCGGGGCTACGAACCAGTTGTTATAGGGCTGACTGTTTTGCGTCAACACCGGGTCCGCCGGGCCTTTAAATGATCCGGGCTGGAACACGTTCCAGGTCCCGGAGGGCCCAAAGATATTCTCCGGAGTGGCCGAATGATACAGGTTGGTCAGATCCCGATCCGCCCAGGTGAAGTCCCAGCGCAGGCCGTAATTCAGGGTCAGGGAAGGGGTCACCCGGAAGGAGTCTTGTGCGAACACACCGACCGCCTTCGTCAGTTCGTCCAGATTGTATGCGCCCAACTGGTGAACGTACTGGTTCGTGGCCGGGTCAAACGGGAACTGCCCTGACACGCTATTGATACGTCCCGTCAGGATGGCGTAAATCGACTGTGCCTCTTGCTGCTGAACGGGCGAGGCATTCGGTAGAGTGGCGGGATTGAACACCGCCGCTGCCGGGTCGCCGATGGCTAATCCCGAATTTGTGCCGGTGTTGTTGCCCAATTGAATGCCGGGGAATCCCAGGACGCCGTTGTAGTAATGGTTCTGTTCGCGCCACCAAGAGCCACCGAAGCTGAGGGTGTGGGCGCCGTGCTGCCAGCTGATCGTGTCCGATGCGTTGAACAAGGGGTAGTAGGACCCCGTGGGAATCTGAAAGTTGGTGCCGTTCATACCCTCGGTCGAAGGGTTCCCCGCTCCAGGGAACGCGGGCAGACTTGGCAAATTCCAGGCGATTTGCGGCTGACCGTTGGTGGGCACCTTGCCGTCAAATCCAAAACTGCTGAAGTTGTACAGGAACCCGCCGCGGAAGGCACTCACCATCGAATTGGAAAGCGTCCAATCGAAGCCCACCGCTGCCGTGTAGTTGATGAACTTGTTGCTCGCGCCTGTGCCTGAAAAGGCAGATCCTGGCAGGTTGGGCGCATTCGCATTACTGAAAATCTGTTTGGTTTCGTTGAAGGCAACGTAAACACGCGTCTTTTGCGTGGGAATGTAATCGACACGAACGGTGGGATAGTACTCGGTCCGGGGCTGATGCACCGGCCAGGTGAGTTGCTGAACGTTGGGATCGCCATTTACCGGAGACAAATTTCCAAGATTCAGCACTCCGTTCACGGCTTGAAACGTCGACGAGGTCTGAGAATTTATAGTGGAGGGAAACCCCGCGCTCCCCGCGGCTTGCAGCACGTTCACCGTATGGGTCACCCCACCCCCATCCGTATAAGTGAAATTCCCTTGTTGTGCCGAAGGCACAAACACCCACTGCGAGGCGTTCGCGCCGCCGGGCTGCTTCGCCATCGAGAACGAACCGAAGAAGAACAACTTGTCTTTGATAATGGGGCCGCCGACGCTGCCGCCAAATTCGTTTCGGATGAAAGCATTCTTGGGAACTGGGCTGCCACCGTTGTCCAAATTAATGGACGTCTGGGCATCGTTCACCCAGCTGTTGGCATTCAGAGAAGTGTTGCGAAAATCTTCGAAGACGCGCCCGTGAAATGCGTTGGTTCCGCGCCGGGTCACGAAGTTGACCTGCATGTTGGCTTGGCCGAAGCCCTGGTTCAGGTCAAGCTGATCGGTCTGCACCGTCATCTCGGCGATGTCTTCGACGCGCGCCTGCACGTCGGGCGCTCCGTTGCCAGTGAACTTCATTCGGCTTGAGCTACTGATCACGCCATCGATGTTGTTGCCCTGGGCGATCGAGGGCAGGCCGTTCCAAGTTCCGCCGCTATAGAAGTTGCCGGTATAACCGGGTGTCAGTGCGCTCATGGCCGACAGGTCGCGGCCCTGAAGTGGCAGGCTTTCAATTTGCTTCAGGTCGATCGTTGTGCCAATCGAGCTGGAGCTGGTTTCCACCAGTGGGGCTTCGTTGGTGTTGACCTGCACGACTTCGGTTACAGCGCCCACGGAGAGTTGGACCGGGATGTCGGTGGTTTGTGCGGCTTGTACCACGACGTTGCTGAACACCTTGGTCTGGAAGCCACCCTTGGACACCGTCAGCTTGTAGGTTCCGTATGGCAAGTTAAGAAAGGTACGGGTACCGTTGCTCTCGGTCTCGCCCTTGCGCATCTCACCAGTGGCGGTATCAACCAGTTCGAGCGTGGCGCCCTGGATGATACTGCCGGTCGTATCCGCAACCGATACAGCGATCTTTCCATCGCTGCCGTGCTGCGCCCACGCGGAGAAGCCCCCTGCCGCCAGCAAAAACAGAAATGTGGCAAACCCAGCTCGAGAAAGGTTGCGCAACGATGTGCAAGACATACGTCCTCCTTCGCATCCGTACGGCTCTGCAGAACGGCTGGCCGCTTCCTTTTCGCCCCAAGAATCGCGCTTCGCCAAGGAACAAAGTTCCTGGGCGCGGAGAAACCCTAAGGAGCAAGCCTGAGCGGAAAAACTGAGACCCCCGGACCTGTGACCGGGTCCGCCACGGCGAACGCCCCCCACGAGAGCGCGCCTCCAGCAAACGTTTACCGTTGGCTGGATTTTGTATACTTTATTCACTCCCGTGTCAATCGATTTCTATCTGCATCTTCCGTCCCCCGCCCCTCCCCCACGCGGCTCCCTGCCCGGCAATGCGCTCCAGCCGTCCCCGGCAGATTTCCCGGATTCCTTCTAACTGCGATAGGCTACGGAGCTTGCAGACTCTCCTCCGCAAAACCTTCCCGGTGAAACCTGTCTCCGCCATTTCCCGGCGCAACCTGATCCAAGCCCTTGGGGTGATCGGTACGAGCCTGGTGCTGGGGCGCTCGGCTTTTCCCGCAAATCCGAGCGTGCCTGTCCGCTTTGTCGATATAGCGAGCACAGCGGGAATCAACTTCCGCCATGACAACGCGGCCTCGGCGGAGAAATTTCTGATCGAAACGATGGGCTCGGGATGTGGATGGATTGATTACAACCAGGATGGCTTGCTCGATCTGTACCTGGTAAACGGAGCCGCAACCCAGACGTACAGACCGGCCACTCCGCTGCGGAGCGCACTTTATCGAAATAATGGCGATGGAAGTTTCACGGATATTACTGCCAAAGCCGGTGTTAGTGCAGAAGGCTTATTCGGCATGGGCGTCGCGGTCGGCGACTATGACAATGACGGCTTTCCCGATCTGCTGGTGCTGGGCTACGGTCGCTGCATTCTCTATCACAACAATGGGAACGGGACTTTTACCGATGTGACGGCGCACGCGGGTGTCGCGAATGCCGGCCGGTGGGCATCGAGCGCCGCCTGGTTCGACTACGACAATGACGGCCGCCTCGACTTGATCATCGCCAATTATGTCGACTGGTCCCCGGAGCGCAATTTCTATTGCGGCGATCGCGGCCCCGGCATGCGTAGTTATTGCCATCCTGATGATTTTCACGGCGAGCCGCCGACGCTGTTTCACAACAACGGAGACGGCACCTTTCGCGACGTCAGCCAGAGTTCGGGTGTGGGTGCGAAGGGCAGCAACGGCCTCGGCGTGGTGACCTTCGACTACGACAACGACGGCTGGCAGGATATTTTTATCGCCAACGATCACATGCCGAACTTTCTGTTTCATAACAACCGCGACGGCACCTTCCGCGAGGTCGGTTACACGGCAGGGGTCGCAGTCAGCGGCGAAGGGCAATTCGAGGCCGGCATGGGGACCGATGCTGCAGACACAACGGGCGATGGCCGGCTCGACCTGATCGTGACCCATCTCGACATGCAGCTCGCGCGCTTGTATCAGAACATGGGCGATGGAACCTTCGATGACGCAACCTTCCGCTCCAAGCTCTCCTATGCCACGTTCCATATGAGCGGGTTTGGCACGCGCTTCATGGATTATGACAACGATGGCTCGCGCGACATCTTCATGGCCAATGGCCACGTGCTCGACAACATCCAGCGCTATCACGCCGACACGCAATATGCCGAGCCCAAACTCATGTTTCGCAACCTGGGCCGCGGGATCTTCGAGAACGTCAGCGACCAGCTCGGCCCGGACTTCCTATTACCCCGGGTAAGCCGAGGCGCCGCGATCGGCGACTTCGACAACGATGGCGACCTCGACATCCTGGTGAACAACAACGGGCAACCTCCACAACTGCTGCGCAACGACGGCGGCAATGCCAATCATTGGCTGGAAATTCTGCTTATCGGAACCAAGTCCAATCGGGATGGCGTGGGCGCGCGCGTGAAGATCCGCGCTGGAGATCTCACGCTCTACGACCAACGGAAGGGCGGTATGAGCTACCAGTCGGCGCAGGATCCACGCCTGCACTTTGGGTTGGGGCAGTATTCGAAGGTCGACAGTATTGAGATTGTGTGGCCGAGCGGCATGGTCACCCGATTATCTGGACTCAAAAGCGATCAGATGATTGCGGTACAGGAAGGCGCAGGGATTGTCGACCGCCCGTTTCCGCGAGTGTCGGCTCGTTAGCGAGATGCCCTGTCAGGGATGATCGGGAGGTTTCGATGGTTCGGAACCGAGCCCCGCATAGGAGGCCTTTCGATCGCCGGGAGCCGAGGCAATTTTGTCCGCCTGCGCCTGGTTTAATTTTGCGAGCGTGGCCAGCGCTTGCTGTGCCTGTTCCGCATCCCCGCGGCGCTGGTACGCTCTGGCGAGGCCCGCGTAGATGGCAGGATTGCCGGGCTCGAGCTGTCGCGCTCTCTCCAGGTGTGCAATCGCGTCCGCGGGCCGATCCGCCATCAGGTACAAGTTGCCGAGTGAAACCTGGGCGCTGGGATTCCGCGAATTCATGGCGACCGACTTCTCCAAGACTGCTTGTGCTTCGGAAAAATCCGCGTCCCCGGGACGCGCACCCGAACGAATCAGAGACTCGCCAAGAATCGCCAACAAGACCGGGTGCTCGTAGCCTTTGCCTATGCCTTCGCGCGCGTCGCGAGCGGCCGCTTGCGGATTGCCGGCGTAGAGTTCCTCATTCGCGGAAGCCAGGTAGCTGATCTGGCTGGAGGGAGCCAGCTGCGTGGCCAAATCGAAATCCTTCTTCGCTCGATCGAACTCATCCAACTGGGTGAGAAAAAAACCGTGCTCGTAATGAAGGGCTGCAGAGTGCGGCAGCTTGGCCAGACCCTGCTCTGCCACCTTTAGGCCGAGCGAATAGTCCTGACTCCCCATGCAGGCATCGGCGATGAAGATGTACAGCTTCTCATTGGTTGGAGTGAGCGCGGCGGCCCGCTGGAAAGCTTCCCAGCCCAACTGCGACTGACCGGCACCAATGTAGGCCTGGGCGAACAAGTTCTCCACGTCGGCGTTCTGCTCGCGGCCTTGGCGAATGCTGCTCAGAATGGCAATCGCCTGCTCATATTGCTCAGTCCCTACATAGCAAAGCGCCAGGTTGAAACTGGCGGCGTAATTGCTGGAAACATGTCCGCGTGCCGCCAGCAGGTGAGGGATCGCGTCCGCAAACTTGCCTTGGCGCGTAAGCGTGGTGCCGGCTCGCAGCTCGGCTTCAGCTTGCTGATCGGGATTGGGGGTGGTTTCTTGCGGATCACTCTCAGCTTGATTCTGGGTCGCGATCGATTGCGGCCTGCCTCTCTCGGTCTGGGCAAGGCTCGTCCCCAACAAGCACAGAGCGACAGCGATCCCAGCCAGCAAACCCAACGGTCGAGACTGGCGCAACCAACGCGGCATGGCTTCACCGATCATTACCGCCACCGGCCTTCGCCTTCCACAATCGTAATGTAGCGATCAATGGGCAGGCCGGTGAATCGTTCTACTTTCCGGCTGGGCAATGGCCACCGCACCTCGAGCCAATCGGCCTTGGTGCGATTCCCGAGTCCGAGCACCATGCGCGGATCGTGGGAGGAAAGATAACTCCCGCCGCCTATTTTGTAATGATGCCGCTCCAGGTCGCCTGACCGATACGTCACCTTGGCGCCGATGGCGTCGATATTCGCGGTCTTCCCGATCAAGCGTACTCCCAGCCAGTGATTCTGGCGTCCCGCGTTGTTTCGCAGCAAGATCGGCGCGGCATTGTTCTGCGCCACCAGCACGTCCACTGAACCGTCATTATCGAAGTCCCCGATCGCCAGGCCCCTGCCGGAAAGCGGCTTGGTGAAGATCGGTCCGCTCTGATCGCTGACATTCTCAAAGCGCTTCCCGTTATTGCGGAACAGCAACATCGGCTCGAGGAACTTCACCCCGGGAACACGCTGGTCGATTCTGTCGTCTGGGTGCCCGTTGCAAAGCAACAAGTCAATGTCGCCATCGTTGTCGTAGTCGAAAAATTTCAGACCCCAGCCGCTCATCAGGCGCGTGGCCGATCCGATGCCATTGGGCAACGCGACGTCGGTGAACATTCCGTTCTTGTCGTTGTGGTAGAGCGAGTACATTTCCTGATCGACATTCGCTTCGAACAAATCGATCCAGCCATCCTGATCGTAGTCGGCGGCATCTACGCCCATGCCCGAACGCGGCTTGCCGAATGCGCTGACCCCGACTCCGGCCAGCATGCCGGTTTCTTCGAACCGCCCTTTGCCGCGATTGGAGAACAAGAAGTTCGGCACCGTATCGTTGGTCACGTACAGGTCCATCTGACCGTCGTTGTCAAGATCGGCCGCCACGACTCCCCAGGCCTTGGCCTTGATTTGCGCGATGCCCGACTCGCGGCTCACGTCGGTGAAGCTGCCATCGCCGTTGTTGTGAAAGAGCCAGCACGGCATCGGATCGTAGATGCTGGGAATGCAATAATGCCGCTCGCCGCTCAGCAGGTCGCCGCAAAATTTCAGCTTTTCTTTGCTGTAGTCGACGAACCGGCACACAAACAAGTCGAGCCGCCCGTCATTGTCGTAATCGAACCACACCGCGCTGGTTGCCCATCCCGGCGCGGATACGCCGGCTTTGGCGGTTACGTCGGTGAAGGTTCCATCGCCATTGTTGTGGTAGAGGATGCTGCGCGGGTATTGCGTAACGTAAAGATCCGGGAAGCCATCGCCGTCGTAGTCTCCGACCGCAACGCCCATCCCGTAGGCATTGCCCGAAACGCCTGCCTTCACCGTGACATCGGTGAACGTTCCATCACGATTGTTGCGGTAGAGCGCATTGCGCAGCGGTTGTGGCGGCTGGTAAAAATCACACGGGCCGCTGTTCACCAGGTAGATGTCCATCCACCCATCATTGTCGTAATCGACGAAGGCGCAGCCGGCGCCGACGGTTTCCGGCAAATGCGCCATCGGGGAACGGCCATTCACGTGGGTCCATGAAAGTTTGCTGTCTGCGGATGAGATCTCCTCAAACGCCGGAGCCGTCGGCTGCAATGCGAAAGCGGAAGTCCACGCATACAGACGGCCTCCACCAGCCAGAAATCCACCCACTCCCGCGCAGCCGAGGGTCTTGAGAAATCTTCTTCGGGACGCGGGATGCCAGTGACTGGGTTGGCCCTTGAACATGCGGCAGTCTCAGCGCGGTGCGTTGCGGCCTTGGGGATTCTTCGCCATCGCCTCTTGCTGAAGTTTCATCTCGCGTTCGGCCTCCTGGCGGCGGCCGGTGCGGGCGTAGGCGGTCGCCAGCTGGTAGTGACCGGCCGGATCGGCGGGTTCGAGCTTTACATAGGTTTCGAGCGGCGAGACCGCATCCTGAAATTTGCCGGCCGAATTGAGCGACATGCCGAGCGCAAGGTAGGCTTCCAGGAAGCCGGCGTCGAGCTTCGAGGCCTGCGAGAAACGCGCAATGGCTTCGTCCCATTGACCCGCTTGTCGCGCAGCTTCTCCCAGCATGAACTCGGCTGAGGCATTGTCCGGATCGACCTTCAGCTCTTCCTCGAATTCTTTCTTGGCAGTTTCCTCGTCCGGCGGCGTTCTCGCCAGAGCCACGCGTCCTAAACGATAGTGGATACCGGGCGTCTTTGGATTCTGCTCCAGGATCTTTCTGTACTGGGCCGCGGCTTCATCCCACTTTCCCTGGGACTCGTACCCCTCGGCTTCGAGTTGCTGCGCCTGCGGCGAGGTTGGCGCGGTCGCGGCCAGCTGCTGCGCCGAGCGTGAAGCCAGTTCCGAAAAAAAGTGGGTCGAGGTGTAGAGCACCTCCGGATCGTTGGGGAAGTCGCGCTTCAACAGCAGCAGCGCTTCGACCGCGGTGTCGGTTTGATCAAGACTCATCGCACATCGTGCGGTTGCCATGGCCGCGCGATACTTCAGCTGCTTGTCGGCAAGATGGGGGGTGGTGCTCTTCAAATGAGGCAGGGCCTCACGGCATCGGCCGGTGGCAGCCAGGCTGATTGAATGTTCGATCGATGCCGCGGGGTTCGCCGCTGGATTCTTCTGGGATGGCTGCGCGGCGCACAACATGCACAGCATTCCGCAGAGGCAAACCACACTGGGGCAGGCACGTAGCACGGGCTGCGTCATAAGAATGAGGAGATGATGATACCGGAGCATTGCGCCGAGCGTTTCCCGTCGGTCCTTTACGTTGGCTAGCTTGGGAAAAAAGGCGGCAAGGTTTTCGGTTTCATCGCCCCTTGGGTGTAGTGTATACAATATCCAGAGTGGGCCAAAGCCTTTCCGGCCTCCTTCATCACCCGGGGCGTAAGGAGCGAGCAATGGGACTGGGAGATTTCTCTCGGCGCGAGTTCATGACATTGGCTGCCTCGGCGGCTTGCACTGCGCTCGTACCCAAGGTAGCGGCGGCCTCGCCTTTTCAGGACCCGGTTGTAAACACGGTCAAGAAGGACGGCAAAACCATCAGTCGCGAGAAGGTCTCGTGGAAGGTCCAGCCGTTTCCCATGAAGCAGGTGCGCCTGGGCGACGGCCACTGCAAGATGGCCATGGAAGCCGACCGCCAGTACTTGCATTCCCTTCCTCCCGACCGTCTTCTCCATACCTTCCGACTGAACGCCGGGCTTCCCTCTTCCGCGCAACCGCTGGGCGGATGGGAGGCTCCCGACTGTGAACTTCGTGGTCACTATGCCGGAGGCCACTACCTCTCCGCCGCGGCACTGATGTATGCCAGCACCGGCGATGAAGAGCTACGATCCAACGCCAACACGGTGGTCGCCGAACTGGGCAAATGCCAGGCCGCCCTCAAGAGCGGCTACCTGAGCGCGTTTCCGGTGGAATTCTTCGACCGCCTGCGCGACCGCGAGCGGGTCTGGGCCCCCTTCTATACCATCCACAAGATCATGGCGGGCAATCTCGACATGTACGTGCACTGCGGCAACGAGCAGGCGCTCGACATCACCGAGAAGATGGCGCGCTGGGCCGACGGCTACACCCAACCGCTCAGCTACGACCACATGCAGCGCGTCCTCGGCACCGAGTTTGGCGGGATGGGCGAGGTGCTCTGCAATCTCTATGCAGTTACCGGCAAAGAGGAGTATCTCGAAGTTGCCCAGCGCTTCGACAAGAAGGTCTTTCTTGATCCGCTAGCAGCTCATCGCGACGAATTGAAGGGCCTCCACGTCAACACGCACATCCCGCAGGTGATCGCCGCCGCCCGTTACTACGAGCTCACCGGCGACCGGCGCCATCGCGACATCGCGCAATATTTCTGGGAGGAAGTGGTCAGCGAGCGCACCTACTGCACCGGCGGCACCAGCAACCGCGAGTCCTGGAATACCGACCCGGGCAAGCTCTCCACCGAGCTCGGCCCCACCACCACCGAGTGCTGCTGCGCCTACAATATGATGAAGTTGACGCGTCACCTGTTTGGCTGGGCACCAGACGCTCGCCTCATGGATTATTACGAGCGCACGCTGCTCAATCACCGCCTGGGGACGATCAAACCCGACGACGGCACCATGATGTACTACCTGCCGCTCGCTTCCGGCTACTGGAAAACGTTCGGAAAGCCCTTCGATTCGCTGTGGTGCTGCACCGGCACCGGCTCGGAGGAATACGCCAAGCTCACCGACACTATTTACTTCCACGACGACGACTCACTGTACGTAAACCTCTACATCGACTCGCAACTGGAGTGGCCCGAGAAGGGCCTTCGGTTGAAGCAGGAAACACGCTTTCCCGAGCAGGAAACCACTACGCTTACAGTAACCACCAAGGCCCCGGTACAGCTCGCGATGAATCTCCGCATTCCGTACTGGGTGCAAGGCGGAAGCATCAAGATTAACGGCACCTCGCTGCCGGCCTTCGCCAGTCCAAGCAGTTACCTGACGTTGAACCGCGTGTGGAAGACCGGGGATAAAGTCGAGCTCAGCCTCCCGATGGGACTGCACGTTGATCCCATGCCGGATGATGAAACCATTCAAGCCGTGATGTACGGCCCTCTCGTTTTGGCTGGCCGCTTCGGGTCCGTCACCAAAGAGATGCAGTATGGGGAGTACGGCCCGAAAGACAACGAAGAATCCAAGGTGCCCGATATGGTGGCCAATCCGGCCAAACCCACCGCATGGATCGAAGCTGATGCTAAGCAGCCCTTGACCTTCCACGCTGTCGGGCAATCGCAGCCTGTAACCATGGTCCCGTTGAACCGGGTATTGGATGATCGCTACGCGGTCTACTGGAAGGTCAACAACAAGAACGCGTAGCGGCGGGCGCGATTCTCCAAAGGTTCACCGAAGTTTTCAGTGCAGCCGAACAGCAGTTCATGTTTTCCGTCGCCGTCACTTCCAGTTTCAAGGAGGTCGTCGTTGAAGAACGGGCGCGCCTTAGATATTGCTTGTGCCGTTATCATCGTCTGTGTGGTTGCGGTCCTTTTCGTCCAACGAACCCATGGGCTTCCCGCAATGACCACTGCGTCGTCCCAGTCCGGAAGTGCCGACCAACTCCAAAAACTGCACTCCCTGTTCGACGAAGAATGGCAGTACGAACTGCGCAGCGAGCCGGAATTTGCCACCGCTCTGGGCGATAACCGGTACAACGACCGTCTCAGCGACCATTCCGCCGAGTTCTACGAATCCGAGGTAAAGCAGAAGCGCGATTTCCTCTCTCGCTTTGAGGCGATCGACCCCGCCGGCTTCCCGCAGCAGGATGCCCTCAGCCGCACGCTTATGATTCGCCGGCTGCAACAGGAGATCGAGGGTTCACAATTCAAGCCTTGGGAAATGCCGGTTAACCAGATGGGCGGCCCCCATCTCAACCTTCCGGAGTTGCCGACCCTCACCCCATTCAAAACGGTAAAGGACTACGACAACTACATCGCCCGGTTGCGCCAGGTTCCGCGCGTCTTCGATCAAGTTACCGCCAACATGCGCCAGGGCATGAAGGACCGCCTCATGCCCCCGAAATATCTGTTGGAGAAGGCGGCCGCCGAGACCGAGGAACTCGCTCAGCAGAAAGGCGAGTCCAGCCCATTCGCCGAGCCTCTCAAGAAATTCCCTGCGACGATTTCAACCGCCGATCAGAAGCGCCTGCGCGAAAGCGTGCTCAGCGTCATCGACGAGCAGATTGTTCCCGCCTATCAGCGCTTCGCAACCTTCCTCCGCAGCGACTACGCGCCCAAAGGACGCACCGAGCCCGGTGTGTGGGCCCTTCCCGATGGAGATGCTCGTTATCGCTTTGCCATCAAGCGCATCACAACCACCGACCTTACTGCTGACCAGATCCATCAAATCGGGCTGCAGCAGATCGCCGAAACCGAGACGCAAATGCTGGCCCTGGCCCACAAACTGGGCTTCAACGATCTGGCCAGCCTCAACGACCATATTAAGAACGACCGCAGCTTGTATGCGAAATCAGGGCAACAATTGCTCGATCTCTATTCCGGGTACGCGAAAGGCATGGAGGCGGACCTGCCCAGGATGTTCGGCCACTTGCCCAAGAACCGGCTGATCGCGGTTCCCATGGAGGCCTCCCGCTCCAAGAACGCCGTGCCCGCCGACTACACGCCGGGGGCAGCGGATGGCTCGCGGCCGGGCCGCATCAACGTCAACGAGTGGGATCCCCAGCACCGGCTCCTCCTCAACGTTGAGGCGATCGCTTATCACGAAGGCATTCCCGGGCATCACCTGCAGATTTCTCTCGCGCAGGAATTGCCCGGCCTGCCGGACTTTCGCCGCCACGGCGAGTACACCGCGTTTGTCGAAGGTTGGGCGCTTTACTCGGAAAGATTGGCCAAGGAACTAGGCCATTACCAGGACCCCTACAGCGAGTATGGCCGGCTGGAGAACGAGATGTGGCGCGACATTCGCCTGGTCATTGACACCGGCGTACACGAGAAGCATTGGTCGCGCGACCAGATGGTCGAGTACTTTCACAAGTACACTGCCATGGATGAACCCAACGTGCAGAGCGAAGTGGACCGCTACATCGCCTGGCCGGGCCAGGCCCTGGCTTACAAGCTAGGCCAGCTCGAAATCCTGAAGTTGCGGGCCGAAGCACAGCAGAAGCTGGGAGCGAAGTTCGATATTCGCGCCTTCCACGATGAGGTGCTCGGGAACGGAGCACTCCCGCTCGATGTACTCGATACTGAGGTCCGGGCCTGGATCGCTCGCCAGCAGTAGTTCAGATTCAACTGGCTCGAACGCTCGCGCATTGCCAGATGTCTTGCAGTTCCGCGCTCCCCCGCGACCGTTGACCTCGCGCCTCCTTCAGTCCTCCGGAACAAAATCAAGCGACACCGGAGACGGCACCTTGAGCACCTCGTCGGCCGGCGTCAGGCGGCCGGTTTGCTGATCCAGATGAAAAACCACAATGTTGCCGGTGTCCTGATTCGCCACGAGCAGACGGGATCCAGTTGGGTCGATCTCAAAGTTGCGGGGCGTCTTGCCTTGCGTGGAGACGTGACCAATGGCTGTTAAAAGCCCAGTGTGCTGGTCGATCGCGAAGCTGGCGATGCTGTCGTTCCCGCGATTCGAGGCATAGAGGAATTTGCCATTGGGATGCACGTGAATCTCAGCTGCGTCGTTGGTGCCGGAGAAACCCTTCGGGAGAGTCGAAATCGTTTGCACCGGATGCAGCACACCCCGGGACGCGTCAAAAGCGAATACCGTGACGGTCGACTTCATCTCGCTCAGCAAATACGCGAATTTTTCGTCTGGACCGAACGCCAGATGCCGGGGACCGGAGCCGGCATCGACTTTGACATACGGCGGATCGTTCGCTTTCAAGGAGCCATCCTGCGCGTCGAAACGGTACACCAGCACCTCATCGAGACCCAGGTCGGCGGCGATGGCATAGCGGTTGTCGGCAGTGGTTTCGATCCAATGTGCGTGCGGCCCCTCCTGGCGTTCCGGATTTACGCCCTTTCCGGAATGCTGCACGAAAGCAGACGACTCACCCAAACGGCCATCCTTCGATACGGGGAACACCGCGATATTTCCGCTGGTGTAGTTGGCCACGAGCACATACCTTCCCGTCTTGTCGAATGCGATGTAGCAAGGATCGGCGCCGCGTGATGCGACCTCGTTCAGAAACCCAAGTTTGCCCGTCTGCTGATCGATCGCGAAAGCTGAGACCCCGCCGCTGGTCGCCCCTTTGTACGCTTCAACTTCATTCACCGCATACAGGAAGCGATGCGCGGGATCGGAGGTTAAGAACGATGGGTTGACCGTCTCGGCCGCAAGACCCAGCGAAGTTGCTTTTCCGGATGACCCATCATAGCGGTAGACATAGATTCCTTTGCTCTCGGCCTTGGTATAGGTGCCGACGTACAGGAGGTATTGCGCGCGCGGCGAATCCTTCGCCAGTACTCCGGTTCCAGCCGGCAGCAAAAGCCACACCAGCAACCCGCATGCATGGAGGGCCAGGATCGCTTGCAGCGCCTTGGTTGTCAGTCCAGGTGCGGGCTGGGAGAACGTGTAAGGGCGAGATCGCATAAGCAGGCATTCCTTCCTGGTCGATTCAGATTACCGCAGACAGCGCGAGCGCAAGCAGCAATCCAACCACTGAAATGATGGTCTCGCAGATCGACCAGCTCTTGATGGTCTGGGCAACATCCATGTTGAAATACTCCTTGACCAGCCAGAACCCGCCGTCGTTGAAATGAGAAAAGACCAGCGAGCCCGCTCCAGTTGCGATGGTCAGCAGTTCCGGACGGATCCCAGAGTGCAGCGCGATGGGAGCGATAATTCCTGCTGCCATGGTCATGGCCACGGTCGCGGACCCGGTAGCTAACCGGACCAGCGCGGCAACCAGCCAGGCCGAAAACAGTAGCGAGATGTGGCTGCGAAGCGCCAGGTCGATGATGGCCTGCGATGTGCCGCTATCCTGCAGAACTCGCCCGAACCCTCCACCCGCTCCAATCAGCAGGGTGATGGTCGCGGTCGGCGCCAGGCATTCTTCGGAAAACTTGAGAATCGTCTCGCGGCTGAAGCCGCGCATTTTGCCCAGGGTGATAAAGCTGACCACCGCCCCGATCAACAACGCGATATCCGCTCCACCCAGCAGGCGCAAGAGGCCATTCCATCGCGACTGGGGCGCGACAAAAAAGTCTGCCCCGCTGCCGATCAACATGAGGACAACTGGCAGCAGGATGGTGGCCAGCGTCAAGCCGAAGCTCGGCAGATCGCGCACCGGGCCTTCCTCGAGAAATTGCGCCGCAATCCCGCTGGACGCATCCAGCTTAATGCGATTGGCAATCAATTTCGCGTAGAGAGGTCCCGCGATGATGGTCGTGGGTATCCCGATCAACATCGCGTAGAAGACAGTGCGCCCAATATCGGCGTTGTAGGCCGTCACCGCAAGCATGGCCGCCGGATGCGGAGGCACAAGACCGTGCACCACCGAAAGTCCGGCAACCATCGGCAGGCCAACCAGGATGAGCGAAGTGCCGGTGCGGCGCGCGACATTAAAGGCGATGGGCACGAGAAGAACGAAGCCGACTTCGAAAAACACTGGCAAGCCGACCAGAAAACCCACGACGGCCATCGCCCAGGGAACATTCCGTTCACCGAACAACCGGATCAATGTATGCGCAATGCGGTCGGCGCCCCGGGACTCCGCCATCATCTTGCCGAGAATGGTGCCCAGCGCCACGATAATCGCGATGTGTCCCAGGGTGCCGCCTAAACCGGCTTCGAATGACTTGACCACGGTTTGCGGAGGCATGCGGGTCGTGAGCCCCAGTCCGAGCGAGACCGCCATCAGCGCGATGAACGGATTGAGCTTGTAGCGAGCAATCAGAATGACTAGCGCGATCACCGACAGCAGCGCAGAGATCAGCAGAAAAGTATCGTGACTCGCCATCATAGGGTGCGATTCTCCCTGGCTTGCTTCAACCGATTGAAATGCTTTCAGCGGGCTGGGCTCTTGTAGGCGACACAGTCTATCTCGACCTTGCAGTCGACGACCATGCTCGAAACAACGCAGGAACGAGCCGGCGGATTCTCCCCGAAGAATTCCTTGAAGACCTGGTTGAAGGAAGTGAAATCCCTGGGGTCGTCGAGCCAAACGCCGCAGCGCACGACGTGTTCAGGGCCGTAGCCGGCTTCTTCCAGGATGGAAATAAGGTTTCGAATGGCCTGCCGGGCCTGGGCAACGATGCTGCCTTCAACGAGCTCGCCGTGGACCATCGGAACCTGGCCCGAGACGTACAGCCAGCCGTCGGCCTCCACCGCGCGCGCAAAGGGCAGCGGTTGACCGCCCGTGCCTTTACTTCCTTCTACGCCGTAGCGTTTGATGTTCATCGGTGCAGACTCCTGATTGAAGTCGTAAAACGAACGTAGCGGCAGTCAGTTGCTGTGCCGGTGCGGCAGGAAACATCCGGCTCGCTGAGAAGTCGACTCTCCATTTCGGTACGCAAGCATGCCGTTGACCCAAACCGCGTCGATGCCAATCGCAGCTTGAACCGGATTCGCATAGGTGGCAGTATCCATCACCTTTTGCGCGTCAAACAGAACCAGGTCGGCGGCAAAGCCCTCTTTCACCCACCCGCGATCCGTCAGTCCAAAGCGCTGCGCCGGCAGGCTCGTCATTTTGCGAACCGCCTCGCCCAACGAGAAAAGCTTTTGCTCGCGGCAGAACTGCCCCAGCACGCGCGGAAAAGTGCCCCACAGCCGGGGATGGGGCCTGGGATCGTTCGGCAGTCCGTCAGACCCGATCATGGTGCCGGCATGTCGCAGGATCGCGAGCATATCGGATTCCGACATACAGTGGTAGATGGCGCCGGCCGGTTGCAGACGGCGCGCCGCTTCCCTCTGCGTCGTTTTCCAGCCTTCGGCGATCTCGGCCAGGGTCTTCCCCGCCATGGCAGGGTGCGGGCTGGACCAGGTGATCTTGATTTCGAGGCGCTCGTCCACCTGCCGCAGATCCAACGTGCTCGAACTCGCGGTGTAGGGATAGCAGTCCCACCCGACGGGTTGAGCCCGGGATACGTGATCCAGACGCTGCAGCAGCGCGCTGCTGCGATTCCAGTTGTCGATCCCGGCGCACTTGAGATGGGAAATCACAACTGGCGTTGTCGCGTGATGCCCGATGCTTAGGGCCTCCTCGATCGCCTCTTCGACTCGATCGCTTTCGCTGCGCAGGTGCGTGGCGTAGATCGCTCCCCCAGCGGCGAGAACTTCGGCAAGAGCCTCCACTTCTTCTGCCGTCGCGGAAGAAGCGGATGCGTACGCGAGCCCGGTGCTGAGGCCCAATGCGCCATGATCCAGCGACTCACGGAGTTGCGCGCGCATGGCGGCGATCTCACCGCCCGATGCTGGACGGTCCAGGCGATCCATATGGTTGTTGCGGAGTGAAGTATGCCCGACCAGGGCGGACACATTCACCGCGGGCTGGGCAGACTTGAGCGCATCCACGTATTTTGCAAATGTGGGATAACGAAATTCCTCGCGGCCCCCCAGCAGATTCATGGGATCGACCGGATCGCCCGCCAGCTTTACTGGCGCCGCGCTGATCCCACAGTTGCCGACAATCACCGTCGTAACACCCTGCGACAGTTTGGGCAGCATCTCGGGGTGTTGAATCACATACAGGTCATCATGAGTATGCGCATCGATAAAGCCAGGAGCCAGGATCCTGCCTTCGCCATCGATCGCCTGTCCGGACGAATACCGTGAATGCTCGCCAACCGCGCTGATCCGCGCTCCTACGATGGCAACGCTCCCGGATCGCGGCTCTCCGCCGCTGCCATCGACGATCTGCACGTTCCGGATCAGTGTGTCGCAATCAGGCATGCCATTCCTGTCACAAGCGTTGCTTCATGGCCGCGATGCCCTCCCACTTGACTCGCGCAGCCTATGCTACTTTCTATCACGAGGCGCTATCGTGGCCTGACCCCCTGCGGATCTCTCGACGGCGCTGGCGCCAAGATTAGGGCGGTGGAATAAATGAGAGAAACCAAAGTGTATGCAAACCATGTGCACGATCTGGATCAATCCTCTTCGCTGGTTCGCCCTCTGACGAAGGGCCTGGGCTCCATGGATCGCGAGTTGTCTTCCCGCGACATCCCACAACTGGGCTGGCGCCTGCTGCACGAGGACGTGAGCCTCCCGGTGGCCGTCCTCTATGAGGACCAGCTCGCGCATAACCTGGCATGGATGCAAAAGTTCGTCTCGACCTACGGCGCCAAACTCGCACCCCACGGCAAGACCACCATGGCGCCGAAATTATTCCTCCGCCAACTGCAGGCTGGTGCATGGGGTATCACATTGGCCACGGCGCCACAAACGCGCGCGGCGTACGAACACGGAGTCCGTCGAGTTCTCATGGCCAACCAGGTGGTTGGACAACAGAACATGGAAATCATCAGCCGCCTCGTCGCCGATCCGGAGTTCGAGTTCTTCTCCCTGGTCGATTCGGCAGGGCAGGTCGAATTGCTCGGCAGATTCTTCGCTCGTCGCCAGCAGAAATTGAACGTCCTGCTGGAATTGGGAGTTGCGGGAGGCCGCACGGGCGTTCGTGACCAGCAACAATTGCAATCGGTGCTCGCGGCCTTAGCTCGATTCCCGGAGCAGTTCGCCCTCTGTGGAGTGGAAATTTACGAGGGCATCTTGCGCGACGAGACATCGATTCGCGCCTTCTTGCAACGTGCGGTAGAGGTTACAGGCGAACTCTCGCGCACCGGCCGCTTCGATCGCTCGCCGGTCATGCTGTCGGGGGCCGGGTCTTCCTGGTATGACGTGGTCGCCGAAGAATTCTCCAAAGCGAATCTGGGCCAGCCCCTCGACATCATTTTGCGGCCAGGCTGCTACCTCACCCATGACGTGGGTTCGTATCGCGAAGCGCAACAACGGATCAAGCAGCACAATCCGATCGCGCAAAAAATGGATTCCAGCCTGCTCCCCGCGCTTCAGCTATGGGCCTACGTCCAGTCTGTTCCCGAAGAAAACCGGGCGATCATCGGGCTGGGAAAACGCGACGCCCCGTTCGATTCTGGCTTGCCAACCCCGGCCTTGCACTACCGGCCTGGCGACAATGCCCCCAAACCTGCTCCCCCTGACTGGAAGCTTGTCCACATCATGGACCAGCATGCCTATCTGCAGATGCCCGGCGGCGCCGATCTTCAGGTGGGAGACATGATCGGCTTCGACATTTCGCATCCCTGCCTGACCTTCGATAAGTGGCGGTACCTGCTGGTGCTGAACGCGCAGTATCAGGTCATTGATGTGGTGGAAACGTTCTTCTGAAAAAAGCCGCAGGTGCGCCGAAGCGCTCTTCCCTGCGGCTGGTAACTCCGGCTTCAAGCCCCTGAACAGGCTGGCTACAGCGTAACCTCGGCCGGTTCGGGCATTAACGTTTCTTCGTCGGTGTCGGCAGCGGAGATCGTCTCGTGCGTCCGGGCAACCACCACGTAAATGGAAGGCACCACGAACAACGTGAAGATGCTCCCGATAATCATGCCGCTCACCAGCATGATTCCGATGCTGTTTCGCGCTCCGGCTCCCGGTCCTTTTGCCAGAACCAGCGGGAAGTGCCCGATCACCGTGGCTGCCGTCGTCATCAGGATTGGCCGCAACCGCGTGCTGGCGGCTTCAATCACCGCGGAAGTTTTGCTCAATCCGGTTTCCTGCAGGTGATTCGCGAATTCCACGATCAGAATGCCGTTCTTCGACACCAGTCCCACCAGCGTAATCAATCCCACCTGACTGTAGATGTTCAACGTCGTCAGGCCGAGGAACGAGAACAGCAACGCTCCAGAAATCGCCAGCGGGACCGAGCCTGCAAGAATGATGAACGGATCGCGGAAGCTCTCAAACTGCGCCGCCAGCACCAGGTAAATCAGCACGGCGGAAAGCAGGAACGTGCCGAGAAATTTGCTGCCTTCCACGCGCAACTGCCGCGATTCGCCCGCATAATCGACCGTGAAACCCTGGGGCAGAATCTTCTGCGCTTCGTCCTCCAGCATGCGCAGCGCCTTGTCCAGCGGCACTGAGGGCGGGACCACGCCCTGAATCCGAACCGCATTGAGTTGCTGGAACTTATTCAGCTGGCGCGGCTCGGTGGTGGTCTTCAAGCTGGCAAAGGTCGATAACGGCACCAGCTTGTTCTGCGATCCGGTGACATAAATCTGCGAAAGCTGCTCGGGCGTCAGCCGGTCCGCCCGTTTGATCTGCGGGATCACCTTGTAGCTGTGTCCCTGGATGCTGAACCGGTTGACGTAGTTCCCGCCCAGCATGGTGGAGAGATCCTGTCCCGCCTGGCTCAGATCCACCCCTTGCGAGCGAAGCTTATCGCGGTCAAAGACCACCTCGGCCTGCGGCTGGTCGAACTTCATGTCCGAGTCGGCAAAGATGAACAACCCGCTGGCCATCGCTTTCGCCACCAGCTGATTGGCGAAGTCCGCCAGTTGTCGCGGCTCTCCCGGCGACATAATTACGAAATCCACCGGAAAATTACCGCCGCCGGGCAGCGGGGGAGGTGTCAATGGGATGACCCGAATGCCCGCAATCTTCGACAGCGGGCCTGTCGATTCCACCAACAACTGCTGCGCAGTCTTCTTCCGCTCGCTCCAGGGCTTGGTCACCATGCCGCCAAAACCGCCCGTCGGAGAAGTGATCTGAAAAATGCTCTGGCTCTCCGGAAACGAGCGGTATACATCGTAGACTTGCTTGGAGAACAGGTTGGTCTGGTCAAGCGTCGAGTTCGGCGAAGCCTGGATGACGCCAAACACTACTCCCTGATCTTCCGCCGGCGCCAGTTCGCGCTGCGAGAACATGTAGAACGGAATCATCAGCAACACCACGATTCCCCACAACACCAGGACGACCGGCTTGTACTGCAGGGTGCCCGTCAGCGACCGCGAGTAAGCGCGACGAACGCTTTCAAACCGGCGATTCACCCAACCCGCAAACCCGCGCTCGGTATCGCCGGCGCGGAGTAGCTTGGAGCCCATCATGGGGGAGAGCGTCAACGCCACCATGCCCGACACGATCACGGCTCCGGCGAGCGTGAAAGCAAACTCGCGGAACAGTGCGCCCGTCAATCCGCCCTGAATGCCAACCGGCGTGTACACCGCCGCCAGGGTAATGGTCATGGCGATAATCGGCCCGACCAGTTCGCGCGCCGCATCTATCGCGGCCCGCACCGGCGTCTTGCCCAGGTGAAGGTGTCGCTCGACGTTCTCCACCATCACGATCGCGTCATCCACCACCAGTCCGACCGAGAGCACGATTGCCAGCAAGGTCAGCAAGTTGATGGTGAAGCCCGCAATCAACATCAGGAACACCGCTCCGATGAGCGAGATCGGGATCGCAACCACCGGAATCAGGACCGATCGGAACGAGCCCAGGAACAGGAAGATCACCACCACCACGATCAACAAGGTCTCGGTCAACGTCCGAAGCACTTCGTTGATGGCGTCCTGGATGTATGCGGTGGAATCGTAGGGAATCCCCACCTTCATGCCGGTTGGCAACTCGGCTCGTATTCCCGGAATCGCCTCGCGTACCTGCTTGATGACTTCCAGCGAATTCGCGGTGGGGAGCACCCAGATTCCCATGAAGGTCGCGGTTTCGCCGTTGAAGCGAACGTCCTGCTCGTAATTCTGAGCGCCGAGAACAACGTCGGCGATTTCCCCGAGCCGCACGACGACTCCGTTCTCGTTCTTCACGACAAGCTGACGGAATTCCTCGGGTGTGCGCAGGTCGGTGTTGGCGACCAGGTTCACCGACACCATAGAACCTTTGGTGCTGCCCAGAGCCGAAAGATAGTTATTCTTCGAAAGCGCGTCGCGCACCGCCGATGGCGAAATGCCAAGCGCAGCCATCCGGTCCGGCTTCAGCCAGATGCGCATGGCGAACGTGCGATCGCCGAGAATATCCGCGCGCTGAACGCCGCTGATGGCGCTCAGCTTGGGCTGCACGACCCGCGTCAGGTAATCGGTGATCTGGTTCTGATCCAGGTCCGGAGAAGAAAACCCCAGGTACATCGCCGCAAACTGATTGTCGGCAGTTTGCAGTTCGATGACCGGAGCTTCGGCCTCCGGCGGCAGATCGTTGCGCACCTGAGCGACCTTGGCTTGAATCTGGGTGAGGGCGGCGTTGGTGTCGTAGTTGAGCTTCAGGTGCACGGTGATCGTGCTGAGCCCCTGGGCGCTCGACGACTCCATGTAGTCGATACCGTCGGCGCTGGCAATCACGCGCTCCAGCGGCGTTGTGATAAACCCGCGCACCAGGTCGGCATTGGCGCCGACATAGGTGGTCGACACCTGCACCTCGGCGATATCGCTTCGCGGATATTGCCGCACGCTCAGCGAGCGGATCGACTGCAGTCCTGCAATCAGGATCACCAGGTTTACAACGATCGCGAGGACAGGCCGCCTGACAAAAAGGTCGGTGAATTTCATCTAGCTGTCCTCAGGCTTGGGAGACGGATTGTTCTCGGGCTGAACCTTGTTGTTGACCTGAACGGCCGCACCATTGCGCAGCTTGAATACCCCGGAGGTAACCACCTCGTCGCCCGGATTCACGCCGGAAATCACTCCGACCTGGTCCCCCCGCGAACCTTCGACCTTCACGAACTGCTGACGTACACCGCGATAGGGGCGTCCCTTTTCGTCTTTCAAATCGGTGATCACGAATACCGAGTCCCCATAGGGCGCGTAGCTGATCGCCGACGCCGGCAGCGAAATCACCGGATGCGCAGCGCGCAATGCCACATCCACCTGGACAAACATTCCCGGGCGTAACTTGCCTTCCGGGTTGGAAAGCGTTGCCTGCACCTGCACGTTGCGCGTCGCCTCGTCAACAATTGAATCCATCGCCGTCACTCGACCCGTGAAGGCTTGTCCGGGAAGATCATCGGACGAGATCTGCACCGTGTGGCCGACTCGCACTTGGCCCACATTCTGCTGGGGCACCCCGAAATTCACATAGATAGGGTTCAACGACTGCAGCGAGACTACCGGGCTTCCGCCCGACAGGTACTGGCCGAGGTTGACCTTGCGGATCCCCAGAACGCCAGTGAATGGCGCCCGAATCGTCTTCCGTCCGATGGTGGCCTTGATCTCGCCGACGTTGGCTGCGGTCTGCTTCTGCTGCGCGGTAGCCTGGTCATACTCCATGCGCGAGATGACCCCTTCCTTCACCAGTTCTTGCATGCGGGTGTAATTCACCTGGGCAAGATCGCGCTGGGCCTCGAGCGCGGCCAATTGCGCGCGCTCCTGGCTGGTATCGAGCTCTACCAAAACATCGCCCTCATGTATTGTCTGCCCGGACTCGAACGTGATCTTGGTAACCGTACCGGCAAGATCCGCACTCACGGTAACGCCATGCACCGCTTCCACCGTGCCGATCATGTTGATCGTCGTCGGCCACTCCTGGCGCTGCGCTACCGCACTGGTCACCGCCACCGGAGGCGGCTGGAACGAACTGGCAGCCTGCACGGCCGTTTGAATCTGCCGGAATTTCACAAAGCCCAGAGCCGTTAGGACGACCACCGTCACGGCTAACATCAGGACCATTCTTCTTGCCATGGATTCCCCTTAAAATGATTGCCCTCAAAAACTGGAAAACTGCAGAGTCACAGCCCCAAAGAGATCACCCGGCTGCCGCCCATACGCAAACCTGGTTGATCGTTTAAGCATCTGATTTCGTTTCCGCCCAAAAAGATTCTTACTTGTTGCGACCTTGCAAAAGTGGGCCAAACTCCTTGAAAGGCGCCCCATTTGCCGCATCCGGGACCAAGCCCTGTCGCCCGGTGCCCCCTGCACCAAGCCCCTTACATTCCTTTGACGAAAATGCGCTTAGAAAATCGACAGTTACCCGCGATTTTTTTCGCGGCTCGTCCTCGCAGGACGGATTCTGGCAAGTTTTTGCAGAGATGCCGGATCGCGGCAGCAAGAACCGCAAAGACCTTCCCTGGGGCGGCGTTCTCGGTAATCGAGCGCCTGCCGCAGTCAGCACGATGGAAGGGAATTCTGCCTTCAGCCTTCGGTCTTCGACTTAACAGGTCTTGCACAACCCGGCAAGACAGGCCACAAGTGCCGGAAATTCAAAGACTTGTCACTTCACAACTTTTTACGTTTTTTTACCCCTATTTGACACCCACCCTGTCCGGCTCAAGTATGTTGCTACCCGTCGCCACGGCCCAGGAGAACCAATGAAGCTCACGAAACGATGGAATGAACGCACCCGCCTCTTGCTTACGCTGGAGCTGGCGGTTGTGCTGCCGGTGGCGGCACTCATCGGAGTGAGCATTCATTACTTGCGCTCCATTCAGCGCGACCGAGCGGTGGAAGCAGCCATCCAGCGCGATTTCAGCCAGGTGCTGGCGATTTCCGAAAAGCAGATCAACGAGAAGGCCTATTCCCTGGTGGACGATGTGCGCATGGAGTTTCCTGCCCATGGCAGAGCCTGCAGCATCGATCTCGATCGCATGCTCGCCCATCACCCGTATGCGGCGCACGTCTTTGTTTATTACCCGGACAGCGGGGCCATCTTCCGCTCGCAGCCCGACCGACTTCAGGATGCCGGCTTTCGCGAAGAAGCCATCGACCTCAACAAAATGATCGATGCCTGGATGAAAGTCGGCTTCGATGACATGAGTAAAGAACTGGCGATGGGCGAGAAGAAAGGCAAGCCCTACTATTTCGAATCCAGGTACACCATGCGCGGCGAGAAGCACCTCTACCAGTCGTTCGCAATGTTTTTCGGGAAGAACGACAGTGGGGAGAAGTACATCGGCGGCATGGTGTTTGATGCCGAGTACCTGCGCAACCAGTTCTTCCCCGAGATGATGGATGAGGTCATGAGCCGGAACGCGGCCGAATCCCAGGGCGACAAAACCCATGCCGTCATGATGATTCATCCCAAAAGCGAAATGGCGCCCATGGTGGCTTCCATGGGTTGGGACGGAGGCGAGCCTGAAGTGGAACGCAATATGGAAGGAGCGTTCCCCGGCCTCACCCTGGCAATGAAGATGCGCGGCACCACGCTCGCCGCGATCGGCAAGCACTTCGCGATGACGGGATACGGAATCCTGGGCGCGCTTTCGCTGCTGCTGGCCGGCGGACTGGCTCTGACCTATCGCAACGTAAGCAAAGAGATCGCGCTGGCGCGCCTGAAATCAGATTTCGTTTCCAACGTTTCCCACGAGTTGCGAACCCCGCTGGCGCTGATCCGCCTTTATGCCGAGACCCTCGAAATGGGCCGCCTGAAGAATCCCGGGAAGTACCAGGAGTATTACCAGATCATCCGCAAGGAGAGCGAACGCCTAAGCTCGCTGATCAACAACATCCTGGATTTCTCCCGCATCGAGGCCGGACGCAAGGAATACGACTTCCGCGATACCGACCTGCGCGAACTGGTGGCCAACACGATGGAGTCCTACCGCTACCAGATCGAGCAGCATGGATTCACCCTGGAAGAGAAGATCGATGCCGTGCCTCCGCTGAAGGTGGATCGCGAAGCCATGACGCGCTCGCTGGTCAACCTGGTCAACAACGCGCTGAAATATTCGCAGGATCGCAAGTATATCGGCGTGAATCTATATCGGGATAACGGGGCGGTCAAACTCGAAGTCATCGACCATGGCATCGGGATCCCCTACAACGAACAAACCAAGATCTTCGAAAAGTTCTACCGGGTCGGCGATCCTCTTGTGCACAACACCAAGGGCAGCGGTCTCGGCCTTTCGCTGGTGCGCCACATTGCCCAGGCCCACGGCGGCGATGTGGAAGTGGAGAGTTCGCCCGGGCGGGGCAGCAAGTTCACCATCAGTCTTCCGGTTCACGTGGCTACACCAACCAGTGAGATGGCGCACGCATGAAAGCAGCTCTGGAGACCGCAAGCATGACCAAGATTCTCATTGTTGAGGACGAGCCCAACATGGTGGCCGGGTTGCGCGACAACTTCGAATTTGAGGGCTACGAAGTGTTGACCGCCCCGGACGGAGTCGCGGGGCTCGAGCGCGCGCTCTCCGACTCGCCCGACCTGGTGATTTTGGACGTGATGATGCCGCGCATGAGCGGCCTGGATGTCTGCAAGCAGCTCAAGGCAAAACGGCCCTCGGTCCCCATCATCATGCTGACCGCTCGCGGCCAGGAAGTTGACAAGGTAGTCGGCCTCGAACTGGGCGCCGACGATTATGTAACCAAGCCGTTCTCCATCCGCGAACTGCTGGCCCGGGTGAAAGCCGTGCTGCGGCGGGCGCAAACGGTTCCAAAAGACAAAGAGCGATACAGCTTTGGCGATGTCGAAGTTGATCTGCGCAGCTGCCAGGTAACACGCAAGGGTAAGCAACTCGATATCTCGTCGAAGGAATTCGAGCTGCTCAAGTATTTTCTCTGCCACTCGGGAGAAGCGATTTCGCGCGACCGGCTGCTGGAAGCGGTGTGGGGCTACGACCGTTTCCCCACCACGCGTACTGTAGATGCACACATCGTACGGTTGCGGCAGAAACTCGAGCCAAAACCGGAAGACCCGCACTATTTCCTGACGGTTCACGGCACCGGCTACAAGTTCGTTGGCTAGCGAGGCATGAGCGATGGGACTCAATATTCTTCCAGCAACCCAGGGCCCCAGTGAGAACAGCCGGCATCTTCGGGATCAATTCGTCCGATCCGGATGGAATGCGACGTCGCATGGCCTGGCAAGCCGCAATCACAAACTGGCCGACGAACTGACGCAGCTGCGCGGCGAACACGACGAGCTGCGCCGAACCGTTTTTGAAGCCGCACACATGCAACGCCGGCTTTGCGGGCCCCGTCTGCTGCGTCGTGGGTCCTACACCTTGACCGGAGAGCTGTTCCCGGTTCGGCATGTTTCCGGCGATTTCATCTCCATCCTCGAGCGTGAGACGCACATCGTGTTCGCGATCGGCGACATTGCCGGGAAGGGGCTGCTGGCCGGGATGTGGTTCACGCACATGGTCGGCCTGATCCGCATGTCCGTCGGAAACGGCGTACCGGATCCGGCGCGAGCCATGAAGGCGATCAACCGCGAGCTGTGCAACGTGGAATTTGCGCCCCCGATCTCCAGCCTGTTCCTGGCGTCGCTCGACCTGGAGACCGAGCAGGTTACTTACTGCAATGCTGGACACCCGCCGTCCCTCATTCTGCGGAGTTCGGGGACGGTCGAGCCGCTCGAGATTGGCGGACCAATCCTGGGCGCAGTGCCCGAAGCCGAGTATGCAGCGGCGCAGATCCGCTTGCGGGGCGGCGACTCCCTCCTGGCGTATTCCGACGGGCTCGTGGAGTGCCGGAACCTGCAGGACGAGGAATTCGGAACCGAGCGCCTCCTGCTTGCAGCGCGGCATTCGCAACACGCACCGGCCTCGGGCAAGCTGTTTTCCTTGCTCGGAGCGGTGGAAGATTTCGCGGGTGCGGGGCGGCGGGAAGACGATTTTGCAGTGCTGTTGTTGCATCGGGACGAGACCGGCCTGTAGCGGAAGGCCGGTCCCGAAGCCCGACAGATTGGGTGACGGGATGAGCAGCAGCGGAAACATATTGGCAGCTGGGTATGCCACCGGGCCAGAAGAGCGGCCGAGACCGAAGTTTCCCCCGGCGCGCGTCGACGATACGCTCCTGGTTCGCGAGGCGCAGGGCGGTAATACCGCCGCCTTCGAGGAGTTGGTGCGGCACTACGATCGCGCCGTTCTGGGCCTTGCATTGCACCTCACGGGGTCGCGCGAAGATGCCCAGGATATTTACCAGGATGCATTCCTGCGCGCCTATCGCAACCTGCCCCGCTTCCGCTTTGAGTGCTCGTTCTACACGTGGTTGTATCGCATTGTGACCAATCTCTGCCTCGATCACCTGCGCCGTAACCGGCTGCGCAAGCACGACGTAAGCGTCAAGGTTTCCACCGAAGGTGAAGGCGAGGAACTGGTGGCCCAGGTACCCGATACGCGGGCTGGAACGTGCCCGGAGCGCTCGTCGCGCGGCCGGGAAGTTCGCGAGCGAGTCGGAAAGGCCCTCTTGCGCCTGTCGGCGCGCGAACGGGTCGTATTCGAGCTCAAGCACTACCAAGGCTTGAAACTGCGAACCGTGGCAACCATGCTCAATACCACCGAGAACACCATCAAGAACACCCTGTTCCGCGCCACGCAGAAGATGCGGGTGGAACTTGCCGAATTGCGCTGAGGGTCTTCCGTTTGCAGTGACGGATTGCTCTGCCGCGCTACCCGGCCGCGCTCGCACCGACCGTCCACGGTTTCCCGTCGAAGTGCGACGGCAACTGCAGGCCGAAGAGCTTGAGGATCGTCGGCGCAACATCCACGATGGCGGGCTTCTCGTCGTCGATCTTGCGGTTGGAAAAGAGAACCCCGGGAACCAGCCGAGGGTCGATGCAATGGTCCCCGCTCCATGCCTTCAGATTATCCTCGAAGACCTGCCCGGTAACCTTGCCCATCACCGAATCCCACGAGGCGCGGAAGCCGTCGCCGTAACCCACGATGAGGTCGGGCGCATTGTCCACGTATGGACCCGCATACACAGCATCGCAATCGAAAACGCCGGTCACGCCGATGCGGCCCGAATCCGGATCTGCCAATCCATTAAGCTTTTCGCGCAGTTCGTTCTTCAGCGCTTCGGCTTCGGCTCCGGGCGGCACAATGCCTTCGCGCTCGCGTCCTTTTAAGTTCAAATACAGGCCATTCAATCCCATGGTGTAGGCGCGGGTGCGCGACCAGTCCACATCTTCGAACCAGTCCCCGCTCTCGCTCTTGCCTTCCTTCAGCGCGAGGTATCCGTTCTGCTGTAGCCAGGCATTGAGATTCACGCAGCGCGCGAACGACTTGAACCCGTGATCGGAGACCACCAGCAGGAGCGTGTGCTCGTCGATCTGGCTCATGACCCGCCCGATCAGCGAGTCCATGCGGCAATATAAATCCTCGATGACATTGGGCCGCTGTTCGCGCGGCACTTTCCGCGCCGCCGGATGATCCTCTTCCAGATACCGCCAGAACATGTGCTGGACGCGGTCGGTGGTATCGAAGACGCACGCGCATAGTCCCTGCCGCGTTTTGTCGAGAGCGTCGAACAGCATCCGCTCGCGGTCCTCATGATTCGCGTAACACTGCGCCAGGAACGCCTGATCATCGAGGACTTCTTCGTTGAGCGCCCAGGTATCCTCGGCAAGACCCAACGTGGCATACGGGCCAAAAAGCTTGGAGAGATAGATCGAGTACGTGACCGGATGAGAAATAGGAAGATCCGGATGGCCTGGATCAATATTCACGGGCGAGACATAGACCTCAACCTCGGGAGAAAGCTCCTTCAGATAGAAGCGGCAAATTCCGCGCGCGCTGAAGCCGAGCCCCGCCTTGAACTTCACCGGAATCCATTCCGAGTATTCGCCGACTTTGAGGGTAAAGGTCTCCGAGTCGATGCGGATTCGCGCCTGCTCCCCGCGTGGCTCAGGATGAATTTCGAAATCGGCGCAGAGTTCCTTGCCGTCCCCTCCACCGAGAGGATCTTCGGGGCCGGGAATGTACGATCGCCAACCAGAGCCATTGCGTTCGATCGGCACGCGCACCCCGCCTTCGCGAAACTTGTCCCCGCTGCCCCGCGTCGTACACAAACAGAAGGTTCCCTGGCTTCCTTTCAGGTCGGGCACGCACATGCCGGACAGAAGCACGCCGGGAAACTTCTCCGGAGGGAACGTGACCGGCACGCGAATGATGGAAGAGAAAATTCCCGCGCGGCCCAGCCAGTGCCAGAACGGCGTCCCGCGTCGCATGCCCTTGATGGTGGGCTTGCCCAGCGGAACCGTATACCTGCCGATCTTGAAGCTGCGCTTCGGACCCTTGATCTCGGCGGAAGAGAGAAACGGCAGGTAGTTGTTCGTATCGCGCGCCAGGAAGTCGTAGATGTTGTGTTTTCCGGGGTTGACGCCGGTCATGAACGTCGACCATGCTACCGGAGAAATTGGCGGGAACGTGGTGCGCAGCTTGCGGAACGTTCCCTCCTCCCGCAGCTTTGCAAGGTTCGGCAGGTTTCCTTGCTGGATGAAGCGCTCGGCAAGTTCGGGATCCATGCCATCGAAGCCGAGAATGACCGCGCGCTTGATCTGGGCCTTCGCGTACGACTTGCGCCGCCGCAGCTGGCGCAACAAGTGGCGGAACGGCCACGTCAGGAACGCATAAACGGAATATAGGAAAGCCACGAACAGGGTCCAGAATGAAGAGAGCACCGCAAAGCCTGCGCCGGGCCCGGCGTAGGCATGGCTGGGCGTAGGTGTGAACACAAGCAGCGTGAGCGCCAGCAGCAACGCCGGCCTCCACCGAAACATGGACGCCCGGCTCCGCCCAGTAGAATGGTGCTTCTTCATATTTCGATCCCGAGCATACTCTTAAACAAAAACCCCGCCACCAGCGACAGCACGAAGAACAGCCAAATCCAGTTCCATTCCCAGCCAAGAAAGCTGATGGTGCGAGGCGGATACGCGACCGCAATGGACCGAATGACTCCTCCCGGCAGCGCAGGCTCGCCCGAAACAAACACGCGCTCCCAATACGGCGCATGCAACCGCTCAGGTGATACGCACCGGAGCGCTGGCGAAACTAAAACATTTTTAGAGACGGCGTCACTTCCGCTGGCCACGCTCAGTTCATACGCGCCGTCCTTCTCGGCTACCAGCCTCCACACCACTTCGCTGTCGGCCGGTATGTGCACCGCCGGAGCTGTGCTGGTGATCCCTGCGGGAAGCTGAAGCGAAATACCCGCCAGCTCTTCGGCACCGTTAGCCCTCACCTTCACCAGGAACGGCTGTCCCGCGGACATAGGCACCCATCCAAAGCGGCGATCCAACTGCACAATCAAGAACGTCAACGGCAGGGCAACGATCAGCAGCGGCTTGAGCGCCAGCCGCAAATAGCGCCCCGTCCCGCGCAGAATCCGCCCATACGAGCTCAGCACAACCGGAAGCTGATCCTGAAACAGCCGTACCGCGAGCAGGTGCGCCTTCAACTGTTCTTTCGCCGCGTGAATGGCCTTCTGGTTCGAGGTGTAGCGAAAGACCACCACCATCAACAGGCCAATGACGATCGATAGCAGCAGCACCAGGGCGGCGGGGAGATTGATCGAGGAAAATCCAGCGACCGCTGGCCAGAGAATGGTGGATGACCGCATGATTGGCGATTGGCCCAGTAACCGGCTACTCGATGTAGCCCAACCCCTGCAAGCGCTTCTTTACAAGTTCCTTCGAAGGCGTGCCCTCGTCCGGCGGCAGCACTTTCTTGATTTCCTTCTCGAGCATGTGAATCACAAACTCGTCCACCGACTCGTACCCGCAGGCGTCGGCGCACTGCTTGGCCTTGTCGAGCAATTCACCTTCGATCTTGACCTTGTGAGAACCGAACATCGGGCTCCTCCGGAAGTCGCGCGCACCTCAGTTTTTGCGGGCTTGCGGGGCGGACTGGAACACGGAATGCCCCATCATATCCTTTGTCTTCGCGATTCCAAACTCCGCCAGGATGGTGGGGGCGATATCGGTGAGAGCGGGCGCCGGGGCCGGAATCGGCCGGTTGCTCAGCAGTACCCCCGGAACCAGCGACGAGTCCATGCAGTGATCGCCGCTCCACGGATTCGAGTTGTCCTCCAGCACATCCGGCGGAAAAGCACCGAGGATCGTCTTCCACCCCGCGCGATATCCGCGGTTATAGCCGACGATGACGTCCGGCCCCGAGCGCGCGTAAGGCCCCTGGTAGACTTCGCTCGCAATATCCATCCGGGTGATAACCGCGAACCCGGTCTTCGGATCTCGCACCGCCAGTAATTTTTGATCGATCTCCTTGATGAGCCCATCGGCTTCAGTGCCAGGTTGCACGATGCCGCCCGCCTCGCGTCCGCGCAGGTTAAGGTACAAACCGTTCAGGCCAAGACCGTACGCTCGTGTAGCGCTCCAATCCACGTTGGCGAAGGGCTGGTTCGTATCCGTGGAAGCGTCGCTCCCGGCCTTCAGCTTGATGTACCCATTCTGCAGCAGCCAGGTGTTCAGGTTGAACGATCGATAGTAGGGCGCGAAGCCGTGGTCGGAAAGCACGAGCAAGGTCGTCTGCTCATCCAGCTTCGGCAGCACCTCGCCGAGCACCTGATCGATCTGCTGGTAAAACTTTTCAATGGTCGAGCCGTATTGAGCGGCCAGCGCCGCATCGTATTCCGGATGCTTCGGGTCCATCAGCCGCCAGAACATGTGTGAGTTGAGGTCGAGACTTGAGAAGTAAAAGAAGAACAGTCCCTCGTGGAACTTCGGAAACTCCGCATCGAAGATCTTGCGATGCTCGGCGAGCACGGTGCGGGCCTGCTCCAGGTATTCCTTATCATCAAGCACCGCATCGGAGAGCGCCTTGGTATCTTCGGCGATGCCCTGCGTGTAGTACTCCCCCGCTTCTTCAGCCAGTGTGCGCGAATAGCTCGACGGCGTCGAGATGGGAAGTGCCGGATCGGCGGGGTCGATATTGAGCGGCGAGACATACAGCTGAAATCGCGGATGCGCCTGCTTCAAATAGAAGCGGCACATGCCCTTCACGCTGGCGAACCACGGCACCAAATCGAACTCCACGTGCACCCAATCGCTCCATTCGCCTTCCCGAAGGACAAATTCCTGGTCCTGCACGCTGACCTTGGCCACCGCTTCGAGCGGATCGACCGCGACCGAGAAAGGCTCCATCGCCGGAGGCGAGCCTTTGCGGAATGAGTTGTCCGGACCGATCAGGTTCGCAGTAACCCGCGAGTTCTCAACTTCGACCGGAATGATCTGCCCGCCTTCCACCGCCCCAGCCGCCTGCGTAGGGTCGTCGGTATAGAACGAAAACGTTCCATAGGTCCCGCGCAAGTCCGGAGTACCCATCCCCGAAAGCGTCTCTCCCTTGGCCGGCACCGGAGGAAAATTCGATGGAATCCGGAACAATACGTTCCGAACGTGATGCTGATCGAGGATTTCCCAAAACGCGGCTCCTTTTCGTAATTGCTCCGCGCTCCCCCCTCCCAGCGGGATCACCCACTGGCCCAGGTGCAGGGCATGCTTCGGCCCTTCGACCCGCGAAGCGGAAAAGTAAGGCTCGAGCGTCTTCGGATCGCGATGGATGAAGTCGAAGATGCCATGCCCGCCGGCATTCATGCCGGTAATCAGGTTCGACCATGCCACCGGACTCTGCGGTGGGATGCTGGTGCCGAGTTCGCGAAACGATCCCTCGGAAGCAAGCTTGGCGAAGTTTGGCATCTTCCCTTCGCCCATGAACTGCCGCAGAAGCTGCGGATCCATGCCATCTATGCCGAGGATGATGAGCTTCTTGGACCCAGCCGCCGTGGAGGAGGCACGCTGGCAACCCGTAATCATCGCTGCCGCACACAACAGGCCTAGCCACCACGCCAGATGCTTGGCGGACTGGACTGACGATGATGCGTGAGGTGGCTTAACGCGATCAGGGACCGGAAGTGGGCAGTGGGACAAGGCGCGGGTGAGAGCTAGAAGCTAAGGATTGTCGCTGACCGCAATTCTTGCGTGGCGAACGCTCCCTGTCAAGGCAACCGCGAGCCTTCGAAAGCCCAGGCCTCGAATCTCAGGCCGGTGGCATTAGACTGGTCCACATGTTGCGACGGGCCTTGTTCCTCGGAATTCTGGTCGCGGGTTTGCTGACCACCTTCTCTCTCGCCGCGAACCACCCCAGCGTCATTCTCATCACGCTCGATTCCGTCCGCGCCGACCGCATGGGCTTCCTCGGCGCGCATCACGGCCTCACTCCCAATCTCGACGTGCTGGCCAAGCAGAGCCTGGTCTTCGAACGAGCCTATGCGCAGGCGCCCACCACCGTGGTTTCGCACGCGACCATCCTGACGGGCACGTATCCACAGACCAATCACGCAACCGAACTCGGCACCCCGTTGGTCCCTGGCATCCCCTATCTTCCAGATTCGCTGCGTCAAGCCGGCTATTCAACCGCCGCCTTTGCGGGATCGGTCTTGCTGGATCCCCGCAACGGCTTTGCCCCGGGCTTTGACCGTGGGTTCACGGCGTACGATGCAAGCTTTCCGGCAGCACTCGGTGCGCCCTCCCCGGAGCGCCCTGCAGCGCTCGTAATCCCTCGGGCCGAGAAGTGGGTCGCCAGTCAAAGCGGCCATCCATTCTTCGCCTGGTTGCACTTTGCGGACGCGCACATCGCCACTGGGCCTTCTTATAACCGCGCAGTGGCCGCCGACGACGACGCAGTCGGAAAGCTGCTCACCGTCCTCCGCGCCCAGAAGCTCTTTGATGACGCACTGATCGTCATCACGGCGGATCACGGGCAGGCACTCGGCAGCCACGCAGAGGACACCCACGGCATCTTCCTCTATGACGAGACCATCCACGTGCCACTCCTCGTCAAGCTCCCACAACAACAAATGGCCGGACAACACGTCACCGGCCGAGTGCGCCTGGTGGATGTTGCGCCCACCGTGCTCGAAGCAATTGGCATCCCTGTGCCATCGCAGATGCAGGGCCAATCCCTGTTGCGGATCGCCCGCACCAGCCCCGCTGCAGGCCAACCGGTCTATTCGCGCAGCGATCTCCCGCAACAGGCCTTTGGCTGGAGCGTGCTCGAATCCTGGCGCGCCGGCAAGTACCTGTACATTTGCGCTCCCAAACCGGAGCTTTACGACCTCTCCGCCGACCCCGAAGCCACGCACAACCTGGCATCCACCTCGAAGGCGACCCTCGACACAATCGCCGCGCAGCTACAGGCATTCGATGCGCACATGGCGGGCGCCAAAAACAGCGCTTCCGGATTAAGTGCGAGCGAGGCGCAAAAGCTCGCGTCGCTCGGCTACGTGGGATTGGAGCGCGCGGGCGGCCCGGTAAACGCAGCTTCGTCTGGAACCGATCCAAAAGATGCCATCGAGATTGCCAACAAAACCATCGCTGCCGAAACCGCCCTGCGCCAGGGAAAAACCGAGGCTGCCTCCGCCGCGTTCGAGAAAATCGCGGCGCAAGACCCGAACGCGTTTCTGCCGCAATTCGGACTCGGCGCCGCACTAGCAGCGCGTCAACAGTACAAGAGCGCGATCGAGCATTTGCATAAGGCGATTGAACTGCAGCCGAACTCGGGGTGGGCTCACTTCGAGATGGGAGCGTGCCTGGTAAAGACCGGTGATTTCAAAACTGCCGCAGTGCACCTGGAATTAGCCGCCGCCAGAATGCCGGAGTTCGCCGAGTCCCACCACCTGCTCGCCGAAAGCTACGACAAGCTTGGCCGGGCGAAGGAAGCCCAGGCCGAGCGGCAACGACAAGCCGCCCTGGGATCGGCTGCACACTAATCGGCAACCGGCTGGCTGCGAGGCGATCCATCCACGCGCAGCCTGGCTATGGCTGGGAACTCACCGGCTTGCTCACGCGCTGCCGGTACAGCGAGCCATCCACCTGCGCGGCCATGGCGTCGACATTCAATGGCATCTCGATAAACTGAGCGATTTCTTGCGCGACCACGCGTGGTTCCTCGAGCACCCGGTGATACGGCATTCGCAGAACACGAACATTCGTCTTGCCGTTCAGCCAGGTGTTTACGTCGTAGAGGTGATTCTGGAAAGCCTGCTTGATGACCGCAGGATTTACCGACGGGTCCTGCGTTCCCCGCCGCTTGAGCATCTCCTCCTGCGAAGCCAGCACTTCCGGAAGCGGCCGCTGCATGAAGATGACACGGTACTCGTGCGTCGCCGGCAGCGAGAGCAGTAACTGCGAGATGACCTTGACGGCCTTCCCCTCACCCTCCGCAATCAGGGTCGGATCTTTCGGCAGCTGTTTGACGCGTTCCCACTCCAGGTAGCCTTTAGGGTTGTCCTTGTCGGCCCGGCGCTCGCCATCGGAAAGCACGGGCACCCCGCCCGCCGCCAGCATCTGCATCATCAGTGACGTACCAGATCGAGGGAGGCCGGAAACAATCGTGATCATGAAGTCCTTTTCCGTTGTTGCACCAGGGCACGCGGCCCCATCTAGAACTAGCATGAAATCACACGCAAAGGCCATAGCCCGAACGCGCCGCCTGTGCGGAAACCCGCCAGTTATGCGCAGTTCCGCGAAACGCCGGACCTGCAAATACTCGCACACTGCGGGATTGCGGATGGCCGGAGGACGAGGAGAACGCCGAACAGCGGTCGCTCCCTGCTCACTCAGGCGGCCGGCGGCACGGGCGGTAGGATCTCCGGTTCGCCCGGACGCACCCGCTGGCGGGTCACAAAGAACACGGCCGCTGTCCAGGTGGGAAACAGATCAAAACCGGGCATCAACTCTGCCATCAACGAAGGCAGAAATGCCCAATGAAATCCGAGCAGCCGGATCAGGATCGCCGCCGTCAGCACATCGAGCACAGTGTCGGCCGGCGAGAACGCCCCGGGCGCGAACATGGGCAGAGCTGCGATCTGCAATCCGTCCGCCGCCAGCGCAACCACCCAAGCCAGCCGGTGCTCAGGGGATTTCAAGGTCCGCAAATAATCCACAAACGACATAACTTCACCTGCTTTGCTCTTAAGGATACCGCCGCACCGGGCGGCGAGCCACCCACCCTGGCGACGCCTTCTGGGTTATCGCCGCGTTGCGGAGTTCGGAAGACGGCTGTCGCTGCAGTGATTGCACAAGTTCTACTGCACATTGTCAGCAGCAAGTGGGACGCATCGCATAAAAACCTTTGATTCGTCTCATAAGAGCTTTTTATTTGGCCGCCTCACCTCCCGCACGGTAACCTACTTTGCTACCCCCAGCCTCGCAAACTTGTCCGATGGGCTGCGTTTACATCCGTTCTCAAGGAGAGGTATGTCAACTGAACTGCGGAATTTTTTGGCGTTGTCGTACGACGAACTGGAAGAACTCAATCTGAAGGCAAAGGAGCAACGCAAGAGCCGCGTCGCCCCTGAGAAAATCCGGGACGAGCGCCTGAAGTATTTGAGCGATGAGAAGCGGATCAAGGCCATCACCGTCCTGTTCAGCGACCTCGAGGGCCGCCTGCACATGCTCGATTACGACAAGAAATTCCTGCTCAAGAGCTGGGACAACCTGACCTTCGACGGCTCCTCCATTCGGGGCTTCACCGCCCAACGCGAGAGCGATCTCCGCCTGGGCATCGATTGGGGCGCCTTCTACTGGGGGCCCGCCGACGTCTTCGGGCCGGGCAAGGTGCTGGTCTTCGGCGAGGTCATCGACAAGGACGGGCAGCCCTACGCCGCCGACATCCGCAGCGTGCTGAAGGGATTCGCCAACGAGCAGTTCAAGAAAAACGGCTACACCCTCAACGCCGCCAACGAAATCGAAGGCTTCCTGTTCCAGGGCGAGAACGCCGAACGCCGCTATCACGAGACTGGCAAGTTCGAATACGTCAATACCGGCGGCTATTACCACTCCCTGCCCGGCGATCCGCTCCGTACCTTCATCGACACCACCGCCGAAGTGCAGCGCGCCATGGGCTTCCAGAACGAAAAGGATCACCCCGAGGTCGCACCCTCGCAGTTCGAGATCAACTACTCCTACGGCGAAGTGGTCGCGGCGGCCGACCAGATCCAGCTCTACAAGCTGGTCTGCCGCCAAGTCGCCACCAAGATGGGGTTGACCGCGTCCTTCCTGCCCAAGCCAGTCGTCGGCGTGAATGGCAGCGGCATGCACACCAACGTCTCAGTCAGCAAAAACGGCAAGAACATGTTCTGGGACCCCAAGGGCGAGGAGAAGCTCAGCAAAGTCGGCTGGGAATTCCTTGACCGCATCCTCACCCACGGCAATGATCTCTGCCTGCTCCTGAATGCCAGCGTCAACGCCTACCGACGGCTGGACCCGCACTTCGAGGCGCCCAACCAGATCAAGGCCTCGCCGGTCGACCGCGGTTCGATGATCCGCATCCCCATTGGCAACGACCGCAGCATGCGCGTCGAAGTGCGTTCCGTGAGTCCGGACGCCAATCCCTACCTGGTCATGCACGCCATCTTCCGCACCGGCCTCGAAGGCGAGACGGCCAAGATCAAGAACCTGCGCCAGGCCGAGCGCTATTTGCCCGACAACATCTACACCGCCATCGATGACTTCCGCAAAGCGAAGTGGACCACCGAACTGCTCGGCGAGGACGTCAAGGGCCGTTACGCAGACCTGAAGCAAGCCTCTGCCGACCGCTGCTCGCGCTTACTCGGAACCTTCGTGAAAGTGCCCGAGGTGCAATACCATCACGACGTCTACAACCAGTATCTGTGGAATATGTTCTAGAGAACTCGGAGGAACTCACGCTCAGAAGGGGGACGGCCTTGGGGCCGTCCCCGAGATTGTCAGTAATTCATACGGCCGGACCCTTCTCAAAGCATCCTCACCCAGTGAATCCCATCCGCTTCACCCCTATCCTGGGGCAGGGTGAGAAGCCTCTCGATTCACTGCCGAACATCTTGCGCGTGATCGAAGTAGCTAGCGCAAAGTGATCTTTGCCCAGTTTGACTCAGCCCAAGGGGTTGCACCGGGTTCTAGAGCAGTACTTTGCGGATAGGAAAAGGCCTGCTACCGCACCAACCATTCCGTGATCTTGTGCAGGTCGAGCAGCAGCGCGCTATAGGAGATAACGACCGCCGCGCCAAGGGCCAATGCCGTGGGCACCACATACCAAGCCGCGGTGTTCTCCGGGGCGCTGGCAGCCTGCCAGGAAATCAGCCGCTCCACCCGCGCATTCAGCGCTGTCACCGAGCCGGAAAGAATGCCGCTGGCCGGCAGGGCCTGCAGCGAGCAGGGCGCAAGTCGCGACAGTTTGATCAGGGCTGAGGCCAGATCCAGCGCATCCGACGCGTTCTTGACGGCGGCGTCATCGGCCGCCATCTCGCCGAGCTCGCTCCACTTCGCCTCCAGCGCGCCCATGCCGGGAAAAGTCGTGAACCGAAAGATCAGCTTCTTCAGGTTGTCCCGGCGGCGCACGTGGGCGATCTCGTGTTCGAGTGCTCGGTCCAACTCTTGCGCAGTCAGCAGCGCAGCCGCTGCGTCGGAGACCAGAACCTTGGGACCGCGCACGCCCACCACGGTGAGCGCGGGCACCGACGGCCGAATGCGGTAGACCGGAATCGAGCTCATCACCCCGGCGGGGGTGGCGCGATGCAGCCACAGTTCTACCGCGCGGGTTACCCGAGCCTGCGCGCGGATCGCGCTATAAACTCCCGCCGCCGCCAGCGCGATGCAGCACAGACTCAGGGCTAGCGGCATCTCTCCGATCGGTTCGACGCCCGAGCGCGGCTCCAGCAACAAAAACGACGGCAACACGAAGATAGCCGTCACTCCCAGCGCCAAAACAAATGGACTCACGCGCAGGCCGAACAGCAGATTCGAGGAGACGCGCGGAGACTGGCGGTCCACCAGCCGCGCAAAGGGTCGCCACGTGCGCGTGACTGCAAAGGAAAGCAGGCCGTAGACCGCGAGGAAAAATGCCAGCGATACGTCAAGGCACCGCAGCGCAAACATCCGAGCCGCCCCCTACTCTTTCACTGCTTTCGGCTGAAGTTCCCGGCGCTTTCGTTCGACCAGGTCCTGCAATTGATCGAGCAGGTGAACGTCGCGCTCGGAGACCGCTTCCACTAGATACGAAAGCGGCATCCCGTTGGCGCCAGCATCGAGCAACTGGCGAATCGCCACGCCGGCGGCTGCCCTTTGAAGCTCTTCCTGGCTGTAGCGCGGCGAATAGCGAAACGCCCGCCCCTCCGCCACCCGGGCCAGCAGGCCCTTTTTGTAGAGCCGGTCGAGCGTAGTCATGATCGTGGTGTAGGCGATGTTGAGGTCGGCCCCTTCCAGGACCTCACGCACCGTGGCGTTGCCCCGGGCCCAAATCTGCTCGAGCAGGCGCTGCTCCAGCGGACCTAGTTGCCGGAATGTGTCGGTCGAACCAAACAGTGGATTCACAGGCCACCCTTCCAATCGTGGAATTTTACCGTGCGAAGGCCCGAACGAATAGCCTTTCCCAAGGATTCCCAGGCCGAGCGGAAAAAGATCGGCCTGCCGGGACCCAGTCCGACAGGCCTTTCGATACGGACACTCTTTGCTGCCCCATACCCTACGTCGCCTGTCTGGCCTACTACCAGAACTCGTATGAATTTTCCCGGCTGGCTCCCCTTAGGAATTGAAAAGCATGGCCTTAGTTGCATTTCCAGCCTCCGGGCGGAGACAATCCAATAGATGACTGGTCAGACTTCAATCCCCGCCCCGCTCGATGCCAGCCCCTTCCGGGCGGGGAACATGGTGGTCTTGACGCTGGCGAATCCGCGCGAGAAATTCTGGGGTGCCTTGCTCTCCCTGCGAAACGAGGGTGTGATGTTACGCGGCATCGAACTTGCCTCCTTTGAAGACCTGATCTCCCTGGTGAAGGAGCGCGAGCCTTTCACCCCCGGTGTGGTGTTCTTCCCCATGCACCGCGTGGAACGCATGGAACTCGATCTGCCCGACGGCGATATCCCCTCATTGGCCCAGCGCTTCGCCGCCAAGACTGGCCAAGACCCGGCCAACGTGCTCGCCCACGACGCGCGCGACACTTCCAGTTCTCCGGAGCAGACTGCATGAAGCTTCGCCAACTGCTGACTGCACCCAACCAGCTCACGCTGCTCCGGATGCTGTTCCTCCCCTTCATTGTGATGTACCTGGTGGATGATGACTACCGGATCGCACTCGGTCTCGTCGTACTGGCTGGCCTGAGCGATGGACTCGACGGCCTGCTCGCGCGCCGATTGCATCAGCAGACGCTGCTGGGACAATACCTCGACCCGATCGCCGACAAGCTTCTGCTCAGCACCTTGTTCCTGGTGCTTTCGGCCATGCACAAAATCCCCTGGCGCTATACTGCCCTGGTCTTTGGCCGCGATATCTCCATTCTGGCCGCCAGCGCCGTGCTCTATGCCATCGCCGGACTGCGCGATTTCAGCCCAAGTATCTTCGGCAAGGCCAACACGTTCTCCCAGGTGTCGGCCGTTTTTTTTGTTCTATTGTTTGAGGTGGTACACCTGCGCGGAATCTGGATCGCCCGCACCGCGTTCCTCTGGGCAACCTTCGCATTCACCATCATCTCCGGCGTGCACTACCTCTTCCTGGCCCAGCACCGCATGCGGCTGGACGCGCACACCGCCCACGCGGGCCGTCCCTCGAGCAAGCAAGTCGCCTAGGCGAATGCCTGTACCAGCTCTGGCTCGAACATCATCCCGGGCCGTCCGCCAGTTGCATCCCTCGATGCCCGCAGCATTTCTTGTTTTCAACAGGTCGTTTCGGCCTATAATCCCGCCTTCTCCCCCATTTAGCGGAGCGAGCAAACTTCGTGAAGGTCTTTCGGAGTCACTCGGTCTGCCGCACGAGCGTTTGTGTGCATGTTCCTCTTCGAGGTCATTCGATGAAGTCGGTTGTGTCTCCGCAGCTCCGTCTGGCTCGGGGTCTCCTGCAGGGTGTTTGCGAAATCGGAATCCTGGCCGGATCTTTCAGCTTTGCTCAAACACCCGTCGTGACTTGGCATTACGACAATGCCCGGTCAGGAGCAGATACCACAGAAGTTCAGCTCACGCCCGCCAACGTCAATCCTGGTTCTTTCGGAAAGATCGCCACCCTGCCCGTCGACGGCTTGATCATTGGCCATCCCCTCTACCTGCCCAATGTCAGCATTCCAAATGTCGGGATGCGAAGCGTGGTCTACGTGGCCACGATGCACGATACGGTGTACGCGTTCGACGCCAACGCTGGCGATGCTCCGCCCCTGTGGAGCACCAGCCTGTTGACGTACAGCGGGGCGGGAGCGACCCCGGTTCCCATCAGCGTAAAGGGATGCCAGGCGACCGTAATTTGGACCGAGACCGGCGTCATTTCCACTCCGGTAATTGATCCGAACAGCGGAACCATCTATCTGGTTGCCGAAACCTACGAGAGCGGGAACGTGGTTCACCGAATCCATGCATTGGATGTGACCACCGGCAAGGAACAAACGGGATGGCCGGTCACCATCGCCGGGGAATTCACCCTCAACGGGGTACAGACGAAGTTTGTGGATACCCACCAGATGAATCGGCCCGGCCTCCTTCTGAGCAATGGTCACCTCTATATTGCGTTCGGAGGGCCTTCCTGCAATGCCGGCGGAAGCGGCTGGGTGATGTCATACAACGTCTCGAATGGACAGCAGGAAGGTGCTTTTACGGTGGAGCCGGGCAAGTTGCTGGCCTCGATCTGGCAAAAGGGCGCTGGCATCTCTGCCGATTCCCAAGGCAATGTTTACGCCGAGGCGGGAGAAGGTGCCGTTGTTCCGGGAACGAACCTGGGGAACTCGGTGATCAAACTCAGTCAGGTCGGCACGACTTTGTCGCTGACCGACTGGTTCTTGCCCTACAACTGGTCGACGCTCAACGCGCAAGATCTCGATTTAAATAATGCAGTCGTGCTTCTTCCTGATCAAGCTGGGCCACATCCGCACGAAGCCATCACCATGGGGAAAGAAGGCACCATCTACGTCATCGACCGGGACACTATGGGCCAGTCGTGTCTGCCCGGTTGTACCGGCTCGGATACCCAGCTCGCGCAAGAAGTTCCCAAGGTCGCCACTCAGGCATTCACGCCCGTGGTGTGGAATGGACTGGTGTATATCACGGGCTCCTCGAAGATGCAGATTTTCTCTTTAGCCAACGGGGCGCTGACCTTGCAGAAGTCGATCGTAGTGGGAGCCACCACTCACCCAGTGGTCACTGCAAACCGCACCAGCAACGGGATTCTCTGGTTTATCAATGGATCTGTGCTGGCGGCAAGAGATGCGATGACGCTCGCCCCCCTCTACTCCAGTCGACTGGCGGCGAATGGACGCGACACTCTGCCTCCGACCGCGCATTTTGCCAGCCCCATCGTCGCAGATGGCATGGTCTTTGTGGGCACGCAGAACAGTCTGGTGATTTACGGGCTGCTGCCGGCTCTAAGCCTGGCCGGCGGAAATCAACAATCCGGAACGGTGGGTGCTCCTTTACCCGCATCATTGCAAGTTCGAGCGGGGACTTTGAGCCAGCCACTCTCCGGACTTACCGTCAACTTCAGTGATGGTGGAAAAGGCGGGGTGTTCGGTACTCCCAGCGGTGTGACCGATGCGAACGGCACGATTTCTACAACCTATATCCTGCCTACCAGGATCGGGGCCTACAGCATAACGGCGAGCGCGACCAACTTCGGTCCGGCGCTGTTTTCCGAGACCGCGACGGCCGGGCCGCCGGCATCGTTGGCTCGGCTGGGCGGAGCCGCGCAGTCGACGATGGTCACCACCACGTTTGCGCAACCACTGGTGGCCTCGGTAAAGGATAAATACGGAAACGGGGTGCCGGGCGTTCCGGTGACGTTCGCCGATGGTGGTAAGGGCGGAACTTTCAGCGTGAATCCCGTAACCACCGACAGTAAGGGACATGCCTCGGTAACCTACACGGCAGGAATCAAGTCCGGAAGCATTACGGTCACGGCCACGGCGGCCGGATTGCCCAAGCTCGCATTTGCCGAAGCGGCAACCGCTGGGGCGGCCGCGGCGCTGGCCGTGGTCTCGGGCAATGGACAAACAGCTCCGGTTTCAACCCAGCTTCCTCAGCCCCTGGTCGTACGGGTAACCGATCAGTATGGCAACCCGGTGATTGGAGCAGACGTGCAGTTCACTGATGGCGGTGTAGGCGGCTCTTTCGCCAACAGTCCTTTCTCCACCGGCACCACGGGAACAGCCTCCGCGAACTACGTTACGCCCCCCAGCCCGGGATCGGTGATGATCCAGGCGGCCGTGGCGGGAGTGAGCAGCCCGGTGTTTTTCAGCTTGCAGGTGCAATAAGGAAGGCAGCAGTGGCGGGCCAGCGAGTCCTCCCCGCGCTGGCTCGCTTCGCACTGAACGACCATTGCCGGGATGCTGGCTCCCCCTGCACCATGTACGAAGGCCCGTTTTCCCGCGCTCGTCGACAACCCCACTGGCGATTGACCCCTCTTCTTTCCAGCCCCTAGAATAGGCGGTTCGGCCTGTCTTCTTATTCTTTTCTATGGCTCTTAAGCTTTTTAACACCATGTCCGCGCAGGTCGAGGAATTCCAACCGCTGCGCGCCAGCCAGGTCCGCATGTACGCCTGCGGGCCTACCGTCTATGACTTCGGCCACATTGGCAACTTCCGCACATTCGTCGCGGTCGATGTACTGCGCCGCTTCCTCGGCCAGAGCGGGTACGACGTCCATTACGTGATGAATATCACCGACGTAGACGACAAGATCATCCGCAATTCGGCGCGCGATCATGTCTCCGTGCGGGAGTATACGGCCAAGTACGAACAGGCCTTCCTGGAGGACTCCGCGACGCTCACTCTCATTCGGCCAAAGTTCGTGCGCGCCACCGAGCACATCCCCGAGATGGCCGAGTTCATCAAGCACCTGCAGGAAAAAGGCGTCGCCTACCGCACCGATGACGGCTCGTACTACTTCCGCATCGCCAGGTTCCCTGCCTACGGCAAGCTCTCGAAAAAAGATTTTGCCGGAATGGAAGTAGGCGCGCGCGTCGATGTGGACGAGTACGAGAAAGACGACGCGCGTGACTTCGCGCTGTGGAAGTCACCCAAGCCCGGCGAGGCTTCCTGGGACACGGTCATCGGGCGCGGGCGCCCGGGCTGGCACATCGAGTGCTCCGTCATGTCGATGAAGGAACTGGGCGACACCTTCGACCTGCACGCGGGCGGCGAGGACCTCGTCTTTCCGCATCACGAAAACGAAATCGCCCAATCGGAGTCGCTCACCGGCAAGACCTTCGCGCGCTTCTGGTTTCACGCGCGCTTTCTGCTGGTCGAGGGCGAAAAGATGTCGAAGAGCCTGGGCAACTTCTTCACCCTGCGTGACCTGGTGCTCAAGGGACACAAGCCGTCTTCGATTCGCTACCTGCTCGCCTCCGTTCCCTACCGCAACCAGCTCAACTTTACCTTTGATGGATTGAAGCAGGCGGCGAATTCGGTCGATCGGCTGCGCAACTTCCGGCTGCGGCTCACTACCAGCCCATTCACGGCGGGCGCAAGCCAGGCGATGGCGAAACTGGCCCACGAGACCACCGACCGGATGCGGGCGGCGCTCGAGGACGACCTCAACACCGCGCAAGCGCAGGCCGCGATCTTTGAAATGGTGCGGGCGGCGAACGCGGCCTTTGATGCGGGCGAGATCCGCAAAGAAGATGTCCCGGTACTGCTGGGCGCGCTCGAGAAGTTTGATGAGATTTTCGCCGTGCTCGCCGACGATGATGCTCCAAAGATGAAGGCCATTCTCGAGTGGGCCAAAGCGCAGGGCCGCGAGAAAGACATCAGCCCGCAGTTGTTGGAACTGGTGGGCTCGGCCGCGCTCTCCGACGCCGACGTGGACCGCAAGATCGCCGAGATGGAGCAGGCGCGGCGCGGCAGGAACTTCAAAGTCTCCGACGCCATTCGCGCAGAACTGACGGCCGCAGGCATCATTGTCGAGAACACTAAAGACGGCGTGCGCTGGCGAAGGAAATAGGCCTTAGCGATGGAGAGCCGGGCGTCCCCGCCCGGCAGGACGGGCGCGACGCCCGTCCCTTCACCGGCTCGCGGGTCGCAGGCCGCTTTTGCACGATCATGGCTTAGCTGCAGATTCTTCGTAGGCGTGCGCAAGCCGCAGGATGGTCGCTTCAGCAAAGTGTTTGCCTAGAATCTGCAAGCCAATCGGCAGCTTTTCCTTGGTTTCGCCGCAGGGAATCGAGATTCCCGGGATGCCCGCCAGATCCGCGGTGACCGTGTAGATGTCGGCCAAGTACATGGCAAGCGGATCGTTCACCTTCTCGCCCAGCTTGAATGCCGCAGTGGGACACGTCGGCGTCACGATCGCATCCACCTTCCGGAAAGCTTCTTCGAAGTCCCGCGTCAGCAGCGTGCGCACCTTCTGCGCTTTCAGGTAGTACGCGTCGTAGTAGCCGGCGCTGAGCGCGTAGGTTCCCAGCATGATCCGGCGCTTTACTTCGGCTCCAAATCCTTCGTCGCGGGTGCGGCGGTACATGTCAGACAGGGTGCGCGCACTCTTCGAGCGGTAGCCGTAGCGCACGCCGTCGTAGCGGGCAAGATTCGCGGACGCCTCAGCGGTGGCAACAATGTAATAAGTCGGAATCGCGTATTCAGTGTGCGGCAGCGAGACTGGAATCACTTCGCAGCCGAGTTGGGCCAGTTGCTGAATTGCCGCTTCGACCGACGTGCGCACCTCGGCATCGAGCCCTTCCCCAAAATATTCTTTGGCCACTCCGATCTTCAGGCCACGCACCGGCTTCCCGAGTTCGGCCACGTAGTCGGGAACGGGAACCTCGGCGGAGGTCGAATCCATCGGATCCCGGCCGGCGATGGTACGCAGCACCAGAGCCGCATCCTTTACGTTTTTCGCCAGCGGCCCGATGTGATCCAGCGACGACGCGAAGGCGATCAGGCCATAGCGCGAGACGCGCCCGTAGGTGGGCATCAGTCCAACCACGCCGCAGAACGACGCCGGCTGGCGAATGGACCCGCCGGTGTCGGAACCCAGAGCCGCTACCGCCATATCGGAAGCCACCGCCGCCGCCGATCCTCCCGAGGAACCGCCCGGAACCCGCGATGGATCGCGCGGGTTGCGCACGGGATGGAAGGCCGAGTTCTCGTTCGAAGAACCCATGGCGAATTCATCGCAATTCAGCTTGCCAAGAACGACCGCCCCGGCGGCTTCCAGCCGCGCCACCGCGGTGCAGTCGTACGGCGGAACGAAATTGCCGAGCACCTTGGAACCGGCCGTGGTCCGCACGTCCTTGGCACACATCACATCTTTGATGGCGATCGGAACTCCACCCAGCGCAGGCAATTCAACGCCTTCGGCCGCCATCCGATCCATGCGGTCCGCCTGTTCCATGGCCCGCTCCTTGCAGAGCGTGAGATAGGCGCCGACGAGGCCATCTTCATGCTGAATCTTTTCGTAGTGATGCTCGACCAGCGACATGGCGGTCGTGGTGCGCTGCTGCACGGCCGCGCGGGCGGAATCGATGGTGAGCGTGTTCAGGTCCGTCACCGTTCGATCACCTTTGGAACCTTGAAGAAATGTTCGTCAACCTCGGGTGCATTCGCCAGCGCGGTCTCATGCGGCAGGGACTTGCGCAAGCCCTCGAGCACATCCTGGCGGCTGGCATAGTCGAAGCGCTCGCTTCCCTGTTTGGATTCATCCACACCGTAGCGGTCGGAAACCTGGGCCATGGGCAGAACGTTTTCCGTGTTCAGTTCGTTCAGCCGGTCCATGTAGCTGAGGATCGAATTCAGGTCGCGCAGCATCCGCGCGCGTTCGTCTTCGGTGAGCTCAAGGTTGGCCAAATCGGCCACATACTGCACATCGGCTTCGCTGACTTTCATGGGGACTCTCAGAGATTGGGACTGCGCGGCCACTTGCCCGGATACAAGCTACTTTTTCGCGGCCACCGAGAACTCGATCCGGTTTACGGGATCGCCTACGTAGCGGTTGATGACAGCCAGATAACGCGGAGCCAGCGCCTGGAGTTCGCGCTTCCAGCTGGGATCGGCGACCTCCACCCGAAGCACGCCTTTCGAAAAATCCAGGGCTCGCGTGCGCTCCGCGACCGCGCTTCCGCAGGCCAGCGGCCAAGCCAGCACCGGCGCCTGTCCAAGGGGCGCCTTGCGCAGGCTACGCGCGACAACCTTTTCGAGCCCGGCGCCCGGATGGGCAAAATTGTGATCGTTCCACATGGTTTCGGAATTCCGATTCTAGCATCGCCCGGCCGCCGTGCAAGCTGACCGCACCAACTCACTTCTTCTGCGGGAAATGTTCGCTTACGAACCCCAGCGCTTCGTCTTTGGAGTGCAGGCGGCCCTCGAGCTGGCCATCTTCCACCGCTCCCAGGATCTCCTTGAACTGGGGACCGGGACTATAACCGCCCGAGATCAGATCGTCGCCGGTAACCAGCGGGGCAGGCCGCATTTTTTCCGGCGGGATGGAGCGCAGCTTCTCCCGGGCAAAATTGTAAAGCGTAAGGTCCCTATGGCTGGCGGTGCAGTCGATGCGGTGCAGTTCGAGGTGCTCGGCAAAATGCGGCATGCGCAGAAACTTTTTCAGCGTGGATTCCTTCATGCGCAGGACGTCGGCAAAGCGCATGTGGTTCTCGACCAGCGCCAGAATCTGCTCGGTCTCCTCGTTGGAGAAGCGCAGGCGACGGCAGATGGCCTCGGCCATCTTCACCCCAACTTCGACGTGCCCGTCGAAGCGGATGCGGTCGGGAGCCACCCGAAACGTTGGCGGCTTGCCCACATCATGCAGCAACGCTCCCCAGGCCAGACTGCGCGGCGTGGGGTGGGGAAGATTCTTGAGCAGCAGCAGCGTGTGGACAAACACATCACCTTCCGGATGATATTGCGGCGGCTGTTCCACCCCTTTCATGGCGGAGATTTCAGGCAGCACCTCGCGCAGCAATCCGGATTCGTCGAGCAACTGAAAGGCACGGTCGGCGCAGCCTTCGGTCAGCATCTTGCTCAACTCGTCGCGCACCCGCTCCTGGCTGACCTGATCGATTTGTGAAGCCAGCAGCCGAATCGCGGCGAAAGTCGGCGGGTCGATGGCGTACCCGAAGCGGGCCGCGAAGCGCACGGCGCGCAGCATGCGCAGCTTGTCCTCGGCAAAACGACGCTCGGGGTCCCCGATCGCCCGAATGATCTGCGCTGCGAGATCAACCCGGCCGCCGACGTAGTCAAACACTTCGTTGCTGAGCGGATCGAGTAGCAGGCCGTTGATGGTGAAGTCGCGGCGCTCGACATCGGAGCGGGGATCGCGGCTGAAGAGCACGCGGTCGGGATGGCGGCCATCGCTGTAGCCGACGTCGGAGCGAAAGGTGGCCACTTCGATGGCGTGGTCCTTAGCGGGGCTGGCGAGTGGCAGGCCGGCCGGAGCAAGGGGTTGTTCCGCAGGGGGGGCCTCAGGGTCACGCGGGATCGGCACCAGCACCACGCCGAACTGCGCTCCTACGGCATAGGTTTCGGGGAAGATGCGCATCACCTGCTGCGGCGTGGCGTCGGTGGCCACGTCGTAGTCGGCAGGGCGACGATTGAGCAGGAGATCGCGGACGCATCCGCCGGCGAAGAAGGCCTGGTGGCCCCGATCACGCAGGGTGCGGACGATGGTGGTCGCGAATTGTTTCGAGTCCGCCATGCAGGCTGAGGCTTTCTAGGAACAGTATAGAGGGCCGCGGGAAAGCCCTTTCCCCGGAAAGTGGCCGATATGATTCAATTAAAGAGACGGGTAAGTTCGGAGATGAATCGGTCGGGCTTGTGCAATGGGTGCATCCGGCAGAAGGGGTTTCGCGACCGGTGTGATTCAGGAGTGCGGGCGGGGGCGGGGTGAGAGGGTTCCTGCCGAGCGGGGCTCGGCCAGGCAGGCGAGGGCGCCTGCCTCCACGTGTTTTTACGGTGTAGGGCGGGCTTGTAGCGCGACTGGGTAAATACATGGCTAAGGCGCACATTCTCGGGATTGAAAGCTCGTGTGACGAGACCGGCGCGGCGGTCGTGCGTTCCGGCGAAACCATCCTCTCGAACGTAGTGTTCTCGCAGATCGCCACCCACCAGCCCTATGGCGGCGTGGTTCCGGAACTGGCGTCGCGGGAACACTTGCGCGCTATCGTGCCCGTGGTTCGAAAGGCGCTCGCGGACGCAGGCCAGACCTATGACGCCGTCGACGCGATTGCCGTGACACAAGGCCCGGGGTTGGCGGGAGCGTTGCTGGTGGGCATCAGTTACGCGAAGGCGCTGGCGTACGCGCTGGGAAAGCCGCTGATCGCCGTCAATCACCTGGAAGGCCACATTCATGCCGTGCTCCTCGAAGAGCGCCAAAAGGGAAACCACGAAGTAAATTTTCCCGTGCTGGCGTTGGTGGTTTCCGGCGGGCACACCCATCTTTATTTAGCCGAGGAGAAAGCCGAGGGCTGGTCCTATCAGAATATCGGGCATACCCGGGATGACGCCGCGGGCGAGGCTTTCGACAAGGTCGCCAAGCTTTTGGGCCTTGGCTATCCCGGCGGCCCGGTCATCGACCGGCTGGCTCCGCACGGAGATCCGGCGGCGGTGAAGTTCGGGACGCCGCAGATCAAGCACCGCGACCGCAAAGATCGCGGCAAGCCCGAAGAAGATCGCCCGCGATTCGACTTCTCCTATAGCGGGATCAAGACGGCGGTACTGCGCTACCTGGAAACACACAACCTGCGAGACGCGGTCGAGAGGCGTCGCGCAGCGCTGGCAGCGATCGCCAAGCCGAAACTGGAAGACTATCTCGCCCGGTGCGATCGGGAAACGCTCAACCTGGTCGCCTCGTTCCAGCGCGCGATGGTCGAGGACTTGGTGCTGAAAACACTGGCCGCCGCCCGTACCTACGATGTGGCGAGCCTGTTCGTCACTGGCGGCGTGGCGGCGAACGGCGAACTGAGACAAACGTTCGAGCGCGAAGCGGCGATGGCAGGCCTGCCGGTCTTCTTTCCGTCGCGTCCGCTTTCCACCGATAATGCGGCGATGATCGCGGCGGCAGCCTATCCCAAGTGGCTTGCCCGGGACTTTGCAGAGATGAATTTTTCGGCGGAAGCCGGGCTGCCCTTGCGAGCCCGATAGCTCGTTACGCTCCCGAAGCACCCTGCTGGGCGGGAGGTTTCATCACGGCATCGATGGCGCGCTTGAGCTGTTCCACGATGTCAATGTCCTTGAAGATGGTGTACTGAGCCCGCTCCTCTTTTTTTTGCTTCACGCTGCTGGCGCGCGCGGCCACGACCACAATTGGAATTGACGAGGTTTCCGGGCGGCTCTTCACCGCCGTGATCAACTCACTGCCGCTCATGACCGGCATCTGCAGGTCGGTGATGATCAGGTCGGGATGCACGCGGTTCAGGATGGCGAGCGCCTCACGGCCATGGTTGGCCGACTCCACGGTGAAGCCACGCTCTTCCAGAAAACGGCAGATCGTATGCCTTACGAGCATAGAGTCGTCGACAACGAGTGCGACTGGCATAGGTTCAAACTCGAGAATCGGACAGGCGAGGGCGCCAGTCCCTACACACACGTGGCACAGGTTTACACGGGGGCCTTGAGCCAAACGGTAGCAGAGGGGATTTTCTTCCGACAAGAAAGGAACCGAGACAAGCATTACCTTCGTTACGAAACCCGCCGTTCCACCGGCATGCTTACGCGTGATGGCCGCAATCGTGGGCTAGGTTTCACCCGACTGCGAGTTCTCTTCGATGGCCATGTCCCTGAATTCGCTGGATTCGAATACCTCGCCGCACTCGAGGCACTCGACATACTCCGAGTCCTCGTCGCGGCTCACGATCTGCACGCGCGGGTGCTTACACTGAGTCATCAGCTTTCTCGATAGGGGGGTTTGCGGCGAAGGCTGTCATAGCTCCGGGTTGGGGCCCTTTTCCCGAGCGAGACAGGGTCAGAAGCCACCCGAAATTTCCGGTATTTTAGACCGCCCTTGAAAGTTGTCAAGGTGGGATTTCCGGTACTGTGGGGCGGTCACCGGTTGCCGCACCAGACCCCTCCACAAACCCCGACCAAATTTATCGGCATACAGTAAGCCGCTGAACCGGCAAAAGTTACCGCTCGCTGACCTTTTCGCCGGGTTGGCTGGAAAGGTTGCGCGCGGGCGCCCCAGGGCGCTACAATAAAGTGCGACTGAAAGGGTCGGATATTTACCCGACTGATTTCGTCGGATATCAACCCGCGTGCTGAAACTTACCAAGAAAGCCGACTACGGGCTGATGGCCATGAAACACCTGGCCGAGCATGCCCACCAGGGTGCTTGCAGCGCCAAGGACGTCGCCGATTCTTATGCGATCCCGCCCGAGGCGCTGGCCAAGATCCTGCAACGGCTGGCCAAGGCCGGGCTGCTGCATTCGCAGCACGGGATCAATGGCGGCTATACGCTGGCCCGGCCGGCGACCGAAATATCGGCTTACGAGGTAATCCGCGCGATCGATGGCCCGCTGTTCATCACCTCGTGCATCACGGTGCGCGGGGAGTGCGATCAGACTGAGCGTTGCACGATTCGCGAGCCGTTGCGCAAGGTGAATCAGAGCATCGAGGAGGTTCTGCGGCGCATCAAGATCGCAGAGATGACGGAGCACACCGACGAAGAAGGTCGCAAGAAAGTTTTGTCGGAGCTGATCACGCTCGCGTGAAGCTCGAATTCTGACCAGGGAAAAGGCAGGAGAAGCAATTATGAGCACGGACGTAAAGATGTTGACCCAGGAGCAGCGGACCCAGGCTCCCGAGGGCGTGAAGCTTCCCATCTACTTAGACAATCATGCGACCAGCCCCGTCGACCCGCGGGTGCTGGAGGCGATGCTGCCCTACTTCATGGAGAAGTTCGGCAACGCGGCCAGCCGCAACCATTCGTTCGGATGGGCGGCCGAAGCCGCGGTGGAAACCGCGCGCGAGCAGATCGCGAAACTGATCGGCGCGACCCCGAAAGAGATCGTCTTTACTTCGGGCGCCACCGAAAGCGACAACCTGGCCATCAAGGGCGTCGCCGAGATGTACCGCGAGAAGGGCAACCACATCATCACCGCGGTCACCGAGCACAAGGCGGTGCTCGATACGTGCAAGCGGCTGGAGAAGTATGGATATCGCGTTACGTATCTGCCCGTGCAGAAAGACGGGTTGGTCAACCTGGAAGAGTTGAAACGGGCGATGGATGACAAGACGATCCTGGTCACCATCATGGCCGCGAATAACGAGATCGGTGTCCTGCAGCCGTGGGCGGAAATCGGCAAGCTTTGTCACGAGCGCGGCGTGCTGTTCCACACTGACGGCGTCCAGGCCGTGGGCAAGGTACCCATCGACGTCAACAAGGAAAACATCGACCTGATGTCGATCTCGGGGCACAAGATCTATGGACCCAAGGGCGTGGGCGCGCTGTATGTGCGCCGCCGGAATCCGCGCGTGCAGATCTCGCCGATCATCGATGGCGGCGGGCACGAGCGCGGCATGCGGTCCGGGACGCTGAATGTTCCCGGCATCGTCGGCCTCGGCAAAGCATGCGAGTTGGCGCGGCTGGAGATGGCGGAAGAGTCGAAGCGGATGGCGAGTCTACGGGATCGCCTGAAGAATCGCATCACCAACCGTTTGGACGAGACCTACATCAACGGTTCCATGGAGCACCGGCTGCCGGGCAATCTGAATATCAGCTTTGCCTATGTGGAAGGCGAGTCGCTGCTGATGGGCATCAACGATGTGGCGGTCTCGAGCGGTTCGGCCTGCACCTCGGCGACGCTGGAGCCATCTTATGTATTGAAGGCGCTGGGCACGGGCGACGACCTGGCGCACAGCTCCATCCGGTTCGGCATTGGACGCTTCAACACCGAAGCGGAGGTGGACTACGTAGCGGACCGCGTCAGCGAGACGGTGGAGCGGTTGCGCGAGCTTTCGCCGCTGTACGAGATGGCGAAAGAGGGCGTGAATTTGAAAGACGTGAAGTGGGCCGCGGAATAATCCGTGGCGGAATGGTCCGTAGAGACGCGGCTTGCCGCGTCTGAGACGGGGCAAGCCCCGTCTCTACAGAAAGTTTTTCAGAAAGCAGGAGATAGGAAAAATGGCATATAGCGATAAGGTTCTGGACCACTACTCCAATCCGCGCAATGTGGGTTCTCTCGACAAGAACAGCCAGGAAGTGGGCACGGGTCTGGTGGGCGCGCCCGAGTGCGGCGACGTCATGAAGCTGCAGATCAAGGTAAACCCCGAGACCCAAGTCATCGAGGACGCGAAGTTCAAGACGTTCGGCTGCGGCTCGGCCATTGCCTCGTCTTCGCTCGCCACCGAGTGGGTGAAGGGCAAGACGGTGGAAGAGGCGCTGCAGATCAAGAACACCGAGATCGTGAAGGAACTGTCGCTGCCTCCAGTGAAGATTCACTGCTCGGTGCTCGCCGAAGACGCGATCCGGGCGGCGATTCACGACTGGAAGAAGAAGAACGGCGTGGCCGCCGAGCAGCCCGCTCCGGCGGCGCAGGCGAGCCACTAAGCAGCGGTGTGGCGCGGACACTCCTGTCCGCGTTCCGGTGCTTGTACAGATGTCACTGACGGCGGCTCCAGAAGGCGGCAAGCTTGTGACTACGATGACCGAAGACACGCTGAAAACGATCACGCCCCCGGCTCCGGCTGCGCCGGCCAAGGGGATTCAGGTGACCGAGCGAGCCATTGCAAAGATCCGCACCGCCATGGCCAAGGAAGGCATCTCGCCCGAGCAAGGCGGGCTGCGGCTTGGCGTGCAGGGCGGAGGATGCTCCGGGCTCAGCTACAACATTCGCTTCGATACCCAGCCGCGCGAGCGCGACCGCATCTTCCAGTTCGCGGATGTGCGGGTGTTCGTCGACCCCAAGTCGTTTATCTATCTCCACGGCATGACCCTGGACTACCAGGAAACCCTGATGCAGCAGGGCTTCGTGTTCGTGAATCCGAACTCGACCAAATCCTGCGGCTGCGGCAGCTCGTTCTCCGCGTGATCGCGGACGATCGATTCGATTGGCGAAAGTTTCAGACCGGGGCGGGCATCGCGCCCGCCCTTTAGTTTGTATGGCAGAAAATACCAAATCGTCGCTGGTCATTCCCGGGGATGCCACCTCGACCTGCTGGTCGTGCGGCACCATGCGAGCCGCGCACTTCTGCAGCGCCTGCGGCAAAGTGCAGCCGCCTGTTCCGGTGGATTACTTCACCTTTTTCGGGCTGCCTCGCAAGCTGAATATCGATTTAGCGAACCTGGAGAAAGAGTTCTACACCCTCAGCCGCAAGCTTCACCCGGACTTGTATTCGGTGGCCGATCCGCGGGAGCAGGAGTGGAGCCTCGAGCAGAGTTCGCAGCTCAACGACGCCTACCGGACGCTGAAGGATCCGATCAAGCGCACGCAGTATCTGCTGCGGCTCGAAGGCGTCGAACTCGAAGAGCAGTCGAAGACCGCGACCGATGAGGCGCGGGCGACCGGTGCGGTGAAAAAGCAGGTGGTCCCGCCGGATCTTCTCGAAGAAGTCTTCGATTTGAATATGCAGCTCGAGGAGCTGCGCCTGCAGAAGAAATCCGGCGAGGATGACCCGGCGCTGCTCGAAGAGATTGGCCGCCAGAAGCTGGAACTGGAAGAAAAACTCGAAGGCCTCTTCGACGAGTTGAAGGGTCTCTGGGCGCAGTGGGATCAGGCAATCGATGCCGGCAACGAAGAAGATCGCCGCAAGATTCGCGATCGCATGGTGGACCTGCTGAATCGCCGGAACTACATCCGGAATTTGGTGCGGGATGTGAATGAGGTGGTGGAAGGATAGCAATCAGCACTCAGCCGTCAGCTTTCAGCCCTTAAGCTGCTTTGCTGATGCCATCTTGGGCCGCGACGGGCTGAGTGCTGATGGCTGAAAGCTTGTTTCTCATGGCTAACGAACGCATCGTCGGAATCGATCTGGGAACCACGAACTCGCTGGTCGCCTACATGCAAGGCGACGTGCCGACCGTCATTCCCGGCGAGGACGGCTCTAACCTGGTGCCGTCAGTGGTGGCACTCGACCAGCACGATCAGATCATCGTAGGGAACGCGGCGCGCAAGTACCTGATCGAGACCGCCGATCACGCCATCTATTCCGTAAAGCGCCTGATGGGACGCGGCGTCGAAGATATTCAGGACGAGCTCAAGCTGTTTCCCTTTCGTCTGGCCGAAGACCTGCAGCCCGGCGAAGTCCTGCGCATCAAGCTGGGCAGCCGCACCTACACTCCCCCGGAAATCTCCGCGTTCGTCTTGCGCCAGCTGAAGCGCAACGCGGAGCGCTTCTTCGGCGGCCCGGTCAGCAAAGCCGTGATCACTGTCCCCGCGTACTTTAACGATGCCCAGCGGCAGGCTACAAAAGACGCCGGACGAATTGCCGGGCTCGATGTGTTGCGCCTGGTGAACGAACCCACCGCCGCCTCGCTCGCCTACGGCCTCGACAAGAAGACAAACGGTATCGTAGCGGTCTACGACCTGGGCGGCGGCACGTTCGATATCTCGATTCTCAAGCTGCATGACGGCATCTTCGAAGTCATTTCGACCAACGGCGATACGCACCTGGGCGGCGACGATATCGACAACCTGCTGATCACCATCGCGCTCGACGATATCCGCGGCGATCTTGGCCTTGATCTACGCCGGAATGGCGAGGCCGTGCAGGCGATCCGCAAAGCCGTCATCGAAGCCAAGATCGAGCTCTCAACCAAAGACTCGACGAAACTTGACCTCGAACTGCTGGGCGGCAAGCGCTACCAGCGCGAGATCACGCGTGAGTTGTTCGAGCAGGTCGCCGATCCGATCATCCAGCGCACGCTCGGCCCGGTAAAGCAGGCCATGAAAGATGCCAGCGTGAAGCCCGAGCAGATCGACGAGGTCGTGCTGGTCGGCGGGTCCACGCGCATTCCCAAGGTCCGGCGGCTGGTCGAGGAACTCTTCAAGCGGCAGCCGCACACCGATCTCAATCCGGATGAGGTCGTCGCGTTAGGAGCAGCGGTGCAGGCGAACATCCTGGGCGGCGCGTCAGAAGTCACCAAAGAGATGCTGCTGCTCGACGTGACGCCGCTGTCGCTCGGCATCGAGGTGGCGGGCGGAGTCACGGACAAAATCATTTTGCGCAACTCCACCATCCCGGCCTCGGCCACGCAGTTCTACACCACCCAGGTCGATGGGCAAGCCAACGTCGCCATTCACGTGCTGCAGGGCGAGCGCGAACTGGCGAAGGACTGCCGGTCGCTGGCGCGCTTCGACCTGAAAGGCATTCCCGGCATGCCTGCGGGCATGCCGCGCATCGAGGTACGGTTCCTGATCGACGCCAATGGCATCCTGCACGTCTCGGCGCGCGAACAACGGAGTGGAAAAGAAGCCGAGATCGAAGTGCAGCCCAGCTACGGCCTCACCGACGAGCAGGTCGAAGGCATGATTCTGGAATCGTTCGACAAAGCCGAGGACGATTTCCGCGAGCGCCAGGTGATCGAGGCGCGCAACGAGGCGGGCACGATCCTCGCCGCCCTCGAAAAAGGCCGGAAGAGTCCGGCGTGGGAGCACCTCTCGCCCGGCGAGCGGACGCAGATTGACGGCCTCGAGCGCTCGCTGAATGCAGTGAAGGGCGGCAATGACTATCAAGCCATTCGCCAGGCGATCGACGCGCTCAACCACGGCACCATGCGCCTTGCGGAATTGATGATGGACAGCGCGGTAGCGACCGCGCTGAAAGGAAAAACGATGGATCAGGCCGATCTCGGTGATGGCCCGACGGCTCCCCACCCGGTCGCCAAAGCAGAGTTTGAATAGGAGCAAGGTTTCAAAGTTTCAAGGTTTCAAAGTTTCAAGGTTTCAGAGTTTCAAGGTTTTAAAGTGGCGGGTTTCGAAGCTGAAGAGTTTCAGGGTTTCAAAGATATGGTCGTGGCTAGATACACATCATTTGTAGCGTTCGAGAAACCTCAGGTCTTTGAAACTTTGAAACCTTGAAACTTTGAAACCTTGCCCTTATCGGAGTCCCCATGTCAGAAGAAAAACAACAAGCCGGAACCGCTACAGTGGATGCGCCAGGCGACAATCTTGTGCAGATTACCTTTCTCCCCGAGGGGAAGACCGTGCAGTTCGAACACGGGAGGCTGCCCTACAAGGATCATGGCAAGCCCGAGTCCATCCTCGACATCGCCATCAATAACGGCATCCGCCTGGATCACGCCTGCGGCGGCAACTGCGCCTGCACCACCTGCCACGTGTGGGTGAAGGAAGGCGCGGACAATCTTTCCGAGATGGACGACGATGAAGCCGACCGACTCGACATGGCGGCCGATCTCCAGCTAAACTCCCGTCTCGGTTGCCAGGCAGTCATTACCAAGCCGGGCAAAGTCGTGGTCGAGATTCCCGCGTGGAATCGGAACTATGTGTCGGAAGAGCATTAGAAGCAAGGTTTCAAAGTTTCAAGGTTTCAAGGTTTCAAAGTTTCAAGGTTTCAAAGTCGCAAAGTTTCAGAGTTGCCCGACTCTTGCCGACAGTTTCAAAAGCGATGGCTCCCTTGGTTTCTAAAAACCTTGAAACCCTGAAATCTTGAAACTTGAAACCTTTCTGGAGAGCCCTATGCCGCGAGAACTCACCTGGGACGACGCTGAAGACATCGGCATCCTCCTCTCGGAGGCACACCCGATGACCGATCCGCTGTCGGTGCGCTTCACCGACCTCCACCGCTACGTGATCGCCCTGCCCGAGTTCAAGGGCGATCCCCAGGCCTCCAATGAAGGCAAGCTCGAGGCCATCCAGATGGCTTGGCACGAAGAGTTCCTCGACCGCACCCAAAGCTGATTACCTCAGGGTAGAGACGGGGCTTGCCCCGTCTCAGACGCGGCAGGCCGCGTCTCTACAGCCTTGCACCGCAGACGCTGTTAGTGGGTTGAACTGCCCTACCCGACCGTGACCCCGACCGGTTCCTCGACGCTCGCCTCGCGCAGAAAGCGCGCCGCCTCCTCGGGCGGCGTGGGGTTGATGTAGAACCCCGTGCCCCACTCAAATCCCGCCGTCTTGGTCAGCTTCGGCATGAACTCGATGTGCCAGTGGTAGTGGTCGTTGGTCGGTTCCTGCACCGGGGAACTGTGAATAACCAGATTGTAGGGTGGGTTATCCAGCACGCGGTCGGCCTTGATCAGCAGGGTCTTCAGGGCCTTGGCAAGGTTTTCGAACATGTGCGACGACGAGTTCTCGAAAGCCGACTCATGCTGCTTCGGCAGAATCCACGTCTCGAACGGAAAGCGCGGCGCGTAGGGCGCCAGCGTGATGAAGTCGTCGTTCTCCGCCACCACGCGAGAACCGTTGTCGGCTTCCTGCCGGATCACGTCGCAAAACACGCAGCGTTCCTTAAAGCGGTAGTACTGCTTGGCGCCCTCGATCTCCTCGACCACGTAGATCGGAATAATCGGCAGCGCGATCAGCTGGCAGTGCCCGTGCTCCAGCGACGCCCCCGCCGGCTCGCCGTGATTTTTGAAAATCAGGATGTACTTGAATCGCCGGTCTTTCTTCAGGTCGAGAATGCGGTCGCGGAAAGTCCACAGCATGTCCTCGATCCGCTTGGGAGCCATGCCGGCCAGCGTCTGGCCGTGTTCCGGGGTCTCGATGATGACCTCGTGCGCGCCGATGCCGTTCATTTTGTCGAACATGCCTTCGGCCTGGCGGTTCAGGTTGCCTTCGATGCCCAGCGCCGGGAACTTGTTGGGCACCACGCGGACCGTCCAACCCGGTGTGTCGCGCTGCGATGAGCTGCCATTGGGGCTGGGCCGATAGGCCTGGATTTCGGGCGGTGTCTTGCTCTCATTGCCTGGGCAGAACGGGCAGAATCCGCCCTTGATCTTCACTCCCTCGCGCACAAAATCGGTGGGGCGCTTGGCACGATCGGTAGAGATGATGACCCAGCGGCCGACAATAGGATCTTTTCTAAGCTCCGGCAATACTAAATCCTTTCAATGAGGACGTAAGGAAATCCCTATTTTACGACACAGAAAACGCATTCTTGAACATCTCAATTTCGGGAGGGCTGGATTGATTCTCATAATACACACTCACGACGTCAAACCGCCATTCGTCAATCCCGCGCAGGTTGCGCAGATAGGCGCGCGCCATCCCAGCCAACTCGCGGCGCTTTTCGTAGTCCACGGCGGCTTCGGCCGGTTTCACGTCGCGCGTGGTCCTGGTCTTGACCTCCACGAAACAGAGAACGTCGCCATCCCAGCCGATCAGGTCGACTTCGCCCCGCCGCCGCGGCGTCCGGTAGTTGCGCGCCACCATCACGTACCCGTGCTCGCGCAGGTAGAAGTACACGTCTTCTTCGCCGCGGCGTCCGGTTTTCAGGTGGGAGGCTTTTGGATCGGGTGGAAGGAACCGGTCCGCCAGAAAATCGAGCCAGCGAATGGCACGCCGCGTCATGCGGGCCGACAGGCTCATCCTGAAAGCGTAACGGCAGAATGGGCTCGCGGAAGTGATGCCCGCACACGAAACTTGTTCATTTGACCGGCCCCGCTGCTATCTCTCGGGCACCGGACGACTAGCTCTTCGCTCCGGCTGCGGCAAAAGCAGAACGCTCCTGTGCCGGCGCTCGTCCGCGAGTATTGACGATCACCACCCCCACCAGCGCGATGGCTCCTCCCACCAAACTGAGCCCGCGCGGAACCTCGCCCAGCCACACCCACGCGATGAAAATCGCCAGCACCGGGATCAGGTAGAGGAACGAGGCCGTGCGGCCGGTTGCTCCATGGCGCAGTCCATAGGCCCAGCAGAACGACGCAATCGCGCCCGGAAATATCCCGAGGTACAGCACGGCCAGCGTGCCGTTCCATGGAGCCGAGCGCATCGCCTGGCCCAGCCCGTGGGCGCAGGGCAACAGCAGCAACGTTCCGGACCAGACCGAGTACGCGGTGAACTCCAATGCGCTGTAGCGTCCGAGAAAGTGCTTCTGCAGCACAATGTAGATGCCCCAGGCCAGGGCGGCCGCCAGGATGATCAGCGCCTGCGGCGCGAGATGCAGGCCGTGGCCCTCGCCGAGAGCAATCAGCGCGACGCCGCCAAAACTCAGCAGCACCCCCGCCCAGCCCGCCAACGACAGCCGCTCTCGCAGTGCGAACATGGCGATCAGCGCCGCCCAGATCGGTGTGGACGACACCAGCAGGCTCGCGGCACCCGCCGTCACTCGCAGCTCGCCGTAATTCAGCGCCAGGTTGTAGAAGGTAATGCCCAGCGAACCGGCGATCACCAGCCCGGGAAGGTCATGGAGTCGCGGTTTCCGGAAATGCGCGAGGCGCGCGTAGAGCCCGAGCGTCGCCGAGGCTATCAGGTAGCGGAACAGCGCAAGATGCGCGGGCGCATAGGCATGCAGCCCGGCGCGAATGCCGGCAAAGGCCGACGCCCACAGTCCGATGGCGACGGCCAAGGCAAGAAGCGCGCGGGTTGGAAAGCCTCGAAACATAAGTGGACTTCGTCCTGCACTCCAGCGCGGGTTGTTCCTGTTCTACTCACGAACCGGATCCCCCACGCGAATCATGCCCTCGCTCAGGATCTGCGCGCGCAAGCCGCCGCGATGCCGCAAGCCCTTGATCACCGGGCGGCCGACGATGCCCTCAAGATGCTCGCAAGGCTCGCACAGGCGGATCCCCCGGATCTTCACCTCGCCCAGATGAAACTCCCGGCCCACCAGGTGATTCAGCGGAACATTGCGCGTCACCACGTTGCGCCGCGTCTCGCCGGGCGCTACCTCGACGCCGTAATCGCGCTTCATGGCATCGATCGCTTCGCCTTCAATCAGCGTTAATTCGAAGTCCGGCAGCGGCTTCGAGAAAGTCCCCTGCTGCAGGGCATAGCGGTCCCCATCCAGGCCCTTTCCCGGGATGGCTTTCGCCTCTCCCACCGATTGCAAGGGCTCCTTGGCGGCCGAACTGAGGTGGATTGAATCGACAATGCCCGTCCACATAGCGGACTCCAGGTCCTGCAGGCATGGGACGTGCGACCGCCCCATGCCCATGACGAACTATTTGCTCTTCGCGACTTGCTCGATGGCTTCTTCGAGCGAGTCGATGGCTACGTCGGCCTCGTCCTTGGTGACGATGAGCGGCGGAGCGATGCGGATCGTGCTCGGCCCGCAGCCCAGGAACAGGATGCCCTTCTCAAACGCCAGTTCGACGATGCGGTCGCGCTCGTCGTGCCCGTATTCCTTGGTCTCGCGATCCTTCACGATCTCCACCCCCAGCATCAGGCCGCGCCCGCGCACGTCACCCACGATGCGGTACTTCTTTGGCCAGTCAGCCATGCGACGCAGCATGTGGTTGCCGACTTCGGCGGAGTTCTTCAGCAGTCCTTCGTGCTCGATCACATCCAGCGTGGCGAGTGCGGCGGCGATCGCAACCGGATTGCCGCCAAACGTCGAGGCATGCGAGCCCGGCACCCAATCCATGATTTCCGCCTTCGCCAGGGTGACGCCCAGCGGCATGCCCGAGGCGATTCCCTTGGCGCTGCAGACGATGTCAGGCTGCACCCCGGTGTGCTCGATCGCCCACCACTTGCCGGTGCGACCCACCCCGCTCTGCACCTCGTCGGCGACCAGCAGGATGCCGTGCCGGTCGCAGATGCGTCGCAGTTCCTGCATGAAGACCGAGGGCGCCACCACGTAGCCGCCCTCGCCCTGGATCGGCTCCACAAAGATCGCCGCCACTTCCTCGGGAGGCAGCACGGTCTTGAACAGCTTCTCTTCGATGAACCGCGCGCAGCCGAGCGCGAAGGCCTCGGCATCCTGCGCACCGCCCGAGCAGCCGCGGTACACGTCGGGATACCGCACGTGCGTGACCCCTGGCATGAGCGGCGCGAAACGACGCTTCTGCTGCGGCTTCGACGCGGTCAGCGAAAGTGCCCCCATCGTGCGGCCATGGAACGCGCCAAAAAACGCGATCACGTTCTGCCGCTTGGTGTGGTAGCGCGCCATCTTCAGCGCCGCTTCAATGGCTTCGGCGCCCGAGTTGCCGTAGTACACGCGGTGCGGTCCAGCCATGGGCGCGATCTTCGACAGCCGCTCGCCCAGCTCCACCATGCTCTGGTAGTAGAAGTCGGTGCCCGACATGTGGATCAGTTCGCCCGCCTGCTTCTGAATGGCGGCAACCACCTCCGGATGGCAATGGCCGGTCGAGGTCACGGCGATGCCGGCCGAGAAATCAAAAAACTCGTTGCCATCGACATCGGTAACGACTATGCCGCGTCCGCTCTTGGCGACCATCGGGTAAGAGCGGGTATAGGACGGCGAAATGTATTTTTCATCGCCCGCCAGCACGCGCTTGGCATTGGGACCGGGCAGGGCGGTCTTGATCTTGGGACCGATCGTGAGTGTTTTGGTGGTCATGGAAATTCTCCTGGAAACGGTAGTCAGCCATCAGTTTTCTTGTGGTCGATCGGGGCTGCAATGGGCGTCTGGCAGCGCGAGACCAGATGGAGCACGGCCCTCGAAGAGCCGTAACGAGGCAAACTGGGACTAGTCGCTTCCGAACAGGTTCGCGCGCACGCAGGAGGGAAGAAACGCGCGATACCGGCGCGGGCACACCAGCGAGCGCAACCAGCACTCCGGCAGCCGCGTATTGGAGAGAGTGAAGCTCATCAGGCACAACACTTCGCGTTCATTATAGCCCGAAAAAACGGGCACAGGAACCCCCTTGTGCGCCCTTCCTCTGCCTTACGAAGGACACGTTACTTCCCAAAATCGACCGCGCCCCCCCGGACGCGGTGGAACTAAATCGCCCCAGTCGCGCTGCCAGCCTTGAGCACCTCCGAGTGAACGTGGAAGCGGCCGAAGCGACGGCACCGGTAGCCCACCACTTCAGAGTCTGTGTGACAACACGAGACCCTGTGTGAAAACACGTGGAGGCTGGCGCCCTCGCATGCCTGGCCGAGCCCCGCTCGGCAGGAAACCCCTCAACCCCGCAGCCGGCTCGCACCCCTGAACACACCACGCGCGAAGTGGCATCACAAGCTGGCCCTGCACGTATCCACTCCTACCCTCTGGTATCTTTGAGTTCAAGCCTCCCGTGCCCCAGGAAACCCAGCAGCGTTGGCCGGTCATCCTCGCCTTCGGCTTGGTCTACATCTTCTGGGGCTCGACCTACCTCGCCATTGCCATCTCGGTCGAGACCATCCCGCCCCCGCTGATGTGTGCCACCCGCTTCCTGATTGCCGGCAGCCTGATGCTCGCTTACTGCCGCTTCACCGGCCGCCAGATTCTGTACAGCCCGCGCCAGCTCGGGCACATGGCCGTCATCGGAATTCTGCTCCTGATGGGCGGCAACCTGACTTTGTCCTTCGCGGAGCAGGTCGTCCCCAGCGGGCTCTCGGCGCTCATCGTCGCGATCATTCCCCTCTGGTTCCTGGTGCTCGACGCCTGGCTGATCGGCCGCCATCGCATCTCACGGCGCGGCATGGTGGGTCTCGCGCTGGGCATCGTTGGCATCGTGGTCCTGCTATGGCCGAGGCTGACCGCCACCACCGCACTCGGCCGGCGCGAACTCTGGTATGCGCTCAGCCTGCTGGGCGGCTCGTTCAGCTGGGCGCTCGGCTCGGTTTTATCTAAGCGCTGGCAGTCTGGAGAAGACCCCTTCAGTTCCACTGCCTGGCAGATCGTGTTCGCGGGCGTCGCCAACCTGCTGTTCGCCGCAGGCGCCGGAGACTTCTCTCACGCCCAGTGGACCCCACGAAGCATTGCCGCGATTCTCTACCTGATCGCGGGCGGTTCCTGGATCGGCTACACGTCGTACATCTACCTATTGCGGCACGTACCCAGTTCGAAGGTCGCGACCTACGCCTACGTCAACCCGGTAGTCGCGGTTTTCCTGGGATGGCTCGTCCTGCATGAGTCCATCGACCGTTACATTCTCGCCGGCAGCGCCATCGTCGTCGCTTCCGTCATTCTGGTGACCACCGCCAAGATCGAGAAGAAGACCGTGGCCGAGGAGTTGCCTGCCGTCGAAGCGACCGGGGACTGAGCGAGCCTGCCCAGCTCAACGGCAAAGTCCTCCTTTCCGCGATCTGTTTAGCTTTTTCAGCAGTGCATTTTGTAGGCGCAGGCGCCCTCGCCTGCGCAGCCGGGCGCCAGCCCGGCAGACGTCCCCGAGGTACGCTCAGACTACAGCAAAAACAAAACTGGCTTAAACTGAACTCCGCAGCCTGCAAGAACCTCATGAGCGACAGCCCAATCTCCTACGATCCCCGCGTTATGCCGGCCCCACCGGGCGCGATCCCCGTCCCATTCCGCCCGCGCCTGACCCAATTTCTGGTTGGGGTGAATGTGCTGGTATTTGTCGCCATGGTGGCCCGAGGTGGATCGCCATCGGGATTCACAACCGATCAATCCTTGCGCTGGGGCGCCAACTTCGGACCACTGACCCTCAGCACCCAGCCCTGGCGGGTCTGGACCTCGAACTACGTGCATGGCGGGCTGATTCACATTTTCTTCAACATGTGGTGCCTGCTGAACCTGGGAGCGCTGGCCGAGCGGGTGCTGGGTCCGTGGACTTACTTTGCCGCGTACTCGGCCTGCGGCATCGCGGGAAGCCTGCTCAGTCTTTGGTGGCACCCCATGACGGTCAGCGTTGGCGCCTCCGGGGCAATCTTCGGCCTGGCGGGAACGATGATCGCCGCCATCTACCTCGGCAAGCTGCCGTTCCCGAAAGAGTCTCTGCGCGGCGTCTCCCGCAGCCTGATCAGCTTCGCCGGCTACAACCTGCTGTTTGGCTTCCTGCCGGGCATCGACAATTCCGCCCATATCGGCGGACTGCTGATGGGCCTTGCCCTGGGGGCGCTGCTCGGCCCATTTCTGACTCAGCCAGCCGAACAGCGAGTTCGAACGGAATGGGTGATCTTTATCGCAACCGCGTTTTTTCTGCTCGGCGCCGGGAACCTGGTTAAGCGCTTGAATGGTTACGTGGTTCCTTTCGGACGTGGCCTCACCGCGCTCAAGATGCATCAAGCGACCCAGGCCCTTCCCGACCTTGAAGCAGCCGCGCGCCAACGCCCGCGAGATGCTCTCGTCCAGGGTGTGCTGGGCGCGACCTATCTGCAAACCAAACACTACCCGCAGGCCGAAACCGCCCTGAAGCAGACTCTCGCGCTCAAGCCGGGAGATGTCGCGGCGCAGTACGACCTGGGCCTGGTCTATGGCGCGACTGGCCGCTACGACGATGCCCGGAAAGCCTTCGCCACCGTCGCCGAGCGCCGCCCGAAAAACGACCAGGCGTGGCTGATGTTGGGATCGGCCTACCGGGGTCTCCACCAGCCCACCGACGCCGAGCAGGCATTTCGTCGAGCCGCTCAGCTCAACACAGGAAACTATAAAGCCTACCGCGAACTCGGCTGGGTGCAGCTCGAGCAAGACCATGCCGATGACGCCGTGCAGTCGTTCCGCCGGGCTCTGCAGATCAACCCGAAAGACTCGGATTCCGTGCTCGGCCTTGGCCGGAGCTATCTCGCCAAGCACATGACAAAGGAAGCTGCACAAACCCTGCAGCAGTACCAGGCGTTGCGCTCCTCAAATTCGGGAGACTCCCAGCCGGCAGGCCCAGCCGCCACCCCCTAGACTTGTAGGCGCGGGCACCCTCGCCTGCGCAGCCGGGCGCCAGCCCGGCGGATTTGTGGTTCCGGTTACACCACAAACTAAACTGGGCAGAGCGGTTTTGCTTTCCTGGAAGCAATCCGCGTAAGTCCAGGAAGCGACCTGGGTGGCGCAGCGCTTGAACTCGAGAGGCCCATCAACAAAACATGCCTGAGGGGGATCGACAACTTGGCCAGCGCTAAGGCCCCAGTCGCGAAGCGACGGCAGAAGATAGCCCAGCACGTGAGTGCTGGGAAAGCGAAAGTTGGGAACTCGAGTCCGCTTCAGCGGACGACACCAAACTGTCGGCAGATTCCGCAAGTGCGCAGGGAACCAACAACAGAAGCGAGTCCCTTCAGGAACGGCACTGAGTTTTCACACGCGCTACGATTCACGCCAGCTTGCCGACCGGCTTCAGCCGCCGAGGTGCCCTACAGAATTTCTAAAGCCGATAGCCGCCTACTCTCCCTCCTCGTCTTCTTCATCATTCACGATATCCACCACATGCCCGTGGACCGCGTAGGTGAGCTTCTGGTCCTCTTCCGGCTGGAAGGTCACGCGCACGGGCTGCCGCTGCCACGCTGGCGCCGGGCACTCCGAATCAGGCGCATCTTCCCCTCCCGGCTCTCCCAGGGGCTTCTTGAGGATCGGCTTGCGCCGCCCCAACTGCGCCACCACCGCGAACAACTTCTTGCCGTCGTCCGACACCCCGCAGTAGGCCGCGTAGTCGCGATACCAGCTCGCCGTTGAGTAATACGGATCGAACTCGGGCAGGGCGATCTGCGCCACTTTTCCGGACACCCGGTCGACCAACAGCCAGCCACCGCGTTGCCACTGCCAGCGCGGCTGGGCTCCAGCCTCCTCCGGCAGGGCATCATTCACTCGAAAGACCCGCCGCACCACAAACAGCCGCTCCGTGACGTCGTGGGGCAGGCCGGTTGTGTATTCTTTCAAGCGAGTATCCACGAACAGCGCCCGTACGCGCAGGTCCACCGCCGTGTTCTCATTAGGCCCGACGTACCATTTGGCCGTGGTCCATTTGCCGAAGGCAACGACATGAGGCTTGGAAACAGCGCCACCCGCAACCTCCCACAACAAAACAACCAACAAAACCTGCAGACAGCGTTTCATATCGTCACCTAATCACCAGCGCATCCGCTTGGCAAGGTTGACTGACCTCTTCGGTCTTAGTTATTTCCCGTCTGCGGAAGCAGTTACGCGGTGTTGCACCTTTTGGTGCGTATCCAGCGCAGTACAAAATCGTTATTTTCTGTCAAAAGCCTTGGACCGCAGCCCTCGACTTTCGTTACAATCCCGGCAATCGCAGCCGCCCACACTTGGCCTGCGATGTGCAACTTTTCCGGCTGAACGTGTACTCTTATTAGTGTAGCCATGGGTGAGCTCCTGATTCACCGCCGCGTCCCCCGCATTCTCGTCGTCGATGACAACGCCGAGATGGTGGAGCTGATGCGCGAGCTCCTGGTCAGCCGTGGCTATGACGTGGTAGCGGTCCGGGATGTCGAGCAGGCGGAGGTCGAAATTCATCGCCACCCGCCCGATCTGGTGCTTTCCGACGTAATCATGCCCGGCCGGTCCGGCTACGAACTCTGCCGCCAGCTGAAAAGCGACCCCGCCACCCGCCTCATCCCCTTTGTTCTGATCACCGGCTTGAGCGACCGCGAAAACAAAGTCAAGGGCATCGAGGCGGGCGCTGACGACTTCCTCAACAAGCCCATTTTCCCCGCCGAGCTGTTCGCCCGCGTCAACTCCCTGCTCAAGCTGAAGGAGTTTACCGACGAACTTGAGACCGCCGATTCGGTGCTCTGCACCCTCGGCCTCAGCGTTGAGGCCCGCGATCCCTACACCGAGGGCCATTGCGAGCGCCTGGCTCGCCGCGCCTCCCAGCTCGGCCGGCACCTCGGCCTGGATGAGGAATCTCTCATCGCCCTGCGCCGGGGTGGCTACCTGCACGATCTGGGCAAAATCGCCGTCCCTGACGAAATTCTCAAGAAGGGCTCCAACCTAACCTCGGCCGAGTGGGAGATCATGAAGCAGCACCCCCTCACCGGGGAGAATATCTGCAAGCCTCTGAAGTCGCTTCGCCTGGTCCTGCCCATCATTCGTCACCACCACGAGCACTCTGACGGCACCGGCTATCCCGATGGGCTCCGCCAGGGACAGATCCCGCTGTTGCCGCGCATCCTCCAGGTCGTCGATGTTTACGACGCCTTGCGCACCGCGCGCCCTTATAAGCCGGCGCTCACCTCTGAGCAGGCTCGGCGTACCATGTGCAGCGAAGCCGACGCCGGCCTCTGGGATCGCGAACTGGTGGGCGAGTTCTTCGCTATGCTGGAAAAACGACAGGTCGCGTAGTAGGCTCAAGCGGCGACCCGGCGCAGCGTGCCCCCGCAACTTTCCACACCGAAACCGGGTTCGGGCAGCCGGTAATCGCGTTTAACCACCCTGGACTGGTCGATTTGGAGCGAGAAAAACCCGCCGTGCCAACGTACAGCATCGTCATTCCCGCCTATAACGAGGGCGAGCGTATCCGGAAGACGATCGAAAAGGTTCTCGCCTTCACCTCCGAGCGGCATTGGCCTGCCGAGGTCCTCATCGTGAACGACGGTTCCACCGACGACACGGCGGAAATCGTGCGCAGCTACGCCGTCAGCCAGCCCGCCCTCCGCCTGATTGAGAATCCTGGCAACCGCGGCAAAGGCTACAGCGTCCGCAACGGCATGCTGCACTCCCATGGAGACCTTGTCTTGTTCAGCGACGCGGACTTGTCTTCCCCGATCGAAGAGTCCTTGAAACTATTCGCCGCCATCGAAGCCGGTGCCGATGTGGCCATCGGCTCGCGTTGGATCCGCACCGAGCTTCAAATCCAGCGCCAGCCTTTACACCGGCAGCTGTTCGGCCGCTTGTTCAATCTCGCCCTCCGGCTCGCGCTCGGGCTCCACTTCAAGGACACTCAATGTGGATTCAAAGCCTTTACCCGCAAGGCCGCGCACACCATCTTTCCCTTGCAGCATATTGAGCGCTGGGGATTCGATCCCGAGGTGCTGTTTCTGGCTCGCCGCTTCGGCTTTTCGATTCAGGAAGTGGCGGTGCGTTGGGCACACCGGGAGGGAACCCGCATCAATCCGCTGCGCGATGGCATTCGCATGCTGGGTGAGTTGCTGCGGGTACGCTGGTACTCGGTGACCGGGAAGTACGATGCGAAAGCCGCATCGGCGGCTGCCATCCTCTAATTCCACTCACACTGCCAGAGGCAGCGGCGCGACGGTAATCCCCGATCCCTTCTGATACTTCACGGTGAGCTTGGCGGAACACTTCTCACACAGCCAGAAAAACTCCACTCGCTGCGAACGCTTTCGTATCGTGGGATCGATGCCCATCTCTGGTCCGGGTGTTTCGTCTGTTCTGCGCAATACTCGAAACAACTTGCCCTCGTGTAGATAAAGAAAGTGCGCGGAGCAGGCGGGGTTGGCGCATTTCGAAATCATTTCCGCCTCCGGGCCCATTGCGAACGTAAGAATTCCGATCGGTGAGTTCAGTCTACACCCGCACCTCAATGACGGCGGAAAACTAGTTGTGGATTTTTTCGATCGATGCAATCCAGTGTGTAGTTTCTCTACGCACTCTTCACACTCGGCCCTTGTGCATGAAAGCTGGCCCGCACCGCCTCTGCCACCTTCGCTCCCATCTCCGACGTTGCGAGATGCTTCTGCCCGGGTCGCGCCAGATCTTTTGTCCGGTGCCCATCGGCCAGCACCGCCTGCACCGCATCTTCGATCCAGGTTGCCTCTGCCTCACGTTGAAAGGAATGGCGAAGCATGAGAGCTGCCGACAGAATGGCACCCAGCGGATTCGCAATTCCCTTCCCGGCGATATCCGGTGCCGAACCATGGACCGGTTCGTAGAGTCCCACCTTGCCCCCGATGCTGGCCGACGCCAACATTCCCAGCCCGCCTACCACTCCCCCCGCTTGGTCCGACAAAATGTCGCCGAACATATTTTCCGTGAGGATTACGTCGAACTCGGCCGGCCGGAGCACCAGCAGCATCGCCGCCGAGTCCACGTACTGATGACTCAACTGCACGTCGGGATAGTCCTTGCCGACCCGGCTGACCACCTCGCGCCAGAGCCGCGAGCACTCGAGCACGTTGGCCTTGTCCACCGACAAAACCTTCTTCCGCCGTTGCCGGGCCAGCGCAAACCCGACCCGCGCTATCCGCTCAATCTCGGCCTCGCCGTACCGCATCGTATTGGTCGCCTGCCGCGATCCCGCATCGCCTTCGATCGCACGTGGCTGCCCGAAGTAGAGCCCGCCCAGCAACTCGCGCACGATCAGCATATCCGTCCCCTTCACCAGCTCCGGGCGCAACGGAGACGCCTCCAGCAGCGCGGGAATCGCCACCGCAGGCCGCAGGTTGGCATAGGCATCCAGCTCCCGCCGCAGGCGCAGCAAGCCAGCCTCGGGCCGCAGCTTCGGTGGGTTCGCGTCGAACGCTGGATCACCCACTGCCCCCAACAGAATCGCGTCCGCGGTCAGGCATGCTTCCAGGGTGTCCGGCGGCAACGGATCCCCGCTGGCTTTCAGCGCCACTCCCCCGATGTTCTTGCGGGTCAGTTTCAGCTCGTGTCCGGCGCCGGCGCACACCGCCTGCAGAACCCGAATCGCTTCTTCGGTTACTTCCGGACCAATGCCGTCTCCGGCGACCACTGTTAGTTTGAGTTGCACAATTCCCCTCAACACACCAAAGCCCGAATTCTACCGGAGAATTCGGGCTTTGGGATTTCGTCAGGCCTTCGCTCTACACGCCCCAAAGATAGTCTTCCTGTTCAGGCGGGTGTTCCGAAAGCGATGGCAACGGCATCTCGAGCGGAGCCGCGGCGGCCGGACCCGGCGCCGCAAAGGTTCGCTCCACCGCGTGTGGTCCATTGGCTATGGCCGCGGCGGCCAGCGCCGCCGGAATCGGCTCGGCATGCGCCGGCGGGATCCGCGGCGTCTCCATCTGCGTGTCGCGAATCAGCTCCACCAGGTGCGCGTCCTCGACGTGCTTGATCCGGTCCGCCAGCACCACAAAGCGCCGGTAGACTTCGTCCAGTTCGCGCCGGTCGAAGCGGAATCCCAGTTGTTCGCAGCGCAATCCCAGGGCATGGCGGCCGGAGTGTTTCCCGAGCACCAGCTTCGAATCCGGTACGCCGACCGAATGCGGGGTCATGATCTCGTAGGTCAGCGGGTTCTTGAGCACGCCGTCCTGGTGAATGCCGGCCTCGTGCGCGAACGCATTACGTCCGATGATCGCCTTGTTCGGCTGCACCGGCACCTCGGTAATTTCGCTGAGCGCCTGGCTCGCCGGGTAGAGTTGCTCGCTCACTACGCCGGTGTCGAACGCGTAACGGTCGGCGCGTACCCGCATCGCCATCACCAGCTCTTCGAGCGACGCGTTGCCCGCGCGTTCGCCGATGCCGTTGATCGCGCACTCTACCTGGCGCGCGCCCGCCTCAATCGCCGCCAGCGAGTTGGCCACCGCCAGCCCGAGGTCGTTGTGGCAGTGTACCGAGATGGTTACTTTCTCGATTCCTGTGATCCGCTCCCGCAGCATCCGGATGGTCTGAGCGTATTCGCTGGGAATGGTGTAGCCCACCGTGTCCGGAATGTTGATGGTGGTCGCCCCCGCGTCCACCGCCGCCTGCACCACTTCGCAGAGGAATTGCGGATCGGTGCGCGTCGCATCCTCGGGAGAAAACTCGACATCTTCGCAGAACGATTTGGCCAGCCGTACCGACTGCCGGGTCTGTTCCAGGCACTGCTCCCGGGTGATGCGCAGCTTGTACTTGAGGTGAATGTCGGAGGTTGCCAGGAACACGTGAATCCGCGGACGCGCCGCCCCCGCGAGCGCCTGCCCGGCGCGCTCGATGTCGGCGGTGCAGGCCCGGGCCAGGGCCGCGATGATCGGTCGCCGGATGGCCGCCGACACTGCCTGCACTGCCTCGAAGTCACCGTCGGAGGCGATGGGGAACCCGGCCTCGATCACGTCCACACCCAGTCGATCGAGCTGGTGCGCCATGCGCAGCTTCTCGTGGACGTTCATACTGCAGCCCGGCGACTGCTCGCCGTCGCGCAGCGTGGTGTCGAAGACGGTAATGCGAGTGCGTTCCATGTCCCGATTCCTCCCCTTGGGATAAGCGGTATGCTACTGTGGACGATACCGAAAGCAAAGCTTATAATCTTTCTACTTATTATTAGAACTGCTTACAATCGCCAGTACCGCTTATGGGGACTGAAGTTTCCCTTATGCCTATGGAACTCTCGCAACTCGAAGTCTTTCTTGCAGTTGCCCGCGAGGGCCGGTTCTCCCGCGCGGCCGAAAAGCTCTACCGCACCCAGTCGGCGGTCAGCCAGACCATTCGCAAGCTCGAAGAAGAGCTGGGTGAGCCGCTCTTCGACCGCTCCTCCCGCGAAGGCGTGCTGACCGACGCCGGCCGTACCCTGCAAAAGTACGCCGAACAGCTGTTGAACTTGCGCAACGACGCCCGCGATGCCCTGGTCGAACTCCGCGAATTGCAAAAGGGCAACCTCGCCATCGCCGCCAACGAGTTCACCGCGCTCTATCTGCTGCCGGTGCTCACCGAGTTCCGGCGCCTGCACCCTATGATCAAAATCGCGGTGCAGCGCTCGTTAGGCAGCCAGATCCCCGACGACCTGCTGCGCCACAACGTCGAGATGGGCGTACTTTCTTATGATCCCCAGGAATCCCGCTTGCGTTCGATCGTGGTCTACCAGGACGAGCTGACCTTCGTTGTGCCCCCCAGCCATCCGCTCGCGGCGGAAAAGCAGGTGAGCATCCGGCAGCTGGGCACCGAGGTGTTCGTCGCCCATATAGTCTCGTCCCCATACCGGGAAAGGGTCATCGAGACCTTCCGGCGGCATAAAACTCCGCTGCATATGTATGTCGAACTACCCACGCTGCAGGCCATTACCCGCTTCGTCGGAATGGGAAACGGGGTCGCCCTCGTGCCCAGGATCAGCGTGGAGAATGAATTGTCTCGCGGTGAGTTGGTCGGGATCCCGGTCCGCGAACTGAAGCTCCAGCGGAAGCTGCGCGTAGTGTACCGCAAAGATGCCAGTTTGTCGCACGCCGGCCGCGCCTTCCTGCAGGTGGCCGAGGCAGTCGCGACCGAACGCGGCGCGCCCTACCGCTTTCAGCCCAGCGGAAAATAAATGTTGGGACAGAAATGCTCACATCGAGAAGCCGGCGATTGCTGCAAGATATTTTCGATAAAATTTTCGCGCGTGTTTTGCATAAAGCTAATTTTATTCTAGAATGCGTTCTAAGCGATCTTTGCCGTCGCCGATGACCTCCGGGTCCACCCCGAGGCTGGCGAGCGATTGTAGACCCCCTGGGACGCGTTTAATGGGCATCCCAGAGAACGCCTAGACCGCCGATTCGACCTCGCGAACCGTCCTTCAGCGCCTATTTTTTTCATAGCACCAAGCTATCTTTTTGAAGCTCAAGCACTTGCGCCCGGGTAGAGACGCGGCAAGCCGCGTCTCTACCGATGCACCATGACGGTGCAGCCGAACCAACGACCAACGACCAACGACCAACGACGCAGGGAACCGCCGCCGACCACCGGCGACCCCGCGCGCTCCCCTCCGTTGTGCGCTCCTCGACCGGCATGTAAAAATCAAAGATTCGTGCATTCATCCGGACGCGGACCGACTCCCGAGGCAAAGCTTCGAAGCGGGCTTGCATCGAATGCTTATTCAGGCTTGGTTGTCGAAGCGGCATCGGTCCGGGAACCCGAGGGAGGATTTTTCTTGCTGAAACGCGCACTTGTGCTGGCCGTACTACTCTTACTCTGCGCCGCCGCGTTTGGCCAAGCCACCGAACCCACCAAGCCGCCGTTCCTCACCGTCTTCGCCGGCTACTCGTACGCCAACCAGGGCTATCTGCTGAACAGTCGTTCGAACCTGCACGGTTACGGTGCATCGGTGGAAGGTTGGCACTTCTTTCCCCATCTCACGATGGTCGGCGACGGCCACGCCCAGTTCGGCTGGAACGCTTTCCCCATCTCCTGCGTCACCACCGGCGTGCTTTGCAATAACGGCGTGCCCCCCGACTCGCGCGTCCAGCACTACGACTTCCTGGGCGGACCGCAGTACCGCTTTACTCCCTACGGACGCTGGCAGCCCTTCGTGCATGTGCTGGGCGGCGCCGGCCGGGCCACCATGAAGACGACCGGTTTCTTTGAAGGCAGTTGGGCATGGGAAGTTGCGGGTGGAGGTGGGGTGGACTACCGCTGGCGCGGCCCCTTTGATCTGCGGGTGCAGGCCGACTACGTGCGCACCAACCTGTTCCACGACACCCAGAACGGAATCCGCGCCACCACCGGCTTCGTCATCCGCTTCTAGTTCGGCTCAGCTTTTGCGGCATTTGATTTTGTAGGCGCAGGCGCCCTCGCCTGCGCAGGCGGGCGCCAGCCCGGCAGAGACGGCGTGAGGTACGCTCAGGCTAAATCAAAAAACTGGCTTACTTCGCGAGTGTGGGACGACACTCCTGTCCGACCAATGCGGTCGAAGCGGAGCGGTCCTCGAATGACCGCAAGAGCCTTAAAGCCTCTACAACTCCCCGCCCACTTGCGGCCCCGACGCCATCGCCGGCCGCGCGCCTTTCTCCTCCAGATGCGCCCAGTAGCGGTGATCGCGCAGGAAGAAGCTCTTGTTCCAGTAGTTAAGAGCCGTGGTCAAGAACAACCGCATCACCCGCGCGTGGCCCATCTTCTGGAAGCGCCGGTTCGTGGTGTAGACCCCACCGCGCACGATGCCGAACTGGTTGCGCGCAATCTGCTGGCTGAGCAGGTAGTCCTCGGCGAAGGTCGCCCGCTCGTTGAATCCTCCCAGCTCCAGGAACTTTTTCCGCTCGAAGAGCATGAACATCCCGGTGGCAAAGGGCTTGTGCAGGCGGGAAAGGTGCTGGAAGAAGTCATTCCCGGCGTAGATGACCTTATCGAACCAGCTGCCATCGCGGCAGACGATGTTGGTAGTCACACAGTGCAGTTGTTTCTGCTCGGCCAGTTCGACCGCCCGCCGGATCACCGACGCGTGTGCCATCTCGATATCGGCGTCGCAGAACAGCAGGTACTTCGTGTCGGCTAAGGCCGCGCCAGCATTGCGGCCGACCGCGGGCATGCCGCCGCGGATCACGCCTACGTTCAGCCGGTCGCGGAAGCTCCGGACAATTTCCGGCGTGCCGTCGGTGGAATTCGCGTCAGCGACCCACACCCTCGTACTCGGCATCTTCGAGTAGTCCTGTTTCGTCAGCGAAGTCAACAAATTCGGAATCAACTTCGCCTCGTTCTTCGCCGGGATCACGATCGTCAGCTCGCTCTTGGTACTCATGGATGCGAACCCCCTGTTCCCCTACCGTGATGTAAGTCAGCTTCGAATCAATCCATCCGCCCGAGTTGTAGTAATCGATGCCATCTTTGTGCCCGTGCATGGCGGCATGGGTGTGCCCGCAAAAAATCCGGTCGGCGCGGTGCAGCCGCGCGTAGGCCAGCGCGCCGCCCGCCACTTTTTCCGACATGCGCAGGAAGCGCGTGTTCAGCCGGTCAATCCAGCGGCACAGCGGGTTGCCCTTCAGGTCGAGCTTCTGCAGCGCCAGGAACAGCACCGTCCCCACGCAACTGAGGGGCACGCTGTTCACCGCGAAGCCATCGAACTGGTGCCCGTGAATCGCCAGGTGCCGCAGGCCGGCATAGTTCCACGCGAACTCCTGGTAGACCTTCACGCCCACCAGGTGCGACATCACGTTGGTCAGCCCGAGATCATGATTGCCCTCCACCCACACCACTTCAATCCCACGCTTCGGATTGGAGAGCTTGCGAATCAGCCCGAGAAACTGCCAGTGCTCTTTTTTCAGGCGCCCGAAGTTGAGGTCGGCAAAGATGTCGCCCAGCAGGATGAGCCGGCGGAAGGAATTTTCTTTGAGCATGGCGGCCGCGGCGCGCGCGCGGCTGATCTCCGCGCCCAGATGCACGTCCGAGAGGATCAACGTGTCATGGACTGGCCCGCCCATGCTGTAGTTGTAGCGAAGTTGTGTTACAGGCGAATGAAATGTGCACCAAAAACAGGGCAGCGGTGTTTCCAAAGTAATCGCAGGGTGTAGGTCTTGCGCGATTGGTTACAGGCAGGTTGCGGGAAGGTTACAGGTTGGTGAATGGATGCGCAGCGCGGGCAGGAGTGTCCCGCGCCACACGTCAGTGGCTGGGCGGCACGTACTCCTTGGGCGGCGCTGCGCCTTCGCCGAAGAAATATTGCTCCATGTGGCGCACGATGACTTCCTGGTCCTCGCGCCGCGCCGGATTCAGCCGATATTCGTTCAGCAGCATCTTGCAGAACTCGGTCCACTGCAGCCAGGCCTGCTGCGAGACGTTCTCGTAGATCTTCTTCCCCAGATCGGTATCGAACGGAGGCTCCTCCAGCCCGGGCAGTTCCTGCTTCAGCTTTACGCAGAACACCTGATGTGCCATGTCGTTTCCTCGCAGAACCTTAGATTATCGCATAGGCTTTGGGGTCGCTGGATGCCCCGCGCATCGGCTTCCCCGGCTAAGGAGGCTTCCCCACAGAGGCACAGAGCCACAGAGCCACAGAGAACTTTGAAAAGAATGGGGGTTTGATGGTTCTTCCTCTGTGTCTCTGTGACTCTGTGGTGCAATTGGCGTAGACGCGGCAAGCCGCGTCTGTACCGCGCAGAAATTTCCGAATCCTCCGGGCCCCGGCCTCCATCTTCACCCTCAGAATGCCTGTTGAACTGGTTGAGGAACTGCGCAAGATTCCCACCTTCTCCGACCTGCGGGACGAAGAACTGCAGTGGCTTGCCGACCACGCCGAGATCCAGACCGCCGAAGCCGGGGAAGTCGTCCTTCACGAGGGCGATCCCGCCGACTCGATGTTCGTGTACCTGGAGGGTGAAATCGATGGCCGCCGCGAGTCCCTGGGGCCCGACTCGCCGGTCTACTCGGCCGGCGCCGGTACCGTCACCGGCCTGCTGCCCTTCTCGCGGATGACCAACTATACGATCACCGCGCGCGCGGTCAGCCGGGTGCGCGTGGCCCGCATCCGCCGGGAATCGTTTCAGGAGATGCTGCAGCGCATTCCGGTGCTGGGCCAGCGCCTGGTGGGCATTCTGTCGGACCGGGTACGCGAAGCCACGCGCCAGGATCAGGCGCGGGAAAAGCTGGCCTCCCTGGGAAAGCTTTCGGCCGGGCTGGCGCATGAACTCAACAATCCGGCGGCTGCGGGCAGCCGTGCGGCTGCTGCGCTCGCCGACGCATTTGTGCGCTACGCCCAGGCCAATGCTCGGCTCGACGACGCCAACATCAGTCCCGAGTCGCGCGCCCGCCTGCGCGAGATCGAAGTGCTGGCCCGCGAAAAGCAGAGCCACGCCCCGGTCCGCAGCTCGCTCGAACTCAGCGACTGCGAGGAAGAGCTCCGCACCTGGCTGGAAGCACACGGAGTAGAGAACGCCTGGGAACTCGCGCCCACGCTGGCCGAGGCGAACGCCACCACCCGCCACTTCGAGATGCTCGCCGAACGCTTCGACTCCTCCGCGCTCGGCGCAGCCATCGCCCGTATCGCCGTGAGCCTTGAAATCCATCGCTTGCTCGGCGATATCCAGCACAGCACCTGCCGCATCTCCGAACTGGTCCAGTCCATCAAGGAATATTCATTCATGGACGAGGCGCCGCGCCAGGAAGTCGACGTCGCCAAGGGCCTCGACAGCACCCTGATCATGCTCAGCCACAAGCTGAAGCATGGGGTCGAGGTGATTAAGAACTACGACCCCGACCTGCCCCGCATCGACTCGTTCGGCAGCGAGCTCAACCAGGTCTGGACGAACCTGATCGACAACGCCGTCGACGCCATGCAAGGCAAAGGGACGCTGCGCGTGCGCACCGCCCGCGAGGGCGAAGAAGTTTTAGTCGAGATCATCGACGATGGCTCAGGGATTCCGAAAGAAATTCAGACCCGCATCTTTGATCCGTTCTTCACCACCAAGCCGATGGGGCAAGGCACCGGGCTGGGGCTCGATACCGTCTACCGCATCATGCGCAAACACCGGGGCAACGTCAGCTTCGTCTCGCGGCCCGGCTACACCTGCTTCCGCGTGCGCTTGCCCATCAAGAACACGCGCTTGTAAGCCCGCTCCGCAAGAAAGAGCGCTGCCCCGCAAACTTCGAGCGGAGTCCGGCCGCGCGAAATCCTCCCGACCACCTGAAATCCCACGGGCATCATTGTTAGAATCGAAGCGGCGGGAGTGGCGTTGATCGACTACCTAGAGCCAGTCTCAGGATCCAACCAAAATTCTCGACTCCCGCTATGGAGCGCCATGCGAATCATAGCTGTCCATCATCGGCAGTTTGCGAAGTTGCTTGCCCAGGCCTCGATTGTTGCCGTCTTCTGCGGGCTGTGCGCCACGTCTTCCGGGCGGGCGCAGGAAGCGAAAGCTGCCGCGAAACCCGCGGGCAATGCCGCGCTGGTGGCGCGCGGCCGCTACATCGTGGAGGGCGTCGCCATGTGCGGAACCTGCCACACGCCGCACGACGTAAACGGTCAACCCGACCCGAATCATGCCCTGGAAGGCGCAGCGCTTTGGCTCAGTCCGACCTTGCCGGTAGCGGATTGGCCGCTGCGCGCGCCGCGCATTGGCGGCAATCCGCCGGCCACGGATGATCAAATCGTGACGCTGCTCACCACCGGCATCTGGATCGACGGCAAGCGCCTCCGTCCTCCCATGCCGCAGTTCCGCATGACCCGCGAAGACGCGCAGTCCGTGGTCGCGTATCTGCGCTCGCTGCAATTGCCGCAGCGGTAAAACAACCACCCCGATCGCCCGCTGGGCCTCAATGATCTCGGCCGGCTACTGCACGTTCAGCGTGAAGGTCGAGGTGTGAGTGATCGATGCCGCGGTGGCGGTCACCATGATCGGGTAGGCTCCGGTCGGCGTGCCGGGCGTAGTGGTGTGGCTTCCTCCTCCGCCGCCACACCCGACCAGGCTAAGAAGCGCGGCAAGGCCCAGCAATCCGGCCAGCCTTGCCCAGCGACGCTTTCGCAGGGTCCCGCCAAACAGCAAGAGTCCGGCGAGCATCATTCCTCCGTTGGCTTGCCAGGGGAATGCTATGGGATGTAGCTGACTGGTGTGGGGAGCGGTGGTCGACACCATGATGGTGGTGGAACCGCTGCCGGTCACGCTCGCGGGCGTGAAACTACAGGTCGCACCAAAGGGAAGGCCGGTGCAGGACGCTGCGCTGAACGCGATGGTGCCGTTGTAGCCGGCGCCACCGGTAATCGCCATGCTGATCGTCCCACTCTGCCCCGGGCTGGCGATGCTCACCGTGCCGAGCGTGGCCGGGATTTGGAAATCGGGAGACACGGTCAGCGCCACCGCCGAGGCGTTCGACGCCAGGTAGTTGGTGTCGCCGCTGTACTGCGCAGTCAAGTTCGCTTGTCCCAGGGGCAACTGGATCGTCATGCTGGCGCTGCCCGATGCTGGCGCGCTTGCCGATGCGGGTGCGCCGGTCATCGGCACCGTTCCCAACGTGGTAGCGCCATTGAGGAAGGCCACGGTACCGCCTGGGCCGCTCCCGCCCGAGGTGGTCGTAACGCTGGTCGTCAACGTCAAATTCGTATTCGGGGTGATTCCCGAGTTAGGCGAAACACTCAACGATGAACTCGTGCTCGCCTGCGTAATCGTGAAGCTTGCCGACGCGGAACTGCTTGCATTGAAACTGGCATCGCCTCCATAGGCCGCCGTGATCGAGTGCGCACCCGGAGTGAAACCGAACAATCCGTTGGGAGGCGCGGTATTGCCCTGGCTATTCAGTACGTAGGGATTGCCCGGGACCGAGGCGGATCCGTTGTCGGAGAAATTTACCTGCCCGGTCGCAAAACCATAGCCGGACAGACCGGCTACGTCGGCTCGCAGATAGACAAAACTTCCATAGGGCAAGCTGGTGAATGGGATCAGGGTTCCGGAATTGCCGAGGGTGAGCGCCTGCACGGTGGTCGTGCTGTTTTCCGGGGTGACGGTCACGCTGAGAGGGCTCGAGTCGCTTGGCGCATAGGTGCCGTCACCCGCGTAGTGTGCGTGGACCGAATATGTTCCGCCCGCCAGCAGGTTTGTATTCTGCGTCAGATTGCCGCCGCTTAGCGTGAATGTAGTAATGCCTTGTTGGCTGCTGCCGTTGACACCGATCAAACTCACCTGCCCGGTGGCCGCGCTTGGCTTCACCGCAATGTTCACGGCCACCGCGGATCCATGGGCGATGTTCGTTTGCGGACTCAGGCTGAGCGTGGTGGTGGTGGCATTGAAGGTAATGGAAGACCACTTGTTCACCAGGTTGGCTACGTTCACCGAGCCGAGTCCGGTCGCCAGGTCGTATCCAACTCCGCTCTGGTACGGCGCTGTCGATGTCCCGTAGGTCGGCTCTCCAGGCACGGCGTTATTGCCGGAGGTAACGTCATTAAAGATGCAACCGCTGCCGATGGTGGTCGTGGTGCTGGAGGCGTTGCACTGCGAGAGGTTTTCCGACGCCGCCAACTTGTACATTACATAGTTCGCTTGGCCGACCCGGGTTTGCTTTCCGCCCGACTGCGTGGTCACCTGCGCGTCGACCAATGCCATGATGCCGGCGAAGGCGGGCGTGGAGGCGGAGGTTCCGGAAACTCCGTAAAGCACACCTTGCGCCGAGCACGAGAGTTCGAAGCAGAGCAAGTAGGGATCGTGGCCGGCGGCGGTCAGCGACACATCGGGAAGATCACGGGTTCCGTCGGCAGGAATGTTCTTCACGCCCGCCTGCCAGTTAGGCTTGGAAACAACCGTACTTTTGCCGCCGCCACCTGCGGCGATGTTGGCGTTGCTGCCACATTGTGCCGAACTGCAACTCTCGTTCCAGACGTTTTCGGGGATGTAGGAAAGCGCCGTGTTCAGCCCCTGGCTTTCATTCCAATACTTGGAATCGTGGTTATTCTCGTTGAAAAGGGTTCCGCCTACCGCCACATTGAAGGCCGTGGAAGCCAAAGCATTCACGGAAACCGGACCCGTGGCGACGGTTTCCGACAGATCGTCACACCCGGCCGACCCCGTGTCTCCGGTAGAGACGGTGTAAGTGATGCCTTGCGCCGCGGCCTGCTCGGCCAGCGCACTGATGCCCGCGAGGTCAGCCTGCGTGGTCCCCGCCTCGCAGTTGCTGAAGCTTTCGGTCATGATGTCGCCCAGGTTGTTGTCGACGATGTACAGCTCCGACAGGTCCACCCCATCGGTCGTGTCGGTTGTCGCGGAAACCACCAGCAGGATATTCGCACCTTGCGCGACGGCACCCGACCAGGTGGTGTCGAGGACGGCCTCGGCTTCTTCGTTGCCTCCGAGGTTTCCTGGATCGGCCCCGTTATTCACGATGGTGGTGCTCCCGCCGGAGATCCCGAAAGAGCCGCGGAAATCGGAGATATCCTGCAGGTTGATGTCGGTGCGACCCACCACCGCGATCGTCACTCCTGCGCCAAAGTTAGGGGTTTTTGCAGCGTATAAGGGCTGAATGTTGTAAATGACCGCGTAGTCGGGCGGGCCCAGCGCATGCTGTCCGCTGCCATTGGTCGCCTCGGGAGGAAAGCCCGGATGCTTGACCAGGTGAAACGTTTCTTTGGACCGGACCAGGTTCGGCTTCTTCTCAAAATTGTGCAGGGACCAGACCCCGGCCACGACCGGCGTCAAGGCATTCGGAATCTGTGGGTCCGATGCGTTTGCCCAATGCAACTCCCCATTCACCGAGTATTGATGGATGGAGGTATGAAAGGCCTCGCGGACCTGGGCGGCAATCCCGCGGAACTCGATCACCGACCGGCCTTTGGAGACTTGCGTTACTTGAAAGCCGTGGGTGGTAAGCCAACCCGTCACCGCCTGCAAATCCTGATCTGAAATTCCAAACTGCTTGCCGAATGCTTCCGGGGTAAGCCACTGGTGGTAGTTCGGGGAAGACTTGTCCTGTTGCTGATCGAGCAGTGCCTGCAGGGCGCGCTCCTGCTCGGGGCTTCGTTTCAGTACCAGCAGCATGCGCTCCATGGGCAGGCTGTCGGGGGCCGCGCCGCGATCGAACTTCGCCGTCGCCAGCGGATAGACGTTGCCCTTGAGCACGGTCAACGCCGACTCGTCCACCGGGGCAACAATCCGCGATGGCGTTTGTGCCGCCGTCTGCGCCACTGCCAAAGATGGAATGAGCACTACGAGAGCACACAGCAGACGCACATACCGCCCGACTGATGAAGTTACTGCCCGCATAAAAGACCTCGAAATTGTCCCTTAGGAATCTAAGTGACGAGAAACGATAGATCAGAACCGCTGGAGGAAGGGGGTCCACTTACTCGCGAGATATTCTCGTTTGCCAGCTTCAGCGTCAAGCAAATTCGTGCTCCGTGGAAGACGATGGGAACTCTTTTGGAAACAAGAATCGAGCTCGACAGTGGGCGCTGCGCGCGGGGAGTTTGGTGGGCCCGCAGGGATTCGAACCCCGGACCAAGGGATTATGAGTCCCCTGCTCTAACCGCTGAGCTACGGGCCCTTCCCCTGCTCTGACCCTACTTTTGCCCTGAAGGTTGCATCTTGGATTTCTTCTTACGCGGACGACCGCCCTTTTTGCCGTTCTCGCGGACGGCGGCCGCTTTCTTGGCGCTCTTGGCTAACCCGCCCAGGCGCCCGATCATCGCTGCCGCTTTGGTTATTTCGTTCACGGTTCGCACAATAAACCTAAGCGCAAGCCATGTCAATAGGAAAGTTGGGCTACTTCGTTTTCTTCAGTAACCATGCGGGGATTTGCGCATTCTGGGCAGGCTTTTTACACAGGGCATCCACAGCCGCGCGTTTGGCGGCCCGGCTTAGGTGGCCGTAGTGCTTCAGCATCTTCTCCGAGACGTGGCCCAGTATGTCGATCGCGGTTTGTGGGGTTACGGAGGGGTTTTCGAGCATGTTACTGCAGGCATCATGACGGCAGTCGTGGATGCGCAGCGTCTTGTCGATCCCGCCGATCTCTTTGATCCTTGCCCGAGCCTTTTTAAAGGACGTTTGCGGCCGCGTAGGGTCCCACCAGTCGCGTTTCAGCCTACGGGGGAATAGGAAATGGTCAGGATTCCGGGAGCCGCGCTCTACGGCGATCTCGATGGCCCGGCAGATGGCGGCGAAGGCAACTTCATTCAGGGGAACCTCGCGCATGCGGTACTGGTTTTTTGCGCCTGCTTCCTGTACGTAGAGATTCCGGCCTTCTAAGTCAATATCCTTGAGGCGGATGTAGCGTAACTCCTGGTGACCGGCTCCGCTGTTGATGGCGATCTGGATGGCCAGATGGCAGGGCTCTAACTCGCGGTTGTATTTGCCAGCAGTTTCGAGGGCCTTCTTTTCCGCATCGGTAAGTCGGCGCCCGCGGGACTCTTTCGGCGTCCGCAACGGCTGGTAGTCCTGGATCGGTATCCCGATTCTCTTTCTCATCTGGATCAGCACGGAGCATTCCTTGTTGATATTGCCCGGCCCGCAGCTCGCCATGCGTGAACGCTGATAGGCCCGCACCTGGTCCCCGTCGATTTCCTGCAAGTGGAACTCGGAGAAAAATGCACTCAGGGTGCGGATGTACATTGCATAGTTGCGGAGGGTTTCTTCGGCGAGATACGGCCTCCGCGTCTCCAGCCAGGCTTCGGCGGCGGCGCGAAAGTTGAGTTGTGTGAGGGCCGGAGTGCGCATGAGCGTGTCCAGGTCATACGGGGCCTGGACCCGATCCTGCGCGGCTGGCTGCCGGGAGAAATCTTCATGGGGTGCCGGTATTCCGTCAAGAGAAAGTTGCTCTTGGCGTATGTTGGCCGTCTCAGATTGAGCGGTCGAGCGAGCGGGGCCGTAACCTTTCGAGGGGGACACTTGCTTTAAGAGCTGTGCAAAACTTTTTAACTATCCTTTACAAAGTAAACGCTAACCCTTTTGTGGGCCATAGCACTTCGGTGCCAACGGAAGTAATCAATCGTTACAATAGTCCTCTTCCGGGCTGCACTGTGCGAAGTGCATCATTAGTGCTAATCATGGCTGGAAAACGCACGACAGTGGTTGCGGTCCGAATGAGCGAAGAGGATTTTTCCCTCCTAAAGCGTGCTGCCGATGAGCTTTGGCCGCGAGCGATCCTCACCAACTCCTCGATCCTATTGGGACTCGCCAAAATTCACGCGGAAGAGGTTCTCGGCGTCCAGCACAAACCCAAAAAGGCCCGTGTTGGCTGATTACCTTGGTAACTGACTCTTGTTCACTTTGAGCCCTTCCCTCTGGTGACCTACCGGAAATCGTGTACATTCTGAGAGAGTTTTGACCGTATCCGCTTCTGGCCCGACCGGAGCCCGCCCGGAAAAGCGGTAGCCCATCGCCACTCCCCTATGAGAATTCCTGTCTTTGCCCGGCGGGCAAATCCCGCCGTGGACCGTCCCATCCTTCGCAAGTCCCGTGTCTACGTGGAAGGCGAAGTCGCCGCCGGACGCGCCAATTGGGTGGATTCGGACGATCCGGCCCAAGGAATCATCTGCCGAGAACTGCTCTACTTCGGCCCGCGAATCGACCCTCCCTCAGTTTCATCCCCTGACGACCCTGCCAAGCTTCCCCCGCTCGAACTCCCCGGTTTGATCTTCGTGCCTCCGGCTTTACAGCCCGGACAGGCTCCCACGTTCCCCGCAAGTTGGTCAGGGGATTGACTTTCTATGCACACTCCTATGTGCAAGTGTGGTAATTTCGCAACATGAGACGCAGTAAAACCGATCTCGCCGCCAAGGTTCTCCGCTGCCTCCGCGCAAAAGAACTGGGAAAGCGCGCCTACACGCGGGCCGATGAGCTCATGAAAGAGATCGCGCACGAAATCGAGCCCGGTCAGGCCGTGCAACTCGCCGAGGGAAAGAAAGCCATCCTCAAGGACAACTACGCCGAGAAAGACATCGTGTGGACCCCGTGTGCGGCGCGTCGCTGGGACCTTGAGGTAATCGAGACGTGACCCCTCCGAGCCCCGAGCTGGCCGAATTCATCGCAATCCTGGTGCTCGGAAATCACACCTGTTCGGATGAGTGCCTCTGTCACCAGCTGAAAAAGCTGGCACCGATCCAAGAAGCCATGCGGAGGATCGGGCCACCACCGGTGAGCGCGAATTGAGTTTGTAGGTAAATTCGGTGAGGAAAGGAGGTCGCGGAGAATCGCCAGAGCGGAGATTCCGCGGCGACGTCGTATCGTTAGCTGAGCGATTTCGCCGCGATCTTCAAGGTCCGCAATTATCCCTTTTCCCCGAGCGCCAGGCCTACGAAACCTACCTCCGGTACTGCCGAATTCTCCGCCACCCCTATCCGCCGATGGACTTTGAGACCTGGAAACGTGAATCCTCGAGGATTTTCCGGTCCGGATCCAGTCACGAAACGAAAAGGCTGAGCCTCTGAATGTCCTTCCACTCCACCCGCCGGCTGATGTGCCAAAGTTGCATCGAAGGATGCCACCACCTCTGCAGCATGCCGGTCTGCAAGTGCCCCTGCCAGGAGGCGGACTTCGGGATCTGGTGCGACAAGGTGAGGGCGTTTCTGGCGGAAGGAACGGCGACGGATTACGCGCACCTGCCCCAGCCGATCGTGATTACCAGTCTTTGCGATGGGGCTATGCCGGTTTTTTCCGTTTCCAATTCCAAGGGCGCCGGCTTTTAAATTGTTCGGCCCAAGTTGTCCAGCGACAGTTGCTCGGTGAGTACGGGCCGTCGTTGTCAATTCGGTCGAGTGAGAAATTGGAGTTCGGTCGCTTCCCCATGACTGCAAGAAAATGCTCGAAGCTGCTGAATTCGAAGCGGATGCCGCGACCGCCGTACTGTGCGTAGCGCTGACTGTTGGGATTTACGCAACGGTCTTTTGCAGCATGGTAAATCTGATATTCAATCGTCCAGCAGGCCCCGTGTTTGGTGATTTTCTTGGCCTGAACCTTGCGCCCGCAGTCGGTACATTGGCTGACATGGCCACCTGTCACGTGGCCTTTGAACACTGGGAGCTCGAGACCGCAATCGCAGCGAAATATCCACCGCGCATGCTCGCCACGTCGATCAAAAAATCGCAGCGCTACCAAGCTCCCGAAGCGTTGACCCGTTATGTCCTTCGGCTTAGGGCCCATTGTGCTGCTGAATAATACGTGCGGATGTTTGTGGAAATCAACGGCCTAACGCGCGGGCGCTGTCCGCTTTTGCTATTTCCGGTCAAAACTTGATTCTTTTTGAATTGTGGATGTCTTTTCAATCGAGCAGATCCTTCAACTCCTGCAGGCTGCCTGGGATGACTCTCCGGACGACTGGCTGCTGCTTGCCGTGACATTCATTTGCGCGCTACGGCGCGCGGAAGCTGTTGGATTGAAACCAGAAAACATCATCGGCAGTCACATCGTAGTGAAGCGCGGAAAAGGCTCGAAGCCAGTCCGCCGCCTGCTATTGCAGCATCAAAATCCACTCCTGAATGTACGCGCCGCGCTGATTGAAAAGGCTTTGAAAACCCAGTCAGGCTGCCGCATGTTCCCGATATCCGCGCGCACCTTTCAGCGGCGGGTGCATCGGTATGGCGAGGCGGCCGGCCTGCCGAAACTACTCTGTCATCCACATACGCTGCGCCATTCGATCATCCAGTTTCTGCGGGATAACGATATGAAACTAGAGGAGATCCAAGAAATCAGCGGCCATGTGCGCTTGGATTCTCTGCGCCGCTATCTACACCCTCAATCCGCTGTCATCGAAGCCAAGTTTAACCGCGCGCTGGGAGCTACGGAATAGCCCCAGCCTTTTGATTGTTTTGAATTAATCGGACCGTAGAGGAATGCCACGCGGCGGATCGCGCAAAGGCGCGGGAAGAAAGAAAACAGAGCGGCTGGTCGATGCCAATGTCGCCCGCCGGATCAAGGCTCAAGTCAAGGCCGAGGAGCTCTGGGTGGAACTGATCGGGCTCGCAGTCACCAAAGCACGGCAGACCGGAAAGACCGGGGAATTGCGGCAAGCTCTCGAATACCTGGATGACCGGGATCTCGGCCGGCCAGTCGACACCGTGAACCACCTGCACGACAAGCCCATTGAGATGAACGTCAACGTGTCGATCGCGGAGATTGTCCGCAAGGTCCGGGAACGCAAAGAACAGTATGAGCGCAGTCGCTAACCCGCTGGCCGAAATCCAGACGGAACTCGCGGAATTCGTCCACGATCCGCTGGGCTTTGTGATGTGCGCCTTCCCGTGGGGCGAAGGGGAGATGTCGAAGGAGAACGGTCCGCGCGAGTTTCAGAAGCGATTTCTCGGCGAGATCCGCGATCATCTCTCGAATCCCGAGACGCGCTACAAGCCCTTCCGCAAGGCCATCAGCTCCGGGCATGGCATCGGGAAATCGGCATTGCTGGCGTGGATTGCTTGCTGGGCGCTCTCGACGTTTGAAGACTGCAAGATCATCTTCATGGCTGGCACGGGGGACCAGCTCCGCACCAAAACTCAACCGGAGGTGGCGAAGTGGTTTCGCCGGGCGGTCAATAACGAACTGTTTGAAGTGAACGTCACCAGCGTCAAGGTGCGCGAAGCCGGACATGAGCAGACCTGGCGCGGCGACTTTCTCACATGGTCGGAGGAGAATCCGCAAGCCTCCGCCGGCGCCCACAATGCCGGCAAGCGCCTGGTGATCATCTACGACGAAGCGGTAGGAATCCATGACGCGATCTGGCAGACCCAGGAAGGGGCGTTCACTGACGCCGATACCGAAATCCTGATGATCGCGTTTTCGCAATGCACGCGATCGAACGGGATGTTCTTTGAATGCACCCATGGTACACAGCGAAACCGCTGGCGCGCGGAAGTGATCGATTCGCGGATGGTCGAGGGCGTGAACGTCGAGGAAATTCAAGAATCCATTGCTCTCTACGGCGAAAACAGCGATCACGTCCGAGTGCGCTGGCTTGGACTGTATCCGCTCGGAGGTGAAGGAAAGTTCATCGACCTGAAGCTGGTCCAGGATGCGCAAATCCGGCTGGTCGTCGCATTCCCGGACGAGCCGATCATCGCTGGAGTAGACCTGAGCTGGGGCGGATCGGATGACACGGTGATCCGCTTTCGGCGCGGCCTTGATGGACGGTCCATTCCACCGATCAAGATTCGTGGAGAGTTTACGGCCAATCCTGCAGTCGTCCGGGAGCGGCTGGCTGACGTATTGCGTACCAAGTTCGATGGTCAGCCCGTCTCTATGATGTTTCTCGATAATTCCGGGGTGGGCGGAAATGCCGGCGCGATCCTCGCGGGACTGCAAGCGCTAGGACTGAAAAATGTGATGGGCGTGAACTTCGGCGACCAGGCCATCCGCGACAACTTCTATGTTCTCCGGCGGGATGAGATGTGGGGAACCATGAAGGATTGGCTACGCGACGGCGGAGCAATTGACAACGACAAAGAACTGGCCGCCGACCTGCAAAAGCCCATGCTCATGGCCGACATTGGACAGCGGATCAAACTGGAACCCAAAGACGTAATGAAGAAACGGCTCTCGAAGATGGGGCTTGATTCGACTTCGCCCGACGACGCCGATGCGCTCGCGCTCACATTTGCTCTGCCCGTGCAGACAATCAAGCCAGTGCGCGCCGAGACGACCACGCTCAGTGCATGGGAGCGCAGCTCCGGAGATGGATCATGGATGGGGTAGGTCCGGAGTTTTACGTCATCACGAAGGAACAGCTCACTCGTTTGGCCGAGGCCGCGATAGCAATCGAAAACCCGCCCACGCATATGAGCTGTGACTGGCTCGGCGCATTTCTCAAGTTCAAAAAGGAAAACCCATGGCAATTCAGGTAGCCGAATCCACCAAGGCCGCGAAAGCGAAGAAAGTTCTCAGCCATCTCGAAATCCATCCGAAATTGGGCGGCGGCCACATGGTCCGGCACGTCTACCACGGATTCGGACATGAGCCGAAGGAGTACCAGTTCAACGAGAACGGCAAATCCCAAGGCGGCGAGCACATCACGGCCCATCTCGCCAAGCACGCGGGCCTGGGCGAGCCCACCAATCCCACGCAAGCCGAAGTTCAAGAGGAGCCAGAATCATGAGTAAAGGAAAACCAGCCAAGCCCGGAGTCGGAAGCGGATTGCAGGAAACGCGCTCGATCAATACCGAGAAAACCCCCAACAAACAGATCGGCCACGGATTGCCGAATACCTACTACGGGAATTCGCGGGCGTGCAACACGGAGAAGGGCAAGAAGTAAGTGCCAGCGTTTCTCGAAGCCAAGCTCCGCAAAAGTGCCGCCGCCGCCGGGAAAACCGGCAAAGCGGCGGATCGCTACGTTTACGGTGCCATGAACAACATGGGCGCCATGCGCGGATCCAAGGAAACGGCCAAAGGCAAGCGCATGGACCGAAAACACAACGCCAAAATGCGAAAGCTCTCCGACCTTGCCTAAGACGCGGGAAGAAATCAAGCGCGAGTCGGTTTCGCGCGAAGTATGGCGCAATAACTGTACCCAAGTCGGTGGACTCTGGTTTGATCCGCGCCAGATCCGGCCGCTGGGCGATCACATCTTGGTGGAGTTGGACAGCGAGCCTGGCGCGCCGGAAGGCATCATTTTTGCACCCGACATCGCCCGCAACCAGGAGATCGGTTCACGAGTCGGCACCGTACTCGCGGTCGGACCTGGGAAATGGCGTGAACGGCGCAAGAACGACGAAAGCTGGATGCTCAATCCCCTGGTGCGCAAGCCGCTCACCTTGAAGCCCGGGGATCGCGTGATCATCGGCCACTATTCGGACTGGGAATCGTGGCACTCGGATTATGAAGGGCGGGACGCGAACATCGTGCTCTGCCAGGAAGCGGACGTGAGGGTGATTCTCCATGGCAGTTCTTAGCGAAGCGGCAAAGAAGAAAGTTCCGAAGTCCCACCTAGGAGTGCCGAGCAAATCCGGTACGGGCTCCTACCCCATACCCGACAAGGAACACGCGGTCGCCGCCGTTGGTCTCGCTGCGATGCATGGGCATAAAGCGCTTGCCGCAAAACTCCGCAAGAAAGGCAAGTCCCTAGGATTGCTCAAGGGTGGAAAGAAGCTCTCGGACCTTGCGTGAGTATCCCTGGATTGAACGTGAGTACGAGGCGGACTGGATGATCTCCGGCGAAGCGACGAAGAAAGCCAAGGTCCAATACCCCGCCGATCACAAGGCTGGCATGCGCGTGCCTGAAGGCGGGTCGATGTGCGCCAATTGCGAGTACCTGAAAGACGCCGAGAAAGGCCTGTGCGGGAATAACTACTTCGTGAAATGGAACGGCTCCGACAAGATTCCGGCGCCGATTCACGAATATTGCTCCGACTTCTACGAGCCTGCCAAAGCTGACTAGGGTTTTCCCGCGAGTCCATCGGCGCATTTCGGATGCGCGAACCTCTCCACTTCGATGCCATTCTTTTTGAGTTCGATTATCCGGACGGGTTGCTCTACTAGCTTCAGGTTCCGGTCGAGGTTTGGCTTGATCGGCTGTCCGCAGATGCAGCAGATGAATTCCGCTGGCACCAACTGATAGTTCATGCCCGTAGTTTTAAGCTCCAAATCGAAAAAGCGCAATCGGTCCATCGAAGGCGACGAGGACTTAATCACCAAGTCCCTGAAGCGCTTCAAGATCACCGCCGAAGCCGAGTCGGAATGGAGACGCCAGGCCCTTGAGGATCTGCGATTCTCTATCGGTACAGGACAATGGGATGAAGCGGTCAAAGCTAACCGGGAAATTGAAGGGAAGCCCTGTCTCACCATCAATCGAGCGCCCAGCTTTCTTCGCCAATACACGGGAGAAGAAAGACAGCACCGGCCAGCAATGCTGGTTTCCCCCGTTGGTTCAGGAGCTGATCTCGAAGCAGCTAAAATTCATCAGGGCGTCCTCCGCCACATCGAAGTCGTCAGTTTCGCCGATGTCACCTACGACAACTCCTACGACATGATGATGCGGATCGGGGCGTGTCCCTGGCGGATCAAGGTGGATTACGTCCATGAGCGATCCTTCGACCAGGAGCCGCGCATCGAGCCGATCGAGAATCCCCTGGCCGCTTATCTCTCGCCAGTGCGAAGACCCGACGGAACCGATCCGCTGTGGGCGCACATCGTCACCGACTACTCGAAAGAGGATTACCAAGCGGAATTCGGCGAAACCGACCTGGTGAAGCTGAATTTCCCCTCGCAACTGGGAAATGCTGAGCCGGACTGGGTGACGAAAGACGGCGCGCGAGTCGCGGAGTACTGGTGGATGGAGTTGCAGCGGAAGACACTGTGTCTGCTGGATGACGGAAGCACCGTCCTGAAAGATGAAATTCCCAAAGAGGAGCGGGCACGCATTGTAGACGACCGGGAAACCATCGTCCGGAAGGTGCATTGTGTAAAGCACGATGCCGTTCAAGTTCTGAAGCGACATGACTACCTTGGAATGTATCTGCCTTTCCCGGAAGTCAATGGCGTCCGGTTGAACGTCAACGGAAAAGTCTACCGGGCAGGAATGGTCCGCGATTACCGGGACGCGCAACGGATTTATGACTTCATGGTGACCAGAGCAGTCGAGCAGGTGGATTTGTCATCGAAAGACCCGCTCTGGGTGGCGGACCAAAACGCCCAATATGCCGAAGACTACCGGCAGATGAACCGCAAGAACTTCTCCCATGTTTTCTTCAAGGCCTATGACGACCAGGGCCGCCAGTTGCCCCTACCACAGCGCGCCGGGCGCGAAGCCCCGATCCAGGCCATGCAAGCCCTGATCCAGCAGGCCGATTACGACATGAAGGCGGTCGTCGGGATGTACGGCTCCAGCCTGGGCGAAGAGGCGGGAAACACCCAGGAATCAGGCTTTGCCATCATGAACCGCCGCGAGCAATCCGACACTGGAGCGGTGACCTGGCACGATAACCTGAACCGAGCGATTGTCTGGCAAGGAAAGATTCTGCTGGACCTGTGGCCGAAACTGATCAACTCGGCGCGCGTGCAGCGTATCGTCAACCCGGACGACTCGGTAAAGCATGCGGTGATCTTCAATTCGCAGCACAGCCCGCTTGAGAACGGCCAAGCTCCCCCGGAAGCTCTTGCGCTGCTTAATACCCAGCTGGGTCTGAAGAAAGCCTACGACGTGGGAGTGGGAAATTACGACCTCACGCTGGCTAGCGGCCCGATGTACTCAACCGCGCGCAAGGAAGCCTTCAAAGCCATGACGGCGGTCATCTCCGAGAATCCGCAAATGATGCTTCCGATGGTCGGGGACATCTGGGCAAAGAATGCCGATTTCCCGGATGCGGATGTTTTGGCCGCACGCTTCAAGAAGATGCTCCCGCCCAATCTGCAGGACTCGGATGCCGACGACCTCCAGAGCAAACTGCAGCAGGCCGAAGCGCAGACTGCCGCCCTCAGTGCAATGCACAACCAGCTCGTGGCCGAACTCAATCGGGCCTCGGATACCATTCGCACCAAGCGTCTCGACGTGGAAAGCCGCGAGCGGATCGCGCTCTGGAACAACTGGACGCAGCTCATGCTGCAGCGCCTGAAATCGCATGACGCGGCCGCTCAAACCCTCATGGATGCGCAACTCCATGCCTTGCAAATGCGGCTAATGAATTTGCATGCTCCTGAACCAGTGGAGACCGAAGCCGGAGCTGCTCCCGACACTCCCGAGCTTCCAAACGCAGTTGAACCAAAGGTGCAGCCTGTAACGCCAGCTGCGCCGACTCCAAGACCGCAACCGATTGGAGTGCAGCCCGCAGCGCAGCCCAAGATCTAGAACCACAAACCCAAATATCCGCATACCCACACAAGGAGGAAGCGATGCCATCTGGGATCATTCTGTCGTCTGGTAGTCAGGGAGCCACACAGGAAGCCATCGAGAAAGTGCTAACCGATCACGGGTACGAGGCGGAGAAGCCGGAAGTCGAAGCGCCCGCCGAGCCACAGGAGCCCAAGCGGGAAGATTTCGAGACAGACGAGGCCTTCGAAGTCGCCCAGGAGGAATTCGCGGCGAAAGCGGAAGAGGCCGCCGAAGAGGAAGAGGAGCGCAAAGAAAAAGAGCGCCTGGAAAAACTTCCCAAGCCCAGCCGCCGCCAGCGCGCGGTCGAAAAGGCCACCAAGGAACTGCGCGACGAGAACAAGAAGCTAGCCGAACGGCTTGCGGCGCTCGAAGGCAAAAAGCCCGCCGAAGTACAGCCCAAAATCGAGACTCCTAAGCGGGAGGACTTCAAGACCGACCAGGAATTTGAAGAGGCGATGTTTGACTACCGCTACAAGCTCCGGCGCATTAAGGAAGCCGCCGAGGAGACGCTGAAAGCGCAGCAGGACCGCCTCAAAGAACACTTTGAAAACTACCAGACCGCAGTCGCCGACTTTAAAGACGAGCACGACGACTGGGACGAGGTAGTCAATCAATCGCTACCCATCCACGAGAGCGTGTATCTGGCTGTGATCGAACAGGAGAACGGCCCCCAAGTGACTTACTACCTTGGGAAGCACCCTGATTTCGCGCGCCGGCTCGCGGAAATGTCTCCACTCTCCGCCGTTATGGAAATCGGCCGCCTCGCCGACAGGCTGAAGGGCGGCAAACCCGAGCCCAGCGGAGAGAAACCGAAACCCAAGCCGCGACTTCCCGAACCGGTCAAGCCGGTCTCGACCGCGGCCACAGCAAGCACGCTGACTTCGCGCGAAGCCGCCGAGAAACGCGACTTCAGGGCCTTCAAGAGGGCGCAAGCGCGGGGCGTGTAATCCCTAGGAGATTCCACCTTGGCCAATCTGATCCTTACCAACCAGGAGATCAGTTTCAAGAACCTGATGGTGCTTGAAAACTCGATCTCCTTCACCAAGAAAGTCATCCGCCGTTACGATGAAAAGTTCGGGCGCGCCGGCGCGAAAATCGGTTACATCCTCAACATTCGCAAGCCCGCACGTTCCGTCTCGACCGCCGGACAAGGCATCCAGCTACAGGACTACATCGAGCGCTCGGTTCCCCTGGTGCTCAATAAGCAATACCAACAGGCCTGCGCTTTTACCTCGTCCGACCTTTCGCTCTCCCTGGACGACTTCACCAACCGGGTCACCAAGCCCAAAATCGTCCAGCTCGCCAATGACATCGACTACGACGGGTTGCAGCAATTCGTAAACGTGCCCGCCGAAGTCGGCACTCCGGGAACCGTCCCGAATACCCCGGACACCTACCTCAACGCTTTGCAGATCCTGGCCGACGAAGGCTTCCCGGTCGATGACGTAGAAGGGCTTTCGGTCCACATCTCGCCCCGCATGCAGCGCGCGATCTTTCCCGCCTTGCAGGGCCTGGTGGCGACCGGAGGCGGCACGGCGCAGTTTGCTTTCCTGCGGAACCTGAAAGATGGAGTGGGCGGCGAGGCCGACTATTTCAAGGGCCTGGTCGCGAAAGGCCTGGGATTCGATTGGTTCATGACCCAGAACGCTCCGACCTTCACCACCGGAACGCAGGGCGGAGTGCCCGTCGTCAATAGCGCCGGGCAGACCGGAAGCTCAATCACGAGCTCGGGCTGGACGGCTTCCACCAACGTCCTCAACGCGGGCGACATCATCACCTTCGCGGGCGTCCACCGGATCAACCCGCTAACACGGCAGTCTACCGGCGATCTGCGGACTTTCGTGGTCACGGCGGCGGTTACGTCGAACGGCGGCGGCGTGGCGACGATTCCCATTGCCTGCGTGGACGGCGACGGAATCACCGTGGCTGGTCCTTACCAGACGGTGGATGTCTCTCCGGCGAATAATGCGGCGATCACCGTGTCGGGCGCTTCAGCAGTGCAGAGCTACCGCGGCGTGGCCTTCCATCCGGAAGCCTTCACCTTCGGCTGCGCAGACCTGGAGATGTACGACAACCAGCACATCATGGAGATGGCGGCGGACAAGGAATTGGGCCTCGCCATTCGCATGTGGGCGATGCCGGACATCAATACCGACCGCTTGCTGATGAGGCTGGACGTTCTGGGCGGATGGCTCACCATGTACGGCCAGGGAGCAGTCCGGATCGCCAGCTAACCCGAAAGTCAAATTCCCAAAGAAAAGAGAAACCCATCGTTATGACTCGCTTCACGAAAATCGCTTCGCTTCTCGTTTTCCTGGCGGGTTTGGCTTCGTTTGCGGTCGGTCAGACTGCACTTACCCAAACCACGCTCTCCGCGGCAGTTTCCGGGCCTTCCGGCTATTCGGGAACTTCGCCGACCATCTCTCAATCCGTAACGCTGGCGTCCTGCACGGGCATTGCGGCGCCAATCCTTCCCGGAACTCCCTCGTCGATCATTTACGTGGGCCGGGAAGCGATGGGCGTTTTCACGGTGAACACGAGTTCTTGCGTGCTCACGGTGAATCGCGGCTATCTGGGCACCCAGGCCGCCCCGCATCCTTCGGGGGACATGGTGCTCTATGGCCCGAACTATGCGGTGACGCTGGCCCAGGGCGGGAATCCGGTTCCTTCCGGGCTGTTTCAGCAGGACCCGCCGATCGGTGGGACTTGCACGGCTGCAAATACGCCAACCACGCCATGGGTGAACGTGCTGACAGGCGCTCAGTGGCTGTGCTCCTCGGTGACCAATACCTGGGTCGCGGGGTTCAACAATCCGCTGGCCCTGGATTTCACCGCCCAGACAGCCACGGTACCGGCGGCGGCGGGGACGATCACCCCGAGCGGGCCGTACTTCATCGTGAGCGGCGCGGGTGCGATCACCGGATTTACTGTCCCGGTTGGTTGCAACGCCACGGCGACCGGAGCCTGCACCTTCACGATTATCTCGGCGGCGGGCTCTACCTGGACCTGGACGGCGGCGGGCAACATCATGACCGCCGGAACCGGGACGGCGGGGCATAGCTTCACCTTCACCTGGTCGGCGAGCCTGCAGAAGTTCGTACCGTCTGCACTCACGTAATCCCTCCTCCGCTTCGGGCGCTGAGCGACATCAGCGCCCACCCAAATTCTCAGAAAAAGGAAATTCCCATGGCAAATCTAGACGGAACCGACAAGATCGTCCCGACTCCGTATGACGCGCACGAACAGGTAGTGCGTGGACCTCACACTCACTCGCGCGAAGAGGGCTATCAGCCCGCTACAGCGCCTAAGCCGGAAGAGCAGGAAGAAAACAGCGGCGAAAAAGCAGCCGAGTAGTTCTCGGCCTGTAGTTACACCCTAGTTTCAGCACTCAACTCCCAGAGGAGAACGCAATGGCAAACGGCGGCAACTTCAACATGGATGACCCGGCCAAACAGGAACAGATTCGGCGCGGCTCGCACGAATACGTTCCCACCGCAGGGAAACACGGCTCCTACATCCCCAAGCCCTACAAGCACCAGGAATACCCGAAGATGCTGGGCAAGTATCCCCAGCCGAAACAGGCCGATTTCCTGACGGTCAATGGGGTGGCGGTTCCGGGAGACATCGCCCTGGCGAACTTCCAGAACGCCATGACGGAATGGGACCGGGCAATGACGGCCTCAGTCGTCAATAACAAGGCCGAAGAACAGCAGTGGCTGAAGGAAAACGGCTAGGCCTTTGGCCCGGATTGTCGGCTACGTCATGCGGCACGGCTCGACCGCCATCTCCCCCGCCCCGGAGGGATGGAAGCCCATCGGGTTGAGCCGGGAGGGTTGGGGCGAGGCTCAGGCGGGCGCGGATTTCTTGGAGCAGTTCATCCGCGAGGGAGCGCCCAAGCCCGACTGGGGAATTTCCTCGGATCTGCCGCGCGCCGAGCAGACTTTGGCAATTGTGGCGGATTCGCTGCATATCCCTGTGCTCCATGCGCTCACGGATCTGCGCGCCTTCGAGGAAAAGGCTGAGACGCCCGCCCGGTATGAAGAACGGAACGCTGAGGCCTTCGGAAACATTCTCACCACCGCCGCGAAATCGAACTCCGTGCCCCTGATCGTCTGCCATCGCTCGTCCTCGGGCTTTCTCGGCAAGAAGCACAAGATCCTGTCCCGCGATCCGGATTACCGCTATGACGCCTTGCTGCTCGAAGGCGGGATCCTGGCGCTGACCGACTGCGGGATCATGCCCTTATTTCGGGCGATTGAAAGCAACTGGCCGGAGCATCTCAGATGCCAGTCTTAGTTCCCAGCAACATTCTCCAGCGCTCCGCAAGCGACTTCATTAAGTCGGCCTTGCGGCTGGTCGGGTCTTTGCGTTCTGGCCTGAATCTTTCGGGCGACGAACTGAAGGACTGCCAGATGGTGCTCAATGATCTGCTGGATGCTTGGAGCGCCCAGCGGATCATGGTCTTTGTGGTGCAGCGAGTGACGCTCGACCAGAATCAAGCCACGCTCATGCTCAAGGCAAGCCAGCAAACCTACAGCCTGGGCAACCAGAACAATAACGAGGATTTCCTGCTTTCGCGTCCGGCGCGACTTGAAAGAGTCTCCATCATGTACTCGGCCTCGCAGCAGACTCCGGTCGAGTTGCCGATGGATATGTACGACGACGTGAAGTGGCAGGGGATTGCGAATAAATCCACGCCGTCTTTACTCCCTCAGGTCTGCTACGTCGAGGAAAATTTCCCCGACATGAATCTCTCGTTCTGGCCGGTTCCGACTCAGGCTAATCCGGTCGTGCTCTATCCGTGGGCGCTGCTGACGCTTTTCCCAGATCTCACTTCGCAATTCAGCTTCCCGCCGGGATATGCACGCGCGATCCGCTACAACCTGGCGGTTGATCTGGCGGCGGAATTCCCGTGCGACATGACCAAGCTCCAACTGGTCCTGAAACAGGCCGCGATCTATAAGGCCGACATTGCCTCGTTCAACGTGAAGGCGAAAGAGGCTTTCTGCGACGAGGCCATCGTGGGCAGCTACGGCAAGATGGGCAATATCTTTACCGGCACGGCGAACCGCTCCAACCGCTACTAACCCATGAGATTCGGCTTTGTAGGTCCCGCATACGCTTCCCCCACACCCCTCGCCGATGCGGAGGCGCTCGTCAACTGGCGTGCGCAGAAAGTCGAATCGCCCAACTCCCGAACGGGCTTGATTCTGCTGCCGACCTCGGGGCTCTCGCTCTTTACGAATCTCGGCAATTTCCCCACCGGAGTGCGAGGTTCCTACACGACCAGCGGGCGGACGTTCAAAGTCGCCGGAACGCATCTGTTCGAGATCACGGCCAACGGCGGGAACATCGACTACGGCGGGGCGGGTGGAAATAACAACATCTTCGATGACGGACTCCCAGCAACAATGGTTGCGGGCGGGACGGTCGGCGGAACGTATCCATCTCAACTTTTGATTGCGAGCGGCGGAAATCTATCCGTCTTTTCGCTGCTGACGAATACCTTTCAGCCGCTCACCACTCCCCCGACCCAAGTGCTGATGGTCGAGTTCCTAGACGGCTTCTTTATCGCGCTGGAAGCCGGAAATACCTGGTCGGTCTCGAATCCCGAGGATGCCACGACCTGGCCGGGGATCTCGGTCACGCAAGTTCAAGTGTTCTCGGATCAGCTGCTGGCCATCATCGCCTCGAATCGGCTGCTCTGGGTCTTCGGCCAGAAAAGAGCGGTCGCCTATTACAACTCCGGCGCGCCTTTGTTTCCCTTCGATGTAGCTTCGGGTGGTTTTGTGGAAGTCGGGATTCTGGCGCAGTTTTCTCCGGCCAGAGTCGCCACCCGCGCGGGAACAACTGTCTGCTTCCTCGGTGGAGACGAGCGCGGCGGCGGAGTGGTTTACGCGCTGAATGGATTCATCGAGCAGAGAATCTCGGACAGCGCCCTGGAATTTTGGCTGGCGCATCAGTCGGTCATTTCGGATGCAGTCGGATGGGCGAGCCAGGAGGAAGGGCAGAACTTTTACAACCTGTGGTTTCCGACGGCGAATACGACCTGGGTGCTCGACATCGATCTGGGGTGGTGGCATCAGAAAAGCTCGCTCGTTCTGGGCAGACCTGCGGCGCATTTAGCCCGCTGCCATACCTACAACTTCGGCCAGCATTTGGTCGGCGATCGGACCTCCGGGAACGTCTATTCGATGAGCTCGTCCAATTTGACCGACAACGGTCTGGCCATTATCCGGACGCGCGTCGGCCCAACCATCTCGAATGAAGGCGGGCAGATTCCGGTCGGGATCAATGAATTTCAAATTGACGTGGATGCGACTGGGCCCCAGCCACCACTTGTGGATGCATTTGGAAATCCCCGCGATCCCGTGATGATGGTTAGCTATTCCGAAGATTATGGGCGCTCGTGGCTGCCGGAACGCATGTTGCCTTGTGGTCGCGCAGGAGAATTCAAGCGGATTGTAATCGATCGGCGTTTGGGTTCGTGGAGATCATGGACACCAAGAGTGATGGTATCGGACCCGATCAGTTGGAAGATTGTGGATGCATACACCAACAGCACACAGAACTCAGAGCAACGGTATGTTAAGCGACTCGCGGCGATCTCTTAAATTTTCCGCCTCGATTTGCGGCTTGCTCTTTCGGCGTGGCCCATCGGCAATTTTCCGGGGAGTAGGAGCCATCATTGTTGATGCGTTCAATGGTGCAATCCGGAGAGGGCTTCGGTCCCATGTCGGCAAAGAAATTCTCAAAGCTATTGAGCCATCGTTCGCAAACCGTGATGCCACGACCGCCGTACTTGGCAAAGCGATTGTTCGTGGGCGTGTAGCAACGGCGCTTCATGGCGCGCCAGCTGTCGTACTCCGGCCAGCAGCGACCTCCACGCTCAACCTCACGTGTCGCACCGTGTTGGAGATTGTTGCTGTGTTCTTGCTCGATGCATCCGCAACTCCGCGTAAAGCCCTTGCGCAGACTGTAGCCGCGTACTGAATGCTGCTTTCCACATTGACACTGACAGAGCCACCACTTCTCCGGGCCATTCTTGGTGTCATCCGGAGCGATCACAGTGAGGCGGCCAAAAATGCGACCGAGCAGATTGACCATCGCAGGCATTTCGGTATTTTCTCATGAGCCGCCAACTACTCGAAACGCTCGTTCCGCAGCACTGGGACAGCCAGAAACCGGGCGCTCCCTCGGGCTTTAATCGGGTGCGCTGGCTGCAGGGTGTCAACGATCTGCTCAATCGGCCCGTAGTGAATCGCGGAACGGCTTCGACCTCCAACACCGGCGTCATTCTCAATGGGGCGGGGCAGTCTACCGGAATCGGAATCGGCGCACTTCAGCCGAAGCGGTATGGGGAATTCACGGTCAAAGCTCGGGTGACTTTCAACTTAAGCGCCGCAGGGCCTGCCTTTCTGTATGTGGTCCGCACACTCGGCGCGATTCCGGCCCAAGGCGCAGGCTTCAATCTTGGCGACGTCACGGTGGGCGGCGATGCGTTCGCGGGCGGCCAACTTCCAGCCCTTACCAACCAATGCGCCTCGTTCTCGTTTCTCGACACCGGTCTGGATGTCACGAAACAGTACAAATACTACTTCGCGGTTCTGGGGCCAGCGGGAAAGACGCTCAATTTGATCAATAACTCGCAACTTCTGGTGATGGAACGGTCCTAATCCCATGGGCTTTCTTGGCGCAGCGATCAGCGGTCTGGGGTCCTTGTTCGGCGGGCTTTTCGGCTCCAATGCCTCGCAAAATGCCGCCTCACAGTACGTCAAAGCCCTGCAGCAAGCCCAGGGCTTCATGCAGGACCAGGAGAAGCAGGGTGTTGCGAACTATTCCCCCTTCCTCAATGCCGGACAGGGAGCGGTCGGCACACTTTCGAGCTTGCTTGGGACACCCGGCCAGGGGCTTCTCCAGCCTTGGACCGGAACCTTTCAGGCACCCACCGCGGCGCAGGCGGAAGCGACTCCTGGTTACCAGTTCCAACTCCACCAAGGCCTCGGAGCTGTCCAGAATTCCGCAGCCGGACGAGGAAGCCTACTTTCCGGGCGCACGCTCGCCGATCTCAACAATTACGCCCAGGGCGTGGCCTCGACCAACTACCAGAACGTCTTCAACAATGCCCTGACCCAGTACCAGACCTCTTACAACTCGTTCCTGAATAACCAGAACAATCAGTATCAGCGGTTGCTCGGCTTGTCAGGAATCGGACTGAATGCGGCGCAGGGCTCGGGACAGTTGATGACGGGAATGGGCAGCGACATTGCCTCGCTCATCGGACAGCAGGGCGCGGCCAGGGCAGCTGGAACCATTGGCGCGGCGAATGCGATTTCCAGCGGGGTGGGCGGAGGATTGAGCTCCATCGGAAATTACCTGACCCTGCAAAGCCTCATGGGTGGAGGCGGCGGAGGCGGAGGATTTGATTCGACGGGCGTGATGATGAATCCGGTTCCATTCTCCGGGGCGGGTTCAACGGCGGCCCTCGGGTATCCATCGGCATAGATTATGGCTCTCGAACTTCCCGGTCTTCCCAATTTCAACGTCCAGCCCCCGCAGGTCCCGAATGCCCTGGACCAGTATGGGAAGATGCTGCAACTGAAAGCCCTGATGGGACAGCAGCAGCTTTTGCCGTTGCAGATTCAGGAGGCGCAGCAGAGGAATCAGATGACGGGACTGCAGGTGCAGCAGCAACAGCTGGAGCTCCAGTCGCAGCAGGCCATGATGAAAGCCTGGTCGGACCCCAATTTCCTCAAGAATTTCACCGGGACCGACAAGGCCTCGGCGAGCGGCCTGGGATTCGATCCGGATGCACTTACCAGTTCCCTGATTTCGAAGGGCGTGCTACCGAAAGATGCCATGGCGATGACGGGACAGTTTGTGGAACGGTCGCAGAAGATCGCCACCACACAGAAGGACATCGCGCAGACCGGTGAAGCCCAGGCCGCTACGCGAGAAAAGGGCTACAAGGTTCTCGCGGATCAGATTGGCGCAGTCCTCGACGCACCATCCAGTAAGGCCGGTGATCTACTCGCACAACTGAAGCAAGATGTGGTGCGGAATCCCCAGAAGTATGCGGGTGTACCCCAGGAAGATTTGGCGCACGTCTATGGGGCGGACTTGGAGCATCTCCCGGCCATGGCCAGCGTGATCGGGCTGGATGCGAAGATCGCGGACTTCCACAAGTCGAAGAGTGAGGCAGCAGCAGCGGCGCAGAAGGTGATTCCAGAAGGTGGAGGGCTGTCACCGGAAGCGAAGCAGGACGCAGAGAAGCAGGTCGCCGTCGCCAAGGCGGAACAACCGCTCAAGATTCAACTCGCAGGGGCGGAAGCGGCAGCGCGCCAAGCCGCCGCACAAGGCAATCCCGCAGACGCTGGACATCTACTCGCCACCGGCGACCTCACACTCGCCGATTTGAAGTCGCGTGGCACGACGCCCAAATTCATCACGCAAGCTGTGGCTGCGGCGCAAAAGGAAAAGCCGGGCTATAACCCAGCCGATGAAACGATTGCGGAAAGTGTAGCGAAATCGCAGACTGCCAATCAATTCTTTGGCTCGGCGAATTCATTGATCGGCAAAGGCGGGACGCTTGATCAACTGGAAAAACTCGGGAAGGACATCCCGCAGCATGATTGGCCGGTGCTCAACTCGATTGACGATTGGCAGAAACTGGCCCGCGGGAAGGGGCCACTTGCCGGTTATGCAGCGACGGCGCTTGGCGTGGCGGATGATTACGGCAAGGTGATGGGTGGCGGAAATGCCTCGGACCACGCCCGAGACGCAGCGCTGGCGCTTTTCGCCAAGGCAGCGAGCCCGGAACAGCGAGCGGATGCCATCGCAGCCACGCGCGGAGCCGTACAATCCCAGCGCGATTCTCGGATCGGAAACAATCAGTTCTTAAAACGGCAGTATGGAGTGGAAGTGGGAGGACAGGCGGGTGGAGGCGGAGGGGGAATGGTCACAATGAAAGCGCCCAATGGTTTGACGAAGCAGATTCCAGCGGCCCAAGTGGAACATTACAAGGCACTCGGGGCAACCGTTGTTTCTCAGTGAGGCGCATTTGCCTCAAACCAGTCTTGCTGTTTCTGGTGATGCTGGGCGTACTCGTAATAAGCGCCTGAACCAATTGCGATGAGGACAACTGCAACCGCAACCCACTTACTCACTCTCCAGAACTTCGGCCAGGCATGGTTTTTATCGACCAGAAACAGCACGGTCGAAACGAAGATTGATAGAGCAAGGTATTCCATCGAGTAAACTCCTTTTCATGACTCCGAATTCTGACTTTCCCGGTGCCGACGAACTTGCGAAGCGATTCCGCGCAATGCTTCCTCCGCAGTTACAAGATGCACCTACAGCTCCCTCAGTTCGGTCAGGCCCACGAAAGAATGGCTGGCGAAAAAGCAGATCAATCCTGTTCCGTATTGCGGTTCGTTTGAAGATTCAACTCGCGTGAATTCTTGCATAGATCTCAGATCAAAACTCAACTCGGAGTCGTGATCCTCGGATATGATCGTCACCTTCGTCTGCTCGATTGAAAAAACCTGGCCTTTCATCGTGAAGTTCAAAATGGGGCTATCGAAAACGCACCGCAGTCTGGTCGAAGAATTCAACCAGCTTTGCAGCAGTGTTTCGGCCTCTGAGCGTCCGACTCTCACAGTCAATCGTGACCGCGTACCGAAGTTCTTGAAGGACTATAGGCATTCATGACTTAGCCGGGGACTTTTGTGAGCCACCGCCCGCCTGTCAATCCCCGGCTAAGAGGAAGGACAGGCAAGGCGGCGACTCAGGGCTAAGAGTTTAGATCGATGGGCGACGATGGAGCAATGGGAATAAGTTCCCTAGGACTTTGGTAACTCAGTGACCGTCGAAGGCGGCGACCTGCTTTTCCAGTTTTCGCAGTTGTTCGGTTTCGCTGGCCAGTTCGCGGAGTTTGGCCTCAATGGTCGCCGGGACGTGCTCACGCCAGAAGTGGATCAGATACTCGGGCTTCGACATTCCGGTCGGCCCGACGCCTACCGGATCAGTGAGGAAGTACAGCAGGGCATCGCTCGCTTCTTTCAGTTGTTTGGCGTGGCTGTCGATGTCGGCACGGAGCAAAGCAACGCGGTGCTTGATGTCCCGTAGCTGTTCCCGGGTGCGGCCTTCGATTTCCCAGCGCTCTTCTTTGGTCATGCCCCGCATTGTAGACCGAAAGAACTTTCGTAACTATGGCTGGCGAATGTGCAGCCGCAAGCCAAATTGCAGGTTCCCGTTGACATTCGGCTCCGCGAAGGCGCGCAGGGCGTTTACCAGTTGCACAAGCTGGGTATAGTCCGCCGCGCCAGGTGTAAGCCATTGTTTTTGGACTTCGGGATTACAGAAAGAACAGCGAATCGGCGGACCGGAAAAACTCTTGAGCGGGATGGAAACCTGCGTTTTGCAATTGGGGCAGGTGAACTCAATGGCCAGGACATCCTTGGCCTCAATCGTAATCCGCGTCTCAGTGGTCATGCCCCGCATTCTAACCCGGAAGGACTTTCGTAAGTAGGCCGAGAAATGGGCCAGCCCGCACAAGATTGGTTTGCCTCGAATGCACCGAAAACTGCTCCAGTGGCGGCTGGGGACTGGTTTTCTCAAAATTCACCCGAGACGCCCCCTCCAGTTCCACGCCCTCCGAATCCCCTCCAGGGAGTTGCGGGTTATGACCTGCTCGGCCCTTTGCGCGAAGATCAAACCCTTCCGGGCATGGTTAAGGGCCAACTGCAGAACCTGTACCAGATCAGCACTCCGGGCATTGTCTCTTCCCTGGTACAGAAGCACTTTCCGGATGTGTATGCAAAAGTGGCGCATTTACTGCCAACGCCCACGCCTGCCGCACAACTGCCGAACCAAATCATGGAGAACGGCACGATGATGGTAGCAACCGGCGCCCTCGAAAACGGTGGGTTTGAGCCCGTCGGAGATACCGCCCCCAGGGCAACCGCTACGCCCCGCCCCGCTGCTCCCCAGTCCAGCGCGCCCTCCGCGGCTTCCAGAGTTGCTGACGTTGCAGGCGACAAACTGATGACAGCGGCCAAGCGCTTCGTGGCTGGACGGATTCCAGGCGCCCATTTTCTGATGGACCTGCACGATATCGTTAGCGCAGTTACAGAGCAGCCCGAAGCTCCGACAGTTCCGGCTGCTAGACCGCCAGTTGCTCAGCCTCCGCTATCCGTTCCGGAAGCCCCTGCTGCCGTCCGGCAAGGCTGGAGCCTCGCGCGCGGCCCCCAAGCTGTCATCGATCCGGCAGCCGGCTTGCGGCAAGAGGTACCCGCTATCCGGCCCTCCATTGAGCGCTTGCAAGCCCTAGATGCCACTCCTGGCGATATTCCCTTGCGCCCTTCGATTGAGCGCGCCCAGATGCTCGGTAACATCGACCCTCTGGCGCGTTTGCGGATGCTGTCCGAAGCGCCTCCCGCCTCCGACTACGTTCCGCCCGCCCCCAACCTGGAGCGCCTTTCTCCCGTTCCGGCCGCCTCAGCGCCGGGCAGTAGCGTAGCGGCGGCTCCCGCGACAACTCTACAAGCCCCCGTAGGAGCCGCCGCGCCTGCTGGAAACCTGGAACTTCCCCGCACACTGGACGGAGAAAGCGCGCTCCGCCGAGTGCTGACCGGGCAAGACAATGCGAACCTGCTGAAAATTGCCCGGTCGCGGGGAATGGATGTTACCAAAGAAGCCCAACTCAAGCCCGGAGTCGCGGACAACCTGCTGATCAACAAGATCGTGGACGATTTCTCCCCGGACGAACTCAAGGAATTCCGGGACAAGTACCTGGAGACGGGAAGATTTCAGCACCAGTTCGGCGAAATCGGCCCGGAAGCCTGGAAGACCATGAGTCTGCAGAACTACTTCCCCGACCTGAAACTCACCAAGGCCGCCGTCGCGCGGACCAGGCAGGCGATTGAAGCCTCCGGAACTCCGGTCACGGTTCCGGCCACCTCTCCGCTCGAAGATCAGCTCTCCCAGATGCTGAAACAGGTCAAAGCGGGAAAGAAATTGAAGGATTTGCAATGAGACGACGACTCGAACGGCTGTCCCCGTTGCTTTTCGGTGCGATTCTGCTGGCTTGTTCGATGGTTGCGCACGCCCAGGTTGCGCCCTTCATGGCCCTGGGGAATGCCCAGTTTTTCGACAATAACGGGAAACCGCTAACCTCTGGCGTACTCTACAGTTTCGCGGCCGGAACGAGCACCCAACAGGCGACTTTCACCGACTTCACGGGACTGACACAGAATCCCAACCCCATCCCCTTCGGAAGCGGCGCCAGGGTCAACATCTGGACGACCTCCACCCTGTTCTACAAGTTCGTTTTGTGCGCCCAGAATGACGGGCCAGCCTGTGCGCCGGCGGACGTGCTGTTCTCTGTGGACCAGGTTCCGGGCGGGCCGAGCGCCGGCGGGACAGGAAACATCTTCACCGGGACCTTCATCTCTGCCTCGCCCAGCCCTTCCACGACCGGGGTGCTTCGGCTGGCGTCCGGAGACTCGATTTGCTGGCGCAATGCGGCGGGCACGGCCAACCTTTGCATCTCGAAGGACGGGAACGATGTACTGAGCTGGGCCGGCGGAGACTTCAAGATGCCGGAGATCAACTGCGTCGCCAACCAGAGCGGATTTGATTTCCTCTGCGCGGATTCTTCGACCCATCGCTGGAAACAGTCGCTCAACGCCGGCTCGCAGTTGCTGATTCCGGGCCTCGGGGCTGCGGGCACCTCCGGACATCTAGTCACTTTCGCGTCCAATGGAATTGACATTCAAGACGGGGGAAGTCCGCCCACCACGACGCTCTCCCTCCCGAATGACACGATCTCCGGGACGACCACCAACACGGTGACCAAGGTTTCCTCGAACGGCGGCGGCGCGCAAACGGCCATCATCGCAACGACTAGCGATACGAATGGAGCAATCGGGATTTGCGTCTCGAATTGCGGGAGCTCGGGGAGTGCGAATATCGCGGTCTTTGGCTCGGCTTCCTGCGTCTTCGACGGCGGGACCACGGTCAATGACTACGTGATCATGTCGAACAGCGCCGGGGGAGACTGCCATGATTCCGGGGTCGCTCCACCGCAGTACCCGAACAGCGGGCAAGTCCTCGGACGAGTCCAGTTCAACAATGCGGGCGCCGGGACGTACACGATTGACCTGTTCCCGGCGGAGAACCGCGGACAGCTTCCGATTGTCGCCAGTGACACCACGACCGCCCTTGGGGCGCCCGCCACGATCGCAGGCAGTCCTTCCTCGACTGTGGTTATCACCAAGGCGCTCACCATGCCATCGATCGGCTGCCCCTGCCGCGTGGATGCACAGTGGAATACGTTCTGGGCGACCACCGCGGCGGGGGAATTTGCGGTCTGGGTGTCGGATGGAACGAATCAGTTTGCGACATCTTCAACTTCCACGACGGGATCGAGCACCCACTTTGGAGTCGGCGGATCCGGATCTTCTCTGCAAACCTACGCGAACGGGGCGAACGTCACCTTTACCCTCAACGCCTCGCAGGATTCTGGAGGAACCGTCACGGTCAATACGGTTTCCGGGGTGAGCGCGGCGACCCAGGCGACTTTTCTAAATCTGCGAATCTTCCGCAATTCCAACTAGCATGAAATCGGCTCTAAGGCTTTTCTCTCTTCTGCTGTTTTCCTCGCTGGCGTTCGGCCAGGGCAGCATCGTTCCGCCCCAGACGGCCCTGAAGACCGTTAACGGCTTCACTACGCCGATTGCCAACGCCACGATCACGGTCTGCGCGGGGAATACGGGCGGAATCCCCTGTTCTCCGGCCTTGGCGAATGCGATCTTTCAAAATGCCGCGCTGACACAGCCACTTTCCAATCCCTTCACCTCGGACGCCCAGGGGAATTACCAGTTTGCAGTTGCTCCGGGAAGTTACACGGTCACGGTCACGGCTTTTGGCTTTCAGGGAAATTCCTACCAGATTACCGTCCCGGGAACCGTGGGAACCCAGCTCGCCCCCGGCCAGGTTCGCCAGATGTGGGTGATCGGAGACGGCTCGAATCCAGTCTTTGGGATCGGGCACGGCAATGCTCCAGCACAGACTGGCAGCTTCGCCCAGACTTTACCCAGTGCGACGGAGATGGGAGGAAACAATCTCTCGGCGGCGGCGACGGCTTCGACCAATACCGTGGTCGGAGTTACGGGACCTGCGGCGGCCTCGAATGGAATCTTTACCTGGGGCACGTTCGGCTCGCTGCAGATGCGGGTGCGGTTCAATACCCTCACCAATGCCCGATGGTGGCTGGGGCTCGGCTTTCAGAAGTTTCAGTCGGGCTCGGGAAACGCGAATTACGCGACCGATACCCCGAACACCCAATTCTGCGGATTCCGCCGATCGGACGTTACCGACACCACCATCAAGGCGATTTGCGAAACCAGCAATACCAATATCACCATCGTGGACACTGGAGTTTCGGTGGATACGGTGCACTCGCAACTTTTCGGGATCTTCCCGGTCCTGAACGGCGAAAGCTTCTACATCAACAATGTGCTAGTCGCCACCATCACCACCAATGTTCCGACATCGACCACGCTCTATTCCCAATTGGTCTGCGGAGACAACAAGAACACCAATACCGCGATCAACTTCGATTTCTGGTGGAGTCTACAGACGAATCTTCCTCTGATCTAGTTCTCTCTCCTTCTGTTCCATTTCCAATTTCCGAGGTTTCCACATGAAACACACACTCTTGCGTCTCGGCTGGATTACCTGGCTGGGATTGTTTCTGACCTGCGGGGCTTTCGGGCAGATTTCCGGATCGATTACTTCGACGCAGTGCGTCTCGGTGGATGTCTCGCAGACCGGGAGCACGGTGGGAATTCAGGTCACCGGAACCTGGTCGGGGACGTTACAGCCGCAGATCACGATCCAGGGGAATGCGCCCGTCAATACCGTCGTTACTCCCGTCGGGAGCACAACTTCCCAATCCACCATTACCGCCAATGGAGGCTTTACTGCAGCAGTCGCCGGAGCATCCACGTTTCAGGTCTGCGGAAATACAGTGGGCTCGGGAACGGCGACAGTGTTCCTGAATCGGTCGCAGGCGGCAGTGAAATCTGGGGGCGGCGGAGCGGCGACTCCTGCCGGGATTCAGTCCGCACTCCAGCCCGGTATCTATGCCACAACTTACGGCGTGGTCGGAGAGGGTCATCTTTCCTTCAAGGGGAACTTTACAAACACGTCTCCGATCATCACCTGTTCTGACTGCCACTTTCTTACGAATGCGACAGTCGGACAGGTGGTGTTCGGATCAACCTTGACTACCATTGGCTTCTCGTCTACCACGACCCTTCTGCTGGGCGCGAATGGCACGGATACGACGATAGCCTCCATCGACAGCGATACCCAAATTCACGCTTCCACCAATGCCCTCGGAACCTGCGCAGGAACGTGCTTTATCACTTGGGGCACGTATGAAGATACCCAGCTCACGAACGCATGGAATGCAGCTTACGGGGCTTGCACCATGCTCACGCTTCCTGCCCTGAATCCCGAGGGCACGGGTCCAGCGGTCATATTCGTCAAGTCCGCACAGTTTATCGGGAATGGAACCTGTCTTGGGGCAGGCGGAACGGGCTTCTATGGCGTGGGGGTGCAGGGAAGTGGAGGCTCCGGTCAGACGTTCGTCATGGTTACCCCGAACATGAGTGCGGCGACTTGCACAACCGCCTGTTTTTTCGGCGGCGTCTCAGACGGAATGAACCTCCAGCATTTCACAATTCACGGCGGCGGAAACTCAGTTCCGGGAAGCGGATTTAACGGGAAGATCGGAGTGCAGATCGCGGCGGCGAATGAATCAAAGCTTTATGACGTTCTATTCATGATGTGGGGCGGGAATCAGTTTGCAAGCGCATCGTCATTCTTTACCGGCTTAGATTTTCACGGCGGTCAGATTCGACTGATGCAAGCGGGGGAAGATGGTTTTGGCTCAGTTGGAATCACGACGACCTCCAGCGGAAATTTAGGGCCTATGCTCTTTTGGGGGCTGGGGGCTTACGACAACAACTTGGTTAACATGCTCGTAGAGTCTGGAGCGAACGTTCCGGTTTCTAGCTATGGCGGAAGTTATGGGGGCGTCAATTCTGGGAACTCTGGCATCTTGGGAGGGGTGGACATCGCGGTAGTAAACGGCACCACGTTTTACTCAGAAGGCGACACTATCGGCATCAACAATCAATTAGCCTTTGAGAACATCATTTCGGGAATCGTCCTTGCTCAGGCGGGCTCCGCTTCCACTACGTATATCGAAGGCGACATCATTCAGAATGCGATGGGCGGGACCGGGATTTTCATGATTGGGCAGAATGGAGCAACCAATCCAATCTTTGTCCGAAATTCCAAAATCACCAGTCCGGGAACTTCGGGCCAAATTATGTCACCCAATGGAACAATTTTCGATATGGGCGGGAATACGTTCTCGACCGGAGCGGGAGGGCTAATCTACAAGGCTACCTCGACAGGCTCCTATCGGTCAGACGGGCGCAGCGTGAACGGAACCTGTACGGGGGTGGGAACTGCAGCCTCCACGCTGGGACTCTTCGGAACCGGGCCAAACGAGACTTTAACGACCTGCACATCCACGACGATTGGCTCTGGAATCGTGATGCAAGCTGCGGGCAACCTGCAAATTTTGACGGCGAATGCCAGCGCGGGAGGGGTCAATGCCTCCAGCGGAGTAGTGACCGTACTCAAGAATGGCGGGGCGACGGCGCTAACTTGCACATTGGGAACTGCGACATTTTGCGCTGATGGCGCACATACCGTCTCCTATGTTGCAGGAGACTTGATTTCCCTGCAGTTCACCACGCAGGCCGCCGATACGCTCGCAGGCGTCAAGGCTTCAGTAAGCGAGTTCTAGCCTCCGCACTTCTCTCTCAAAAGGATTCCTCGGGCCATGTCCAAACTCTGGCAGTACCTCCGCGATTTCTGGAATAACTTACCCCATACCGTACAGGGCGGATTGATTGCATTCGCTTCGGGCTTTGCCGCTGCAGCCGCGCATTATCTCACCGACGAAACGGCCTGTTTCAGCCTCGCCTGTGTTCGCCACGTCGTACCTACGTTTATCGCCGCGGGCGTAGTCGCACTCCGGGCGTTCTACCTGATCCCTTCATCTCACAACGGAAACGGAAATGGGCCTCTACCAACTCCTCCGCCAGCTCCGCGCGCCTGATCCCCCGCCGAAGCTCGATCCCCGAATCTGGCATGTCTACCACCAGAGTCAGGGAATCTTTCCGGGCTATGACGAGCTCCGCGATCCGAGCCGACTGCAGCGGGACATCAACTGCGCGCACGATCACATCCGAATCCTGGTGCATACCAATGACGCACTGATGGCGAACCTGATGTACGAGCGGGCGTGGAGAAAATTGCTCTTGTGGGCTCTTGGGGCGACCTGGGCCGGGATCGGCGGATTGCTGGCCTGGCTGATTCCGTTCGCGGTGAAGGGAATGGCGCGGTGATCGCCAATCTTCGAGACCAACTCGAACGCGACGAAGGGCGGCGCGCGGCAGTCTACCCGGATTCCCTGGGCTACTGGACCATCGGCGTAGGAATCTGCGTAGATGCGCGGAAGGGTTGCGGACTTCTGCCCGAGGAAATCGACTTCATTCTGGATAACCGGATCGCCAAAGCCCGGAAAGAGCTCTCCTCCATTCTGCCCTGGACCGATACACTGGATCCGATCCGCCGAGATGCGCTGGTGAATCTGGTTTTCAATCTCGGAATCTCGGGCCTAGTGGAATTCCGGCACTTTCTGGCAGCGCTTCAACTGGGTGATTGGCAGACCGCGAAAGCTCAACTCCTCGACTCCACCGCCGACCACCAGGAGCCCGCCCGCATCGGACGACTCGCCGAACAGATTCTTACCGGGCAATGGCAGTAACCCGAATCGGTCCCAGTGACGACGTTTTTGATCAACGCCATCTGGGAGTACATCACCCAAAACTATTCACACATCGATCCCAAAGGAGCAAAGAACATGAGCTTTAAATCCTGGTTGTACGCTGTCGGAGAAGACTTCAAAAAGGGACTGGACTTCATTCTGCCCTGGGCCGAAACCGCCGGCGAAGCCGCCGTCTCGATCTTCGCCCCCGCTCTCGGTCCCATGTTCAATTCCACCGTAACCGCAGTCGCCCAGGCGGAGCAGAATTTCTCAGCGCTCGGGAAGCAGACCGGTTCGGGCCCACAGAAGCTCGCCGCAGTGGTCGGAATCGTCGGAGGGCTGATCAAGAAAGGCCTGGAAGATGCCGGGAAATCTGCCACAGATACCGACGTGCAGAACTACATCAATGCGGTGGTAGCGATCCTGAACGCTGCACCCGGCGCCGGCAGCAAAGCCCTAGACCATGGACCCGTTTCAGGGCTTAGCCTCATTCATTCTTGGAAAATTGGAGCAGAGTACCGCTGCGGCCTGGGCGAAATTTGGCTTTGAATTGCTTTTCTCGGCGGTTGTTTCCTTCCTGATCATCTGCGGAGGCGCGCTGGTGGCGGGCGGGGAGGCGGGGTTCTCGATTGGGGCGGGGATGGTGGCGGCGGCCTTGTCGCTGACGGTGCTGTTCCGGCGGGAGAATTCCAAGCTCACCAAGGGAATGCTGGTGGTTTTGCCGGCGGCGGAGGCGGCAAAGGAGATCGCGAGCGACTTCGAGACGATTCAGAAACCGAAATAATTTTTCCTCAACTCTGTGATTTAGCAGGGGGCGGAAAGGCAGACTTGCCCGGAGGCGTCATGTTGCGCTCGTTTTGACGGTTAAGGTCATCGAGTTGCCGCTGAAGCCTCTGGGCATTTTTGTCCCGTTGAGCCGCCTTGAGCTGCAGGTCGCGGGATTGCTTTAAGACCTGCTGTTGCACAACTTTCCGTTGTAGCTCGACCGATTGGGCCAGAATTTGCGCTGGAGTAGGTGGGGATTGCAGAACAAAGAAAAGAAGAATGACGGGCACAGGACCCTCCCGAAACAGACCGAAGTCTAGCATAAAAAGAGGGCAGCCCTGAAGAGGCTGCCCGGTTATTCACTGAAGCTGATGCACGTGAGTTCCCCCTGCTTGATGCACAGGCAGAGCATCCGAATTCTTCTCTGCATAAACAGGCTTCTTGGGATCAAGATCCTCTGCCTTTGCAAAGATTGTTACTGGATTCGTTACGGTCAAGGTGCAATCCCCCGGCATTTCATCGTTGGGCACCAGCTTCTGTAATGCATGTCCCGCATCGCCTTCTGGGGTGTAGTACGGAGGTTCCGGTGGTTGGTTCGGAGGAAAGCACGCCTCCGAGCCTGTGACAATGTTTCCGGAGATGGGATCGAACTCAGCAAAGCATTTATCATAGGCCAGCCATCCGCCCATCTGGGTCGGGCCTGGACCTAACAAACTCGTGCCCACCGAGGTCAAGTCGGCCAGTTTGTTCGCTGGAATTCCCGCTCGCGCAAAGAATAAGAAATCCGGAGTCTCTCCCACTGGGATGTTGCTGCAAGATGCTCCGACCGGGTACAGCGAAACGGCTATCCCGTCATAGTTGCCCCAAGCGGAGGAAGCGCCGCCTGTCCATTTCCCGTAGGTATGCGCAATCCAACTGTTGACCACGTAAACGGTTTTCCCTCCGTTTACGAAGTTCGGCCCCGCTACCGGACAATCTACGTTGTCCACTGACCCGTCACCCGCGTCCCCATTGGAGAATCCGTCAAAGGTGGCGGTCGCATCCATCTTGTCGACCTCATTTGCGGTCTGGCCGGAGAGATATTGTTCGGGGGCCGAAACGCCTCCCAGCGTCAACACGGAGTGCATTGTATGGACGGTGGCGGGGCAGGGTGAAGGGTTGCACGTCGTATGTACTTCAAAGTGGTGCTTCCATTGCACCGCCCCGAGAGAGAGCGCCGCCGCGTAGTTATTACTGGTCCGAAAGTCAGTTACAAACATTGTGCCGAAGGCAAAGCCCACTTCCGCCCTGCGCAAATTGATGGCGATCTCGGTCCATGCCCCGTTGTAGAGTGCAAAGGCCGCGTAGACGCCGTAGCGATTGTCACCAAGGGCATAATGAGTTGAACCAAGAAACGGATCGTTGACCGGGTAGGATGTGGTGATGGTATACCCCGAGGGCGAACCCGGAAGTGCTGACCATCCACTCCATGTGCCTCCGGGGTCTTTGCTGAGCGTGTTGGCATACGGAATACCATTTCGCACGGCATCCACGCGCAGGCCATCCGCAGACACCCGAACACCCGTCACGTTGCCTGTCCCGGGAACTGGTGCGAATACCGTCCACGCATTGGATGGACCGGACCAAAAATTTACCTGATAGCCCGTGGAGTCCACGATGACGCCGGAATTGTTGGCTGCAACGGAGATTCCCGCTTGCACGAGAACACAGCCAAACGCACCTTGCCAGGCTGTTCCATTCCAGAGATACATGTCGGCATGGCCGGAGGCACAGGAGCCTTGGGTGTTGCTGATGCCCCAACTCTGGCCATTTTCCTGGCCGGGTTGATTGAGCGCAGCGAAGGCAATCTGCTGCATCGAGGTTCCGTACTGGGTGAGCTTCGTGAAATTTCCAGTGTTACCCATGAAGTCCACGCTGTAGATGTTTCGATTGACATCCATGAAGTAGACCGAGCCGTCACTCGCCCCAGTAGTGGCTCCCCCGGTGAGCGCCACTGGCGATTGCAGAAAATCATGGACACAGTTCAGACTGGCGGAGCAGATGGGGACACTCGAGACTGGCGTCAGTGTGTTTTGAATGTTGCCGATACTCCCGGTCATGGTGAGCGTTTGCGCCTCACTCCATGGCAGGAATACCAGAAACAGCAGAAGGGTTAAAATTCGTGAAGCCATAGATCGAAGGTTCTCCTCTCAAGGTTGGTCTTTCGATTTGTGGTCAGGCTCCGAGTTCCGTTTGCACCGGGCTCGGGGCCGCTCTTGCCTTTCTAAAATGCCGTTACTTTCCCTTGCTCGGATTGGGTTGGGTCGCGCTCACTTGCTCTCCTCTTCCGCATCGCATCGTCTCGCGCTCTGCTTTCTCCGTCATCGCGTCACCTCGGCTCTGAAAATTACTATGCAACTGGGAAAAGGGGCACTGTTCTTGCTTCCTCCGAATCGCAACCGTCCGCGAATGAACCGTATTTCGTCCGCATTCATCGCGTGGTCATGCCACCATTTTGTATCGGTACGGGATGGGACTAGAAACACTGCCAAATCTGCCTCATGTGCTTTAGAGATCCAGTCCTTGATGGCGCTATACGGCGGATTGCAAAACACGCGCTCGCCCTTCCATGATCTCAATCCCGCTAGATGGTCAACCTGTTGCAGTGGGCAGGGGTCCAACGTGAAGCTAAATTCTCGATTCAATGCCTCGTAAACGTCGCTAGGCGTTCCCCAGTCGTCGGATTGCTTAGAAAACAAGACCCGCCTCACTCGCGCTCCCTCGCTTCCTCACTCATCCCCTGCCTCCCTTCTGCTTCCGCTTCTGCGTCGGCTTCACTTTGGGAGCTTCGATCTCCGGGCGCGAACACATGTGATGTTCGCCTGATTTCACCAAAACTCGGCAGAGTGGACAGTTCATATCCATCCCGAGAACATACAGCGAGCAATCTTCATAACTAACCTTAGCCTTCATTTCGCCTGCTCCTTTGTCGCTTCCGCTTCTGCGTCGAGCGCTGCCGCGCATGATGCCTGTGCCAAGTTTCCAAATCGGCACCACTGGCGCATGCGCTAAACCGAAATTCTGTACAGCCACAGAAGCACAGGAATTTTCCGACGCTTGTCTGTTTATGTTGCGACCGGAAATCTCCGCAATAACACAAGTCACTGCCGATTGGCGATCCGTGCGTGTACTCCCTCATGCGCTCCCCTCAGAGAAGACTTTTAAAACTCTCCGCTCATTGGGATAAGAATCGGCCGGCGGATGCTTCCAGAACCAGCTGGTCGGATAGCATTCCTGGGCGATCCGTTTGGCGGCCAGATCGTTGAGATAGGAAATGCGACTTTCAGTTTCGGTAGATTTCGGTTCGGCCTCAGAGTTCATGCGGTTTTGTCTTTGGGTGTGGTCGGGTGAAGGGTAGGGGATGGTTTCTTCTTCGATTGCAGCCAACGGTAATCGGCCAAAATATCGGCGATGATGTTTTCAGGTGGTGTGTGGTCCGGGAAGCGCAGGGTCCGGATTCCCAGCATCTCCAGATCGGCGTCGCGTTTCCGATCGCGCTCCGGGTCGTGCCACTGGCCGTCAATCTCCACGACCATCCGCCAGCGGGGACACCAGAAATCCACAATGTATCCACCGATGACGTATTGACGTTTAAAGCGGGCGCCGATCTGCTTTTTACGAAGAAACTTCCAGAGTGAATCTTCCGCGATGGTCGGATGCTGGCGCTGGAGTTTCGCCTGAGCGGTAAGGGCGGGATCGACTCGGGAGCGCGCTAGATGCATAGCGCCTCCGAAATGCACAGGGTTGACCCGACTTCGGAAACGATTCTTTTAGGTGGGGCGAGAGAGTATGAGAGAGCGGGGAGGGGTGGTCTGTCAACAGGGAATCCGCATGCTTTCATAGTGTTTCTTGTGCAAAAACTGAATAAGTTGTGCGGCTTTGTGCGAATCACGCGGCCTCCTTGAAATGCACGACTCGGAAGCATCCGAATGGTCCGCGCTTTTCTGGCCGGAAATCCCCGATGCCAATGTACTGGCCTGCCTCTTCCAGAAGTTTGTGGGCGTCCTCAATTGAAAGCGCATTCTCGTCCAGCAGGAGCGTGAACTTCGCGCCCCAGACATCGAAGCGTGGCCGGTAGCGCATAATGCGGCCCTTGGTGGCGGGGATGGTGACGGGCCGAGAATCTACTTCGAAGCGTTTGGCCGGGCCGTCTCCGTTGAGAATGGTGATGGTTTCGGCTTGAATGCGGACCGCTGAAGGCACAATGAAGCGCAGAGTCTTTCGTGATCCCCGCATCTTGTGATTCGCGCCTGCGTTGGCCATGCAGTTCGGGATGCTGAAGGCGCTGAAGTAGAAAGTGCCGTCTCCGGCGATGTAGGCCGCCTTGGTGGCTTCAGCGAGCGGATCGCGCTGCTGGACAACCATTCGGCGAGTTGGCTTGGCTTGTTCCGAGTCTTCGTGAAATCTGTGAATAAGTAATGGCGACGTACCGCGAATTTCGACCGTGATTTGTTTCATAAAAGCTCCCTGCCCTGCCCCGCCGAACCACGCCATACCCCGCCTAGCCACGCCTAGCCCGGCCTTGCCTCGCCATGCCGCAAGTCTGGAGTAGATATAAGGCCGTAGATGTATCTGTGTTCGATCACCACCTCCAAGCACTTCCCGCAAGTGTTCAACTTGTTCAGGGAGTCATAGAAGTTGCAGGACTCGGCGTCGATATCGAACATGAAGACGAAGCTGGAGTCCGGGACTCGCTTTCCGCAGAGAGCGACGTATTCGAGGCCTTCGCGGAGGGGATCATCGGAATCGAGGAGATGGGCTTTCATGCAATCTCCAGTCGGGCCGCATCGCGGGCGCGCACGATGGCCTCGAAGGTTTCCCGGTCGCCGCCCTTGTCGGGGTGATGAACTTGTGCGAGGGCGCGGAAGCGAGTCTCAATCGCGTCCATGGTCGGCTGGGCTTCGATTACGCCCAGCACTTCGCGCCACGGCTGCGAAGCTTTCTCCGGGAGCGCTGCGAAGCCCAGGAATGCACGATTAAGGATTTCCGCTCCTCCATGCCTCTCGATGGCCCGCATCGCGTCCAGCGTGGCTGCAATCGCGGCTAGATTGTCGGCTACGCGCCAGTACTGATCGATCGCCATGCAGCGCATGTTCTGGCCCTTTTTCTGCCAGTAGACCGCGACTCCGGGATCGCCGGGCTCCTGGTCGCTTCGCGGCAAGCCATCGAGCCGAAGCGGGACATTGGTCGAGATGATGATGTCGTCATCCTTGATGCCCATGCGGCTCAACTCGGCTAGGACACGTTGGACCGCATCAGAGACAGCAAGGCGCGCTTTGCCCTGGTAGATCCGTTCACCGCGTTCGTTGACCTTATCCGGGCGAGTCTTGTTGAAGCTCGCGTGGACCCGATATTTGGCTCGCTTCCAGCCCTCGGGCCATGACAAGGGATAGGCTTTCCGTTCGCTCATGCCGTTCCTTTCGCCTGGTACTCGCTGAAAAGCACGTTTTCCACTTCCGCCAGTTCGTCTAACGTGTCCGGATTTAAGGTCTGCTCAAACTTCTGGGTGAGTTCCCGCTGGTGATTCCAGAGGAGCACGTATTGTTCGGGAGTCATCATGCGGCCTCTTTGGGCGGCTCCGGATCGGGAACGAGAGAGAGCTGGCCGGTGAGGATTTCGGTTTTCCTGGCGCCCAATTGGTTTTCGAGTAGCGTCATACGGGATTTCCACTCGGTCAGAAATTCCGCTTTCTCGGCGTGCAGGTCTTCGATGGCCTGTAGAAGTAGGGCGATTTGCTTGGCGCGGTCGGTGATCACTTTCCCATCTCCTTCCACAGCACAGGTTGAACGGCTTCGGGCTCTAGGATTTCGGCGGAATGGCGGATGTCCTGTTCGGCCTGGCGCTCGGCTTCGGCACGGGAGAGGCCACCGCAAAACTCCATCAGCCCCGCCCTCTCCTCGTAGAGAAAGCGCCAGGATTCGGGCCAGTCGGAAAGCTTTCTAGGTAATTGGGTCATCGGAAAATACTTAAAAGGCGAGACGGTTCACTTGCCGGATCTCGCCCGATTTCCAAGCCGGTCCTTGGTTTTCGCTCCCCCTTGAGCGAACCTTCAATCTCCGGTTGCGACTTCATCCGAACGGTTAGCTTCGACAATCGACACGATGGGCTGTGCAGAGCCATTTGCTTTCTTTTTGGTCGCGGCTTCTAGGCTCGCGGTTAGCGAGTCGGCGAGAGGCATCTGCGCAGTCGCATATTGCATGGCTTCGTCAAACTCTTTCTTGCTGAGTTCCGCAGCCATCGCCTTGCCGAATTTGGTTACGAGGTAATCGCGGGCCTGTGTGTAGGTGAGACCGCTTTTAGCACAAGCTGAATCGAATGCTCGGAGTTGGGTTTCGGCTTGGCGCTCCTGCTTCGTCTTGCGGTGCGACTGTCGTGGCAGGCCAGCATCGGACTCTTCGGCATCGAGATACAGAAACGGCACAAGCCCAATTTCGCGGAGGAAATACTTGAGGGCGCCGGTCTTTGCTTTGTAGGGAGCCGTGTTGTCACTCGACCATGCCGAACCCGAGAAGGTCCATTCTTCCGATTCCTTCGTGTCGAGATCGCGGACCGTAAAAAGTGTCGTCACACTGGAGTGAAGCACCGGCCCGCTTGCCGTATCGACAACTTGATCCTTGGCTTCTTTCTCGGTGGCCTTGAAGCGTAGGCGGTACTTGTGAAATTGCTCGCGCAGCACCGTCATAATGGTCGAGGCCTTTACAAAATCGAAATCGCCATTGTTACCATCGGCTTCGAGAACCGGCACGGCATGCTGTAGGACGAATAGCTTCTCGTCTAGTGTTTTCGGTGCTACACTTTTTCTCGACATATTTGGTTTCACCTTTCTGGCCCACGTTCTCAGCGTGGGCTTGTTTTATTTCGCTAACTCTTGCTTCACTCGAATCAAAACTTTCTTGGCGAGCTCGATCAATTTGCGATCCCGCTCGGATCGAGCCATCACGTTGGCGCGTTCTTTTGCGCGCAAAACATGCACGATGGCTTCAGCGAAATCGGTATCAATGCTGCTCATGCGTACTCCGAGAGAATCCCTCTCGACCACTGCGGCTCGCCGTGAATCCTTCGGTGACAATCCCGCGTCACGAAGCGCACGTTCTCCAAGACATCAGAGCCGCCCTTTGCCCGGGAGATGACATGGTGGAGCTGGCCGTCCGTCCAAAAGACCCGGCGCTTGCAGTCCTTCTCTCCGCATTCGCAGTAGCCCTCGGATCGTTCGAAGGCCTGGGCGCGAAGTTTCTGCATATCCGGGCCGGACAAGCGAGTCCGCGGCGGCAGCCAGGGCGAACGTTCCCGGCGAATCTTCGCTTTCCGGCGTAATGGAGAGCGGCGCATCACGGCAATAACCCATGCTGGCGAGCCCAAACGATGAAAATCACGACCAAGAAAGCCACGGCGCCGATCGTCAAGTACTTATCGACTTCATCCATCCACGCCTCGGCGCGGCGCTCGATTGCTTCCCGTTCCAGTCGATTCATGCGGCCCTCCGAAATTTCCTGTTTACCGAATACCAGTTCTCACTCGGGCAAAAGTCGTCGTGGGAGTGCTCGCCTTCGAGTCGGCCACAATCGGCACATGCGGAATCCAGATGGGCGAAGATGCACTCCTGGATGGCGTGTACTCGCTCATAGGCCAAGCGGTCGCCGATGTTTTTCGAGGCGGGGACCGCCAAGTGTGTTTTCACTTTGGCCAGATAGATCGCTGGGTCCTGTTCGGCCACACGCAAGGCAACCGTGGCCTCGATCTCATCGGCTTCGCGGATGGGGATAGGTAGGGTCGGCATGAGCTATTTGCCGTCCTGCAGGATCGGCTCGCAATCCCACTCGACCACTTCCTCTTCGTGGGCTTCGATGACGCGCTCCGGAATTACCTGCCGTTCAATTGTTCGTTTGCCAACTACGCGCGGCTTGCAAACCGTTTCGCGTCTGGCGTGAAACCTCAGCGTTAAATTGCCGATGGACTTATGCGCGTCAAAATCATCAGGACTCGGCTCGGCGTAGACTTTCTTGAATTCGCCAATTTCCCGGAGCACTTTGCGCACCTGCTCGGCGTCAAGGTGGTACAGAAATACGAACATCGGCTGCTCCAACTCGTAAGGAACTGGCAGTTCGGGATGCGCTTCGTACCAGTCGGCAAGTTGGCGCAGGGATGAAATCAATTCAGTGGTAGTCATGGCTCACTCCTCGTTGTTGTGCTCGATCATGCAAGCCGGGCAGAAATGCTCCGTGCATCCCGGCGCCGTGCACTTCGAGACGTTTTGGGTGGATTCGCACATCAGGCAGGTATCACCGAGAGCGTCTAGCGCGTCTTTGAGTTGTCGGAAAGCGACGGCCCTTTCCTCGTCGGTGCGGACACCGATAATGCAAAATTCCGGGCCAGTAGGCTGCTCCAAGGAGATACTTTGGGTCTCGCCCGCGCGCGCGGTGAGCAGCCGATTTTGCCCGGAAACTTGTGGCCCCATGACTTCATCGACCAGCGCCGAAAGGCTGGTGATGCCGAGGCCGAAATCGAATTCATTCAAAAAAAGGGAAGCGGCATTGACCGGGAGGTTTTCGGTCGGGTGAGCTGCCGCTTCCCGATCCGCGCCCATCGTGCCGGATGGTGGGAATTGCGCGGAAGTAACAGGGTGAGGGAAACCAGGGCCGGACCCGGCTTCTGGGGCAGCCAGCCGCGCAGGAGTCGAGTCAACGTCGGAAAAGGTATGGAAGGATTGGCTGTAGAACCAGGCGCGGGCATTGATTCCCCGGCTCTGACCTCTAGATTTTCTAGTAACTGCCACGATTGCCTCCGGTTACGAGGCAACCTTCAAGTGGCTTTGGGTAGGTTTTTGGGGAAGTGCCTTATGAATGTGTTACGAAACCCACTGGGAAACTGATGACAAGGATGCGAAGATGCCGGGAGGCGAGGACATTGCTGAATGGCCTATATCGAGGGCGAATTGCGTGGTCAGCACACCTTGTTTCCAA
>Ga0126373_10000024_pt1 | contig 168447 bp, 132 predicted proteins | sample PanSoiMetPlot_11_FD_92545 | JGI IMG/M metagenome (GOLD analysis project Ga0126373, IMG submission 92545) | Tropical forest soil microbial communities from Panama - MetaG Plot_11 | ecosystem: Environmental > Terrestrial > Soil > Tropical forest > Bulk soil | place: Panama | collected 2016-02-17
CCGGCAAACAAAAAAACGGTCCCGGTTTCCCGGGACCGCCATAGTGAAAACGAGCCTATTGGTTAGAACGACACACGAGCGTTCAGCTGGACGATGCGCCCCGTCAGCGGCACGCTCAAGAACGCGCCGTAGGGGTTGGTCGCCGGCGAAACCGTGTTGATGATCGAACCGAAACCGCCGCCCGTGACGTTGTTCAGCGGTAGATCGAAGTTCGGGTGGTTGAACAGGTTGAACAGGTTCGCGCCTACCGCGAACTTGAGCCGCTCGGTGACATTGAAGTTCTTCGTCACATTCATGTCCGTGTCGAAGAACCCAGGGCCACGCAGAGTGTTGCGGGCGAAGTTGCCGAAGTCCGACTGCATGCCCGCCGCCACAAAATCCGCCGTCGTTGCACAAGGCGAGTTCGGCGTGCTGCAGCTGAGGCTGGAGGGATTGACGGCAAAGTCCGCCAACGGCGTCGCATTGCGCAATCCGGTTACGGCGCCGAGGCTACTGCGGACACCAGTGCTAACCGGTGACCAACCATAGCCGCTGTGATAGAAGATGGTGCCCGCTATCGTCCAGCCGCCGACTGCATTCTTCACGAAGCCGTTCGAGAAGTTCGTCGGCGTGTTGTACACGTAGTTGGCGGTGAAGTTATGCCGGACATCGTAGTCCGAGGCCCCGTACGCCGAACCCGGCAGCAGGGGTGAAGTCTGGTAACGAATACTCACCACCGTGTTCGCGCTGAACGGCAGCAAGCAGTTGTTGGAGCACGTATCCAGCGCGTGGCTCCAGGTGTAGTTGAACTGCGCCTGGAACGACTTCGTTGCGCGGAACTTGTAGCTCGCGGTCAGACCGTTGTAATTCGACCAGCCCGCATTGGTCAGAGTCCGCACCTGCGCAAAACGCTGATCCGGTTGGGTGGAACTGATGACTCCACCGAACGGACAATTCGCTTTGCAGAAAGCGTTGGTGAACGGGTCATCGGTCATCACATCGTAGCCGTGGTTGCCGACGTAATTAATGGAGAAGCTGGATTTGCTGCCGATCTGCTGCTCCACTTCCAGGTTCCACTCCAGGAACTTGGGGTTGAGAAGCTTGTGCCCCACGTCATTGAAGGTGGGCTCAGTGAACAGACCGTTGGTCGCCGTCTGCAGGTCTGCCAGTGTCGCTCCATTGGCAAAACCAGCCTGAAATGCTGCATTGGAATTCACGTTCGCGGCATTCAGACTACCCGGCAACGGTGCTCCATTAGCGTCCGTGGTCGCGATGAATCCCGTGCTCGCGTCAAAGGTGGCGACGTTTGGAGCGTTGGTGATCCAGCGATCCACGATGAGCGCGGGGTACAAGTCAGTGAACACGCCCACGCCGCCCCGAATCACGGTGTTGTCGTGGATGTTGTAGGCCAAGCCAACCCGCGGTGAAAACACAAACGGCTGCATGTCGGGCAGCGCGCTGTTCAGCCCCGTCCGGATGATCGAGTTGTAAGGCTGGGTTGCGTCGTGAGTGAGCGTTGTAAACGGTCCTGTAAAGCGCGTGAAGCAATTTTGCGCGCAAGTGGGATTGGAATTGCGGTCCAAGCGAAGGGCACCCGTGAAAGCTAGCTTGCTGGTCGCTTTCCACTGGTCCTGCGCGTACAAGCCTAAGCTATACAGCTTGATTCGGACCTGATTGATGTTGGCAAACGCGCGGCTGAAGTCGGAAGCGCCGCCGCTGAGGCCGTTCACAAACTCGCTCATCGAGTTGATGCTCAACAGACCGCTGGTGTTGACTCCGGTGGTGTAGTCGCTGACCAGGTTGCGGCGGAAGTTGACGCCGAACTTCAGGTCGTGCGCGCCATGCGTCTTCGAAAAGTCGTCCGTGATCTGATACTGACTCACGATACGGCCCTGCGGATAGGAGTTGTCGCCCGCCCCACCAACGCCGCCACCGCCCATGTTGGTCATCAACCCATCGTTGAACGCCATGGTGGTGGGGAAGGTTTTCAGCGCCGCCGGCAGGTTGTTCGCCGTGAACAGCGCCTGGTACCACATTCCCGAGAAAATGAGCTGGTTCACCGCATTGCTGCCGAAGGTGTGAGTCTCGGTAATCTGCCCTTCCCACTCCGGCTGAATGCTGTTGGCATCGAACACCGGGTTGATTGGATCCGTGCCGGTTGCCTGCACGCCGTGATCGGTCTTGAACCGGCCAAACAGTTGATCCCTTCCGCTGATGTTGTAGTCGATGCGGGTGGTGAGCAACCACTCGGTGTTCAGGTTGTTCTGGTTGCTGGTGAACTTGTTCACGCAAGGTTGACTCACGCCAAATCCCGCGGTTCCGGCAAAGTCTCCGCAACCGAGCGCTGGATCATCCCCTGTCGTCACCGGAACCGCGCGGCTCGCGCCCGGTGCACCTGCATACAGGTTGAACACGTTCTGGTACCAAGGCAGCGACGGCAAGGTCGCGGCGTTGCTTTGAATGTTATTCAGCACGTAGTTCGCGAACGCGGTGGTCGGCAGGTACTGGTTGCCGCTCGAGCCCGGCAGCACAAAGCGCAAGCCTTCCTGGTCCACGAAGAAGAACAACTTGTTCTTCACGATCGGTCCGCCGATCGAAGCCGCCCACTGATTGTTGTTGGCAAACGGCCTCGGGGTGCCGGCATTGTTGCTGAACCAGTCGTTCGCGTTCATGTTGCTGCCGTTCCACCAATAGCTCGCGTTGCCGTGGAGTTCGTTGGTGCCTGACTTGGTCGCGGCGTTTACCTGCGCGCCCGCCTGGCGGCCGTATTGAGCGGTGTAGCCGTTCTGCACCACCGAGATCTGATCCAGCTCGTTCGCGCCCAGCGACAGGTTGCTGGCGCCCGAGTTGTTCAGGTTCAGATACGGATCCATGTTGTCGTTCCCGTTCGTGGTGAACAGGTTCGAGGTGCTCGGCAGGCCGTACGAAGAGAAGTTGCCGTAGCCGGCAGCGCTGTTGAGCGTGACGCCCGGCGCCGAATAGGCATACGAGGTGATGTCGTTGCCCGGCGTCGGCAGTTGCTGCAACTGCGAGGTCGAATAGGTGGTCGCCAGGTTGGCGTTCTCGGTCTCGATCAGCGGCGCCGCGCCCGTGACTTCCAGCACTTCGGAGGCAGCTCCCAGTTCGAGCTTCACATTGGTCGTGGTGATCTGTCCGACCGACACCAGAATCGTTTGCGATACCGATTTGAAGCCGGTCTGCTTGACCGTCATTTCATATTGGCCGGGCTTCAACAGCGGAAAGCGATAGAAGCCATTCGCGCCACTGGTCACGGTCTGCGCCGCGCCGGTATCCTTGCTCACCAGGTTTATGGTTGCCCCGGAGACCACCGCGCCGGATGGATCGGTCACGGTACCAACGGCGTCGCCGGTGACGATGCTTTGTCCCATGGCTTGCACCGCGAGGAAGGCAGTCAGCAAGCATAGACTGAGCCATTTGCCCAAGCCGTTCTTAAAATGTTGTGTCATGTAACTCTCCTAAAAATTAAGCCCGTGGAGCGAATGTGAAGTGAACACTAGACAGGTACAAAACGAAGGCCGAGAATGCACAGGCTCACATCCGAGCTGCACACGGAGGTGCAACTTGCGTACCAAAACATTGCACTGTTATCGGTTGTTGATACAGTAACTTACGGAGGATCTCCAAAACCATTGCTACGAAATTGCGGACCTGCAAGTCCGTAATCTATGAGAACCCATATCGAATGTGATTTGTGTCACATAGCAGCCCAGTCGCTTCGCGAAATGGCACATTGATGGGCATTCCATTGATTTCTCGCTTTCAACAGCCCCTACCAGAGCGTTGCCAGGAAGGCCTCCAGCTCTTCCACGCCGGCTCCTACTTCCTCGCTCATGAAATTCTCGAAGATGTCTGGCGAGCGGCTGCAGCCGCGGATCGAAAGTTTTTTCAGGGGCTCATTCAGGTGGCGGTTGCGCTTCACCACCACTCGCGCGGAAATCTGGCGGGCTGTCGTTCCTTGTTAGCACGCGCGCAGAAAAATCTTTCCAGCTATCCGAATGGCTATTTCGGACTGGAGTTGGCGGGCCTGTTGCACTCTCTCGGCGCGTGGCAGCGCGCGCTCGAATGCGGGCAAGCCGTGCCGCCGCCGCCTCGCATTGACCCCGCTCTCTGATCTTATCGGCAACCTGCACACCCGGTTCATGCCCACAGTTTTTCGCCGGGGCAGCGTGCGCTTTCTCCCGTGGTTGCTGCTGCTGCTTGTCCTCCTGCTACACTTTCTATTCCCGTGAAAGCTTCTTCGCACACCGTGAAGTTGGAAGCGATCCCGATGCTCGACCTCAGCCGGCAGTATGCGCCGCTGCGCGAACAGATCGCGGCGGCGGTCGAGCGCGTCCTGGCCTCGCAGCACTTTATTCTTGGCCCCGAGGTGGAAGCGCTCGAGCGCGAAGTGGCGGCCTTCTGCGGCGCCGCGGAAGCGGTTGGCTGTTCTTCCGGCACAGACGCGCTCTGGCTGGCGCTGGCCGCCGCCGGAGTGCAGGCCGGCGACGCGGTGATCACGACCGCCTTCAGCTTCTTCGCTTCTGCCAGTGCGATCGCTCGCGCCGGCGCGCGACCGATGCTGCTCGACATCGATCCTCACACCTTCAACCTCGACCCAAAGGCGGTCGAGCAAATGCTGGCCCAAGGCAAGCCGGCGAATTTGAAAGCAATCCTCCCCGTGCATCTCTATGGGCAGTGCGTGGATATCGATGCCTTCGCGCGCATCTCGACAAACCACTCGCTCCCCATCCTGGAGGATGCCGCCCAGGCGATTGGCGCGGAGTGGCGCGGACGGCGCGCGGGCAGCTTAGGGCTTGCCGCGGCATTCAGCTTCTATCCCACCAAGAATCTCAGTGCCGGGGGCGAAGCCGGTCTGGTCACCACTCGCGACCCGGAGATGGCCGCGCACATGCGCCGCCTCCGCAACCACGGCAGCCCGCGGCGCTATCAGCACGAGGAACTCGGCTGGAACAGCCGTCTCGATGGAATCCAGGCCGCCATCCTGCGCGTGAAACTGCCGCACGTCGAGACCTGGAACCGCCAGCGCCGCCAGCGCGCTGCCACCTACGATCTTCTGTTCACGCAGTCCGGCCTGGTTTCTCCCGATGGCCGCGGCCCGCTGCGCTTGCCCGCCGTCTCGCCCCATGCCGAGCACGTATTTCATCAATACGTGATTCGCGCCCGACGCCGCGACCAACTGCGCGACTTCCTCGGCGCGCGCCGTATCGGCAGCGAGATCTACTACCCTATCCCGCTGCACTTGCAGCCCGCGTTCGCTTACCTGGGATACCGCGAAGGAGATCTGCCCGAATCCGAGCGCGCCGCAAGCGAAGTGCTCGCGCTGCCCATGTTCCCGGAACTCACCGAGGCCGAGCAGCGCTGGGTGGTGGAGAGCATTGCGGAATTCTTTAGTTAGTCGTTGGTCGTTCGTCGTTGGGCGTTGGCTAAACCCAGACGCTGCCGGTGACCGAAGTTGTTATGGATCTCGTGGATTGATCGGCAAAGCAGATTGAATGAATTCCGCAATCCTGGAAAGGGCCTGGAACGATGAAGGTTCCCTATGCGAAGAAGTGGCAGAAAGAAACCGATCAGCTGCGCCAGATCGCGCTCGACTGCGACCTGACCGAAGAACTCAAGTGGGGCAAACCGTGCTTCACCTTTCTGACGAAGAACGTGGCGATCGTGATCCCGCTCAAGGCGTCGTGCGCGTTCTCGTTCTTCAAGGGCGCGCTGCTCAAAGATGCAAAGCACATTCTCCAAAGGATCGGACAGCAGCAGGCCGGGCGATGGATTAAATTCACCTCGCTTCCGGAGATTGCGGCCCTGCGCTCGACCTTGAAGAACTACCTCTACGAAGCCATCGAATTGGAGAAGTCCGGGAAGAGGGTAAAGCTCAAGAAGCCTTCAGAGTTTCCAATTCCCGAGGAGCTGCAGGCGAGGCTGGATGACAACCCGCTTCTCAGGTCGGCGTTCGCAACTCTCACACCCGGCCGGAGGAAGTCATACATCTTCCACGTCGCCTCGGCGAAGCAGGCAAAAACCAGAGCCGCGCGGGCGGAAAAGTGCGTGCCCATGATCCTGAGCGGGCGAGGCTTCAATGAGTTGCCGAGCTGAGATAGCCAAGCGCTCAAGCACCACCGCCCGCCAAACTTCTCCAGCCCGCGCCGCCAGCTTTTGCCAACGACCAACGACCAGCGACCAACGACTACGGCAAACACTTCCCCATAAACTCCACCAGATCGCGCTTCATCTTGGCGTGGGAGTTCTGCTCCAGGTACACCATGTGCCCCGACTCGTACTGGGCGAACGAGATGTTCTTGTGGAACTCGGGCCCGAGGTCCAGGTGATCCATGGTGTAGTCCGCGGCAAAAAACGGCGTCGCCAGGTCGTAATAGCCCTCCATCACCAGCACCTTGAGATACGGATTCTTCGCCATCGCAGCTCGCAAGCCGGGCGCTGTATTCGGAAAGCCTTTGTCCGCATCGCCCCAGTCCCACTTCTCGAAAGCGGAGTCCTCGTAGGCAAACACTTTGTAGGGCGTGTCGGTCTTGTAGCCAAGTTCGGTGCGCAGGTAGTTGTTGAACGCCGAGGTGTAAGGCGGGACCGTCGCCGAGCCGGTCGGATCGTAGAAGCGCGTGTCCAGTAAGCCGTCCGGATCGACGCCGGTGAAGCGCCCGTCCAGCCGCCCCACGCGCAGCTTCTGATCGATCAGCAGGTTGTGCGTGAACTGGTTCACATTCACGCGCAGGTTCGCCTGGTCGATGATCGGCTTGTTCAAGCCGGTGTAGCGCGCATAGGCGTCGATGATCTTCTGGCGCTCTTCGGGCGTGAGCGCGTCGCCTTTCGCCAATGCTTGCGCGTAATCGGTCTCCGCCCAGTGCCGCGCTTCTTCGCGGGTCTTAGCCAGGTCTTGCATCAGGTCCGGCGCCAGCCGCTTGTGATAGGCGGCAATCATGGTGTAGCTCGGCACCAGCAGGATGTAGGGCTCGTCGTTGTTCTTGGCCCACTCCAGCGTCTGGAAGTCGAGTGCGATCGAGAGCAGCGTGATGCCGTTGAACGAGATCCCACGGCCCGCCAGATACCCGGCGATGCCCGCCGCGCGGGTCGTGCCGTAACTCTCGCCCAGCAGGAACAGCGGCGAACTCCAGCGCTCGTAGCGCGTGATGTAGAGCCGGACAAACTCGCCGAAGGCCTCGATGTCGCCTTTTACCCCAAGGTAGTGCTTGAGCTGCTCCGCATCGGCGGCGCGGCTGAAGCCGGTGCCAATCGCATCCACAAAAACCAGGTCGCTGCGGTCCAGCAGGCATTGCGGGTTGTCGATCATGCGGTAGGGCGCCGCCGGCATGAATCCGTTGGGCTGCAGCACCACCTGCTTTGGCCCCACCGAGCCCATGTGCAGCCACACCGAGGCCGATCCCGGGCCGCCATTGAAGGCAAAAGTCAACGGCCGCTTCGCCGCGTCCTGCCCGTCGAGCGTGTAGGCAACAAAGAACATCTCTGCCTGGATCTTGCCGTCCTCGCGCTTGATGGGAAGCCGCCCGGCGGTGGCGGTGTAGCGCAGCACCTTGCCGTCAAGCGTCATCTGGTGGTGCGTCACCACTGGCGGGACCTCGGTCATGTCGAAGTGTTCCGCCTTCTCGTCCTTCTCGCCGTGTTGAGCTTCGGCCTTGGCTTCGGCTTGGGAGGCAGGCTGCGCGGGCATGGCCGGCGCCGCTTGCTCCGGGGTTTGAGGCTGGGTCGCCTCAGGCTTGTTCTTCTTGGTTTTGTCGGGGGTTGAGCTTTGCTGTGCCAGCGCACCGGCGCACCAGCATACGAGCACGGCTGCAAGGAGGAACGAGCGCATGGAGTCTCCCGAGAACTAGAAGTGACATCGCATCACGATATAAAGCAGCGAGGCATTATAGAAGCTTTCAGCTCTCAGCCGTCAGCTTTCAGCTGGAGCGGCGGGCGTCCCCGCCCGCCCGGCCCGGGCCGCGCCCAAGGCCGCAAGGATCCGCAACCGCTAAATGCGAATTGCCAAATACCAACTGCGAATTGGAGAGACGGGCGTCCCCGCCCGTCCGGCGGGCGAGACGCCCGCCGCTCCATCGAGCAGAAAAGTGCAAGCGCCGCGCCTCACGAGCCGGCGGGTTTGATCTCGATACGCTTTTTGGCGCGCTCCAGCAAAGCGTCTGCGATCGCCGGCCAGCGCGCACGATCTTTGCCGCCCGGCTGGAGATCTGCGGGCGCAAACCCGGCCGGCCCCAGGTCCTCGGCATAGATGATCATCAATTCTTTGCGCTTCTGTTCATCCAACAGATGCACCAGGCGGAGATACATCATCGACTGCGGCACGTGGAACCCCTTGGCGCGCACCAGCGCCAGGATGTGCTCGAAGTCCGAGCCCGCCTGCGTCCTGGCGGCGGTCGCCCGCGCCCAGCTGTCGACATAAAAATCCAGGCCGCCAATGGTCGCGTGCTCCGGCGAATCGTAGGTGTGATGCAGCTCCGGCCGGCTGGGCAGATAGCCTTCGAACTGCACCCAGTAGAGGCGCTCCACGTTTTTGTGCGGATCCGCCTCGACAAACGCGTGCAGCTCGCAATCCGCCATGCCATACAGCACCCAGCGGTCCGCGCCCACATACTGCACGGCCTGCGGCAGCTGAACTCGCACCACCGGATCCCGCTCCGAAATGAGCACGCTCCCTTCCACCTTGCGCTCGGGAGGCGCAGTCTGCGCAGCCAGAAACGCACCGACAAACACGACTGCCGCAATCCGCTGGAGCAATGCGCGGCCTCCTAATTAGAGACGTATCGGACGGGCTGATCGATTGCTTCCGCCAGCTTGACGATCGATCAATTTGCCGGTTCGCAGTTAGCCGTTAGCATTTGGCACTTGGCACTTGGCATTTAGCCGTCAAGTTCACTGGCACTGTTGCCTCTACCCCCTGTTGTTTCCCGATCGACAACGTAATGACTCACGCTCGCCGGTTTCGTCCACGGCTAAATGCCAACTGCCAATGGCTGGCTGCTGCACTACCGCCGCTTCTTGCGCGCGGCTCTCGGCGGCGGCTGCTCTCCCGGCGCAAGCACGCGGCGCACGATCGGCGTGTTGAGCTTGTACTTCCGCTCTATGATTTGGCCGTTGTCATCTTTCACCCGCAGGATGAATACCGGCAGATCGCCTTCCTTGTCAAAGTTCTCGTGCGTCACAGTGACCGGGAGCACGCCGTGCAAGTCGTGCTCGCGGTAGGCGGTCTCGTAGCGGTGCTTCTTCACATTCCAGGTAAAGACCCGAATCTGATCGTAGTCGAATGGCTGGCCCTCTTTGGATGGGCTGATCAGTGCGAGATATTGCGGAACTTTTTTGTCGCCGTCCTGCACCTGGTTCAATTCGAAGAAGCCCATGAAGCGCTGGCCCTCGGCGTATTGCGCGATGTCGAGCGGCACGTCGAGGTCGACCATGCGCGCCAGCACCCAGCCCACTACATGCTGCTGGTCGTCGCGCACCAGCCACCAGTCTTCCAGCACCGGCCCGGCGGTCTTGCTCTCTCGTTTCTCCAGCGGCGTGGATGGCGCGACCACGCCCGGCTTCTCGGCCACGCCCCGCTTGAGCACGGCCAGCTTGGCGCCGGAGGCAAGCTGGTAGAGGTGTTCGGTCTCGCGCCCCGGCTCAATGTGCAGGTTGGTTTCGTTACGGGTCGTGCCCATCGCCTGCACCGGATCGTTCTGGTTCTCGGCTTTCAGTTTCTCGAAGCCGTCGAAGATCGCCTGGGCCACCAGGTAGCGCTGCTCGATCCAGCCTTCCAGCCCGCTCGCGGTGCGGACCTTCACGAAGCGGCGGTCGCGATCGAGCACATCCACGCGATCCCCGTTCTTCACCGTAACGACTTTGTTGTAGACGGGTGCGACGCGGTCGCGCAGAAACGCCTGCGGCGCCGACACGTACATGGTTTCGAGCACGTGGCCTCGTCCCCGCCGGCAGGCGGGCGCCACCACCAGCGCCATCGACAGGAGGGCGAAAACCGCAGGGCGCAGAAAAGTCCCTGGCCGACACCACCGCGCCCGACTCCAGGATTTCAGCTCGACTCGCTCTTTCACGGGGTCCCTTCCACTATAGCGCGTGGGGCGGGGCGATGCGGGCGGGCGCGTTGACACGAAAGGCTCGGGGGCGCGGCGAGCGGGGAGCTCCGAGCCGCGAGCTACGCGCTACGCGCTCTCAGCTGTCAGCTTTCAGCTCTCAGCTTTCGGCTTTCAACATTCAGCTTTCAACATTCGAGGATCGTGGCCAGCCGCTCGCCCTCTGCGCGTGCTGGAGGGACGGGCGTCCCCGCCCGTCCGGCGGGCGGGACGCCCGCCGCTCCATTGATGAAACTCTGGCAGCTATATCATGACCCAGAGTTCAATTAGCCGAAAGCTTACTTTTCATTTAAACGCGCTCAGGACGCCTTCGAGCACGCCCGATGGCCTCCCGGCCCATCCCGACCCTGCGCGGAGCTCTACGGGCCTCCCAGGGGCATTGGCGTGGCATTTTGGCGCGTGGTCAGAACGTGTCAGGTCCGCTGGGATTCGTCTTGACGAACTTTCAATAACTTAGCTCTCAGCGAACCATTTTGGGAAAAGTTGAACGCCATCCGCTGCTGCATACAGGCTACGCCTCCCCATCTTCGGTCGACTCCCGGCAGAAGATCGCGCCCGCCCTTAACTGGTCACCACTAGAACGGCGGTATTGGAGGTGATGGTCGTCCCGCCATTGCCCGTGTAGCTCGCCGTAATGTTCAAGCTCAGCGGCAGGGGCGTGCATCCGCCGTTGTCGGTCACGTTGAAGGGCGCTCCCTGGGATACGGAGATGCAGGACGGCTGCTGATTGGTGCCGGAAGCTACCACCGCCCAGGTTGCGGTCGCACTGATGTCCTGCTTGCTGCCATCGGCCAGCGTTGCCGTCGCGGTGTAGGGGATGGTCGCCCCCGAGGTGACGCTGGTCGAGCTCGGCGTCACTTGGATGGAGATGACGTTCGCCAGCAGAACGGTGACCGTGGTCGAGCCGGTGATGTTCGCCTGCGCCGCATTCAAAGTGGACGTGCCCGAGGTCAGCCCTTTGAGCGAACCGGACTGGTTGATCGAGGCCACGCCGGCCGTGCTGAAGCTCCATGCGACCGAACCGGTGATGTTCTTGACGCTACCGTCGTTGAAGGTGCCGGTGGCGGTCATCTGCACACTTTGGCCGATGGGCACCGACGGCGTGACCGGCGTGATCGTGATGGTGGTGAGCGTGGGATTCACGAAAAAACCGGTGCAGCCCACCGACAACCCAAACAACAAGGTAACCGCCACAGCGGTCGCCACTTGGAACTTGCTTTTGGCAGGTCTCATTCGCAAAAACGCCTCGTGAGCAGGCCCTTCTCAGGGTGGAGGACAGGGCGATTTTAGCAGACCCCGGTGCCGGCATCGCCAGCCGGGAGTGCATTCCAAGGCCCCTCCCCGCAAACTCCCCTATAATCGCGACACGGGTTCTATGTCAGAACGCACGCGGCATTTCCCCTTGCAAATTTTTCTGCTGGTGCTCAGTTTGGCGGTGCTGGGAACTGGGCAGACGGCCAAGCTGGCGCCGCCGACCGCAGACCCAACCCATCCCGCACTCCGGCCTCGTCCCGCCTTCGCGTCCCATCACGTTTGCGCGCCTTGCATCCGGGCGCATATGAATTTTCTTGCCTCCGACGCCCTGCGCGGGCGGGGCAGCGGCACGCACGACGAACTGGTCGCCGCCACCTATATCGCCGCTCAGCTCCAGCAGTACGGCGTCCAACCTGCCGGCGATGACGGCACCTACATTCAGAAGGCGGAGTTTGTTCAGGAGCATTTGAAGGCTCCCCCCACGCTTACCTTTCAACTCACGGGCGAGGGCAAGACTTCGCAAGCCATTGTCTGGACGCACGGCCAGGAGATGCTGGTCCGCTTTCTGGCGCGAACCGAATTCCGCGGGCCGCTCAAGCGCGTTGACATTGACGACGTGTTGGGGGGCAAAGCGGAAATCCAGCCGGGCGCCGTGGTGCTGATCTCCGGGAAGCATGCGGACCAGGCCCGCGAGGCCGCCGCGGCCCTCTTCGATGCGGGAGCCGTGGCGGTGCTGATGAGCGCTCCGCCAAACGTTCGAAAGAATTGGGAGGAGCGCGGAGAGAAGCTGCCCGCCCCGCCCCGGCGCATGGCGGCAGACACGCACCCCGCCATGCTGGGCAATTTCGGAGACCTGATTCTGCTCAGCGAGAAGGCGCTGACTCAGCTGCGCGATATTCCGGACGGCACCCAGGTCGCGCTGCAGTCCGAGATGGCGCCGAATGAGAAAGCCTACACCTGGAATGCCGTGGGCAAAATCGCCGGACGCGACCCGGAGTTGCGAGCCAGCGTGGTGCTGCTGAGCGCGCACCTCGATCACCTCGGCATCGGGACCCCGGTTCATGGCGACGAGATCTACAACGGCGCCGACGACGATGCCTCGGGAACACCGCCGTGCTCGAGCTGGCGCGGGCCATCGCGCTCGGGCCACGGCCGCGCCGAACCGTGGTCTTTGCCTTGTTTGGCAGCGAGGAGGCGGGCGGACTCGGCTCCACCTGGTTTCGCGAGCATCCGCCGGTGCCGATGAAAGAGATCGCGGCGAATCTCGAGTTCGAAATGATCGGCCGCGCCGACCCGATGTATCCGAAGGACGTGCTTTGGCTGACCGGCTGGGAACGCTCCAACCTCGGCCCGGAACTCGCGGCGCACGGGGCGCGGCTCGAACCGGACAAGCGTCCGGAGCAGCAGTTCTTCATGCGCTCCGACAACTACGTGCTGGCCAAAAAAGGCGTGGTCGCGCAAACCGTCTCCAGTTATGGCCTCCACACCGACTATCACCAGCCGAGCGACGATCTGGCACACATCGACTTCACGCATATGACAACTGCCATCGGCTCGATGATTCAACCGGTGGAGTGGCTGCTGAATTCGAGCTTCCGGCCGGAGTGGAAGGCGGGAGGCAGGCCGTAGGAGGGCGGGCTTCAGGCTTCAGGCTTTAGGCTTCTTACGCTGGTGGAGAGGCGGGCGTCCTCGCCCGCCAACTGCGCGCACGGGCGAGGACGCCCGTGTCTCCATCGACGAATACGGAATGATGGACCTACTCCGGCCGTCTCCCCTTCAGATTCAGCCGCCAGTAGTCGAGCAGGAATGGCGGATCGTCCTGCGCGGCCTGGCGGGTGACTTCACTCAGCAACTGCTGGCGCAACTCCGGCTTGGGAATGCGTTCGAGATGGCGGTGCAGGATCACGCTGGCGACGAACTGCTCGAACTCGGCGGCGTTGGAGAACTGCGTGGGCGCTTCCTCCACGCTGGTTTCGACATCGCTGAACCCCGCGCGGCGCAGGCGGCGCGCGCCCGTCTCGGCGTCGGCAAACTCCCAGGGCCATGAAAAATCGGTGAAGTAGGCACGATAGGGTTCGGCGCCGAGCAACGTCCGGACTCGGCCCAACGTGCGCGCGAGATTCGGGCCGCCGCCGCATTGCGCGATCAGCCAGCCGCCCGGCTTCAGCCCGCGGAGCAGGCCGGCGAAGAGCTGGTCGTGGTCCTTGACCCAGTGAAACGCGGCGGTGCTGAAGATGCCATCGAATTCATGATCGAACGCCAGATGTTGCAGGTCGGCTTGCACGAAGCGCACGCGCTCGCCGAACTCGGGCGCCAGGTTCTGGCGGGCATTGCGCAGCATATTTTCCGAGACGTCGACCGCCGTCACCCGGCCGCGCGGCAGGGCTTCGAGCAGGTCGCGGGTGAGCCGGCCGGTGCCGCAACCGGCGTCCATAACGTGCTCGTCGCCGCGCAACATCACGCGGGCGAGCACTTTCTTGCCCCAACTGACTTGCGGCCCGGAGACCTGGTGATAAACGTCAGCGTTCCATTCGCGGGAGGGAGTCGACATGGGTTCCTTCTGGCTTTCAGCTGTCAGCTGTCAGCTGTCAGTGAAGCAACTTTCTTGCCACAGCGGAGTAGGTAAGAGAGCGTAGAAGCGCGTTTGGCGTCCCGCAATCAGATCATCCCGTTCTTATCGTTCCTGACTCCTGCCGGACGGGCGAGACGCCCGTCGCTCCATCAAGCTGCCGGGTCAGGAGGCTGAACAGGCAGGAACGAGTGTTCGTTCGCGCACCTGAAAGCTGAGAGCTGACAGCTGAGAGCTTGTTGCACAAAGATGCCAGCGTCGACCGGTAGTCAGTGGAGACCTGACACTTGCCTCCACCTAGCTGTTGCTCTTGCGCTTGCCGGCGCGTTCGATGCGCTCGTCGATCGGCTTGCGGCCGGCAAAACCTTCCTCGGGCGAATGCCAGTGCGTAATCTTGTCCTCGCCGAGTTTCCAGCACAGCAGCACGATTTCGCCTTCCACCTTGCAGGGAAAATCGAGCAGGCCGATGTCGAGATCCTTCACCTGCACCCCGGTGGCGTGGATCTCGGCGACCGCGTCGCGGGCGCGCTGCACGGCCTTCTCGCGCTCGGCTTTGCGGCGAGCCAGTTCCAGCACGTGGACCAGCGTGCCTCCGTTCAGGAAGATGCGGTGACCAACCTCCTGCAACTCGCCGTCGACCTCTTCGATCAACTGCTTGCTGGTGATGGCGGTCTTCAGCAGCGACTCCAGAATGGGTAACAACTTATGAGCTTCCGAGAGGGTAAAAGTACGGGTAGGCATGACGTACCTCTAGTGTAATGCATGGGGAAGGTTTCATAGTTTCAAGGTTTCAAGGTTTCAAGGTTTCAAGGTTTCAAAGTTTCAAAGTCGGCGCGGTGCAATCTTCGCGCTCGCCAGTGCAAGCGCTCGATGGAGCGGCGGGCGTCCCCGCCCGCCGGCCCTCCACCGAAGACGGCCGAACCCCCGAAACCTTGAAACTTTGAAACCTTGAAACCTTGCCCTTACCTGATTTCCAGCATGCGATCGAGTGCGACCCGCGCCCAGTGCTTCACGTCGTCTTTGACTTTGATCGGGTTGACTACGTTGCCTTCGACCAGATTTTCGAGCGCCCAGCAGAGGTGCTGCGGGGAGATGCGGAACATGGTGGTGCAGAGGCAGCCGGAGTCGTCGAGGGTGATGACTTTCTTGCCTTCCGCGGCGAACTCTTTGCCCATGCGGTTGACCAGATGGATCTCGGTACCCACCGCGAAACTGGTTCCGGCCGGCGCGTCCTTGATCATCTTCAACAGGCCTTCGGTGGAGCCGATGCCGTCGGCTTTCTGACAGACTTCCCAGCGGCATTCGGGGTGCACGATGACGCGGATGCCGGGATATTTTGCGCGAACGTTGTCGACGTGCTCGGGCAGGAAGCGCTGGTGCACGGAGCAGTGCCCTTTCCAGAGGATGACCCGGGCACTGCGCAGGCGATCGGGCGAGACGCCGCCGCCGATCATGTAGGGATCCCAGACCACCATTTCGTTCAGCGGAATGCCGAGCGCGTAGCCGGTGTTGCGGCCAAGATGCTGGTCGGGGAGGAACAGAATCTTCTCGTTCTTCGCGAACGCCCACTCGAACGCCGCCTTCGCGTTCGACGAAGTGCAGACCACGCCGCCGCGCTCGCCGCAGAAGGCTTTGATGGCGGCGGTCGAGTTCATGTAGGTGATGGGCGTCATGCCCCGGCCGTCGTCGCTGGTGAGGCCGGCGCGGATCAATTGTTCCCAGCAGTCTTCCACCTGGGTGATTTCCGCCATGTCGGCCATGGAACAGCCGGCATTGAGATCGGGCAGGATCGTGACCTGGCCGGGGCGGGCGAGCACATCGGCGCTTTCCGCCATGAAATGAACCCCGCAGAAGACGATGTATTGGCCGGCGGCCTGGGCGGCCTGTTGGGAAAGCTTGTAGGAATCGCCGCGAAAATCGGCGAAGCGGATGACCTCGTCGCGCTGGTAGTGATGGCCGAGGATGACCAGGTCGCGGCCGAGCGCTTGTTTCGCCGCGCCAATCCGCTCGTCCATGGTGTGATCGGGGAGGACGAGATAGTTGTCCAGACTGCACACTGCTGTGGCCGTAGCCATGTTTTCGAACTCGCTTTCAGCTTCACGCAAGCGGTTTCGCCACCGTAGGCAGCGTTGACGGGCTAAACGTGAAACGGGGTTGTTGAAAGCATCCGACGGCTCCAGCAGATTCGCTGCACCCTAGACGCGGCAAGCCGCGTCTCTACAGTTCGTGCCCAACCTGCGGGGTTGTTGAAGCCGCTCGCTTTTCTTTTACAGTTCTTTGGATGCGGGAGCCCTGCCCGGGGACACCCAAAATTGGAAACTTGGGTCATCCGGGCCGGATTACCGAATCCACTGGTATTGTGCCCTGCGGATGGGGGCGGTGGCAAGGGCGTGGCTTGGGCTTCAGGCTTTGGGCTTTGGGCGTTCGGCTTTCGGCTTTCGGCTGGGCCCTTGGCCTTCGGCCAGTACCGTGGCTGGGCGGGATCCCCTGCAGTGTCTGCGGATTATCTTGCTGGCTGGCTAGTGCACCTGTGTGCTGCAGCCGTCCACTCAGCGCCGGCGTGGCTTGGCGTGGGAGAGCCGGGCGAGGGCTCGGGTATAGGCCTGCATGGTTTCGGGAAGGGCGCGGTTGTGGACGAACTGGCCGTCGCGGCGGGTTTCGATCAGCCCGGCATCGGAAAGAACCCGCAGGTGATGCGAGATGGTGGCCGGGGAGACGTCGCAATGCGAGACGACGTTGCTGCAAATAGTATCGGGCGCAGCGGCGATCATCTCGTAGATTTGCAGACGAGTGGGATCGGAGAGCGCCTTGGCGATTTTGGCAACGTCCTGGAGATCCATGCGCGGACACTCACATTCTAGTGGATGCGGCAAAAAGGGTTGAGGATGGACCGCACGCCACGCGAGTGAACAAACTGGCGGAAGAGAACAAGGCGGTGAAACTTTGTATTTCGATAATCATCAAATCACCCAAGTCGTGAGCGCACCGGGAACCTGAGGGCGGGCGAGGACGCCCGCTGCTCCATCAATTGCCCTCGGTGCGCGGAAGTGGAGAAGGCATCGTGAAAAGGCTGGAAGGGAAAGTAGCAGTCATCACCGGAGGCAACAGCGGAATCGGGCTGGCAACGGCCCAGCGATTCGCGGAAGAAGGCGCGAAGGTGGTGATCTCCGGACGCGACCAGAAGACGCTGGATGCGGCGGTGAAGAAGATTGGCGGCGACGTTTTGGCGGTGAAGGCCGATGTATCGAAGCTCGCCGACCTGGGCAAGCTGTACCAGGCGGTGAAGGAAAAGTTCGGAAAGATTGATGTAGTGTTCGCCAACGCGGGCATTGCCAAGTTTGCGCCGGTGGGCGAGTCGAGTGAGGAACTGTACGACGAGATCTTCGACATCAACGTGAAGGGCGTGTTTTTCACCATCCAGAAAGCGCTGCCCCTGTTGAAGGACGGCGCGGCAATCATCATCAACTCGTCGGTAGCCAATCAGACCGGGACTGCCACGGCGGGTATCTACTCGGCGACCAAGGCGGCAGTGCGGTCGTTCGCGCGCACCCTGACGGTGGAACTGGCGGACCGCAAGATTCGCGTCAACGTAGTGAGCCCGGGGCCCATCGTGACCCCCATCTTCGGGCGGACTGGCCTGCCGCAGGAAACGGTCGACGAGTTCGCCAAGCACATCGTGTCGCAAGTCCCGATGAAGCGCTTCGGGCAGCCCGAGGAGGTGGCCAACACGGTGCTGTTCCTGGCCAGTCCGGAGGCGTCGTACATTTCGGGAGTGGATCTCAGGGTGGATGGCGGCATGGGGCAGGTGTGAGGTAGCTGTCAGCTGTCAGCTGTCAGTATTCAGCCGGTCGAATTTCGGGATCAAGGGGCTGGGTGTTTGTAAGACTAGACGGATTCGTGGTTGGCGGGCGGGGACGCCCGCCGCTCCATGGGCTTGGGGCTGAAAGCTCGCCTCAGCCGCCGATGTGGACCATGGTGCGGGAGGCGGGCACGAAGTCGGGCTCGCCGATGTGATGGCGTTCTTCCTTGCGCTGGACGACGCCGCGGATGAAGTCGGCGAGTTCGGCGTCGCTGGCGCCGCGGCGCATCTGGGCATGCAGGTCGTGATCCCAAACGGAAAATAGGCAGGTGCGGATTTTGCCGTCGGAGGTGATGCGGATGCGGGAGCACTGTCCGCAGAACGGATGGGAGACGGGCGCGATGATGCCGATCTCACCGATGCCGTCGTCGAAGCGGTAACGACGGGCCGTCTCCGAGCGCGCATGGGTGATTTCGACCAGGGGGCGATACTCGGCCATGCGGCGCAGGATTTCATCGAGCGTGACCACCACCTGCGGCGACCAGACGCGATCTTCTTCCAGCGGCATGAATTCGATGAAGCGCACGACCACCCCCTCTTCGCGGGCGAACATGCCGAAGGGGATGACCTGGTCCTCGTTGAAGCCGCGCATCAGGACGCAGTTGACCTTCACCGGGTCGAGGCCGGCGAGGCGGGCAGCGCGGATGCCGGCCAGCACGTTGTCGAAGCCATTGGCCACGCGAGTGATGCGCGCGAAGCGGTCGGGATCGACGGCGTCCATGCTGACCGTCACGCGGCTTAAGCCCGCGTCTTTGAGCGGCTGCACCATCTCGGCGAGCAGGTGGCCATTGGTCGTAAGAGCGATGTCGAGGGGCTTGCCGTCGGCGCTGCGGAGTTTGGCGAGTTCGCGGACGAACTCGATCACGCCCTTGCGCAGCAGCGGCTCGCCGCCGGTGAGGCGCACCTTCTGAATCCCGAGCGAGGCGAAGACGCGCGCCATGCGCAGATAGTCGGCGAACGGCAGGTCGCTGTAGAGCGCGCCCTCGTTGCCGGTGCGGCAGTAGACACACTTGTAGTTGCAGTGGTCGGTCACCGAGATCCGGAGATCGGTGATGGGGCGGCCGAATTTGTCGGCAAGCAGCATTCAGCACTCAGCATTCAGCACTCAGCCAACGCAGGGTTTAAAGCCATTCAGTCACCTTCGGCGGCTGAAGGCTGATGGCTAAGTGCTTGGAAAGGCGTACGCGCAGGCAGGCTGCGAACCGGCAGCGTTTCCTTTCCAATGCGCCCTTCGGCGCGGGAGGCGAGGCCGTTTCCAGCATCGCCCTTGGAGTTCGGGGGGCGTCTTAAAGTCTTAAACCGCAAAGAGCGGGAAGACCTTCGCGAAGGACGCAAAGAAAACCCAGACTCCTCGCCTTCGCCGCCCGGGTATGCCCTGGGGGCGGCGCAGGTCGGAAACTTAGATTCAATTATACATCGAGAGGGCAGGGTTAAGGTTTCAAGGTTTCAAGGTTTCAAGGTTTCAAGGTTTCAAGGTTTCAAGGTTTCAAGGTTTCCGGCTCCAGCCCGCATCGCTTCGAACCCTCACGGTCAATGGAGAGGCGGGCGTCCCCGCCCGCCGGCCGACCTGCTACCGAGCCGGCGTCGAGAAATCGGCGACGCCGATTTCCACGAACAGCGCCTTAGCTTTCACGATTCCTTCGGTTTTGGACTCGGTCTTTTTCTTTTGATCGTCGGGCTTCGCCGTTGGTGGTTCGCCTTGCGGAGCTGCACTCTTGTCTTGGGTTGCAGGGTCATTCCCGGTCTCGTTCGTCGCGGCAGGAGGCTGTGGCGGCTTCTCTTCTTGCTGCTTCTCGGGCGCTTTTTCGGGGATTTCGTTCGGTTGGGCGACGCGGGCCCAGATTCCGTAGACGCGGCCGCCGCGGGCGGCGATGCCGAGGTAGTCGCCGATGAAGGCGTCCTTGGGGTCTGACGTCTTCTGGCTCCAGAGATAGTTGGTGTAGGTCTGGCCATTGTCGGTGGAGCGGGCGAGGACGATCGAGTAGTCGCGGTTCTGCGGGTCGGAGCGGCGGTCGCAGAAGATCACGTTGACCGAGCCATCGATGGGATCGACGGCGAGCCATTGGAAGAACTGGTCGCGGCCGTTGTGCACCGGGTCGGTATTCACGCGCACCGCAGGCGACCAGTGCTTACCGTGGTCCTTGGAAGATGCGCTGAAGATGTCGATGTCGCCGTTGCGGTAGTCGGCCCAGGTCAGGAAGAGCTCGCTGGTGCGCGGGTTGATCGCGATCTGCGGGAAGCCGTTGCCGCGGAAAACGTAGGATGGATCGAAGTACGACGGGCCGACCTGGATCGCGGTGCGCGAATGGGAGAAGGTGCGGCCGCCGTCTTTGGAAATGGCGAGCACGACACCGGAAGCGTCGCACCACGCGACGTAGAGCCTGCCGTCTTCGCCGACCGCGCCTACGAAACCTTCGACCGCGCCGTTGTCGTCTCGGGGCATGCCTTCCCGGGTGCTGATTTCGATCGGGGGCGACCAGGTTTTGCCGCCATCGGTCGAGCGCGAAAACAGCAGGATGGACTTACTGAGCGTGAACTGCGTCCAGCCGATGTAGAGATTGCCCGCGAATTTGGAATGCGAGGTGTCGGCTACGATGTAGGGCTTGTCTTCGAAGGGGATGCCGGGATCGCTGTTATGCGCGATGACCGTGGCGGGATCCTTCTCCCAGGTTTTGCCGCCGTCGAGCGAGCGGCGCACGAAGATGCCGTTGCGGGTGGCCCCGTGCGCCCAGTAGTTTTCCGTGCCCAGCTTGTCGAAGGCGATGTAACAGAGGAAGGCGCGGCCCTGGTTGTCGAAGGTGATGGAGACGTCGCCCGACATGCGGTAGTCAGGCGGGGCGGTGCCTTCGGCGACCGTCCAGGTGCGGCCTGCGTCACGCGAGTAAGCCGCTGATGCTTTGACTTGAAATGCCGCGACCACCTGCTGCGGGTCGTTAGGATTGATGGCAATCGAAGGCTCGCTGTAGCTGCCCGGGCGGGGCGTGAGAGTGACGATCTGGGCGCCCGGCGGCGGAGAGAGGGCGGCGTCGGCCCCGCGAGCATGTGCCGAAGACAGGAGCAGGGTGGCCACTGCGAGCGGCGTCAATCCGCGAAGAATCGACAAGTGGGGCGATTTCAAGATGTGCATGGGTGGACCTTGGAATTCGAACAGCACGCTTACGGTTCGGGAGTTGCCAGGGCCTTGTCGATCGCAGCCTGCGCGAGCGGGGCCATGATTTTATATCCGGCGGCGTTGGGGTGCAGCCCATCGTTGGCGAGATCCTTTTGCATGAAGCCCTTGCTGTCGACCATGGCGTCGAAGTAGTCGAGGTAAGCGCAGCCGTGCGCGGCGCAGTAATCCTTCAGCCAGTGATTCAAGGCGCGGATCTTGTCAGGCGGGCGTTGGGTGAACATGTCGCCGGCGCGCTCGGTGTATTCGTGCACGGGCGTGATTGAAGCATAGATCAGGCGAATGTGGTGGAGCGCGGCGAGTTCGGCGATAGTCGTGAAGTTGGCTTCGATATCTTCGAGCGAGACCGGGCCGGTGTTGCCGGCGATGTCGTTGGTGCCGGCGAGAATCAGGACCACCTTGGGCTTCAGGTCAACGACATCCTGGCGGAAGCGCACCAGCATCTGCGAGGTGGTCTGGCCGCTGATGCCGCGGTTAATGTAGGGTTTGCCGGGAAAATATTCGGCGAGCGGCCAGCCATCGGTAATGGAGTCGCCGAAGAAGACCACGCGATTCTCGCCCGGAGCGGGCGCGGTGAGGGCGGCATCGGCCGAGCGATAGCGGCTGAGTTCGCCGAAATCGTTCATGTAGAGAGAAGCCCGGGACTGGCGCCACTGCAGGGCGCGCTCGGAGCCGGTGAGGGGCTTGGAGGAAGGGGTTTGCTGAGCGAAGGTAAAGGCGCACAGCGCAAGTATGATGGTTAAACTACCGCGAAGTGAGATCCGTGGATTCAACACCGCTTTCTCCGTTCGTTTGGGAATTGAATCTTCCAGAATATGCTGAATTCTAACGGGGCTCTATTCTTACCTTGGTGCTCCCGTGGACAGGATTAGAGAAGCAGGATCGAATCCGGGTGGCATACTGAACGCGATAGGACTAGGAGAAAAGATGGCGCCTGCAACTCCCAACCCGAAAAGCTACCAGGAGCGGATCATCCGCGATCGGGGAACTTGCGGGGGCGAACCCGTCTTCAAAGGTACGCGAGTCACTCTGCGCACCATACTTGCCAGCTTGGCCGCCGGGGACTCCGTTGAGGAGATTCTCGTCGATTTCCCAAGCCTCACCGCCGATGACGTTCGCGCCGCGATTGCATTTGCGGCCGCGTCGGCTGAGGAGGATTTACCCGTCGCCGCTGTTCGGCACATTCGATGAAGATGAAGCCACTTTAGTTTTTGGTGCGGTCGAAGTATTGCTATTCCGAAGGTTTCGGGGAGAATTCCCTGAAGCGATCATGCCACTGCTTACGGATTAGGGGTCCTTCGACTGGTTCGGCTCGCTGCGCTCACCTCACGGCGCTCAGGATGACAGGAAGGGTGGGCTGAGAAGAAGTACCCGCCAAAGCTGAACGAAAACTTGTTCGGCGGGCACTTCCGTTTCTATGCCCGGCAGTTTGAGGCGTGCAGCCTTTCGCGGGCAGGAGGGCCCGCGCCACACCAGCCTCACATCCCGTCGTAGTTCGGGCCGCCGCCGCCTTCGGGTGGGACCCAGGTGATGATCTGGTAGGGGTCTTCGATGTCGCAGGTCTTGCAGTGGACGCAGTTTGCCGCATTCAGGCTGATGCGCTTGCCGTGGGGCTGGTCCGCGTCGTCGACCAGTTCGTAGACGCTGGCCGGGCAGAAATTCTGGCACGGGCCGCCGTATTCCTTGACGCAGCGGGTGTTGCAGATGTTGGTGTCGTGAATGACCAGGTGGGCGGGCTGGTCTTCTTCGTGCTTGGTGCCGGAGTGGTACAGGTCGGTGAGCTTGTCGAAGGTGAGCTTGCCGTCGCCTTTGGCCGGACCAAGCAGCGCCCGCTCGCCGCCGCCGTTCGACGGCAGCGTGGAGAGCTGCTTCAATTCCTCGTAGCCGGCCTTGGCGGGATAGCGGTTGTAGAGGCCGCGACCGCCCGTGAGCTCCTGCAGCCCGATGTGGAAGACGGCGCGGTAGAGGCCGTGCTCGAAAGCCTGGTGGAAGTTGCGGACGCGCCAAAGTTCGTCTTTGATCCAGCTGCTTTCGACGCGGCGCTGCAGCGTGCCCAGCGTCTTGCGCGAGGGGTCGTTCTGGATGAGCGCCTCGAACGCCGTCTCGGCGGCGAGCATGCCGCTCTTGATGGCGAGATGAATGCCCTTCAGCCGCGCGGAATTCAGTAAGCCCGCTGAGTCTCCGATGATCATCCAGCCATCGCCGCCGAGCGGCGGCATGGCCCACCAGCCGCCATAGGGCATCGACTTGGCGCCGTAACGGATCATCTTGCCGCCGGCCAGCAGTTTCGCAATGAAGGGATGCTGCTTGAAGGTTTGCAGGACGTGCTGCGGGTCGAGCCGCGGATCCTGGTAATCGAGCCCGGTGACGAAGCCCAGCGACACCACGTTGTCGCGCGAGCCGTAGATCCACGCCCCGCCGTATTCTTTGGGCGTCAGCGGATAGCCCATGGTGTACATCACCTCGCCAGCTTCCATGCGGCCGGCGGGAACTTCCCAGAGCTCCTTAACGCCAACGCCGTAGGTTTGCGGGTTGCGGCCCTTGGCAAGATCGAATTTCTCGATGAGCTGCTTGGTGAGCGAACCGCGCGTGCCCTCGGCCAGCACGGTGACCTTGGCCCTCAGATCGTAGCCGGGCTCGAAGTTCGATTTCTGCTGGTTCTGCTTGTCCACTCCCTTGTCGTCGGTGCGCACGCCGATGACGCGCTCGCCGTCGAATAGCAGTTCTGACCCGGCAAAGCCGGTGAAGATGGTGATGCCCGCCTCTTCCACCTTGCTGCCCAGCCACTTCACGAAGCGATTGATGGAGATGACGTAGTTCCCGTGGTCGCGCAGCGGAGGCGGCGTGATGGGAAGCTTGAAGTGGCTCTTCTCGGTGAGGAAGTAAACGCCTTCCTTGTGGACCTGGGCATCGAGCGGGGCCTGGCTTTCGAAGCCGGGTAGCAGTTCGCGCATCGCGATCGGGTCGAGCAGGGCTCCGGAGAGGCAGTGCTGGCCGATTTCGCGCGCTTTCTCCAGGACATAGATGTTTTCTTTGCTGATGGGGGCTTCGGGACGACGCGCGTTGTGTTCATCAATCAGCTGCGACAGGCGCAGCGCGCAGGCCATGCCGGCGGGGCCGCCTCCGACGATGACCACATCGGCTTCCATCTGCGGACGTTCGATTCCTTCCAGGGGTTTCCGAAAGATCAGCATGATGACGCCCTCAGGAGGCCGCGGGCCTCGGCTCGCAACGTTTCAGGGTAAAGGGCTGCTCGCAATTGCGCAATGACAGCGGCCGGTTGAGTCGCCGTGTGCCGATTGTTTCGGGAATGCATCATCGTGAGACGCGGGAACTCCGCGAACCGCGGGGGTGTCAATGGAGGTATGCGTTGGGAATGGACCCTGCGGCGGGTGTTGGCAGCAGTGCGCGGCATTGGAATCATGCTGGCCGTGTTCTGGGTCTTCATCGGGATTCAGTTCGCGGCGCCGCTGCTGCGCGGCGGCCTCGAAGGCATGCGAGAGCATCTGGACCAGTTGGCAACGGCGGGCGTGCCCCCGGCCCAATGGCCGGTCGCGATCACGCACATGCAGGACGCTTTGGCCATTCTGGGCGCCTGCATGATTCTCATCGTTCTTCTGCAACGATATTTGGCACGGAAGGTAGCTCGCCGTTTCCGAGCAATGGACTCCGGCTCAAGAGATCTTCAGCACTGGTAATCAAATCTGAAAGCACCAGCGCCGGATGCTGACACTTCTGGTACTCGGGTCTTGTCCGTATAGAGACTCCCCGCTACACTCTCCACCACTCGGGCGTGCCTATGGAGTTACGGGATTGAGGTCCGCCGTGAAAAGAATTTCTGTTCTGGTGGTTTTCCTGGCGTTCGGCCTGCTGGCCGGATGCAGTTCCAGTTCCAGTTCGAATAACCAGGTCACGCTGACTGCGATCCAGGTATCGCCCGGGACAGCCTCAGTTGCCCTGGGCCACTCGCAATCGTTCACCGCGAAGGGCACCTTCAGCAACAGCACGACCCAGGATCTGACGAGTTCGGTGTCGTGGACTTCGTCGGCCACATCGATCGCGACCATCAGTAGCGGGGGAATGGCCAGCACGAAGGGCCAGGGCTCGGCGACGATTACAGCCGCGATGAGTGGCGTGTCGGGAACTGCGGTCCTGCAGGTTACCGCTCCAATTCTGGTCTCGGTTGCGGTGACTCCCGCGAGCCCGACGCTTTCCCCGGGAATGTTTCAGCAATTCACGGCGACGGGGACCTACTCGGACGGCAGCACGAAAGACCTGACCAGCACGGCCACATGGACGTCTTCGGCGGATAACTTTGCCACCATCACATCCGCCGGATATCTGACGGCCCGAGCGCTGGGCACGAGCACCATCACCGCCAGTTCCGGCTCGGTAAACGGCACGACGACGCTGACCGTCGCGCCGCCGACCTTAAATTCGATTGTGATTTCCGGCGGCAATGTGACCATCGCTGCCGGCACGAGCCATCCGTTCGTTGCCTTGGGTATATACAGCGACGGAGGAGAGCGGACATTTCCCAATGGCGTGACCTGGGCTTCGTCGCAGACCGGTGTCGCCATGATTTCGATGGTCGGGGTTGCGGCGGGAGTGGCGGCTGGAACGACGACCATTTCGGCAACCTCCGGGTCGGTCACGAAGAGCGTCACGCTTACGGTCAGCAGCGCTACCGTGAACCCGACCCTGGCCATCGCACCTTCCACGGACACCATCGAGCCATACACCCGGCTGCCATTTACCGCGGTCGGCTCGTTCAGCGACGGCACGACCCAGGTAATCACGTCATTTGCGATGTGGGGGAGCAGCAACACGAGCGCGGCCAGTTTCGGGACCACGGGCCAAATTGGCGTCGCCACCGCACAGGGCGCGGGATTGACCACCATTTCGGCGACAGTCACTGGCGCCACCGGATCGGTGCCGCTGACGGTGAGTCCCTCGACCTTAACCGGGCTGACGCTGCCCAGCACGGCCAGCATCGCGGTAGGGTCGACCGACACGCTCCGCGTGACCGCCCAATACAACGACGGCGGGTCCGTGCCAGTGGGCACAGCGGTGAATTGGCAGAGTTCTGACACCAGCGTAGCCACCGTCGACGCAACCACCGGAACGATCAATGCCGTAGGAACTGGCACGACCACAATCACCGCCACCTTGCAGAGCGCCACCGCCAGCACGACCCTGACCGTGGAGAATCTGTCGAGCATTGCGATCGCGCCGGCGACGCCGGCGACGCCGAATGTGGCGGCTGGCACCTTTGTTCGCTTCGCGGCGACGGGAACGCTGAGCGATGGCACCACGCAGGACCTGACCCCGTCGGTGACCTGGACCTCTTCCTCACCCGCGGTGGCGTTGATGAGCAACGTCGCGGGCACATTTGGGGGAGCAATCGGGCTGACGCAGGGAACATCAACCATCGGCGCGGTACTGGATGGCGTGGTGGGCTCGTCTCAAGTCACGGTCACCGGGGCCACGCTGTCGTCCATCACCCTGACCCCGGCGAACCCCTCGATCGCTCTGGGCACGAGCCAGCAGTTCAAGGCGGTCGGGAACTTCAGCGACGGCAGCACGGAGACGCTTACGAACCAGGTCAGCTGGACGTCTTCGGATGTTGGGGTGGCGATCGTAGACGCGAACGGGGCGGCGGACAGCTCCGGAACCGGCAGCTCGACGATCACTGCCACGATGGGCACGGTCTCGTCAAATACCACCCTCACGGTGCACTAGCGAGGATGGCCGAGGCACGGCAAGAGAAGGCTCCCGGGTGTCACTTCAGCTTGATTGTTGCTGCTCTATGACGCGGCAGCGTGCACGCGAGAGGCGCTCGCTTCTGCGGGCCGGCGAAACCGCGCGAACAGAAGAGCAATCGCTACCACGGCCACGAGCAATTCCACCACGCTGCCCTCGGGACCGACCGTGCCCCCGGTCATCCACTTGGAACCGGTAAGCGAGGTGTTCAGCAGGTGGCCGTTGGCGGGCATGCCGCTGTCGGCCACCCCGAAGAAGTAGGTTTCAGTCCAGTCCCAGGCGGCGTGCATGCCGATCGCGAACCAGAGATTTCCGGTCTGCCAGAGCGAGACACAAAAGATCAGCGCCGCCATGGCGGTGGCGAGGCCGCCGATCCAGGTTTCGCCCGGATTTCCCATGTGGCCGAGCCAGAACAAGCCCGAGAGCAGGAAAGCGGTGGGCCAGAAACCGATTCCAGTGCCCAAGGTGAATTGCGAGTAGCCCCGGAAGAGAAATTCCTCAAAGAATCCAACCAGGATGAAAGCAACGCCCCACAGGGCAGCGTACTGAAGGGCCGAGGCTCCTCGCTGGTCGAGGCCGTGAAAGCTGGCGTTGCCGGTGAAATAGAGGGTTCCGATGGTGACGCATTCGGCCAGGAAACCCCAGACCATGCCTTCGAAGAAGCGGGAACCGAAGGCGCCGCGGGCGGGCAGACCGTAGTCGGCCAGCGTGCGCTTCTCGAAACGGGCCATGATCAGCGCCGTAGCCAGGACGCAGAGAAAGCTGATCCCGTCCTGCAGGATCACGATCTTCGCGCCAAATACACGAATACCCTGCGGAATGCGGAATATCAGGTGAATCGCGATCTGCAGCCCGACCGCAATGGCGACGAAGATCAGCAGCCGCCAGAGGGCGCGCAGACCGTTCGGGCCCCAAAACAGTTTATGGAGCGAGTTGGGTGCAGGCGGGGGCGCGATTGCCTCGTCCGCGGCAACCTGTGAGAGTTGGGCAGGGATTTCTTCAGGTCCCATGGTGAGAGATACGCAGAGTCGCGAGCGCCGGTTCCGTGAATCGAGAGGCGAATGTTCGCGAAAGACGGCGTTATGAGAATAGTGTTGTCCGCCGAAGCGGACTCGGATCTTCCACTAAGCTTTCCCAGCGCCGACGCGCTGGGCTAACAAATTTCGCCGCTCCGCGGCCGGCGCGAAGTTGGTTAACGGCGTGCTAGGCTCCGGCCTTGGCTTTCTTCACTTCTTCGATGAGCGGAGGCACCACTTCGAACAGGTTGCCCACCACCGCGTAGTCAGCGATCTCGAAGATGGGAGCTTCGGAGTCCTTGTTGACCGCGATGATGGTCCGCGATCCCTTCATACCCACCAGATGCTGGATAGCGCCACTGATGCCGAGCGCGAGGTAAAGCTTGGGCGCCACGGTCTGTCCCGAGGAGCCGATCTGGCGGTCCATGGGCAGCCAGCCTGAGTCGCAGATGGGCCGGGAGGCGGCGAGTTCTCCGCCCATCGCGTCGGCGAGCTGTTTCGCAATCTCGATGTTCTTCTGTTCTTTGATGCCGCGGCCGACGGCGACAATGATTTCTGCCTGGGTCAGATCGACCGCCTGCTTGGCTTCCTTGAAGACTTCCTGCGGCCGGTTGCGCACGACGCTGTCGGCAACTTCGACGCTGACGGTTTCGACCGGGGCTGCGGCCGCACCCGCCGCGACCTGATCGCCGCGGAAGGCGCCGTTCTGGAAGGTCACGAACCACGGGGCGTCGCCCGCAAAGCTTACATCGGCTACGAACTTGCCCTGGAACATCTGGCGGGTGAACAGAAGCTTCTCGCCTTCCTTCTTGAAGCCGATGACGTCGCTGATGGCGGAGCGGCCGAGAGCGGTGGCCAGCTTGGGCACGAAGTCGCGCACCTGGTAGGTATGCGGCAGGAGCACCAGCTTGGGCTGCTTGGCGGCAATGAGCTGCTTGCAGGCTGCCACGAAGGCGTCGGGGGTGTAGGGCTCCAGCCTGGCGTGGTCGACGGCGTAGACTTTGCCGACCTTCTTGACGGCAACTTCGGCGGCGATGGGAGCGATCGCGCTGCCGGCGACCGCCGCTTCCAGCGGCCATCCCGTAGCGGCGGCAATGGCTTGGCCTGCGGTGAGCGTCTCCCAGGAGACGCGGTTCAACTTGCCTTCACGCTGTTCCACGATGACTAGAATCGACATTCGTTTTGTCCTCTACAGACGTCCATTCACTTCCCGAACCTGAGTGCCGCGGGGAGGTATCCAGAACTTTGCCTGCACGATGTGAATCGCGCACATGCAGCCTGTGTTACTCCTCGGGTTTCCCTCGCATCAGGTAGCCGCCGACCATCAGGAGCAAGCCCAGCACCGCCAGCGCGAAGATGAGGGTGAAGAACATCGTTTCGCGGCCCAGCCGCATGTCGGAGGGGCGGAAAAAGAGTACGCCCAGATCCACCAGCCAGAGCGCGACGCCGATGAATATGAGACTGGCACCGGTTTCCCGCTTTGCCTGTTCCCGCTCTTCGAGGGCATCGGCCATGAGAGCCTCCTTGGACAAAGGTTTTGCGACAGAGTCCGAATGCCGACAAAAGAGCCCGCTGTACTGCGAGGCAGCGCAGCGAGCCCCAGACCTCTTGGGCTCGAGAAACCAGGGGGGAATGGTCTTCTGAGAGGACCTACGGCTCGGTCTCCTCCGACAAGATCCAGCGCTCCAGGCCGGGTTTCCCCGGGGCCTCTTTCTTGTGTTGGAGGAATGCACCGATTATCACCAGCAGGACCCCGAGCCCACCCTGTATCAGTGCCCAGAACAGGCAGAAATCCGAGCCCACTCGCATCCCGTTATAAAGAAAGCTTACCGGAAGGGCCGCCATAATGATAAGCACTTCGCCGGCGGTCATGAGAACAGAACCATCACGGGCCAGCCCAAGGTACGGCTCCTCATAGTTCGGCCTGGGGGTATCTTCGTCCATGTGCATCCTCCTAGTTTATAAGGATGCGGGAGAAGCCCCTGGGGATTTCGAAATAATATCGTGTTACGATATTTACTCCAGTTACCCGGCGGTAACGTCCACCCAGACTGCATTTCAAAGAGCCCGGAGCCCGGCCCTGGGGCCGGCGGCAGCCGGAGCTGCGCCTTGCTCGGCGAACCCGCCCGCGGGAGCGGCCCGCGAGCCTACAACACCCGCACTTCGTTGCGCAGGCGGTCCACCAGCTTCTTGGCAACTTCGGCGGGCGCGCCTTCGATCATCTCGGTCTTCTTGGTCTTCTGCGGAACGTAGAGCCGCTCGATCTTCTGCAGGTTGCTGCCTACCGCGGATTGCACTTCCGCCATCGATACCTTGCGCAGCGGCTTGTTCTTCGCCTGCTTGATGCCGATGAGGGTGGCGTAGCGCAGCTTGTTAATGCCCGACTGGATGGTGAGCACCGCGGGCAACGGCATATCGACGAACTGGAAGTAGCCGGCCTCGAGCTCGCGCTTCACCCGGATGCCGCCTTCGTTCTTTTCGATCTGCATGATGATGGTGGCATGCGGCCAGCCCAGGAGTTCGGCCAGGATGACACCGGTTTGGGCGTAGCCGTAGTCATCAGACTGCAGGCCGGTGAAGATGAGGTCAAACGACTCGTCCTTGATGGCGGCGGCGAAGGCACGGGCGGTATTGAAGGCGTCGAACTTGACGAAGCCTTCATCGTCGAGATGAATCGCACGGTCGGCGCCCTTGGCGAGGGCTTCGCGCAGGACCTGCTGGGCGCGCGCCGGGCCGGCGGTGATGACCACCACCTCGCCGCCATGCTTTTCCTTCTGCCGCAAGGCTTCTTCGAGCGCGTAAGCGTCAGGCTCGTTGACTTCGTAGGAAACGTCCTCGCGAATCCACGTCCCGGCTTCGTTCAGCTTAAGGGGCGCATCTTTCTGCGGGACCTGCTTCATGCAGACCAGAATTTTCACGGATTACTCCTGATGCCGTGGCCGAGACCCGCCCGGACGACGCAGAACTCTCCCAAGGAGCGACCTGCAGCCATAGGCAAACAAAAAAGTATAAATGACCGGAGAACCCCCGGGAAATCGATCAGCCGGGACGAGGGGCAGACTGGGCCCGAACTGGAACTGGTGAATGCGCGCGTCAGACGGCCGGGCGATTTTCGTCGAAGAAGGCGACCGACTGCACGCCGGAAATCTCGAAGCGCTTGCGGCAGCGCATGTTCTTGCAGACCATCATGTCGTCACGCCGGATCATGTAGGAGCGCGCCTTGGCGAAGCGAGCGCGGTCGCGCTCGTCGGCGCGCGGGGGGAGATTCTTCTTCTTGGTGCGCACCAGCCAGTTGATTTCGTACTCGTTGACCTGGTGACAGTGCGGACAATTCAGGCTGGCGGCTTTTTTGTCGGGCCGTTCGTCGAAAAACTCGCGCTCGTCCATAAGCGGATGGCCTTTCCTCGTCAGCCAGAACAGCAGCCGAACCTCGAAATTATTGCATAATCTTGCATTCGGAGGAGCCGGGAACGAACCGGGTTGGGTACCCGGGGGCAGGTTCCGCGATACACTCGCACCCCATGGCGAAGAAGAAGAAAAAGAAGGCGTTTCGGGCAGTGGCGGCGGTGAAGGCGCTGGCTCGGGAGCGCATCGGCACGGTCCCGCCCACGCAGGTCGTGCTGGGAAAGAAAAAGAAAGGGCAGAAAGAGAAGCACAAGCCGACGTTGGGGCGTTTGCTGGAAGAGTCGGATTAGGTCTGGCGTTGATTTTTAGTTAAAGGTTGCGGTCACGGTAAAGCTGTTCTCCAAAATCACGGTGCAGACCGTCCCCGCGGCGCTGTTGCATCCGCTCCAACTGGAGAAAGACGAAGAGCCTGTGGGAGTCGCAGTCAAAGTAACGGTGGTGCCGATGGTAAACGTGCTGCTGCACGATGCGCCAACGTTGCAAGTGAGGCCGGGCGGATTGCTCGTAACCGTGCCGGTTGCGTTAGTGGGTCCGCTGACCTGAACGGTCAGTATGGGTTGTGGGCCTGCGGGAGTGCACCCGAGTGCGGCTGGACCGTTGACGATGATGTGCGCTGCGTTGCTGGAAACGTCGCTGCCGGAGGCGTGATCGTGCATGGTCGCAAAGACATTCCCGGTGCCGCACGTAAGGTTGGGAGTCACCACGCCGCTGTTGGACACCTGGGCCACCTGGGGGGTATCGGATTGCCACGACACCAGGGTGGTAATGTCTTTGGTTTGCGGGGGATGCTCGTAAGTGCCAAAAGCTTTGAAATTGACAAACAGAGCCTGATCTACCGCGCCGAACGTTGCACCCGATGGTTGAATCTGAATTCCGGTCAGGGTCTGCTCGCGGGCGCAGTCGGGAACGAACATCACCATTAATACGAGAACAAGGGTGGCGAAGATCCGCCGCGGGCTGGCGTTCATGAGCACTCCTGGAGTGGTTCGGCTGAGCGCATCGGCAATTCTGGGGAGGCGGCGTAACTTTAGTAAAAGAAGCCTCGAAAATCAAGCGCCTCGCAGTCTCTCCAGCCTCTAGGCAGTCACTGTCTCGCGCAAGAATTTGGCGAAATCGCGGATGTCCTGCTCGGTGGTGTCGAACGAGCACATCCAGCGCACGACGGATTGCTCCTCGTCCCAGACATAGAAGAAATAACGTTCCTGCAGCTTCGCAATGGCGGCGGGCGGAAGCTGCACGAACACGCCATTGGCTTCGACCGGATAGACGATTTTGACCTGCGGGATCTGGCGAATCTCCCGTTCGAGCAGCTTGGCCATTTGGTTGGAGTGGCGGGCATTGACCAGCCAGAGATCGTTGCCGAGCAGAGCCGCAAGCTGGACGGCGATAAAGCGCATCTTGGAAGCGAGTTGCATGCTCTGCTTGCGCCAGAAGAGGAAGTCACCCGCGAGTTTGGGGTGGAAGAAGACGACCGCCTCTCCGCCCATGATGCCGTTCTTTGTGCCCCCGAAAGAAAGCACATCGACGCCCAGATCGCGAGTGGCCTGCCGGAGAGTCTGGCCGAGGGCGGCGGCGGCATTGGCGATGCGAGCGCCGTCGAGATGCAAAAACATGCCATGTTCGTGGGCAAACTCGGCAAGCGACCGGATCTCGGCTGGCTGGTAGAGGGTGCCGGTTTCAGTGGATTGGGTGATCGAAATCACCCGGGGCTGGACATGGTGCTCATCTCCAATGCCGTGGTAGGCATGGCGCACCTGGTCGAGGGTGATCTTCCCCTGCTCGGGAGGAAGCGGAATCAATTTGCAACCGGTGAATTTTTCGGGCGCGCCACATTCATCGGTATAAATGTGCGCCCCGGCGGAACATAGAACGGCGTGGTAGGGGCGGGTAAGCGCTTGCAGGCTCAGGACATTGGCGCCGGTGCCGTTGAAGACGAAGAAGACCTCGCTGTCGGCGCCGAAATGTTCACGGAATTTGCGCACTGCGGTCGCGGTGTAGGGATCGGCGCCATAGCCCACGACGTGGCCTTCATTCGCCAGAGCGATTGCCTTGATGATTTCAGGATGAATGCCGGCGTTATTGTCGCTGGCAAAGCTGCGCAAGGGTTTCATGGCGCTTGTAAATGTAACAGAGGGAGGGGCGTGCAAAATTCAACTTGGATGGGCGGCTTGGGCTGGATAGCTGCAAGAAATTGCGGATTTCCAAAATGGAAAGGCTGTAGTGGTGTGCAGGTTCTTTCGGTATTGTGGGCGAACAAAAGTCGCGCTAAATTGGGCTCGGAATCGAGGAGGGACCGTGGCACTGGCGGTCTGTCTGATCATCGTTAGCTTCTTCGCCGCATGCTGGGCGGTATGCCGGGAAGAGAGCCGCAATTTACCGAAAGCGAAGCACTGCAAAACCATGGAAGCTCGTCCCTCGCGATAGCGGGCGACGAACTCCGGCGCATCCCGCATTCGAACCTCCCCTCGCTCTCTGGCTCCGGCACTCGCCCTGAAACCTCTCCTGCCACTCGGCTAAGAATCCACTCGGGCGCGGCCACTCCGCGGTGGGCGTTGTCCTAGCCCCTTGAGTGCGGGCATGTTAGGGTACTCTGTAATGGCACTGAAAAGGCCCCCCATGATCGCGGCTTGCCAGAGCCTGCGCGCGGTTCGGTTGTCTCTGGCGCTGGCGGCCACACTACTGGCCGCAGGCTGCAGCAAAAGCACCAAAGCAGCTGGTCCGCAAGGCGGGGCGCTTCCCGTCAAAGTGCGCGAAGCCGAAGCTATTCCCGTGAACCAAAGCAGCGACTATGTGGCGACGCTCAAGTCGCGCCAGTCGGCGACCATCATGCCGCAGGTGGAAGGCCAGATCGTAAAGATTTTTGTGCGTTCCGGAGACCGCGTCGAAACCGGTGCGCCGCTGCTGGAGATCGACCCGCTGAAGCAACAAGCCACGGTAAACAATCAGCAGCAGGCGCGCGCCGCCCAGGAAGCCAATCTTAAGTATGCCCAGCAGCAATACGACCGGACGAGTGGGTTGTACCGTGCGGGGGTGGTGAGCAAGCAGGACATGGATCAGGCCAAATCGGCTCTGGATACGGCCAAGGCCAACCTGGAGGCGCTGGACGCCAGCGTGCGCGAGCAGCAGGTGCAGCTGCACTATTACTCGGTGAGCGCGCCCTGGAGCGGAATCATCGGCGACATTCCCGTACACGTGGGCGATCGGGTCACGGTCAGTACCGTACTTACGACGGTCGACAAGCCCGGGAACCTCGAGGTGTACGTCTACGTGCCCATCGAGCGCGCGCCGGAACTCAAAATGAATTTGCCGGTCGACATCCTGGACGGCTCCGGGAATGTCATCGCGCAGAGCCACATCACCTTCATTTCGCCGCAGGTAGACAACACCACCCAGACCATCCTGGTGAAAGCGGAGATCGAGAATCACCAGGACCGCCTGCGGCAATCACAGTTCATCCGCGCCCGTGTGATCTGGGGGACACGCAAGAGCCCGGTGGTGCCGATCCTGGCGGTCACCCGCATCGGGGGGCAGTATTTCGTGTTTGTCGCGGAACGCGATGCGAAGACCGGTTCCTACGTGGCGCGACAGAGGCCACTCAAGATCGGGGACACGGTCCAAAACGACTACGTGGTTCTGGATGGATTGAAGCCAGGGGACCAGGTAATCGTCTCGGGCACGCAGTTTCTGATCGACGGCACGCCGGTCACACCGCAGCCCGCCGGGAATGAAGCGGGGCCCAGCCCCGGAGTGTAGGCGTCAAGATTTGTGCGTCGGGGCAGCTTGCAGCCAGAGCGTTCCGGCTTCGTTCAATCCTTCAGCAGCTGATGTGGTCATCGCCGCGGTGGAGCGGCAGCGGAATTCATGTTCGTCGATTTTTTCATCAGGCGGCCAGTATTTTCGACAGTTTGCGCCCTGCTGATCATTCTCGCCGGCGCGGTCGTCATCCCGACCCTGCCGGTCGCCCAGTTTCCGAGCCTGGCGCCGCCCCAAGTCTCCGTGAGCAGCTTCTACACGGGAGCCAGCGCGCAGACCGTCGAGTCAGCGGTGACCACGCCGCTAGAGCAGCAGATCAACGGCGCGCAGGGGATGAAGTACATCACCTCGACCAGCGGAAACGACGGGTCGAGCAGCATCGTCGCCACCTTTGAGTTGAATCGCGATCCCGACCTGGCGGCGGTCGACATTCAGAACCGGGTCAACACCGCGCAAGGCAGGCTGCCCAACGCGGTGAAGGCAACCGGCATCACGATTCTGAAAGCGTCGAATAACTTCGTATTCGGCGCAGCGGTGTTCTCGCCCGACGGCCGCTACGATCCGCTGTTCATGAGCAACTACCTCGATGTGTACGTGAAGGACTCGCTCAAGCGCGTGCCCGGGGTCGCGGACGTGATCATCTTCGGCGAGCGCAAGTACTCGATGCGGCTATGGCTTGATCCGGAGCGCATGGCGTCGCGCGCATTGACGGCGGGCGATGTAGTCAGCGCGTTGCAGGAGCAGAACGTCGAGGTTGCCGCCGGGCAGGTCGGGCAGCCGCCTTCCAAGCCTTCGCAGGAATACCAGATCAGCGTCCGGGCCATCGGGCGACTTTCCGAGCCGGCGCAGTTCGACGACATCATTCTAAAGACCAACAATGACGGCACCCTGGTGCGAGTGAAGGATGTGGGCCGCGCCGAACTGGGAGCCGAGGACTACAGCTCGGACCTGCAGTTCAACGGCAAGGACGCGGTGGGCATGGGCATCACCCAGCTGTCGACCGCGAATGCGCTGGAAGTGGATCGGTTGGCGATCGCGGAACTGAACCGGCTCTCCAAGCGCTTTCCTCCCGGGATGACGTACCAGCTGGCGTTCGATACCACCGACGCGGTCGGAGAGTCGCTCCGGGACGTGCTGAGCACGCTGATTGAGGCCATCGTGCTGGTGGTGCTGGTCATCTTCATATTTCTCGAGGATTGGCGCAGCACGATTATTCCGTCGGTCACGATTCCGGTGTCGCTGATCGGGACGTTCGCCTTCGTCAAGTTGCTGGGCTTCTCGGTGAACACGCTGACGCTGTTCGGCATCACGCTGGCCACCGGGCTGGTGGTCGATGACGCGATTGTGGTCATCGAGAATATCGAGCGCCACATCCAGGAGGGCGAACGCAACGCGGAGAAAGCTTCGTCGGCGGCAATGGGCGAAGTGGCCGGGGCTGTGATTGCGACCTCGCTGGTACTGGTCGCGGTGTTTGTGCCGGTGGCGTTCTTTCCCGGCACGACGGGCATCCTGTTCCGGCAGTTTGCGTTGACGATCGCTTTTTCGATCTCGATTTCGGCGTTCAACGCCCTTACGCTCACACCGGCCCTGTCGGCGCTGCTGCTCGGCCGCGAGCACGGGGAGAAGAACTTCTTTTTCCGCGCGGTGGACCGGATCGTCGAAAAGGTCACCGAGGGCTACCGCCACGCGCTGCGCGCATTCTTGAGCATGCGCGCGGTGGCGGTGGTGCTTTTTTTTACCGGGCTGGCATTGACTTATTTTGTGTTGACGAGGGTGCCGCGCGGCTTTGTGCCCAATGAGGACCAGGGATACTTCATTATCGCGATCCAGGCGCCGTCGGGAGCGTCGCTGAGCTATACCAAGAAGATCGGGCAGCAGGTCAGCAAGATTCTGGAGAAGGTTCCGGAGTCGGAGGGCACGTTTGCGGTTTCCGGATTCAGCTTTGGCGGCAGCGCGCCGAACCGGGGCATCATTTTTGTGCCGCTGCGGCCGTACTCGCAGCGCAAGGGCGAGGCCCACACGGCGGATGCGATCATCGCGCGGGTTCGTCCGCAATTGTTCGGGGTGTCGGGTGCGATCGTCATTCCCTTTCCGCCTCCTGCCGTGCAGGGTCTGGGCGAGTTTGGCGGGTTTCAATTTGAAATTCAGGACCAGGGCGGGCACACGCTACAGCAACTCGACGACGTGACGCAGGAGATGATTCGGGAAGGCCGACAGCGCAAGGATCTGACCGGGCTGTTTACCACCTACAGCGCAAAGGATCCGCAATACCTGGTCACCATCGATCGTGAAAAGGCAAAGAGCCTGCATGTGCCGCTGTCGCAGATCACCGATACGTTGAGCGTCTACATGGGCTCGGCGTACGTGAATGACTTCGACTTCAATAACCGTTCGTACCGCGTGTACGTGCAGGCCGACAAGGAATTCCGCGACGAGGCGAAGGACATCAAGCAGTTTTATGTGCGCTCCGACTCGGGCGCGATGATCCCGCTCGACAACCTGCTTACGATTGCGCAGACCACGACGCCCCAGGTGATCAGCCACTACAACCTGTTTCGATCAGTGGAAGTGGACGGCTCGGCAGCTCCGGGATTCAGTTCGGGGCAGGCCATCACCGCGATGGAGGAGCTGGCCCACAAGGTTCTGCCGCAGGGCTACGCATATGAGTGGACCGGCTTGTCGCTGGAAGAATTGCAGTCCGGCAGCACGACCGTCATTTTGTTCCTGCTGGGCACGCTGGTGGTGTACCTGACCTTGTCGGCACAGTATGAGAGCTTCGTGCTGCCCTTCATCGTGCTCTTAGCCGTGCCGATGGCATTGCTGGGAGCGCTGGTCGCACAATGGGCGCGCGGCCTGGAAAATGACGTGTACTGCCAGGTGGGGCTGGTCATGCTGGTGGGTTTGGCCAGCAAGAACGCAATTCTGATCGTGGAATTCGCCGAGCAGTTGCGAGAACGAGGCATGCCGTTGATTGATGCGACCATCGAGGCCGCGCGTATCCGCTTGCGCCCCATTCTCATGACATCGCTGGCGTTTATTCTCGGCGTCGTGCCGCTGGTGCTCGCGTCGGGCGCCGGGGAGAAGGGGCGTCATTCCGTGGGAACGACGGTGTTCGGGGGCATGATCATGTCGAGCATCTTGAACCTGTTCTTTATTCCGGTGCTGTACATGATCATCGAAGGCTGGCGCGAACGCGGGAAGGAAGGGGCGGTGCCGCGCGCGCGGTAGTGATTCAGCGCCGGGCTCAGGGAGTGAGCTTCTCTTCACCGACGGCCCAAATTCGGCCTGGACCGGGCTGCTGAAGAAAGGCAATCACGCGCAGATTGGCTGGGTCCGCGCCGCGTTCGAGGTGAACCGTAACGTCCTTGGAGAACGCGGCTCCGGTCTTGGCACTGCCAACGCGCTCCAGGGTCTGTACCACCGATACGTGGGTGAGGCGGTGGCCGGCGTTTTCGCCGCGAGTCACCTGGGACTCAGCGCGGTTGAGCGCCACCACCAGGATCACGTCGACCTTATGAGCTTGCGCGGGAATGGAGTCGGTGTCGATGTGAGCGTGCAGGACCCCGTTTTCGACGTGCAGATTTGAGAGCCGCAGACCGATCTTCTGCGCCGACTTTTCCTTCTCCAGCGTTTGCTGCGCGGCGCGCACATCACTTCCGACAAACTGGCTGGTTCCGTCTACAACCATCTCGGGCGTATAGACGCTGGCGAGATGGAAACCGTGGATGTAGTCATCCTGGCGCTGGCTGTAGGCATGCGAAGAAAAAGGGTCGGTCCAGCCATCGTGGTTCCAGTAGTCCACGTGCTCGCTCAACACGATCAGTTGCAACCCGTCGAGCGGTTGAGTGTCGAGCTTCTGCAGGAGAGCGTCGGCCGGGGGGCAACTGGAACAGCCTTCCGCGGTGAACAACTCCACCAAAACGGGGGTTCGGGCGGCTGAGGCCGTAGACGAATCGGATGGAGCAATGGGGCGTGCTTGAGCGCCGACTTCGAGCGTGGCAAAAAGAAGGAAGACGGCGGTCAGAAGTCCGACTGTCATGCGCATAGGATGGCTCCCGCTACCCGGCGGATACCCTTCGTGTCGGTGGATGCGCATCTGGGAGAAAAAGTTTCCGGACGTGGGCCGAAAGGCAAATATCGAGGGACGAGAGATCAATTTACGGTGGTAATTGCCAGTGGGGAGACCCCGGCTTCGACGTCCGTGGAAGGAACCGGGTCGGCTTGCCGAATATCGTAGCGATCGTATTGGATGGACAGGTCGGCATGGCCTCCGAGCCGCAGGTAGGTGGTGGAAAGATCTTCGGCCGGGAGCCAGAAGCTCTCGACTTTCCGGTAAGTGTGATGAATCTCGGTCCGCCGGATCCAGAACGACAGGCTCTCGGAAGGCTGGCCCTCGATTCTCACCACGGCGAAGTCGCGGGCGTCGACCCAGACCCGGCCGCGGAAAAGAAAGCGGTCAGCGAAGCGCGGCTTGGCGGTGAGGACGTAGAGGCCGCCCTCCGGGCCGGGTTCAAAGCCGGTGAGGGCGAATTCATAATTGCGGCTGGTCACTTCCACGCGCGCGGGGTCGGCCGCCCCCTGGTGTTCGCTCTCCAGCAGTGGCTTGAAAACATGGTCGATGATCAACTTGGAGCCGCTTTGCGAGACGATGCGGAAGTCTTTGGTCGCGGGCGCGCGATAGTGGACGGCTACAACCATTTCGGCGTGGCCTGACGGAAAACCGTGATATTGGACGCGGTAGGTACGGATCCCATCAAATTGCCGGAGCGCCTGGGCGCGCGCCCGGCTGCGCGCATCCAGAGATCGAACTACCTGTTCCAGGCTCAGCGGCGCTGGTTCCTTTGAGTCCGACTCAGCGCAGATCCCAGGAACGAGGGCAGCCTCCAAGGCTAGCAGGATGACGCCAAAAATCCAGCGGGACCGCCTCATTCCCTTCACCTTCGACTTAAGAACTCGACTGCAGCCGGCATGCGGATTTACTGCAAGGTGGAAAATCATTACTTGGGCGGCGCTCAATGCTGCACGAAAGAATCGCGAGTTCCGCAACCTTGTTGGGTGCGGCCTTATCCAGCGTACGCCCCCGGGAATTCTTTCACCCGGCCAAAGCATTTCGATGCGAATCAGTTAGCATGGGTTGAACGAGTTTAGCAATCATGACAACGAACTGGACAGAAAGTATCGGATTTGTCGCGGCGGCCTGCACAACTTTTGCATTTGTTCCGCAATTGTTAAAAATTCGTAAACAAGGCGGACGCGATCTGTCGTACCCGATGCTCACCATCTATCTGGCCGGCCTCTTCTTGTGGTTGACATATGGGCTGCGGCTGCACTCGCCGTCGATTATTTTTGCCAATGCCGTGAGCATCGTGCTGGTGGTGGCAGCCCTGGCAATGAAGGCGGTTATGGATTCCCGAGGGCCGCGGCCGGCTCCCCTGCCGGGTACGAGCTACACCGAAGGCGCTCGCCCGAACTGACAAAAACTGTCAGGTTTTCTGCATTGTGACATCCCGGCGGAGGTATGCCGAGGGTTGGGCATCCCCGCAAGATTGTGCCTGGCATTGAAAAGACGAGACTTAGCGGGTAAGCGGATGGGGTGGCTGAAGGCTTCGGGTCTGGCGGTCGATATGCGGGGAAGCAGGGTGGAAATTTGCAGCCGAAACCAACAAAGGCAGAGCACGACATGAATTACGGCTCCCAATTTGCGCGCCCGTCTAAAGCCCCCGCGATGCCGCCCGATATGTCGCCGCTGGAAGAACTGATCGATCGCGACGTGACACCGAAGGAAGTCTGTGGTGTCTTGGCCCATTTGTTCCACGTGCAGGCGACTGAAGTGGCTCTGCTGCGGCTGGATCAAGGGCTGTTGCAATTCATCTTCCCCGACGAACTGAAAACCGCCGGGTCGATCCCGATTTCGAGTTCCTCCATCGCAGCGCACACCGCCATCAGCAAGAAGTCAGAAATTTTCAACAATTTTGCACGGGTGAAGCATGCGAGTATTTTTGAGACGATCAAGCTGGGGGCCGGCGAAGGCGTGGACACCAGCGAACCGCTGCCGATTCAAAAGCTCATGTCGGCGCCGGTGGTCGACGAATCCTCCAAAGTGCTGGGTGTCATCCAGATTTCACGAAAGGGATCAGACAGCTCCTTTGCCGGGGCCGACTTTAGCCGCGAGGACTTGCATGAACTGGAGCTGGCTGCCGGGATCCTGGCGGCTTCCGCGGTGATGCGCCAGGGATAGGGCGAATGGAAGGTTGTGAATGCGGACCGGGCAAGCTATAACAAAAACAGCAGCGTCTCAAAGTGGTCCTGCATCCAACTTGCTGCAAACGCCCGTTGCTCGGGCAGTATGGGCAAAAAAGAGTTCCCTTCCCGGGCTCACTTGTGAATAATGCTTTCGTCTATCCGGGGAGGAAAGGTCTTCCGTGGACGCAGATGTAACGGTCGAATTCTTTACGCCGCATCCAAACCTCTCGGATGACGTAAACCGTAAAATCGTACAGTCCGAGGTGGAAGGCGGGGTGTTCCTGGCGAACCTGAAGCCGCGCACGGTTCTGCAAATCCAAACCTGCCATCATTGTTATACGGCCGTGCTGGTGCGCGACAATATGGTTCTGTTGTGGGGCCACCCGGAAATCTGCCCGCGGCCGGTAGCCGTGTCGATTGCCGGATCAACCTGGGGTGGAACGATGCTGAAGACGCGGTTCCTGGGGCGCGGCATGCGTCTGGAGTTCCACCACCCGGCGTACCGCACGCCGATCGTGACGTCCCCCATCCAGGAGATCTATGAGCGGCGGCCGGGCGGGGCGCGCCCGGCCGCGGCGTACGCCCCGGTTTAGCCGGATCGCCTGCTGTCTCTCTTGCATTCTCAGATTGGTCGTCCCGGGGATCATAACCTCGTGCGAGATCCCGAAAAGACCTCTGCCGGGCTGACGCCCGGCTGCGCAGGCGGGGCGCCTGCGCCTACAAAAATTGAATACAGGACGAGCTAGACTGCCCTGGGCGGGGCACCTGCTTGGAGCGATCCAAGCCAGCGGTATATGCTCGGGGCGTGCAGAGTTCCTGGCTCCGGTCGCCCAGCGCGGGCCTATTCCTAGGACTGGTCATTACCCTGGCTGCCGTAGTCGCGTACTCCTGGTACACGACACAGCAGATCTCCGGGCTGCGCGCCTTGCAGAACAATCTTGCTGACCGCAACCGCAAGGATTCGCTGCAGCTACTGCGCATTCAAAACGACCTGAATTCCATCGCGCTGGGCATGCGCGACATGCTGGACAACGACGAGCCTTACCCGCTGACCGCATGGACGGCACAGTTCCAGCGCATTCGCTCCGATCTGGATGACGCGCTCCGGCTGGAGGAGCAATACGCGCCGGCGCATCGCACGACCGAGCAACGCGAATTTCTGGCGCACTCGCTGACCCAGTTCTGGGATGCAGTCGACCGGATGTTTGCGCTGGCGGCCGATGGAAAACCGGATGAGGCGCGCGGACAGATCCGGCTGACCTTGCAGGCACGCCAGGCAGCACTCAGCACGGCGGTGGCTCGGCTGCTGGTGCAGAATAACGAAGCCGAGGAGCAGGCCGCGCAACAGATCCGGCAGATTTACGACCGGGTGCAGAGGCAGGTGTATCTGTTTTTGGGAGCCACGCTGACGGCCATCCTGCTGACCAGCCTGTACCTGATCTACAGCAATCGAAGGCTATTTGCGCAGATGGAGGCGCTCTCGGAGCAGCGCAGCGAACTGGCGCAAAAGCTGATCGCGACCCAGGAATCGACGCTGCAGCATATTTCCCGCGAATTGCATGATGAGTTCGGGCAGATCCTGACCGCGGTGGGGTCGATGTTGGGGCGGGCGGAGAAACACACGCCGGAGAACTCCCCGGTGCGCACGGAACTGAAGGAGGTTCGCGACATCACGCAGAATACGCTGGATAATGTGCGCAGCCTGTCGCAGGCGCTGCATCCGGTGATGCTCGAGGAAGCGGGCCTGGAGAGCACCATCGCGTGGTACGTGGCCACGGTGGAAAAACAGACCGGGCTTCGCATATCCTACGAAAAATCCGGGAGCCCGTTTCCAGTCAGTGGAGACGCGGCGATTCACGTCTACCGGGTTCTTCAGGAGGCGCTGAATAACGCCGCGCGGCATTCGGGCGGAAGCGAGGCGTGGGTGCGGTTGCGGTATCAGCCCGACCGGCTGGAGCTCGAGGTAGAGGATCACGGAAAAGGCTTTGAGAGGGATGCCCGCCGCAATGGGATCGGCCTGGTCGCGATGCGTGAGCGTGCCGAGTTGCTGAACGGGCAAATCGAGTTCACGCAGCTGACCCAGGGTGGAACGCTGGTGCGACTCGCGGTGGCCAAGGAGAAACTGGAGTTGCATGCCTGAAAAGATTTCAGTGTTGCTGGTAGACGATCACAGCCTGGTGCGGCGCGGGTTTCGGCGCATTCTTGAGGACGAGCCCGACATCGCCGTGGTCGGGGAGGCGGGCGACGGCAACGAAGCGGTCCGGCTGGCCAAGGAACTGAAGCCGACGGTGATCGTGATGGACTGTGCGCTGCCGGGAGCGAGCGGGTTAGTGGCAACGCGGAAGATCCTGGAGCATGCGCCTCAGCAGGCCGTCCTGATGCTCAGCATGCACGCCGAAGATACCTGGGTTCGGCAGGCGCTGGATGCAGGAGCGCGCGGGTATGTGCTGAAGAACGCCGTCGACCTCGAATTGCCGACGGCGGTGCGAAAGGTGGCTGCCGGAGAAGTGGTGCTCGATCCGCAAGTCTCCCCGCGAACCGCGCTGAAGGGAGAGCGCAATGGCGGCCTGACGGCCCGCGAACTGGAAATTCTGCAGTTGATCGTGGATGGGAAGTCCAACAAAGAGATCGCCGATCAGCTCAGCCTGAGCGTGAACACGGTGGCCGTGCACCGGGCCAATATCATGGATGCGCTCGGCATCCACAAGACTGCGGAGTTAGTGGTGTACGCGATACGCAACGGGCTGGTGAATATTCCGTGAATCGCCGGTCGTTCTTGTGGAGTGCAAGCGGATTGGCGGCGGCCGCGGCTTTGCATGGACCAAAGCTGTGGGCTACGGGAAGTCCAGACCCGGGCTTTCGGCTCTCGGATGTGACCTCCTCGGCAGGCATCTCTTTCCATCACAACAGCGGCGCCTACGGCGGCAAGCTTCTGCCCGAGACGCTGGGATCCGGTTGCGCCTTTCTGGACTACGACTCGGACGGGTGGCAGGACATTCTGCTGATCAATGGGATGGACTGGCCCGGGCACAAGCGGCAGCGCAGCACGCTGCGGCTGTTTCGCAATAACCGGAACGGCACGTTCACCGACGTGACGCGCAGCGCCGGTCTCGATGTCGAGATGTACGGGATGGGCGTGGCCGTGGGCGACTACAACAACGATGGCTTTCCTGACATCCTGGTCACCTGCGTCGGCCAGAACCGCCTGTTCCAGAATACGGGAAAGGGTACCTTCGTCGATGTGACGCATAAGAGCGGCTTGGGCGGGCGAATCGCGTTGAGCACCTCGGCCTTGTGGTTCGACTATGACCGGGACGGCCGGCTCGATCTGTTCGTGTGCAACTACGTGAAGTGGTCGCCCGAGCATGACGTCTTCTGCAGCCTGGATGGCAAGACCAAGTCGTATTGCACGCCGGAAGCCTACCGCGGCGAAACCTGCTGGCTCTTCCATAATCGCGGCGACGGAAGCTTCGAGGACGTGACGGCGAAAAGCGGCACCTTCGACAGCAGCTCAAAATCGCTGGGCGTGGCCATGTTCGACTATGACCACGATGGCTGGCCCGACCTGGTGGTAGCCAATGACACTCAACCCAACAAGCTCTACCGCAACCAACGCAACGGGACCTTCAAGGACGTGGCGGTCGAAGCTGGAATCGCCTTCAGCACCGAGGGCAAGGCCCGCGCGGGCATGGGGCTCGACACGGGTGATTTCAACCACGCGGGCGTCGATGGGATTGCTATCACGAACTTCGATAACGAAATGCTGGGGCTGTACCGAGGCCTCTCGAACGGCAGCTTCGAGGATGTAGCCATTCCGTCGGGCGTCGGGCTGCCTTCGAAGTACAGCCTGGGATTCGGATGCATGTTTGCCGATTTGAATCTCGACGGGTCGCTGGATCTGATCGTCGCCAACGGGCACATCGACGAGACGGTGCGCAACATCCGCGGCAACGTCGGGTACGCGCAGCCTCCACAGTTGTTTCTCAACGACGGGCGGGGAAAGTTTCACGACGTCGCGGCCGAGATGGGTTCCGACTTCAGCCAGCCGAAAGTCGGACGCGGACTGGCTTGCGCCGATTTCGATGGCGATGGCGACATCGACGTGCTGCTTACCACCAACAACGGTCCGGCTTACCTTTATCGCAACGATCTCTCGTCCGGAAATCGGAGCGTTCGATTCAAGCTGGCCGGGACGCAATCGAACCGCGATGCGATAGGAGCGACTGTGCGCATCGAAGCGGGCGGAGTCGCCCAGACGCGCATGGTACGTGGGGGCTCGAGTTACCTCTCGCAGTCGGAACTGCCACTGACATTCGGGATCGGCAAGCGGGATCGGGTAGAGCGGGTGCAAGTGCAGTGGCCGAGCGGGCGCACGGAGGAGTACAAGGGCCTGGCTTCGGGGAAGAGCTACGAATGCATTGAGTCCAAAGGGATTCAGCCATTTTCGAGCCGCTAGTATTTTCTTAGTATTGTTTGGGATTTCCTGCCGTTCTAAAGTGCCCTCACTTTCATCAGTCCTCATTCGCGCCCCACGCCGGCGCACATGAGGCGCCCTAGACCGGCAGCCGGACACTGCCGGGGCATCATACAATCCCCAGCTTGCCGAGGCAGGCTGGGGTTTTTTGAGTTGGGCCTGGGGTCTTGAGTTCACTTCAACCGGGGTGACACACAATGCAGCTGCGTTCAGCGGTAGTGCGCGTTTCCATTCCCGTTTTCCTGCTACTCACGGCGTTGCTGTGGGCTGCCGCTCCGAAATCGAGCACGGTTACGATCAAGGCATATGTGATCGATTCGGCTTGCGCGTTCACGAAAGGGCTTGCCAAACCGGTTAGCCCGGATTGCGCCACCGCGTGTGCCAAGGCAGGCTCGCCGCTCGTGTTGCTGAGCGACGATGGCACGGTGTACTGGCCGATCTCCGACGCGACGCCTGCCGTCGGACAAAACGAGAAGCTGCTGCCCTTCGCTGGGGAAAAAGTGACGGCTTCCGGCAAGGTATTTAATCGCGGTGGTTCACGGGCGATGGTGATCGAGAAGATCGACAAGCTGGCAGCGTCGAACTAAGGTCTGACGAACCGTACGAATCTGAAGGTAAGATCAAGGCATGAGCGAAGCAACCAGGAATCTTCCACCGCTGCGGGCGGCGTCTGTACCTCAGCCAGCGTCGCCCGCCACGAAGATCCGCATCACCGAAGACCGCGAGGCGGCCGGCGAGGTGGCGGCGGCCTACGATTTCTGGCGGGCGGGTTCGGGGCGGACCCAAGTGCCGGGCATCATCAAGTGCTTCGGAGCGCGGCCGGACTTTCTGCGCCAAGTGGTGGAGTTTTCGAATACCGTTCATTTCTCCGAAGGCCACCTCACTCGCCGGCACAAGGAGATGATCGCCAGCTACGTCTCCTTCCTGAACCATTGCCCGTATTGACTGGACAGCCACGCGCACTTCCTGCGGGTTCAGGGAGCCAATGACGCTTGTGTGAGCGCGATTCTCGACGGAAACCTTGATGCTGCCGGCCTGACCGGCGCCGAGCGGGCTCTGCTCGATTACGTGAAGCTGGTCACCGAGGCGGCCTACCGCACGACCGCGGAAGACGTGCAGAGGCTGCGCGAGGCGGACTGGAGCGAGAACCAGATCGCGGAGGCGGTCTACGTCACCGCGATGTTTGCCTTCTTCAACCGGGTCGCCGATGCGTTTGGCGTTCCGCAGCAGAATTACCTGCAGCTCGGGCGCATGACGCCTTAGGCGCGACCCTTGTAAAGGATGACCGGCTGAGCCAGGCAGCTGCCCGGCTGCTGCAGCTGGTTGGGCCTTTTTATTTCGGTCCCGACCCTCCGAAAATTGGAGTGCCCGCTCTGTTTTCTCTCTCGCAAATGAGCCGAAGGCAGTTATGCTAAGAAGCTGCGTTCCGCCCGGCGGATCGCGATCTTGGCCTGACGCAGCCGAAGCCCCTTTGACACTGGAGCCCTAATGCCTCTCACCGGAACCGACTGGCTGGTGATTGTCGGATACCTGTTTGCGAACCTGCTGATCGGTCTTTACTATCGGCGCCGCGCCAGCGGCAACACCGAACAATTTTTTGTATCGGGTCGCGATGTTTCGTGGTGGCTGGCCGGAACCTCGATGGTGGCGACCACGTTCGCGGCAGATACGCCGCTGCTGGTTTGCGGATTGGTGGCGCGGCAGGGCATCGCGGGCAACTGGATCTGGTGGGGCTTGTGCGTGGGCGGCATGCTCACCGTCTTCTTCTTCGCCCGCTACTGGCGCCGGGCCGAGATCCTCACTGACGTACAGTTCGTCGAGCTGCGTTATGGGGGAAAGCCGGCGGCGTTTTTGCGGGGCTTCAAATCGGTCTACCTGGGCCTGTTCATGAACTGCTTCATCCTGGGCTGGGTGACGCAGGCGATGGTAAGCATCATCACCGTGCTGCTGGGGCCGGCGATTGCACAGGGCCGCGTGCTGCAGGTTGGCGTCGGCAGCCATGCATTGCATTACACGCTGGGCGATCCGCGTACAACCGCGTTGTTTATTTGTGTGTTTATCCTGATCCCGTTCACCGGCCTGTACACGTTCATTGGCGGCCTGTGGGGCGTGCTGGTGACCGACCTTTTCCAGTTCATATTGAAGATGGCGATGATCATCGTGCTGGCGTGGGTCGCCGTGGTAAAGATTGGCGGCATGCAGGCGCTGGCCATGCACCTGCAGGTAATCCAGGAAAACGCGCGCCAGAGCGGACAAATCGTCTCCGATCCGTTGGCTTTTCTTCCCGACTTCCACCACGGGCTCACTTCCAACGCCCTGTGGACTCTTCCGGTGCTGACTTTCATCGTGTATCTCGGGATGCAGTGGTGGCTGGCGTGGTATCCGGGAGCGGAACCGGGCGGGGGCGGTTACGTGGCGCAGCGCATGTTCAGCGCGAAAGACGAGAAGAATTCACTAGGCGCAACGCTCTGGTTCAACATCGCACACTACGCGTTGCGGCCGTGGCCGTGGATTGTCACGGGCCTGGTGGCGGTGGTGGTGTACTCGCCGCATGGCGGGATGCATCCCAGTGCCGCGTTTGCGCAGAACCCGGAGCAAGGCTACGTGATGGTGTTGCGCGATTACCTGCCTCCGGCCCTGCGCGGTCTGATGGTAGCCGCCTTCCTGGCGGCGTTCATGTCAACCATTGGCACGCAATTGAACTGGGGCAGTTCCTACCTGGTGAATGACCTGTATCGGCGCTTTTTTGTGAGGGACGCGACCGAGAATCATTATGTGCTGATCGGCAAGGTCTTCACGGTGCTGCTGGTGCTGGGGAGTGGCTACACGGCCACGCGGCTGGCTTCGATCCGGCAGGGGTGGGAACTCGTGCTGAATATCGGTTTCGGAACGGGCGCGGTGTACATCCTGCGCTGGTATTGGTCGCGCATCAACGCCTGGAGTGAGATTGTGGCGATGGCGGTGGCAGCCATCGTGACCATTGTGCTCAGCCGTGTACAGTTCACCGGAACCGACGCACTGGTGTATGCGAAGACAGCGTTGATCACGGGCTCGATCACCACGGTTGCCTGGATCATCGCAACATTTGTTACGCGGGCTGAGTCCGACGAGACCTTGGTGAGTTTTTATCGCCGGGTGCATCCGACGGTATACGGATGGCGTCGCATCGCGCGGATGGCTCCGGAGTTGCCCGAGGTTCGCGACGTCGCCAGCAATGCCTTCAACTGGGTTGCGGGCGTGGTCCTGGTCTACGGCTGCCTGTTCGGGATCGGCAAGTTGATCTTTGGCCAATATGTGTGGGGCGCGGGGCTGCTCATCGTCGGCGCTTTGGCCGGATACCTGATTTTCTGGGATCTTTCGCGGCGGGGTTGGGAAACGCTTTCAGGAGGCGCGCCCACCATGGAAGCGGAGACGGCCAAGGGCGACTAGACGCCGTCCCTCAGGAGCTAAAGCCCATTTTTTATAAAGGACCATTGCCGGCACGGCTGGAAGCCGCGCCCTACCGAAGGCTGCTTCGGGCATAGTTTCGGGGAACGTCTGGTTTGCGACAGGGCACTCGCTCCTATTCCCCAATGATCGCCAGGTGAGGAATCAGGCGAGGCCGCCGCCGTCCACCACCAGGTGTGCGCCCGTCACCCAGCTGGCCATATCACTGGCCAGGAAAAGCACGGCATTCGCAACATCGGCCGGCGTGCCTACTCGCGCCAATGGGCGATTGGCCGCTTCGCGCAGGAAATCCTCCAGATTCTCCCCAAGCTGCCGACACTCGCTGGTCAGCATCGGGGTTGAAATGTCTCCGGGGCAAACGCAATTGACGCGGATGTGGTGGCGCCCGTGATCGATGGCCATGGCACGGGTAAGGTTGATGACACCGCCTTTCGCGGCGCAGTAAGCCGCGGCCTTAGGGCCACCCCGGAGCGACCAACCCGAGCCGGTGTTGACGATCGCTCCACCGCCCTGCTGGATCATGTGCGGAATCACCTCGTGCGAGAGCAGGTACACGCCCTTCAGGGTGACATCGAGGGCGAGGGTCCACTCCTGCTCGGTGAGCTCTACAACGTCCTTGCGGATGGCAATGCCGGCATTGTTGCAAAGAATATCGACTCGGCCAAATTCGGCAATGGCGCGCTGGGTGGCGGCGCGGCAATCGGCGGCGACGCGCACGTCGGCTCGTAGGAAGATCGAACGGCTGCCATTGTCCGCGATCAGGCGGGCGGTCTCCGCTCCGGACACCTCATCGATGTCGAGTCCCGCCACCGATGCTCCCATCTCAGCCAATCGCAGAGCGATGCCGCGACCGATCCCGGAAGCCGATCCAGTCACCATGGCGATCTTGCCCTGCAATGACAACAGCTCCGCCGCCCGCTGCTCGATGTTCATACCGATCCTCCCGCGCTTGAATCCAATCTACAGGCTTTCCTGCATCGCACTGCGGAACACCCGCGAGCAACCCGGGAGCAACCGCGTTTTTTCCTGAACGTTCCGAGGCGAGGGTCTATAATGCCTGACCGCGAAACACTTTTCTTATAGATCTGCCTGAAGGAGCGCCTCATGCGTGTTCGCACTTTTCTGTCGCTGGTGGCTCTGCTGGCGACGTTCGCAGGCCCGGGCTGGGCACAGTCCGGTGAATGGAAGCAGCTGTTTGATGGCAAGGATCTGACCGGGTGGAAGCATGTCGGTCCGGGCGGCATGACCGTGGAGGATGGCCTGATCCGCACGCACGGCGGGATGGGCCTGCTGTACTGGACGGGCGGCAAGGTCGGCGATTGCGTGATCCGGGTGGTGTACAAGATGCGCGATCACAACGATAACTCGGGGGTGTTCATCCGGATTCCGATCGAGCCGCGCGAGGCGTGGATGCCGGTGCATTACGGCTACGAGGTGCAGATCGACAACGAACCGGAAAAGTCGAACGAGGACGAGTACCACGTCACCGGGACGCTCTATTCCTTAACCAAGCCGCTGGCCAAGCCCGGGAAACCCGGTCCGGAATGGAACACGATGGAGATCACGCTCGATGGACCGCGGACGATTGTCATCCTCAACGGCGTGAAGATCACCGACTATACCGAGGGCCAGCCCGTGCCGGAGAAAAAATTCGACTTCGAGCCGCAACGCGGTCCGCGGCCGAACGAAGGCTACATCGGACTGCAGAACCACAGCGACAACGACATCGTGTTCTTCAAGGAAGTCGCGATCAAGCAACTTCCCAAATAACTCCTCAGCTTTACAACTGCTCGGAGGACTTCATGAAGCAGTCTCCTGTCTCACGAAGAGAGTTCCTGCAGACCACCGGAGCCATGGCGGGAGCGGTCGCCGCCAGTAATTTTCTGGAGCCGGAAAGGATCGAAGCCAACACCCGCCCGGTGCCCGCCAGCGATCGCGTGCGCTTCGGCATCATCGGTATCGGCATGCAAGGCTCAGGCTTGCTCACTAATGCGATCACCCTGCCAGGAGTGGAGTGCGTAGCGGCATGCGATCTGTATGACGGCCGACATACCCTGGCGAAGGAAATCGCAGGCGACAAGGTAGCGACGACGCGGCGCTACCAGGAACTTCTCGACAACAAGGAGATCGACTGCATTGTAGCGGCCGTGCCGGACCACTGGCACAAGAAGATCGTCATCGACACGGTGAGCGCCGGGAAGGATATTTACTGCGAGAAGCCGATGTCGCACAGCGCGAGCGAAGGCTTCGAAATGGCGGCGGCACAGCAGAAGACCGGGCGCCTGGTTCAGATTGGATCGCAACGCGTCAGTTCCGTGCTGTACGGCCACGCCAGGGAGTTACTGGCGAAAAAAGCGATCGGCGACCTGATGATGATCGAAGGCTCGCTGGGCCGCAATGATCCCACCGGGGCATGGGAGTATCCGCCGCCCACCGACCTTTCGCCACAGACCCTCGACTGGGATACGTGGCAAGGCACGGTGCCCAAGCGTCCTTTCGACCCCTACACGTTCGCACGCTGGCGCTGCTGGAAGGAATACGGCACCGGAGTTGCGGGGGACTTGCTGGTGCACCTGATCAGCGGGACCATCTATGCGCTGGGCATCAACGAACCGCCCAAGCGAGCCATGGCCCTGGGCGGCATCTTTCGATTCAAGGACGGGCGGAACATGCCGGATGTCCACGCCACGCTGTTCGAATATGGGACCATGCCCGTGTACATGCGGCTGAATCTGGGGACCGAGTCTCCCGAGACAGTGCGCTTCTATGGCTCGCACGGGATCCTGGAAGTCACGGAGTTTGCGGTCTCGTTGTCGCCGCAGTCTGGGGAGGATACCGCCCCTAGCTACTATTCGAGCGGGTTTCCGAAAGAGATGCGAGAAGAGTACGTCAAGGAATGGCATGAGCGGCATGATCCGGTGCCGGGACAGGAACCGATGGCAGAGGCGACGGTCTGGCATGGACAAGACTATGACGACGTGAAGCCTCACCTCTGGAAATTCTTCCAGGCGGTGAAGACCCGGCAGCCGCTTACCGAGGACGCGGTTTTCGGCAACCATGCGGCGTTGGCGTGTCATATGGCCAACGAGTCGTACTTCCGCGGCACCGCCGTCTCTTTCGATCCGGCATCAAAGACAATCAAGAGCTGAGCGGGCGGGCGGCCGGACCTGAAAAATGGCTTGGGCAAATGGATTCGGCCGCCCCACGATCGAGACTATCCCCGCTTTCCACCCGATTGCATTTGTGACCTGACAGCGATAGCATCGGTAACCGTCAATTCAGCGGTTGGGTCCAGCCTCAGGACTCCGTCATTATCAAAATCTCGTAACCTAAGGAGGTAGTTATGGGTATTGCGATCTCTCCTACCCAGATTGATCCGCGCGTCGCCAATTTTGTCGAGAAGCCCCGGCCCATGATGATTGAAGGCAAGTGGACCATGGCTGCTTCGGGAAAGACGTTTCCGACCTACAATCCGGCGACCGGCGACGTGCTGGCGCAGATCGCAGAAGGCGATAAGGAAGATATCAATCGCGCGGTGAAGGCGGCGCGCAAGGCATTCGACTCCGGGCCTTGGCGCAAGCTCACGCCCTCCGAGCGCGGCCGGCTCATCTGGAAACTGGCAGACCTGTTGGAAGCGAACCTCGAGGAATTCGCGTACCTGGAAACGCTCGACAACGGCAAGCCATTCACCGTGGCGCGGGCTGCCGATGTTCCGCTGGCCGTGGACCTGTTCCGCTACATGGCGGGCTGGGCTACGAAGATCGAAGGGCACACGATTCCGATTTCAGTCCCATACACGCCCGGGGCGCGCTACCTCGCCTATACGCTGCGTGAGCCGGTGGGAGTCGTAGGGCAGATCATCCCGTGGAATTTCCCCTTACTGATGGCGGCCTGGAAACTGGGCCCGGCGTTGGCGACCGGCTGCACGGTGATCCTCAAGCCGGCGGAGCAGACGCCGCTGTCCGCGCTGCGGCTCGGAGAATTGATTCAGGAAGCAGGCTTTCCCGAGGGCGTGGTCAACATCGTTTCAGGTTATGGCGAGACCGCGGGAGCAGCCTTGGCCGCGCATTCGGATGTCGACAAGGTTGCGTTCACGGGCTCGACGGAAGTTGGCAGGCTGATCCTGCAGGCGGCTGCTGGAAACCTGAAAAAGGTATCGCTGGAACTGGGCGGGAAATCGCCGAACGTGGTCTATAAGGACGCGGATCTCGACACGGCCATTTCCGGCGCAGCCAGTGCGATCTTCTTCAATCATGGGCAATGCTGTTGCGCAGGTTCGCGCCTGTACGTAGAAAAGCCCATCTTCGACAAGGTCGTGGACGGGGTGGCGTCGCAGGCCAAGAAAATCAAGGTCGGCTCCGGACTCGAATCTGGAACGCAAATGGGGCCGCTGGTTTCCGAAGAGCAGCTCAACCGGGTTTGCGGATACCTGGAAGCTGGCTTCTCCGAGGGTGCCAAGGCGGTTGCCGGCGGTCGCAAGAAGGGCGACAAAGGATACTTCGTGGAGCCCACCGTTCTGGTCGGCACCAACGAGGACATGAAGGTCGTACGCGAGGAAATCTTCGGACCGGTCGTGACCGCGATGCCGTTCAGTGATCCGGAGGAAATCCTGCCTCGTGCCAACGACAGCACCTACGGTCTCGCCGCCGCCGTTTGGACGCGTGACATCAGCAAGGCGCATCGCACCGCCGAGCAAATGCGCGCCGGAACGGTCTGGATTAACTGCTACAACATTTTCGACGCGGCCCTGCCGTTTGGCGGATACAAGCAATCGGGCTGGGGACGCGAAATGGGACACGAAGCTCTGGAGCTGTATACGCAGACCAAAGCAATCTGCACACTGCTTTAGACTCGGGTTTGAACGGATCGGTGAACCAAGGCGGCCTTCGGGCCGCCTTTGGTATTCCTGGCCGAGAGCGATGGGGGGCAGTCTCGAAAAAGGCTTGGAGTATCCGCTAGAGGGCGGGCGGAACCAGCTTGCGAAGCGCCTGGATCTCGCGCCGCAGTCGCTGCACTTCCTGTTCCTTGCGGCGCAACAGGACGTAGGCCTCATTCTGGCGCGATGGGTACGAAGTAGCAAGCGGCGGACAATCGGGCTTCGGCTCTTGCGGCTCGAGCGGCGTCAGGAATTCCAGCCCGAAATAGTACCCGGAGCGGTTGCGCACGATGGCCGAAACGCGCTTGTGTTGGGGCATCTGAAACTCGATCTCCATCAGATCGCCGGGTTGCAGCGAAATCCCCGCGTACAGCGCCATGCCGCCTTCATTGATCTCCGTTCCGCGACCGGAGACCACAATTTCATCATCCTGCTTGTGGTAGAAAACGCGGACCGGCAAGTCCGAAATCTGACGGGTCCAGCGGCGGCGATTGGCAGGGGAGGACATCGCACCACACCTAATAGGGGGAATCATATCGAGCACCGTAACCGCGCCTCAATATTACGAAGGTGTCTTGCGGAAAGGTTACCTTCGCCAACGGCTGGAAATCGTGCGAGCCGCTACCCGCCATCCCCTAAACCAAAATCCTGCCTTCCCAGGGCCGCCCCTCGGGGAGAAGAGATTCACGATCAAAGACACGAAAACGCCAATCTCGTCCGCGGCTTGGTGAAGCCCCAACCCAGAGGGCATTTCGATTGTGGTATGCATGCTTTCTTCGTCTTGACTTGCCCAGCGGGGGAGGGATAGGCTGTCCCGCGAGTTCTGAAGGGTGCAGTCAGCTCTTCTCCCGCAGCAAGCGCTGGCAAGAGCATTTCCCCAACCAGCTAGCGTCCTGGAACTCCAGGCCCCAGTTCTCAACAAAACTCCGTCTGCCCCGGCAGATGCGAGTCTTCAGGAAGGAGAACTCCTCGATGGGTGCTATGGATCTTCTTGTCAACGAAGTGGAAAGCAGATTTGGCCTGAGCGGGAGCAAAGCTACCTCATTGCTTGGCTCCATACTGGGATTGATCCAGGAACAGAGTGGCGGCCTGGGAGGTTTCCTGGAGAAATTCCGCCGGGCTGGCCTTTCCGACACGGTTTCCAGTTGGCTGAGCGGTTCCTCCAGCAACGCGATCAGCGCGGACACATTGCAAAGTGTTCTGGGATCGCAGACGCTATCAAGCATTTCTGCACGGGTAGGGCTGCCGGTTTCAACGGCGGCCACCGCTCTGGGCTTCATGATCCCCAAGCTGGTTCAGACACTTGCTCCAGGCGGGGCGATTCCGACACGGTTGCCGGCAGAAGCGATGTCGTACGTCACTGGCGCGACGGGTATGGTTACGGCTGGGGCTCGTCATGCAGTTCAAGCCGCAGAACGCAGCGGACTGCGGCGGTACCTGTGGCCGGTGCTGGCCCTGGTCGCGGCCATCCTCCTGTTCTACTGGCTATGGCCGAGGTCGACCGCAGTCGGCTTCAACGTTGAAGACCAGATCCGTGTGGCCTCAGAAAAGGCCATGTCCGCACTGTCCGCCTTGAAACCCGGCTATGCGGCGCCGGACCTGACCGGCGCGCTCAATCTCGAGATCATCAACTTTGCCACCGGCAGCGCGCAGGTTCCCGACTACAGCATGCCGTTCCTGAATAAGGCAGCCGAGGTGATCAAGCTGGGACCGTCTGGCATGGTAGTCGAAATCGGCGGACACACGGATAACACCGGAGATGGAACGGCAAACATGACGCTGTCGCAGCAACGGGCGGAGTCAGTACGGAATTACCTGATTCAACAGGGGGCCCCACCCGCAACGCTCACCGCCAAGGGGTATGGGGACACAAAGCCGGTAGCGAGCAACGATACTGAGGAAGGACGTTTCCGGAATCGGCGCATCGAGTTTTCAACCCAATAGAGTGCGGGAACGATGGAGAAGAGGAGTGGGGGCGGCGAACGCATGGGTTCGCCGCCTTTTTTTGTACGCAAGCTGCCCGTTCCACATCTAAGATGTTGAGGAGGTTGTTCTCCAATCGCCGCGGGTTACTTTTGGCACGGAACCTATGCCATTTTGACCTGCAGCGGCACCCAGGCTACACATGGGTTGGGCTCCTATTTCATGATTCGGTCGATTAAAACCTTTGCGTGGCTTCGGGACCTGGTAATCGTTCTCCTTTTCATAGCAGGGTTCAATCTGTGGCATAGTTCGCCGCGGCTCGGCATTCTGTTGATTGGAGCGGCAGCCGTGGTATTCGTTGAGCGCGTTCTGTGGTCGTGGTACCTGTTGGATCTGCGTGACCAGCAGAACGGGTCCAGTACTTCCTGACGCTCGCCCGCCCTGGCCTCCTGCAGTCCCTCACGATTGCTCAGATTCACTCCATTGCAGCATCACGCCGGACACTATCCAAGAGAGCTGCTTGGCGAGGCGGTCAAGCCGAACAGGATCCGGAATAACAGCAGCCATCGCCGAACGTTGGTCGTCATGAGGAAGTTTTCCTTCACATGCTCCCTGCCGTTGCGGCCCAGTTGCTGGGCAAATTCAGGGTGGGTCAAGAGGTATCGAATCTGGTAGGCGCATCCCTCGACCGAGTGCACCAGCACGCCGGTGATGCGATCGATGATCTGCGTGGGGATTCCGCCGACCGCGCTGCCGATGGTGGGCTTGCCCTTCCAAAGGGCCTCAGTCACGGTAAGACCGAAACCTTCGCGGAGCGATTTCTGGACCACTAAAGTGGATGCGCGCTGCAGGGCGTTGATTTCCAAAGCCGACCAAGGTGGGAGATCGAGAATAATCACGTCCGGGTCGTCATCGATCACTTCCCTGACTTCCTTCAGGACCGCGACACCTTCGGGATCATCCGACGCTCCGCCACCCGCCAGCACCAGCTGAAAATCGACGTATTTTTTGGCCATTTTGTACGCCTGGATTACACCCAGCGGGTCCTTGAGGCGGTCGAATCGCGAAATCTGCGTAACGATCGGCCTCGACCGGTCCACTCCGAAATTGTCGCAAACCTGCTGGACGTAGGATTCTTCCAGGTCCTTGTTCTTCTCCGAAAGCGGGTCGATGCAGGGATAAAAGAGATACTGCGGGATGGGCAGGCGCCGCGCGAAGGCTTGCGAAGAGAAGATGGCGGCATCGTATTGCGCGATGAAGGGCTGGAGAAATTCCCATACTTGCGGATTCGGATTCGACAGGTCGATGTGGCAACGCCACACCCAGTGCGCGCGATGATCTTTCTTGGAGGCGATCAATCCCGCCGGCTGCGGATCGTGAATGACAACGATGTCTTCATCGAAGCTCATGCGTTCGCGATTCAGTTCGTTATGACGCAGGAAAACATCCCGGGCAGCCTGGGTCAGCATATAGTCCCCGCCGTGCAACGCGTTATGAAAACTCTTGGTGACTTCAAAAAAATCATTCCCGCCAGTGATGACATCCCACTTGGTGTGCACTTCGAGCTCGCTCAAAAGCGGAACGAGGCGGTTCAGCATCTCGGCGACGCCTCCCCCGACGGCTGTCGAATTGACCATTTTCACGGTCTTGCCGCGCACCGCCGTGGCGAGAAAGTAGAGCTCGTTGAGTTGGGATTTGCCGATGATGGGTGCATAGTCCTGCAGCGCAGGCGGGGGAGCGGGTGGAGGAGGAGTTTCGGAGATGCGGGGCGCTCGGCGCTCCCTGGGGCGCGTTGCGGGCGCCTGAACGGAATCCGGCGCCATCGTGCTTGCCCGCGTCTCCTGGTCAGGTGTGGACTGTGAGGAACTGGCGCCTCGTTCTTCTGTCATTTCTCTCTACCTCCGTTGGACTAGCTGACAGCCCCTTCCAGGATGCGTGCGATCTGACGGCGCACGCCCTCGAGGGTGGCGGTGTAGATATCGATCTTGTTAAGCCGGACGGCAGCCTCGTTCATGCCGAGATCCCTCTTCAACCAAATCGAGAAATCGTTGGTCTCCAAGTGGCGGCGCAGGCGAGCCTCGATAAAGTGATAGTGAATGGAATGGATGCTCACGGCGCGCAATCCTTGCACAAACTCCGCCATGTTCGTGGCCTTTATCTCGGTCGGCGTAACGACGCTTTCCGCGGAGCAGAAATAGAAAGGATGTTCCGCCAGATGGTCCCTGGACTGCGGGTTCAGCTGCAAGTAATCTTCGACGACGGTCTCGAGCCGCGCGCGGAGATCGGCGATCGCCGTGAATTCCCGGACGTCAATCGCGGCCAGGCGTTCTCCGAGGCCGACCGCGCCGCATTCGGTATAGGCCCAGTGGGCGAAGTCGTTGGAAAAACCCTCTTTGATGAAGTGATGCTCCTGCAGAGTCCGGAAGGTATGCTGAAAGATGGAAGCATCCGGGCAGGTATTGAGGTCGCGCAGCAGTTCCCCCAGCGTGCTCGAGCGTTCGGCTTCGATGCGCAAAAGGTGAGTGGCCGATTTGAATTCGAATGGAGCCTTGGCGATACGAGACGTAATTTCCTCAGCAGTAGCTGCCACAGCGGCACCTCACACGAAAAGCTCTTGGGATGCGCATACGATGTTCCGTCGCTGGAATTGGTTTGTCACTGGGTGAATTGTTCGGCGCAACTACAGAGATCACTCGATGGCCGGATCGAAGTTAGTCCCGGCATCATTTATGATTCGTTCTTAACTTGGCGGAGTCGGCGCAGTATCCCAAGGGCCTGGCTGCATCGGTGTCGGTTGGCGCTTTTAAGACACCGCTGTCGCTGCCGGAAACAACATCCTACCCAACGGCGCGATGCGTCGGGAGATTTTTTTGCCGGTCTTGCACTCAAGATTTTTACCGGAGCGGATTGTTTTTGCTGATGCACAGAAGACACTCGCGTCGCACCTCGGCGCGACTCGGATGGACCGCTCTACGGTGGAATTTCTGGTTTGGGCTCCCCGTGCTGAACGCGTGGAGGTCCGCCTCGAAAGCGTAGGCGACCAATATATACCGCTTAAGGCGGAGGAGTTCGGATATTTCCACGGGTGCGCCGAAGTGGGCGAGGAAAACTGCCGCTATCGGTACCGGTTGAATGGTGAAGTCGAGCGCCCCGATCCAGTTTCCCGTTACCAGCCTGAGGGGGTACACGGAGCGTCGTTGGTCGTGGAGCGCGATTATGCGTGGACCGATGCTGGTTGGTCCGGATTGAAGCAGGACGACTATATCTTTTATGAGATTCACGTGGGGACCTTCACGCAGCAGGGTACGTTCGATTCGGTTGCTCCATGGCTGCAAGGTCTGAAGGATCTTGGGATCACCGCCCTCGAATTGATGCCGGTGGCGCAGTTCCCGCAGGAGCGCAATTGGGGATACGACGGCGTATATCCGTTTGCCACGCAAGCCAGCTATGGAGGACCGATAGCCCTGAAGCGCCTGGTGGATGAATGCCATCGAGTGGGGCTCGCCGTGGTGCTGGATGTGGTCTACAACCATCTTGGGCCCGAGGGAAACTACCTGGCCGAATTTGGGCCTTACTTCACGGACCGTTACCACACGCCCTGGGGCCCGGCGGTCAACTTCGATGGACCCCAGAGCGATCACGTAGTCCGCTACTTTGTAGAGAACGCTTTACAGTGGCTGGACGAGTTCCACATCGACGCGCTTCGACTGGATGCGATTCACGGCATCGTAGATCGCAATGCACAACCCTTCCTGTCGTGCTTATCGGCCGCGGTCGAAGCATTGGCGGCGGAACGGAATCGCCACATTCACCTGTTCGCCGAGAGCGACGCCAACGACGCGCGCTTCCTTAGACCTCGCGATGCCGGGGGCATCGGCCTGCACGCGCAATGGTCTGACGATTTTCACCATGCGCTGCATAGCATCCAAACCGGCGAGCGTGAAGGATACTATGCTGATTTCGGCAGCGTGGAACAACTCGGCAAGGCGATGCGCAACGGGTTTGTATTTGATGGGCAGTACTCAAGATACCGGCAGCGCCGCCAGGGAAGCTCGCCGGCCGGGTTATCGGCGCGGCAATTCGTAGTTTGCTCGCAGAACCACGACCAGGTCGGGAATCGCATGCTTGGCGACCGGTCCTCCACGCTGCTTACCTTTGAAGCGCAAAAGTTGTCAGCCGCGACAGTGATTCTCTCTCCGTTCCTGCCTCTTCTTTTTATGGGCGAGGAGTTCGGCGAGACCGCACCTTTTCTCTACTTCACCAGCCACACCGACCCGGAGCTGTGCGAAGCGGTCCGGCGGGGCCGCCAGAAAGAGTTCGCGGCCTTCGCCTGGAAGGGCACGCCTCCCGACCCCCAATCCGAGAAGACGTTTCTCGCATCCAAAGTGAATCATGAACTGGTGAACCAGGAGCCCCACCGCACGTTGTATGCGTTCTATCAGGCGCTGATTCGCTTGCGGAGATCAACTCCGGTGCTTCGGGAGTTCGACAAAGAGTGCGTCGAGACGATGGTGGATGAGAATCAGCAATTGTTGTGCGTCCGGCGGCGGCGTACGCGAGAGGAGATCCTGCTGCTCTTGAGTTTCGGAGAGACTCCTGCGCGTGTACCGCCAAATCTGCTGGCAGGCAACTGGAATAAGGTGCTGGATTCGGCGGACAAGGCATGGCTTGGACCCGGGAGCGATGTGCCGCAGACGCTTCCGGCACGGGAATCGCAGGATTGGGAACTCGCTCCAAAATCGGCCTGTGTTCTCGAGCGTGCGGGTGAGCGATGAAGCAGGTTTGCATTCACGGGCATTTTTACCAGCCGCCGCGGGAGAATCCATCGCTGGAATATGTGGAACTGCAAGAGTCCGCGTATCCCTACCACGACTGGAACGAACGGATCACTGCGGAGTGCTACGCGCCGAATGCGACCTCTCGCATCATGGATTCGGAAAACCGCATCGAGAAGCTGGTAAACAACTACGCGAAGATCAGCTTCGACTTCGGCCCAACGCTACTGTCGTGGTTGGAAGAAAAAGCGCCCCTGGTTTACAAAGCAATTCAGGAGGCCGACAAAGCGAGCCGGCACACATTTGGCGGGCACGGCTCGGCCATGGCGCAGGCCTACAACCACATGATTATGCCCCTGGCCAACAGCCGGGATAAGCGGACACAGATTTTGTGGGGCCTCGCGGACTTTAAGCACCGGTTCGGGCGGAAGCCTGAAGGACTATGGCTGCCGGAAACCGCGGTCGACTTGGAATCCCTGGAATTGCTTGCGGAACACGGAATCAAGTTCACGATTCTGGCACCTCGGCAGGCCAGCCGCACCCGAAAGCTGGGAAGCCGCACCTGGAAAGATGTGAGCGGCGAGCGGATTGACCCGACGCGGGCGTATCGCATCCGTCTTCCGTCGCGCCGGAAGCTGAATCTCTTTTTCTACGATGGCCCGATTTCCCGCGCGGTCGCCTTCGAGGGGCTGCTCAACAACGGAGAAGCATTTGCCAATCGCATCCTGAGCGGGTTCTCGGAGCAGCGCGACTGGACGCAACTTCTCCATATCGCGACCGACGGCGAGAGCTATGGGCATCACCACCATTTTGGCGAGATGGCTCTCTCCTATGCGCTCAATTACATCGAGACAAAGCAGCTCGCCAAGATCACGAACTACGGCGAGTTTCTCGAAAATTATCCGGCCGATCACCTGGTCGAAATTTTTGAGAACAGCTCGTGGAGCTGCGTCCACGGCATTGAGCGCTGGCGCAGTGATTGCGGGTGCGATTCCGGAGGGCATCCGGAGTGGAACCAGGCTTGGCGCGCCCCGTTGCGGGCCGCGCTTGACTGGTTGCGGGACACCCTGGCGCCTCGCTTCGAAGAGCAGGGCCGGGCCCTGCTCAAAGATCCGTGGGCAGCGCGGAATGAGTACATCCAAGTGATTCTCGATCGATCTGATGCCAGCGTTGCCCGCTTTTTTGCCAAGCATGCGGTGCGCGAGTTGCAGGCGGCGGAGCGGGTCACAGCATTGAGGCTGCTGGAACTCCAACGTCATGCCATGCTGATGTACACCAGCTGCGGCTGGTTCTTCGACGAACTCTCGGGCATTGAGACCGTACAAGTGATGCAGTATGCCGGCCGGGCAGTACACCTGGCAGCGGAGGTTTTCCAGGATTCCGAGCTCGAGAAGCAATTCGTCGAGCGACTGGCCCAGGCAAAGAGCAATATTCCCGAACACCCGGACGGGGCCCGGATCTATGAGCGCTTTGTGAAACCTGCCGAGATCGACCTCCCGAAACTCGCGGCGCACTATGCGATTCGTTCAGTCTTCGAGCCCTACGGCGAACAGACCCAACTCTATAGCTATGCCGTGGAGCGCGAGGATTTTGCCACCTCCGAAGCCGGCAAGACCAAGCTGGTTACGGGGCGCGCACGCTTCACTTCTCGAATCATCGGCGACGCATCGACCCTCGGCTTCTGCGTGCTGCACCTGGGCGATCATAACGTTACCGGCGGCGTTCGCGAATTTGCGGACCGGGACAGCTTTCGCGACATCACGGAGCAACTTTCGGCGGCATTCTCGCGGGCGGACTCGCCCGAAGTACTTCGCCTGCTCGACCTCCACTTTGATCACAATCTCTATTCGCTCAAATCCCTGTTCCGCGACGAGCAGCGAAAGATTCTCGGAATTATTTTGAGAACCAACCTGGCGCAGGCAGAAGAGAATCTGAGGCATCAATACGAGGAACATGTCCCCCTGATGCGCTTCCTGGCCAGCTTGCACGTGGAGCAACCGCGGCTATTCCGCACCCTGGCGGAATACGCCCTGAACCGTGAACTGCGCGAAACCCTGGAGAAAGGAGCGGCCGGATTGGAACGCGCGAGAAATCTGCTGGCCGAGGCGCGTACGATGAACCTGGCCCTGGATAACACCACGCTGGAGTTTATTGTCCGGCGGCAAGTGGAGCAGCAGGCCCAAGCATTCTGGCAAAAGCCCACCGAATTAAGCAGCCTGCACCAGTTTGAGACCTCCGTCGAGTTTGCCCAGGAGCTTCCTTTCGCGGTGAACTTGTGGGAAGTGCAAAACCTGTCGGCCAAGCAAATGAATGGCACCTTCGTCGAGGCACAACAGCGAGCCGCCCAGGGCGATGACAACGCCAAGGCCTGGGTGGAGCAGCTGCGGGCGCTGGCCGATCGCCTGCGGCTACGGGTCCCATAAGAATGGCAGCACGAATTCCAGTTTCCACTTACCGACTGCAGTTCAACTCCAGCTTTGGCTTTCAGGATGCCCGCGCACTCGTTCCCTACCTGCACCAGCTGGGGGTTACTGACATTTACGCATCTCCGCTGCTCCAAGCGAAGCGCAACAGCCCGCATGGCTATGACACGACCGATCCTTCGCACTTGAATCCGGAACTCGGCACGGACCAGGATTTCGATGCGCTGGTGAACGAACTGCATTTCCACGGAATGGGCCTGCTGCTGGATATTGTGCCCAATCACATGGCGGCAAGCAGCGAGAACCCGTGGTGGATGGATGTATTGGAGAACGGAGCGCGTTCTTCGTTCGCGGCGCATTTTGATATCGATTGGCATCCGCCCAGCCGCGTGCTGGAAAACCGCGTGCTCCTGCCCGTTCTCGGCAAGCCTTACGCCGAGGTGCTGGAGACCGGCGAGCTCACGCTCACCTACGAAAACGGCTCCTTCTATGTCAATTACTTTGACCTGAAGCTTCCCGTGGCGGCGCATTCGTATCGGCAGATCCTGGAGTATCGGGTCGATCGCTTGCAGCGAAGCCTGGGTCTGGATTCGCCGGCATTCCAGGACTTCCAAGGATTGCTCGCCAGCCTGGCACTGCTGCCGGGGCCCGGTGCGCCTCGTCCCGATGGAGTGGATGATCGCCGTCAGCGTGAAGAAATCAAACAACGCCTGGCTCGGTTGTACGAAGCATCGCTTGAAGTTCGCAATTTCATGGATCGCAACATCCGCAGCTTTAACGGGAAAAAGGGCGACACGGCCTCGTTTATGCTGCTGGACCGTTTACTGTCGGAACAGGCGTACTTGTTGGCGTTCTGGCAAACCGCGAACCAGGAGATCAATTATCGGCGGTTCTTCACCATCAGCGAGTTGGTGGGCCTTCGCATTGGGGATCCCATGGTCTTTGATGCGAGCCATGCGGTGCCGCTTCGGTTGGCCGAAAAAGGGCTGGTGAATGGCTTTCGGATCGATCACATCGACGGGCTCCGCGACCCCACCGGCTACCTTAAACGCCTGCAGGAGCGCATGGCAGTCGGCAACAATCACGAGAAGGGCCTGCCCTTCTACATCGTGGTGGAGAAAATTCTTTCGGAACGGGAACAGCTGCCGGCCGAGTGGCCGGTGCAGGGAACCACGGGTTATGAATTTCTTGACGCGGTCAATGAGCTTTTCGTGGATCGCGAACATCTTCCAATGCTTGACGAAGCATACCGGAAGTTTGTCCCGTCGCTCCCGTCTTATGAAGACCTGGTCTACCTGAAGAAGAAACAGGTGATGACTACTCTGCTCTCCGTGGAGATGAGGAGTCTTGGCCGCTATCTTGCACTGCTGGCTGCGCAAGACCGGTATGCGCGGGAAATTCCTCCCAACGACCTGACGCGTGTGTTGATCGAAACCACCGCCTGCCTGGACGTCTATCGAACCTATCTTCAGGGCTTCGCCCCGCCGAATGGCGATCGCGGGTGGCTGGAGGCGGCGCTGCAGGAAGCGCAAGCACGCTGTCCGGGGCTCGATCCTGCCAGCTTTGGATTTGTGCGCCAAGTCCTGCTGCTCGAGCAGGAGCCCCACGTGCTGCCGGAGCAACGGGAGCAGCGGCTATCGTTCGTGCTGACCTGGCAACAGATGACCGGTCCCATCATGGCCAAAGGCCTGGAAGACTCCGCGCTCTACATTCATAACCGGCTCATCTCCCTGAATGAAGTTGGCGGCTCTCCCACCTCGAACGGGCGCACTCCCGCGGAACTGCATGCCTTCCTCGAGCAGCAGCACCGAAGGTGGCCTTTCACCATGAATTCCACCATGACCCATGATGCGAAGCATGCCGAGGACTTCCGCGCGCGCGTAAACGTGCTTTCGGAAATACCCGAGGAATGGGATGAGCATCTTCGCCGCTGGAATGCCTGGAACGAGAGCAAGAAGAAAGATGTGGGAGCGCATCGAATCCCGGAACCAAACGAAGAGGTGTTGATCTATCAAACTCTGCTTGGAACCTGGCCGCTGTGCAGCAACGTCCCCGAGTCGTACATCAAGAGGATTCAGGAGTTCATGATCAAGGCGGGTCGAGAAGCCATGGTGCACACCCGCTGGACGGTGCCGAACCTCGATCACGAGAGCGCGTTGGCTGAGTTTGTGGCCGCGATTCTCGAACCTGCTCCCGACAAGCGGTTCCTCACCGACCTGGATCAATTTGCGCGCAAAGTCGCCTTCCACGGCGCGTTGAACAGCTTGTCGCAGGCGCTGATCAAGATTGGATCGCCTGGGGTTGCCGACTTCTATCAAGGTTCCGAACTGTGGGATTTGCGGCTGGTCGATCCCGACAATCGAACCCCGGTGGATTTCGAAGAACGCCGCCAAAAGCTCCAGGCGCTTCTGGAAAAAGAAGTCGCGCCGCGAGGGCTTCTCGCGCACTGGCAGGATGGGGTCGTCAAGCTTTTCGTCACCGCCCGCGCTTTGCTGGAACGCCGCGAGCGGCAAGAGTTGTTTCTGCAGGGGAGCTATCTGCCCTTGCAGGTTCGGGGTGAACGGGAGGAGTGTATTTTTGCGTTCGCCCGGCAGTTCCGGCGGTCGTGGAATCTGGTGATCGTTCCTCGTTTAACCACTCGCCTGGTCCAGAAACCGAGGCGGCCGCTGGACCCGGCGGTTTGGGGCGACACGGCCGTGGTCCTGCCGTCGCGAGCACCTTGGCTATGGCGCGATATTTTCACCGAGGAGTCGCACAGCGTCAGCGCTTCCGATGACGGCGGCTCCAAGCTGTTTCTAAGAGATCTGTTCCAGCAGCTACCGGTGGCCGTGCTGCGAGACGCCCGCCGTTCGGAGGGCTAGGCCGACGGGCGGAGCACTCAACGGGCTTCGGCCTGGCCTCTCGCGCCACGTTCCTGATCGAAGCCCATTTCTCCCCGTCGCCTCGGCGGGCGGTGTCGCCTCACCCGCAAACGAGAGAGAATGAGTGCATGACGGGCACCGCCACTCCCCCGCTAGTAAGACCTCGCTCTAATACTCTGCGCATTGCTTTGGGGATTTACGTTCTCATTCTGATTGCGTTCTGGGACCTGATCCGACTCCTGTCGTTGAACACGCGGCTCGGCCACATGCCGAGCACGTTCGCTGCATTCGCGTTGCTGTTCGCTCCTTTCTGGTTTTTCGGGTTTGGGATCGCCGATGTCCTGCAGGCGGCGCTTACCAACCGCGTCGCACGCGTGCTTGCTAATGGCTCGCTGCTCATTCCATACCTTATTTATGCACTTCCCCGGGGTGAGTTCCGCTGGACGTTCTGCCTGGCATTCCTGGCGGTGTCGGTCGGGACAAGCGCTTTATTCGAGACCTTCCCTCCCGGTGGAACGCGACCAGGCATTCCCAAGCTTTGCTGGCAAGACGCTTTAGTGCTGGCAGCGGTGGGGCTGCCGATTGAGTTCGGTTGGTTTCGAGGAGCGTTCCCCCACAACGGCCTCGATGCCCTCTCCCGGTTGATAGTGGTCGACTCGGCACTGTATGCCTTTCTGGTGGTTCGGCGGCTTGAGGGAGTCGGCTATGACTTCAGGCTACGGGGGCGCGATCTGCTTGTCCGCCTTCGCGAGCTTTCATTCTTCGCGCCCATCGTGATCGGCCTGGGGATTGCTCTTCACTTCATCACGCCGCATGGCGGGCTGCCGTCGGGGGTCGCCGCGTTGTCGAGTGTGCTGGTGACGTTCTTCTTTGTGGCCGTGCCGGAGGAATTGTTTTTCCGGGGATTGCTCCAGAATCTTCTGGAACAGCGTGCCGGGCGCCAGGGTGCGCTGGTGGTGAGCGCCGTCATCTTCGGCTTGTCGCACTTCAACAAGCCGCTTCCCTTCAATTGGCGCTACGTGCTGCTGGCTACCATCGCCGGTATCTTCTACGGACGCGCCTGGCGCGATCGCCGCCGGTTGCTTGCCTCCGGCACGACACATACGCTGGTGGATGTTCTCTGGGTGTTGTGGTTCCGCAGATAGATGCTCGCTAGCTTAATCTGAGTAGAATAGCGCCTGATCTCTGTAGTTCGATGACGGAGACAACAATCTTGACCGCACGAGCCACGGCTGGACTTGTTAGTTTGGTCTTTCTTGTACTTGCTTTTGACCCTTCCCACGGTGTCGCGACCGCCCGCCCAGCAGAAGCAAGCCAGTCCAAGACCAATCCCTTGACGGCTGAACAGGACCATCAGCGTCTGATGAATCTTCTGCATATCACCTCGCTGCAGCGAGGCGCGGATGGAGACCCAGAATCGCCGAATGCAGCAAACTATGACGAATCGAAAGCCAACCCGCACCTGAATCTTCCGGATCCGCTGCGTTTGAAGAACGGCAAGAAGGTTACGACTCGCGACATGTGGTGGAGCGAGCGGCGGCCGGAAATCGTCGAGGATTTCGATCGTGAAATCTATGGGCGGGTGCCGAAAAACATTCCTCCCGTGACTTGGCGCGTTGTCAGTTCGACTCGGGAGACGCGCGGCGATGTACCGGTCATCATGAACCAGGTGCTGGGACACGTCGACAACTCGGCCTTCCCATCGGCGACGGTGGACATCGAGCTCACGCTGACCACCCCGGCCAATGCACCCGGCCCTGTGCCCGTGATGATGGAATTTGGCCTGAGCGCGCAGATGCGTGCGGTTCTCGAAAAGCGGTATCCGGCGCTGTTTGCCGGAGCGGAGCAGTGGAAGCAGCAAGTGCTCGCCAAGGGTTGGGGCTACGCAGTGTACATTCCTACGACGGTTCAACCGGACAACGGAGAGGGCTTGGCGGAGGGCGTGATTGGGCTGGTGAATCATGGGCAGCCCCGCGGACTCGACGATTGGGGAGCCCTGCGCGCCTGGGCATGGGGCGCGAGCCGAGCGCTTGACTACCTGGAGACTGATAAAACCGTGGATGCCAAGCAGGTGGGCATCGAAGGACACTCCCGCTACGGCAAGGCGGCCCTGATCGCGATGGCATACGACGCGCGCTTTGCCGTGGCGTACATCAGTTCTTCGGGCGAGGCCGGGGCCAAACTCTTCCGCCGGAACTTTGGAGAGCAAATCGGCAACATTGCCGGAACTGGCGAATATCACTGGATGGCGGGCAACTTCCTGAAGTATGCGGGACCGTTGACCGAAAGCGATCTGCCGGTGGACGCGCACGAACTGATTGCGCTGTGCGCTCCCCGGCCTGTGTTCCTTGGCGCCGGGTCGACGAAAGAGGATGGCTGGGTCGATCCCAAGGGCATGTTCCTCGCAGAGGCGGCTGCCGGGCCTGTGTACGACCTCTTGGGTAAGAAAGGCGTGGGGAGTAGCGAATTCCCGCCGATGGGCGCGGCACTGATCGACGGCGATCTTGGGTTCCGCCAACATGATGATGGACACACTCCGGCGCCCAACTGGTCGACCTTTCTGAAATTCGCGAGCCGCTATATTAAGGAGCCGGCAGCACCATCGGTTCAGCGGCGGTAAACCAGCTTGAGATTGTCGATCCGATTTTCCGTCGGGAAACTCCACGCGTGTGCAAAATGTGCCAGAAGGGAGAACGATGAAACGCAAGTTTACTGTGACCAGGATCTCTCTAATTGTCTTTGTACTCGCGAGCGCCGTTCCGTTCTTGTCCAGTTCTGACCTGAAGGTCACGTCGCACGAGGTCCTGGAAACGCGAGGGCTGAGCGTGCTGCTGTTCCAGAATGCGTATCACAAAGTGTTCGGCGACCAGAAGATGAGTGGGGTGGAAATCATCCTGCACGACCAGCGCATCGCGACAAACGGGGATGTTCGCCTGTCTCCAACTCCAGAGCAATGGGATCCGATTCCCGACTTCAAGGAACGACGGCGCGGGCCTGGCGCCGATGAGCTGACTGCGTCCTGCTTCTATGCCGAAAAGGGGTTGAGCTACCGCATTGATATTCGCCCGGAAGCCGGTGGGTTTCGACTCGCAGTGCAGTTGGATCAGCCCATTCCATCGGCGTTGGTTGGCAAGGCGGGATTGAATCTTGAATTCTTGCCCGCGCTCTACTTCGGCAAATCGTACATCATCGATGACGGCACAGGGATCTTCCCACGACACCCTGACGGGCCAATGGAAAAAGCGGCAGATGGCACCATGGAACCCTTGCCCCTGGCCTCAAGCCACCGCATCGTCCTGTCGCCGGAAGATCCATCGACCCGGGTGGCAATCAACTCGGACAGCGGTGCGATTCAGCTCTTCGACGGGCGGAACAAAGCGCAGAACGGATGGTTTGTACTTCGCACGCTGATTCCTGCCGGCAAAACCGGAGACGTAGTCGTCTGGCACGTTCAGCCCAACATCATTCCAGGATGGACCCGACCCCCGGTGATTGGCTACAACCAGGTGGGATACACGCCGGAGCGGGAGAAGCTTGCGGTGCTGGAACTCGATCCCCTGTTCCAAGCGCCCAAAACTGCTCGCGTGCTGCGCCTTACGCCTGAAGGTGGATTCGACGAAGCATTCAGCGGCCCGGTCAAACCCTGGGGCAAGTGGATGCGCTACCAATATGCGCATTTTGACTTTTCTGCGGTTCGCGAGCCCGGGCTTTACGTCATCGAGTATGCCGGGCAGAAGACCGGGCCGTTTCGGATCGCGCCGGACGTCTACAACGATATTTGGCGGAGTTCGCTGGACACCTATCTGACCGAGCAGATGGACCACGTCAAGGTGCGCGAGGGCTATCGCATCTGGCATGGCGCCTCGCACCTTGACGATGCGCGCCAGGCGCCGGTGAATTACACGCATTTTGACGGCTACAAACAGGGACCCACGACGGACTCGCCCTTCTCTCCCGGCCAACATATCCCGGGGCTCGACGTTGGCGGATGGTACGACGCGGGGGACTATGACCTGCGCACGCAGACTCATACTCGCGTGATCACCGATCTGGTACTGGCGAGAGAAGAATTCGGCGTGAATTCCGACGACACCTCGGTCGACGAGCGCGCCCGATATGTTCAGATGAGGAGGCCCGACGGCGTCCCCGATGTCGTGCAGCAGATTGAGCACGGCGTGTTGTTCCTGCTGGCCCAGTACCGCGTGATCGGACATGCGATTCCGGGCATCGTCGAACCAACTCTCGAGGAATACACCCATCTGGGAGACGCCGCTTCAAAAACCGATGGACGCATCTATTCCGACAAGCTGGGCGTGTTGCAGACGGATGGAGTCTATTCCGGCGTGCCCGACGATCGCTGGGCCTTTACCACGCACACGACGGCGCTCAACTATGACGCGGCGGGAGCGCTGGCTGCGGCCAGCCGCGTGCTTCGAGGTTATGACGACAAAATGGCGGAAGAATGCCTGCAGACAGCCGTCCGCACATGGGACGAAGAGCAAAAGCAGCCGCCCGCGTTATTTCACTACTTCAACACGACCGGAACCGATCCCAAGCAAGCGGAGGCAGAGGCTACCATTGAGTTGCTGATCGCCACGCGCGGCGGCGAAGCCTATCGCAAACACCTTACTGAGCTTCTCCCCGTCATCCATGAACAGTTCGGGTTTCTGGCGGGAAGCGCAGCGCGCGCGATTCCCTTCATGGATCGGGCATTCAAGCAGGCAATCGCCGCCGATCTCGCTGACTACAAGCCCAAGATGCAGCAGATGCTCTCCGCGAACCCGTACGGCGTACCGATCTCGACGGGTACCTGGGGTGGCTCCGGGTCGGTAACCCGGTTTGCATCCGAGATGTACTTTTTGCACCGGGCGTTCCCGGAGACCATCGGCCCGGAATATACGCTGCATGGCCTGGACTACGTGCTCGGCGTACACCCCGCCTCCAACGTGTCGTATGTGTCAGGAGTAGGAACAGAGTCCAAGCTCATCGCTTACGGCAACAACCGCGCGGACTACACCTTCATCCCGGGCGGCATGATTCCGGGTGTCGTGATCATCCAGCCCGATTTCCCGGAGCTCAAGCAGGGCTGGCCGTTTCTTTGGTACGAAAACGAGTATGTGGTCGACGCGGCAACGTCATTCATCCTGGCGGCCAACGCCGCCGAAGCGGAGACGCGGCCAGAAGCGAAATAAGAAAATACGCTCTCAACTCGGCCGGGTAGAGACGGGGCTTGCCCCGTCTCAGACGCGGCAAGCCGCGTCTCTACTGGGAACGATTTAGATACTGGGCGTTAACGCGATGGCGCCGCTCGCAGCCGCCGTCGGCTCTGCTCGCCTGTGGTAGATTTCTTCCGATGGCAAGTACGAAGCTCGTCCCTCTCCTGCTTGCAGCCGCCCTGCTGAGTTCTTTTGCGAGCCACGCCAGCGATGAGCCAACTCACTGGGTCGGTTCATGGGCCGCATCCCAGCAACTCCCCGAACCCGCCAATGCGCTTGCGCCAGCGGACCTGCACGATGCGACGCTGCGTCAAATTGTTCATCTGTCGGTGGGCGGCGCGGAACTGCGGGTGCATCTCTCGAATCGATTCGGCATCGCGCCCCTGCGCTTCACGGCCGTGCATATTGCGCGTCCTGTTTCCCCCGCTTCCGACAAGATCATTCCCGGTAGCGATAAGGCTCTGACCTTCTCCGGCGAGCTGGATGTCACGGTACCGGCGGGCGCCGACTATATTTCCGATCCGGTCGCCTATCCCATGCCTGCACTTTCGGATCTGGCAATCGCTCTTCACATCGACCAAGAACCGGCTCAGCAGACGGGCCACCCGGGCTCGCGAGCCACGTCCTACGTGGTGCATGGCAACCAGGTATCCGCTCCCGACCTGGCGAACGCCAAGAAGGTAGAACACTGGTATTTCATCGCCGGGGTGGATGTCGCCACTCGTGTTCCTGCGGCCGTTGTCATCCTGGGCGACTCCATTACCGATGGTCACGGCGCCACCGTGGACGCAAACAACCGCTGGCCCGACCTTCTTGCCAAGCGGATGCAAGCCGACCCCACTACCCAGACAATGGCGGTCCTGAACCAGGGAATTGGCGGAAATCGTCTCTTACTCGACGGACTTGGGCCCAACGCTCTGGCCCGCTTCGATCACGATGTCCTGGCGCAAGCGGGCATTCGTTGCCTGGTGGTTCTGGAGGGGATCAACGATCTGGGCATGCTTACCCGCGACGGCGACGTACCGAAGGCCGCGCACGAGGCGCAGGTGCATCGCATGGAGGCGGCCTATCAGCAGATCATCACCCGGGCCCATGCGCACCAAATCCAGGTCGTTGGCGCCACGCTCCTGCCCTTTGTCGGCGCGCTGTACTATCATCCCAGTCCAGCCACCGAGGCCGACCGGCAAGCCATCAACCAGTGGATTCGCGCTCCCGGTCACTTCGACGCGGTAATCGACTTTGATCGAGCCATGCGCGACCCAGAACATCCCGACCAACTGCTCCCGGCTTTCGATTCCGGAGACCACCTGCATCCCTCGCCGGCGGGGTATGCGGCGATGGCGGAAGCTGTGCCGCTGTCGATCTTGTCGGCCGGCTTAACGAGCTCGACTGAGACGCGCCCAACCGCCAACATCGGGGCCCGCTTTGGCAGGTTCGATACGGCAGCGCCAGCAGAACGCGCCGATCATTCCTTCTCATCTGGCTTGAGGGAAGGCGGCGAGGCAGACATCTTCCGCACCAGGTCTTCCTCGGACTTTTCGTGGATCTCGCGAACCTTGGCAAACTCCTGGTGAGACTCGGCCGTCTTTCCCATCGCCTCATAGACCCGCCCCAGCCGATAGTGAGCGTCGGGCTCGGCCGGGTCGAGCACGATCGCGGTCTGATAGGCCGCTACAGCGTCGCTGTAGCGCTTCTGGTCGGCGTAGATGGCCCCCATGTCAAGGTGAGCTACGCGAATGTCCTTCTTCAGCAGGACGGCCTTGCGCAGCGAGATGAGCGCAGCCTCGGCCTTGTTCTGCTTCATGTCGATGTCGCCCAGGTAGGCTAACGCCTGGGCGTGATTGGGATCGATCGATAACTCACGCTCGAATTCGGCGCGCGCCTCGTCGTACTGATGCGATTTCCAATAGAGGTATCCGAGGCCGAAATGCACATTCGGTTCTCGCGGAGACGTCCTGGCCGCGGTCTGAAACTCGGCAATGGCTTCGGGCGTTCTTCCGAGCCCATCCAGCGCCTCGCCCATCAGCATGTGGGCGCTGGCCGAGTCGGGATCGTGCTCGAGAATCCGGTGAAATTCGTCGAGCGCGCAGGAGTAGTCTTTCGCCCACAAACAGCTTTGCGCGAGGAGATAGTGGAGTTCGGCATTTTCGGGCTGGGCCTGCGCCGCCAGCTTCAGGTTTTGCGCGGCCTCGTCAAATTGTCCGGCGCCGTAGTGGCTGATGCCGAGCAGTGTGCGCGCCTGCAGGCTGTTCGGATCGGCCTTGAGCGCCGCACTAAGAGGTGGAATCGCCTGTCGAAAGTCCCCTTGCTTGAATTCCGCCAAGCCAAGATTGAGCTGCAAGCCCGGCAGCTTCGGATTCAGCGCAGCTGCTTTGTGGTACGCAGAAATCGCCTCCGCGTATTTCTCCTGCCTGGCCAGGACATAGCCGAGGCTGGCAAACGCTGCGGCATCACGCGGATCGTGCTGCGTCGCCGCCCGCCAAGCTTGCGCCGCCTCGGCCAGCTTCCCTTCCCGCTCCAGCTCCATGGCCCGGGTCGCGCTGTCTGTTTGTGCGCTGGTGCGTGACGCTGCAAGCAGGACAACCGCAGCCAGAACCCATGCCAACTTGTTCATGCCCGGAAAGAATGCTCCAGTACTGGAAGTCGAGCATAGCTGCTCGATGGTATTGAGGCAACCGGGCACGCTTCACCCGCTGCTTTGCAGAGAGAAGCGCCGGCATAAAAAATGCCCCGCTCGCTTGTCCGGTGCGAGCGGGGCCATGGGGAAACGCTGCGTGACGAGTTAGTAACTCAGTTTCAACCCGAGCTGGAAAACTCTCGGATCGTAAGCTTGGGTGATGACGCCAGGGTTACTGCCGTCGAAGTTCTTACCGTACCCGTTCTGCGTGACGCTCGCTTTCCATTGCGGATGGTTCCAGGTATTGAAGCTTTCCGCCCGGAACTGCAGGTTGACCCGCTCGGTGAAGGCGAAGGTCTTGTAGATCGAGAGGTTCCAGTTGTCGCGGCCGGGACCGGCGATGCCGTTGTGTCCAAAGTCGCCCCAGGTTCCGGCGGCCGGTTGCGCAAAGCCGGAGACCGTGAACCACTGAATACCCTGGATGTTGGAGGTCTTGGTCTTCGGATAGGAGATTGGTCCTACCAGGTCCGGCCGGTTTTGCAGGCTGTTGGAAAAGATGCTGGCCACGTTCGTCCCCGCTATCTCCACATCCAGTGGTGGCCCGCTCATCATGTTGATAATCCCTGACATCGTCCAGCCGCCCAGAGCCGCCTTGACTGCACGGCTCGACGCGTCTCGGAAGAACGGCAGGTCATACACAAAGTTTGCAAAGCCGATGTTCGTCCGGTTGAAGATCGACGGACCGTTGTCGTATCTCCAGCCAACATAGGGATTCGAGACATTGTTGAGATCGGTGCCATTTCCGCCATTGCCGGTGGTCGGGTCAATGGAGCGCGAGTAGGTGTAGCCGACTTGCAGATTCAGCCCCTTGGTCACCTGGCCGCGCACGTCGGTCTGCAGCGAGTTGTAGTTGGCGTTGGCTCCATTTTCTGCCAAGCGAATGCTATGGAAGCCTTGGTACGCGACTAACTGGTTGAAGCTCGACTGATCCGCCTGAAGATTGGCGAGTTGACTAGCGGCCGGCAGGTCGATCTCTTGCCAATAGTTCTGATGCCGGTTTTGATTGCCCACGTAGGACAAGGACCACACGGCTTTCGGACCAACCGCCTGCTGGACCCCCAAGCTGTACTGGTAGCTGACGGGAAGCTGGTAGTTGTTCTTCGAGATCCCGGTGATGTTGGCGATCGGAATCGCCACCGATTGTGCCGTTCCACTGGCAACGCCGATCTTCGGATTGGCCAGCAAAACATTGTTGAAGTTGACGCTGGCACTGAACGGAATGTTCGTGCCACCGTTGTACATGTCATTGCCCTGAATGCGCTCGTACATCACGCCAAATCCGCCGCGCACCACTGTCTTGCCCCGGCCCGTGACGTCATAGGCAAAACCCAGGCGCGGACCAAATGCAGCCCAGTGGTTATCGACCAAGCCCTTGGGCGTGCCGCCCAAGCCATCAATGCCGATGCCGTTCAAGTAGAACTGGACGCCGGAGAGAATCGGGTTGGGGCTGCCGCCCAAGTGGGGATTGGCCGGGTTGATCGAGCCATCCGGCAAGAATACGTTCGCGTCTGGCTGGTACAGGTTCGGATAGAAGTTCGACATCCGGTGATTGGCTTCGTAGGTATGCGGAACGCCATCCCAGCGCAGGCCCAGGTTGAGAGTCAAGCGACTGGTGGTGCGCCAGTTGTCTTGTACGTAGGCAGCCCAGGAAACATTGTTCCAGTGGCCATTATCGTGCACGCCGTCTTCCGCATAGTTCTGCGAGTATCCCAACAGGAAGTCGGCGAAATCATTTCCGGTGTAAAACCCGTTGAAGCCGAAGTTGCCCTGCGTCGCGGCAAACACATCCTGCACCTTGGTGTAGAGCGCCCAACTGGCTCCAAACTTCAACTGATGGGCACCTTTGGTCCAGGAGAGATCGTCGCGAATCTGATAGTCATTTGCGCTGTTGACCCACGGCGTCCAGTTCGCGCTGTACTGTGCGCCGGTCTTTTGCAAGTTGATCGTTGGCATGCGGTTGCTGGCGTTCGGGCCGGTAAAGACACGGTTGAAGGTGAATCCGGAGGGCGCCGAAAGCGGTGCGCCAAAAGCACCTTGCGGAAGGATGTTGATGCGGTTGCCGTTGTAGTTGAAGGCAATCTCGTTCAGCAGCGTGGGGCTGATCGTGTGGGTAGCATGTACCACTGCGCTGTACGACGGGTTGCCGAACGTGTTGCCGATGGTAGGAACGTTGTCGCCGCTCCACATCGTCGTGCCGAAACTCTGGCTGATCTGTTCGGAAACCCAGTGCCCAAAGATCGAGAACTTGTCGTTGAAGGTGTGATCAACCCGGGCGATCTCCTCGGTCACGTTCGTGGGAGAGTTATTGCCGCCCTGGAATTGAGCGCCATTGGTCGGAGCGGGAAAGATATGGGCGCCCAACAGCGCCTGCGCATTTGGGTCGAGAAGAGATGCGGGGATCTTATTTCCAATAAACGGCGCCGCGGTCACGAGGTTGCCCGAGCTGTCGCAGGTACTAAGCGCCTGTCCCGCAGCCGCAAATTGCGCCGCTAAATTCGCGGAGATTTGGCTCGCACACGGCGTGTGCAGAGTCACACTCGTACCAGTGAAATCCCCTTGGTAAGTACTGGGCAGGGGCACGGTCTGATTGAGCGTCTGCCCCTGGACGAGTTTCCGCCACTCCTGATTGTAGAAGAAGAAGGTCTTGTGATCCTTCTTCCAGAAGTCCACGGGCCCGCCGACGTTGAAGCCGAAGACGTGGAAGCGCAGTTCCGCCACCGGATCCGGTGTCGGGTTGAAGTAGTTGCGGGCGTCCAGCGCGTCGTTGCGGCCGAAATACCAGGCCGAAGCGTGGAATTGATTCGTGCCCGACTTGAGCACGGTGGTCATGGTGGCAGCCGATGACAGGCCATACTCCGCGCTGTAGTTCGAGGTCATGGTGCGGAATTCGGCGAGTGACTCGAGCGAAGGCATGACGCTGAAGGTGCCCGCACCGCCGCGGTCCAGATCTTCGCCGCCGTCCAGCAGGTAAATGTTGTGAGCCATGCGTTGACCGTTAAAGCTCACGTTGGCATCGCCGCCCACCGGGGTAGGAGTCTGAAAATCGCTCTGCAGGCTGGCCGCGCCGGTCGTCAGATTGATCAGGGTGTAGATACTCCGGCCATTGGTGGAAAGCTGATTGATCTGCTGGCCGGTCACCACCGAACTGACCTCGCCGGTATCGGTCTGAACGGCCACCGCCGCAGCTTCGACCGTGATGCGCTCCTGGGCGGTTCCGACCTCAAGCTTGAAGTCGATGCGCTGGCGGTCCCCGACGGCTAGCGTGATATTCCGCTCCACCGTCTTGAAGCCGGAGGCTTCCGCCCGCAGGGTGTAATGCCCGATGGCAAGATCGGCCGCTACGTACTGGCCCGACTCGTTCGATACCACACGCCGAGACTGTCCGGTGTCATTGTTGATGGCAGTAACGGACACGTTCGGAACCGCGGCAGCTGAGGGGTCGGTGATGGTGCCGACAATCGTGGCTTCCTGTGCGAAGGCTTGGGAGGCAAACACTCCCAGCAGCAGCACACAGAGAATGGCAAGAAAACTTGGTTTGTGGTTACTGACTCGAACCGCCAAGCTCCGGACAAACTTGGTCGAGAGTAGACTCATGGCCTTCCTCCAAACGTCACGCTCATGCGCGAACGTCTACACGCGTTGACAAATGTCTAGGCGAACTGAGCTTGTATCTCCACCGCAATTCAATGTCAAGAAAAAACGTTTCTCTAAATCGAATTAGAATCTGTATTATTAGCTCCAGTAAACGTTTGCAGCTTGCACAAACCCTTTCCTTTGTGCGAAATTGCAGTGTTGTATGGGGAATTCAAAAAAACCGCCGCGCAAATCTTCCATAAATCATCCTCCCAAATCCGCAAAACTGGAGGAGAAATCCTTAAAACTGAAAGAGCTAGCGGCGCGCCTCGGTCTGGCCCCCGCGACGGTGTCATTCGTGGTGAATGGCTCGGCGATGGCCGACACCATCGCTCCGGAAACTCGTGAACTCATTTTGAAGACCGCGCGCAAGCTGGGTTATCGCCCCAATTTCTTCGCGCGCTGCCTGCGCACGCGGCGCAGTTTCACCATCGGCGTGATGGTGCCCGAGGCCAGCGCCGGCTACAACGTAACCGTGCTAAGCGGGGTGGAAGATCACCTGCTTGAGGAAGAGTATTTTTACCTGGTGGCCAGCCACCACTTCCGGCCTGACCTCATTCACGAGTACACCGAACAATTCCTGCACCGGTCGGTCGATGGATTGATCGTGGTTAATACGCCGTGGGAGCGCGCGTTAAATTTGCCGGTGGCGACGATCTCGAGCCACCATTCCGTGCCCGGTGTTGCGAGCATACTGCTCGATCATGACCGGGCGGCGGAACTCGCCCTCAAGCACCTGGTCGAACTGGGGCACGAGCGCATTGCCTTCATTAAGGGCCAGGCGTTCGTCCCGGATACCCAGACCCGTTGGAATTCCATAGTGAAAGTCGCCGGAGAAGTGGGGCTGCCGATTCACCCGAAGCTGGTCACCCAGATCGAGGAGAATTCCCCGTTGCCCCATCTCGGCTATAAGGCGACCCAGGATCTGCTGGTTTCTCGCGAGCCCTTCACCGCTCTGTTTGCTTTTAACGACATCTCTGCTTTTGGCGCGATCCGCGCCTTGCACGAGTTCGGGCTGCGAGTCCCCGAGGACGTCTCGGTGTTGGGTTTTGACGACATTGAGAGCGCGGCTTATCAGAGTCGTGGCTTGAGCACCGTGAAACAGCCGCTCAAGCAGATGGGGAAGGCGGCGGCGGAGAGTGTACTCCATCGCATTGTGCATCCCGGTGAAACGGCGGAGTCGTCTCCCTCAAGAATTGTGTTCGAACCGGAGCTGGTCGTGCGCGAGACGACTGCGATTGCCAGAAAGCAACCGAAAATGGGGAAGAAATTGGCCGAGGCTTGACCCGGCAGTTTCCGCGCGATGCCGTGATTGAGAATTCCGTTTTTCGGTCTCCCGGCCTTCCCCCCTCGCCGGGGCACCTTGACCACTGGTGGTTTGTATGCTAAAAACGGCCCGATCTAAACCGATTTAGCAATTCCAACGCTGGATCGCTCTGTCGCGCGCGAATGAATGTCAGGGAACAGACGTAGCATGGTCGCGGATATTCTGTACCGCCGGAGTCGAAGCAACCTTCGCGCACCACGATTCATGAATGCCGGCCCCGGAACCGGGACCGGTTCTCAAACACAATTCCACCTTTCGAGGTCGGGTGCACCGTCTGATCAAGGAGCGGATCGATGAAGGAACGCAGTACGCGATGGATAAGAGTTCTGATCTTCCTGGCGATACCGCTTTTTAGTGCAGCCCAGTCGCAACCGGCACAATCCTCGGGCGGCCCGGCGTACTTGAATCCGGCTCTTCCCGTCAACGTGCGGGTGGATGATCTGCTCTCGCGCATGACCCTCGAGGAGAAGGCATCGCAGCTGGTAAACCAGTCGCGAGCGATTCCACGGCTCGGGGTGCCCGCGTATGACTGGTGGAGCGAAGCGCTGCATGGCGTGGCCAGGGCCGGTATCGCCACCGTCTTTCCCGAGCCCATCGGGCTGGCAGCGACGTTCGACCCGCCGCTGATTCACGACATGGCGGTCGTCATCGGGATAGAAGGCCGGGCCAAGCACAACCAGGCGGTGCGCGCGGGCCGCCGCGACATCATGGAGGGTCTGGACTTCTGGTCGCCCAACATCAACATCTTCCGCGATCCGCGCTGGGGGCGTGGCCAGGAAACTTATGGGGAAGATCCCTTCCTCACCGCTCAAATGGGCGTGGCTTTTGTTACCGGCTTGCAGGGCAACGACCCTAGATATTATCGGGTGATCTCCACCCCCAAGCACTTTGCGGTACATAGCGGACCTGAACCGGCCCGGCACTCCATGGATGTCCAAGTCTCCAAGCACGACATGGCGGACACCTATCTCCCTGCCTTCCGCGCCACGGTAACTGAGGGCCAAGCGGGCTCGGTCATGTGCGCCTACAACCGGGTGAACGGCCAGCCGGCCTGCGCCAACAATTTTCTGCTTGAAGGTCAGCTGCGCGGCGCTTGGAAATTCAAAGGCTATGTGGTTTCCGATTGTGACGCAGTGGTCGACATCTTCAGCGGACATCACTACACCAAGAGCATGGCCGAAGCGGCGGCGACTTCCATGAAGCGGGGCATGGATAATGAGTGTGCCGACTTCTTCAAAAAAGCTACCGACAACTCCGACTACGTGAAGTTTCTGGATGCGGTGCAGCAGGGCCTGCTGAGCGAGAAGGATATCGACGTCGCCCTCCGGCGGCTGCTGACCGCACGGTTCCGGCTGGGCATATTCGATCCGCCGCAAATGGTGCCCTATGCCAATACTCCGGAATCCGAGATTGACAGCACGGCGCATCGCGAATTGGCCTTAAAGACTGCGCGCGAGTCCCTCGTGCTGCTCAAGAACGATGGCACATTACCGCTCGGTCCAGCTATCAAGAAAATTGCGGTGGTCGGCGCCCTGGCCGAATCCAGTCGCGTGCTGGAAGGCAACTACAATGGCACCCCTTCCCGGTCTACCACCGCGCTGGATGGCATTCGCAAACAGTTCAGGGACGCGCAAGTTACGTTTACGCCAGGAATGAATTTCCTGCGGGAAGAAACAGTGATCCCCACTTCCGACCTCTCCACCACTAGCGGCCAACCTGGACTCACCGGAGAGTACTTTCAGGGGAAAGATTTTGCCGGTACGCCGCAACTGGTGCGAGTCGATCCAGCCATCGATTTGCAGCCCTCGGGCGGCATGCCTTCACGGTTAGAGCCTCCGGCTGGTTGGGGGAATTTCTCGGTGCGCTGGACGGGGTTTTTGACCCCGCAAGAATCGGGCAGCTACCGCATTGGGCTGACCGGTTCAATGAACCGGCTTTGGCTGGACGACAAACTGATCGTGGACGACTTCGATTCGCACGAGCCCGAGCCCAAAGGTGTGCTGCTCCCGTTGGAAAAAGGGCATCGGTACAGCCTGCGCATCGAATATGGCCAGGGCGGGAGAGGGACCAAGCTGGTTTGGCTGCATATCTTGCCTGACCCGGTGGGCGAGGCGGTCTCGGCCGCGGAACAAGCCGACGTGGTGGTGGCTGTCGTTGGGATCACCTCGCAGCTGGAAGGGGAAGAGATGAAGGTCGAGGTTCCCGGATTTAAGGGAGGCGACCGCACGAGCCTCGACTTGCCTCGAGAGGAAGAAGCTCTGCTTGAAGCGGTCAGCAAAACCGGGAAACCGCTGGTTGTAGTGCTCATGAACGGCAGCGCGCTCTCGGTAAACTGGGCGGCCCAGCATGCCAATGCGATGCTCGATGCCTGGTACTCGGGTGAAGAGGGAGGAACCGCGATCGCCGAAACGCTGGCTGGCGAGAACAATCCCGCCGGGCGCTTGCCCGTTACTTTTTATAAGGGCATTGACCAATTGCCGCCCTTTGAAGACTACGCGATGAAGAACCGCACCTACCGGTACTTCGAGGGTGAGCCGCTTTATCCCTTCGGATTTGGCCTGAGCTATTCGAAGTTCGCATACAGCAATCTCAAGCTCTCCACTGCCGACCTTAGTGCCGGCAACCCGCTGAGCGTCGAAGTCGATGTCTCGAATATCAATGAACACGAAGGGGACGAAGTGGTCGAGCTCTATTTGAGTTTTCCGAAAATCGCCGGCGCTCCGCTTCGCGCCCTGCGTGGCTGTAAGCGAATCCACCTGGCGGCCGGCGCGACTCAGCATGTCACTTTCACCCTGCAACCTCGCGAGCTGAGCATGGTGAACGAAAACGGCGATCGGGCGGTCAACGCCGGCACCTATCAACTTTTCGTCGGCGGAGGGCAGCCGGGTACCGGGGCCGGAGCCGAGACTCAGCTTGTGATTCACGGCGAAGAGAAGTTGCCGGAATAGGCGAACCGCCGCTGCAAACTGGGCGGCGGCTCTCAGGTTGCAGAGCGGGACGAGCTGGTTTGAGCATCTCTGCTCGGTGCGAGAGAATAGGCAAGGTTCGACTGTAACCCAGCCATGAAGCGCAGGACCCTGGCAGCCGCTGTCTCTTCCCTTTCACTCGCGTTCTTGCTTCCGGTGCTGCCCTCCATCGCTCGTACCGCCCAACAAGCCACCGCCTCGCCACCTGCGAAACCCTCTGACAGTCCGATCCAGTTTACGTATCAACCGATTGATTTCCGCCTGGACAGCTGCGAAACGCCGCAACGTCATGCGCCCGAAACCATGGCCGGCGGTGTCGCGGTTTTTGACTACAACCATGACGGCAGGCTCGACCTGTTCTTCACGAACGGCGCCGACATCAACACGCTCCAGAAGACTTCGCCAAAGTATTCCAATCGACTTTTTGAGAACGACGGCCAAGGACACTTCACGGATGTCACTACCAAGGCTGGCCTGGCCGGGACCGGCTATGACACGGGGGTTGCGGTCGGCGACTACGACAACGATGGGAACGAAGACATTTTTGTGGCAGGCGTCTACCGCAATACGCTCTATCACAACAACGGAGATGGCACCTTTACGGACGTCACTGCCAAAGCTGGATTAGACCATGCCGATCCCGAGTACGGCCCGCTCTGGTCTGTAGGCGCCGTCTGGGTGGACGTGAACAACGATGGGCTGCTCGACCTGGTCGTGATCAACTATCTGAAGTGGGATCCGAAGCATGAACCGGATTGCGAGATCGACGGGCATCGGGATTATTGCCATCCCAAGATGTACAAGCCCACGCCGAATCAGTTGTTCCTGAACAATGGGGATGGAACTTTTCGTGACGTCTCGAAAGAATCCGGATTGCGCGCTCATCCCGGCAAGGGCATGGGCGGGGTGGGCGCAGACTTCACTTTGAATGGCCGCCAGGACCTCTTCGTCACCAACGACAAAATGTTCAACTTCTTCTTTCGAAATAAAGGGGATGCCAGGTTCGACGAAGTGGGATTCGACATTGGGGTCGCACTGCGCGAAGACGGAGTGTTCATCTCGGGCATGGGCGTCGACGCCCGCGATCTCGACAACGACGGCTATCCCGACATCTGCCTCGTCGCTCTGGACAACGAAACATTCCCGATCTATCGCAATACCGGCAAGGGCAACTTCGACGACGTGACCGCCGCCAGTGGAATGACAGCTGCAAGCTTGCCGATGGCCGGTTATTCGCCGAATATTGCAGACTTCGACAACGACGGGTGGAAAGACATTTTTGTTTCGCGCGGCCATGTTCAATCCCCCCTCGCCGCTCCCCGCGTTTGGGTGGACCAGCCGAACACCGTCTTCCGGAATCTCGGCGGTATGAAGTTTGCCGCTTTGACCGGTGAGGCGGGGTTCACATCCCATGCCGCCCGCCATCGTGGCTCGGCCATCGGAGACCTCAACGGCGACGGGCGCCTCGATGTGGTCGTTACCGCGATCAGCGCTCCCGCCGAGATCTGGATGAATGTGAGTCCAAATCACAATCATTGGCTCGAGTTCAAACTCCAGGGAACCAGGAGCAATCGGGATGGAATTGGGGCGCGGATCAAGGTCGTGACCAAGACCGGGACTCAGTACAACCACATGTCGACCGCCGCCGGTTATGCATCCTCGAGCGCAGGGCCGGTTCATTTTGGATTGGGCTCGAACGCAGTAGCGGACCTGGTTGAGATTCACTGGCCGTCGGGCATTGTTCAGACGTTGCACAATGTGGCGGCTGATCAGATCCTCACCGTGCGCGAAACCGCTCCCGCCCCCGGCAAGTAATACCGTGTCTTGACTCAAACCCCGCAGAGACGGGGCTTGCCCCGTTTCAGTCGCAGGAACACCCCGATGTGGGAGGAGGTTGAGGCGCCGCTTCCGGCGCCTCAACCATATCTGGTCGGTCTAAAGCGAATTGAGGAAGGCAAGCAGATCGCTGCGCTCCTGAGGTGTCAGACCCCGAAATTGGGCGCTGGACCCGGCCGCTTCCCCGGCATGCCGCAGGATTGCCTGTTCCAGCGATTGCGATTTCAGGTCGTGCATCAGGCGCGTTTTCGTCCGAAGACCCCAGAGTGGCACCGTGCGTAACTTTTGTTGCGTATCCTGCGGTCCGCCCTGCACGATCCCATCCCCGGTGCCCACATCGTGCAGCAGAAAGTCGCTATACGGATGAATCACCTTGTTGCCCAGCGCGTCGGGAACAACAAACGTTCCTCCGTTAATCATGGTTCCCGCGGGAACCGTCTTCATGGTGTCGACATGGCAAACCTCGCACTGGATCTTGGCAAACACTGCTTCCCCATTTTTGACTGCTGGCGATCCAGCCAAGGCTGCGTCGCGAGGCGGCACCCGCGTGGCGCGGATGAACTGGGTGAAGTGATCGATTCCAAATAAACCGGTCTGGACCGCCGTGTCCTCTGGATCTTTTGTTGTCTTGCAAACGGTGGTTGCATCGGCCGGCTTCAGGCGGTTCGAGATGCCAACTTCATTCGAGTACGCGTCGGCTGCAAAAGAAAGCAGGCTGGCGTGCTGGTCTTTCCAGCCAAATCGGCCGATGCGAGTCTGCCCTTGCGCTTCAAGGATTGGCACCTCAACCGCCTCGCCCTGAATCATCCCGTTGCTCTGCGCCGCCTGCCGGGCCGCGATATCGAGCAGGGTCTGGTCGTCAACCGCCTCAACGAATCCATCCCCGAGAGTGTTGAGTACGGCACGCAAGGCGCGAATATTTTCTGCAGCCGGCAGGTGCTCCTCCGCCTGAGGACAAATTGCTCGATCGTTGACAATCGAGCGGCCGGTAATCGTGTTCAGGCCGTGATTGATGAAGATGGTTGGATTTACGAAATTATGGTTGCTGTCGAGATGCCCGGCTCTCACTTCGGTGATCTGGCTGACCCCGCCCGTCACCGGATTTTGATGACAGTCGGCGCAGGCGGTCGCGTTGTATACGGGGCCTAACCCGGTGTCGTTCCCTTCCCGCCGCTCGAAATTCGCCTGGTCCAAGGCAAACGTGTCATTGCCCGGCTCAGGCAAGCCATTACTCACGCTCTTCGACCCGGGATTCCCCGCCAGCGTGGGTGTCTTAAACCCAGCCGGCGCTTCAGTGGCGCCCGTTGTTGCGGGCGTGGATTGCCGAGCCGTGCCCACGAGCGCGAGAGCTGCGAGACCGCAGAAACACAACACCAGAGGGATATTCCTTCTGATCATCGGCATGTCGTTTCTCCTGATGCAGTCGGAGTGGGGCCTAGGCAGGTTGAGGGAGTTCACTTCCCACGTCACTCTGCGAGACCAGTCCGGAGAATTGGCCTCGTTCCGTCTAACTGGCGGGCTGGGAGATTATTCCGTGGAAAAGCCGGCTTAGTTTTTCCTCAATGCAGTTGGCGATTTGCTGTGGAAGGAATGCGAAACGATGGGTGGCTTCCGGAAAAAATCGGGCGCGGCTGCCCGACCTGTAAGCCGCAGCGCCCAACCGGAGTGACAGCACTTTTGCAACGAGCGCCTAGACTGCCCGCCTGACCGAATCCGCCTCAATCGCCAATTCAGTCACCAGTTTCAAGAAGGCCGGCGATTGCCCGAGGAACAGCAAGTCGTCGGTGAACGCCTTGATCGTTGCCACTGCCCCGCCATTGGCGGTCGCGGTCGGCCGAATCACCGAGCACGCGGGCAGATTCTTGCTGATGAATTCGCAGGGCTCCGGCAAGATCAGGTTGGTTTGATCCAGCTCCGAGTTCCGCGCATTCAGATCAGGGAATGTCAGGCCACTCACCGGATCGGTCACACCTGCCAACGGCTTTGAGACTGCGTTGCCGCCCTTGTCATGCCACAAGCCGAAGTGATCGATCTCAACCCCGCCGATACTAACCAGGATTCTGAGCACCTCGGGACCCGTGGCCTTGAAAATCAAGGTTGGATACAGGCTCGAGCCTCCCTGCTCAATAAAAGCGAAGTGGAACCCTGCGGTATTTGCGATGGCTTGCATCCGGGACTGCTGCGGTGTCGCTGGCGGCACCGGTTGCGCCTGCCCGGGAGGTGTGTCGTTGTCGTTCAGTGGAATCGCTGGTTGATTGCGGATTGAGAACGGTCCTTTGAGCTTTGCGCCAAAATCCGGATTCTGGGTACTGCGGTATCGGGTGTACCAACTGAGGTCAACGTTCAGCCTCATTAAGTTGGTGAGCCGCCCGATATCTTTGGCGCCCGTGGCTTTGCTGCTTGGCAAGGTACGGAATGCATCGAGATCCACTGGCGCTTCGCCTTTGGAGATCAGGTATGCATTCAGGAAGGCTGCATGGCTCAACTCGTCGTCGGTGTTATCGGCGATGTACTGAGGCATATCGCCGTCCAGATTGCTCAGGGCAGCAATGTAAGCAGGATTTCCTCCTTGAACCCCTCCCAGTTCGTTGTATTGCTGCCACAAGTCTGCCTCGATCAGTTCGGCCGCAGCTGCAAACCGCAAGAGTGCGGCGTCACCCTTCGAAAGCGAGCCCGTGCTTTGCGCGCTCTGTGCATCGCTGTCAATCCCCAACAGGGCGGCGGTGGATAAGGCCGCGCCTCCGATGGCGATGCCCTTGAGAAATGAGCGCCGTTGGACAACCCGGCGCCAATGACCCTGGACATCCTCATCGGCAGGCGACGCTCCCGCCTCGGGTAAGAATTTGTCGGATGGTGAAGATGGGGAATTCGTTCTTGTCATACTAACGCTCCAGTTCTTGTCGGCAGTAATTTGCTAGTGATCCAGCATCGACGGAAACTTCCTGGAGGGTGGAATATTCCTCTGCAGATGTCCTTTTCTTGTCAGGAGAAGGTCGCGTTTACGTTTGGTTTTTGGCGGAGAGGAAGGACGTTTCGACGAGTTTCCGAAGAGACGAGGCCTCAGAGAAGGAAAATCCGCTCAAACCAGCGCCGCGACAACGAGGTTGCGAGAAGCGCCGCTCGCGGCAAGCATCCCCAGAATCTGGCGGGATGCTTTAGGCCTGATGCTGCATAGGAGGACTTCAAGACATCAACAACTGCAGTGTTAACCTTGCGGACAATGTTTCATGCCTGGGCGGCAGGTCAGCCGCCGCAATTCATGTTTCGCAAAAGCTTGAGTCCGCACAAATGGCAAATCGGTCGTCGTCGGGACAAGCATCGCGCCTGTTGCTGCGGATTCTGCTTACGAAAGAAGTTCCACCGCACCGGTGGCAACATCGTAGTAGCCGGCAATAACTTTCACCTTGTTTTCTTTGGCGAGGCCTGCAATTACAGTCGACGCTTCGCGCAGCAATTTCGCCTGGATCGTCGCATTGGCTTTGGTCGCTGCCTCCAGATTGTGACCAGCCTGGTCTACGGCGGGCTGGATGTGCGGAAAGAGCGTGCTGATCTGTCCGGGCACGTCCTTGCCTTGAATGGTGGCCTTGACTGCGCCACAAGAAGCATGCCCCATGACCAGAATCACGGGTATGCCCAGGACCGCTGCTCCGTATTCGAGGCTGGCGATAATTTCCGATGTGGCCATGTTTCCCGCGACTCGGGTCACGAAAATATGCCCGAGACTCTGATCGAAGATGAGTTCGACGGGCACGCGCGAGTCCGCGCAGGACAAGACCGCGGCAAAGGGTTCCTGCTTTTCAACCGCCCGCTGTTTGAGGATCGCCAGGTCGTGTTCGTGATGGGTCGGCTGGCCCGAAGCGAATCGTTTATTGCCGGCCATCAATTCGGCCAGCGCCGCATCCGGGGTGAGTGCGCTCTGCGCTTGCACTTGCGGCGGAGCCGCCAGTTCCAATCCGCTGGCCATCAACCCGGCCGCGGCACCGGTCAAGCCCAACTGCAAGAATTGTCTTCTGGATGGGATCCGGCCCGAAAACGTTGCGTTCATCGCAGTCTCCTTGTTCCAGCCTGGCTGGCATCATATAACAGCGCTTGAAAGCGCCCGCTTGTTGACGGCGTCCATCAACGGCGCCGACCATTCCCTCAGATCGAGCCCTCACGGCACAGCGTCAACCTCTGCTCGTAAGCGCCGCGCCCCCCCGCTTTTCCTCGGCCAGCCGATCCATGTGTACTGCCAGGCTACCTGCAGACTCTGGTAGTTCCCCCCGAATTGAACATACGTGCCATCGCTAAAGCTGACTTTCACCGACTGATGCCTTGAAAAGCGCCACGCCGCCGTGCCTCCGATGCGGGAGCCCACCTGCCTGGTGGCAAGGTTCTGGATCCCGTTGAGAGTCGTCACCCCTCCCCACCAGAAGTTCCCGTCCAACGACGCCCACGTGCCCAACCCAAAGTCGCGGCTTACGTGCGTCTCCAAAGAGCCGATGGGTTCTTCCGTTTGTGTTTTGGGTGTGGGAACTGCAAACGCTGCTGTGTTTGCGGTGTAGAGCCAGACCCCCGCGTAGGCATCCAGCAGCCAATTCCCCCAACGTTGGGAATAGCCAAACTCCGGCTTGAAGGCCCAGCGATTGATTCCCCAATTTACGATCTTGTGGGGATCGTATTGCCCGGTCGGGGCAACGATTCTGATGCTTGCCCCAAGCAGCATCTTCTGCTTCCACTTGGTGAACTGTGCTGCGGGCATCGCGGGACCGCCCTTCAGGTTGACCGAGAGACGCACCCCAGAATCCATAAGTCCTGAGCGGTAAACCGAGGCATGCTGTTGTTGGACCTCTCCCTCGAAAGTTCCCACCCCATAGGGCAGATAAGCCGCCACGTTGGCGGAGCGTCCGAAGAAGTTAAAGGCGTGGTAATAGGTAAAAGTCGGAACGCTGAATGTGCCGGTCGCGCCGGTGATCGGAACTGCGCCGTTGAAGTTCAATCCCCCGTTGAAAAATGACCAGGTCAGCGTGACAGCGTTGGTGTTAACCGGCGTGATGAGGTAAGCTCGCGGCGCCAGGTCCTGCGCCCACAGCGAGCACGTCAACAACGCGAACGCACAACCCAAGAACGGCTTGGATTTAGCTCGCATGGCGAATCAGGGCCCTGAGGCTGAGCCACATAGCGGTGATTTTTTAAAACCCACTGCATCCGGGGAGGTCGCACGCAAGTAGCGAATCCCGTAAACAGAACAAGGCTACCCGCTCGACCCAGAACTTCAGTACTGTCAGTAATAACAGTACATGCGAGGATCACGGTTTCCGCCGGAGGAAGCTGACGGCAAGAGTCAAAACAGGCTTACTTTGTCGTGTTCACCACCGCAACCCGGTTCACTCCGCTACAGGCCAGATACAAGCGCCGGTCGCGAGTGGCCACCATGTTTCGGACCACGCCACCCCCGGAGGGAATGGCCTCGGTGCTGAAGGTTTGAGCAGCGGGATCGAACCTGACCAGCGTATTCGGCTTCACTCCAGATTCGCTGTACCAGACAATCCCGTCATTGGTAATTGCGATTCCATACGGCTCTGAACCTGAGCCTCCCGGCGAAGCCCATTCTTGCAGAAGCTTTCCCGCCGCCGGATCGAAGTGTCCCAAATACCCGCGAGCGTAATCCGTGTAGAAGATCGTGCCGTCGGGCGCCAGCGCCAGTCGGCGTGGGCGCGCAGTGCGAGCGGGGAGGGTGTATTCGCGAATCGTCAAAGTCTTCGGATCAATCGAGCCCAGCTTATTCGTGCCGAACTCACAGAAAAAAGGAACACCGTTCGGCAGGACGACGATGCCGTACGGGATTGCGTGTGGCGTCGGCACTCTCGTTAGCGTCATCTTGCCACTCGCCGGGTCAAGGCGCCCGATGTAATTGGTGTCTTCGTTCGTGAACCACAGGATGCCATCCTGATCGAAGACCGGGGTGTGGGGATCGATCTCGGTATTGCCGGACGCACGATACTCGGCAATATCGCCGGTCTTCGGATCTAGCTTGCCAACGTAACCACCGGAGATTGCCGTGAACCAAATGTTGCCGTCTTTGTCCGCGACCAAGCCATGTGGCCCGGAATCGGGGGTTTTCAAAGGATATTCTTTGAAAGTGCCCGTTCTCGGGTCGAGCCGGCCCAGTTTGTTCGCGGCCTGGCCCGTGTACCAGAGTGAACCATCGGGAGCCAGTGCAGGATCATGCGGCCGCGAGTTCGGCGTTGGGACCTCATATTCTTTGATGTGCAGGGTCAACGTTGCGGCCGCGACGGATGTAGCCATCGCGGCGCCAAGGACGAGCAAGGCCCCTCGGTGTAGAGACATGATCGCCATCCTTCGAACCGATTCTAATCTCCCGTGAGCGTGGCTTCCACGCCCCCGATCCTTCCGCACACCTCGGATTCGGTTTTCGGCTGCAAGGTGGATAATGGCAACAGTTCGCCCAAGCGAACTTCCAGGACATGATGACCCCAAGAGTTCTCGCAGCATTCCTGTTTTTGTCTGTGTCTGTTGCAACGGCTCAAGTGCGGGTATGGCAGGGCACGTTGACCTTGCCCACCTACGAGGAAGGGGCCCCCGATCCTAATCCTCCGTTCGATCAATATACCGACAGCCGATTCAACTATCCCTATACCCTCCGCGACAACCTGACCGACCACCGCGCCGATCACGCCTGGCGCGCCGTGTTCCTGGAGAATGACTACCTGAAGTGCTCGGTGCTGCCCGATCTCGGGGGTCATGTCTATACCTGCATAGACAAGATTAGTGGCCAGCCAATGTTCTATGAGAACCCTTCCATCAAGAAGGCCAACATCTCGTATCGAGGCGCGTGGGCTGCATTCGGCATTGAGTTCAATTTTCCCGTTTCCCACAACTGGGTGAGTTTGTCTCCGGTTGACTTTGCCTTTGGCCAGAACGCGGACGGCAGTGCTTTCGTCCAGGTCGGCAACATCGACCGGGTGTACGGCATGCTGTGGTCAGTGGAGCTCGTACTGCGGCCTCATTCCACGGTTCTTGAGGAGCGAGTCACGCTGAACAATCACAGCGACGTCCGCCACCGTTTTTACTGGTGGAACAATGCCGGAATTCAAGTGTGGGACGACTCGCAAGTTCAGTACCCGATGCGGTTCACGGCGAGTCACGGCTTTCGCGACGTTGAGCCTTGGCCCATCGAAGGCGATGGCACCAACCTCAGTATTATCCGGAACCAAACCAAGGGTCCGGTGTCTCTCTTTGTGCACGGCAGCCGCGAGCCTTTTATGGGTGTTTGGAACCCGCATTCCAACGCCGGAACGGTGCACTATGCGGATTACAGCCAGCTGCCGGCAAAGAAGATCTGGTCCTGGGGCGTGGATGCGGATGGACTGGACTGGCGCAAAACGCTATCCGATAACGATAGCGCCTACGTCGAGGTGCAGGCTGGACTGTTTCGCAATCAAGAGACCTATGCCTTCCTGCAGCCCCGCCAGACAATCAGCTTCTCTGAATTCTGGATGCCGGTCCGCGGCATTGGTGGAATCTCCAGGGCCAATCTGGCGGGAGTGGTTCACCTCGCCCGCCGGAAAAACACGCTGGTGGCCGGGCTCAACGTGAATCAAGCGGTTCCCGGAGCAACACTCCGCATCTCAGCAGGCCAGCAAACCGTGGTTCAAGAAAAGGCAGATCTCACTCCGCAGCAGACTTGGTCTCGCGAAGTCATGAATGCAGATCCCAAACAGAAATATACCTTCGAGCTTCGTGACGCAAAGGGCGGAGCTCTTCTTCGGCAAACCGAGGACGAATATGATTGGACTCCAGTCGACCAAATTCACGTTGGCCCCCAGGCTGGGTATCACTTCCCCGTTCCAGACCGCCGCACCGAAGATGACTGGCTCCAGTTGGGAAACACGCAGGAACTTGACGGCAGGCTGCTGGTTGCACTTCAAACGTTTCAGGATGCCCTGTCGCGATATCCCGAAAGTCTCCAGCTGCGCAAGGCGGCGGGCCGTCTAAGTGCCAGTCTGTTGCATTTTCAGCAGGCAAAGACCGATCTCGAAGCCGCTTACGCTCGCGATACAACCGACGGCGATGTTTCCTATTACCTCGGGATCGCCTACGAGCACCTGGGCCAGAACCGCGATGCACGGGAGTCATACGAAGCCGCCTTTCGGCTGCCCCGCTTCCGTGCGGCAGCCGGATTGCGATTGGCGGAGCTTGCCGCACGCCAAGGCGATTTGAAGCAGGCGGAATCCTATTTGGAATCGGCCAATCACGCTGCTCCGGATGATGTTCGCACGGCTGAGGAATTGTCCGCCGTTCTGGCAACGGAGGGAGAGAAAGAGAAATCCCAGAGCCTCGCGAATGAATGGCTCGCGCGCTTTCCGCAGGATTACTTCCTGCAGGAGCAGATCGGCAAACCCGACCTGCGTCATCTCGCCGACGATGCCGAGCGAGTATTGAATGTCGCGTCTGAGTACATGCAACTGGGAATGTACTCTCAGGCCTTGGATGTTCTTTCCCGCAACTATCCTGCGGCGGTTGCCGATGAAAGCGAACCCGGCGTGCTGCCCCCCACCAGACATCCGATGGTTGCCTACTATCGCGGGTATTGCCGCGAGAAGCTGGGCGAGTCCGGCGCGCAGGATTTCGGCGTGGCCGCGAAACTGCCTACCGCTTACGTATTCCCAAGCCGCGCGGAGGACGCTGATGTCCTGACTGCCGCCCTGAAGGCGAATTCGCAAGATGCAAGCGCACATTACCTGTTGGGAACTCTCTACTTTGCGAAGGCATTGACCGACCAGGCTCTGGCCGAGTGGGAGCAGGCTCGCAAACTCAACGGACAAATTCCGGTGCTGCATGCCAGCCTCGGCCGCGCCTTGCTGCTCGTGAAAGACAATCCGCAGGAAGCGCTGGCCGTGTTTCAGGAGGGACTGAGCTCGGACCCGCGGAACGTCGAACTCTACACCGGAATGGATCAAGCATTGAGCATTTTGCAGCGTCCACCACAGGAGCGGGTCGCGGCGCTGGATCGTTATCCCAATCGTTCCAACATGCCCACTCCTCTTGTCTATGAACTGATTCTCAATTTGGCCGAAGCTGGAGAGTTTGATCGAGCCGCTTCCCTGTTCCACGGTCGTTTCTTCCAGCGCGAGGAAGGCGGCACCAATGTGCGCGAGGTCTGGCTCGAGGTGCAAGTGCAACGCGCCTTGTTGCTGGTAAAACGCAAACAATGTTCAGAAGCCCTTGCCATCGTCGATCATCTTGCCGACCCAGTGCCAGGCCTGCCCTTCACGGAGGACGGGCTCGATCCATTCTTGCGCTCGGCCAGATTCAGTTACCTCGTCGGGAATATCTATCAGGGCTGTCAGGTGCCCGACAAAGCCCGCGACAGCTTTAAGCGCGCGGCGGAGCAATCCCGCCTGCCCGACGCGGTTTGGGCATGGAGAGCCGCTCAACTCCTGAATGACGCCAACCACGATTCCGCCAGTCAGAAGCTGGCAAGCTGGCGCGAGCGCATGAGTTCTGGCGAAAACGATTCTGCAACAGGATGGTGGCTCTATAACGCGGCCATGCTCGATGTCGCCCTGGGCAACCCGGAGCGGGCAAAAACAAAATTTCGAGAAGCCCTCTTGCGCCCCGATCAATTACTGACGTATCACCTCGTGCGCATTGCGCTCTCCAGCAATCCGTAATACTGCACACCTTCGACGGCACGGATCGCCCGCGATGGCCGCTGCACCCGGCCCGATTCCTTTGCTGCGTCGACTTGTCACGAATCTCCTCTGATGCTGCCTCAGGGATTGCCCCGAGTGCTCCCTGGAGGCTGAATTGGCCCGCGCCTCTCCTTGACAATCGGTTGCCGCGGCGATAGATTGTCCACCGCCCAAGGAAGGACGGACCCTGATATACGAGGTATGTCCATGAATTCTTCTTCCTTCCCACACGCTTGGCCTCCTCGCGCTAATTTCGCCGATCCCTGCTTCTCCTGGCTTTTTCTTTAGCGATCGGTGCGCACCGACGCGCACCTTACGGACCTGGGCCGCAAACTTAAGGAAACGGAGATAGCTCATGCGAAGAAACCTTGCGTTCTGTCTCATCTTGTCCGCATGGCTGCTATTTCCACTGCTGTCGGCTGCCCAATTTGCACCTGTGGGCGGATTAGACTGCAATGGGTATAGCAAAATTCAAAAGCCGCTGCGTCCGCACGATTACTGCACCGACCCGAAAGGCCTTTGGGGTGGACGCTTCTACGACAACGGTCATTACGTGGGGCACGACGAGCCCACTGTCGGTTTCTATTCCGACGTTCCCCAATCCGGCAACAACATGCAGTGGGAGATCACTTTGCCTCATGAACGCCCGCTGCCGGCAACGCAAAGTTTTGAGAACTTTCCTACCTTTTGGTTTGGCTTGGCCCTATGCGACCCGGGCTCGTTTCCAAATGGTCCCTGCATTCCAGACAGCGACGCCAACTTTGTCAACGCGGCCGGATCGGCTTTCCTGGAAATGCAGTTCTACCCGCCGGGGTGGCCGCCCTTCATCACGCAAATCAGCTGCGACATGACCCACTGGTGCGCATCACTGCATATCAACAGCCTGGAAGTAATGTCCAACGGACAACTCAATCCCAACTGTGCGGAAACCACCAACTTTGCCTTCATTCAGCGGGATGGAATTCCCACCGGCCCTCCCGGCTTCGACAAGCTCACCGTCGCCAGCGTGACGCCCAACGCGCAGACCTTGCTGATGAACCAGGGAGACCGGTTGCGCATCACCATCAAAGATGTCACCGGCAATGTCAGCGGCGGCGTGCTGACCATGATTGAGGATTTGTCCACCGGGCAGTCCGGATTCATGATCGCCAGCTCCCATAACGGCTATCGCAGCGCCAACCCGAACACCTGCATGGGCAGGAATTTCAGCTTCCATCCGGAATTCGCGACTGCCCGCTTTGGCAATTTTGTGCCGTGGGCAGCTTTGCAGGTGAACGTGAATGTGGCGTACGAGATCGGCCACTTCCAGCCTCCCGACAACGACAGTGACGACGTCGCGTGCTTTCCCGGACCGAACATTGCCGGGTGTCTCGGTAGCGATGTCGATTTTGACGGCATGTCCTACCTGCGCGATTGGGCAGACGGGACTGCACAACATCCCGAGCCGGTCCAGTTTCACTCAGCGAACGGTCAAGGGATCGGCCCACTGAGCGCGATGGGCAGTGGTGCCTTCGTCAGCCCGTACCGGGTCATGCAAATAGAAACCGATGTTGGAGCCTCGGAAGCTACTTGCAGTACCGCCAACGGGAAGGGTTGCCTGGTCCCGCCGCCAGGCGCACAGTTCTATCCCCGCTTTTCGATCGAAAAAGGCAACGGGGAAAGCTGCACCCTGCTGTTCGGCAACTTCAACGGACCCGGCTTTAACAACTTCGGCGGCAACGCACAATGGGGAACGCCGAACAACACCTGGTTCTTTGGGACCAATAGCGGCGGCGTGCAGCCCAATCCCTGCGGTCGCGACAACGACAGCGACGACTAGCGAAGCCGGGAGCTCATGAACATTGCGCCAGCTTCCCCAAGAAGCTGGCGCAATACCCGATGTCCTGCACGCCGGGGCCGTGCTCTGATTTCTGCGGAATCGAAGCATGCCAGTAGAAATTCGTAGCGGGCCCGGTCCGCTATTGCCAGCTATTCCTGCAAGGTCCCCGAAACGATTGTGTTCGTGTCGGTCTCGACTGCCATTATTTCCTTGTCTGCATTCACCACCACCAGAGCCAGCTTGATGGGCGATTGCCCCTTTGGCGTGATCTGCGCATTCCCAGTGCAGTTGGAATTAATTGTGTACGTTCCGGTCACCGGCACTGCATTCACAATGGTTCCATTCAGGCTGAGCGTCGCCGTTCCGGTGATCGACCCCGTTCCATTCAGCACCAACTGACCGCCCATGGCAACCTGGCCGACCGAGGTAACGCTGCCGGTTAACTCCATGGAGTAGCTGTGCTTGACCCCTAAATCCGTGCAAACTGCAGTTCCTTGCGCCACGACGATGCTGGATTGCACGTGATTGGCGTCGGTTTGCATCAGGAAGGCACCCTTGTTGCCGTTGTTCAGCACGAGATTATCGTGCTCAACCTGACTGTCCTGGTTGGTCCAGGTGGCCGAACCGGTGCAGTTCTTCGCGATTTGATAGGTGCCGGTAAGTGTGTAAGTGACGATCGTGCCATTGATACTCTTGGTCGCGGTGCCCGTGGCATTGCCAGCTCCATCGACCGTGACCTGATTAATGCCGGTGGCGGGTTGCAGCGAACCGTTCAGTCCGCCGGAGATTACTCCGTAGACCCCTTTGATGCTGGCGTTGGTGCAGGTTGCGGATGAAACCATCGGAAGTGTCACAATTAGCGCGACGCACAGTGCAAGCACAATCTTACCTTTGGCTAAATACATGGGCCTCCCTGGGCTCTTGGTTACGTGTTTCCTTTTCAGTTTTTAACAGTGATGGGCGGCAGCCTAACGACTGCGACGGCGCTAGCCTCGCGTTTGCTCTCTTAAATTAGGGGGGAGAACTTGGCTGCAAACAACTGGGCAGCATTCTGCTGTAATGGCTGATTTGCTGTCAACTTAAAAATCCGCTTTTTGCAATGAGAGTAAGCAGCTTGCAACCACGCTGTACTATCAGTCGGCCCAAACTTTTCTCTTTGGGTCTTCCCGAGTCCTCGGATTAGCGATATGCAAATAACCGATTACAAGAAGGCCTGGCAGAGTGCAGCCATGAGCGCCGGACTCGAAGATCGGAGAATATATGACACCCGTGCGACATTCGCGAGTCGTGCTAACCCTCATTGAAGGCAAAATGGCGGAAGCGTGTGCGAGTCGAAAAGGCACACAAACGTAAATCCAACTACTTGCAAGGCCAGCGGATGACATTTTAGCTATGGAGAGCGATGTTAAACCAACAAACAGAGCGCGGATAGAGCGCAGCTTTTTTCGCTTGGGGGTCACTCCGCGCCGATATCTATTTCGGCTGTGCGCGTGGCTTTTATCAGCCTCTCATTCACTAACACTGATGTGGTCTTGCAGCGGTTGCACAGGTAGAAGGCGTAGTGCTCATCAGAATGGTATCCCTGATAGCCTTGCAGAATCATCTCACGGCTCTTGCAGTACGGGCACTTGAAGACCCACCAATGATGCAGGCTTCCAAACATCTTCTTTAGCCCGAGGACGCACGGCTTCAGAAAGAAGTACAGCAGATAGTACGCAACGCCGCCGCTCCAGAGCCAAGCCTTGTTTAGCGGCGTGAACGCGAGGCCGAGCAAGAGCAGCGCCAACGGAACCGCAATCTCAGCGTCGGCCTTGTCAAAGTCGTATTCCCATTGCCACAGCTTGATTCTCATGGCGTGGAGATTCTACGCCTCGTTTAGCTCGCCCACAAAGCCGATGATTGCTCGCAGCTCCGCGTTGGACACGTTGCGCGTCATCACAAATCTGCAACCGCCGCGCCGCTTCTCGATCCTGCCCCGCTTGCCCTCAGCCGTTACCACGTCAAAGCCTTTGCGATTCGGAACGAATTTAATATAGCTCCCTGTCATTGTTTGCGGCTCCCCTGTCCGCAAGCACACGATCACACGGCTACACGCTGCTGTCCAATTCCGAAAATAACCATCACGATAGCCCGTCCACTTAACGCGTCCCGCCCCAGCGCTAACCCGCTCATTCATCAGCCGAGGGCCTAATCGGGCACGGTGCGCAAAGGTAACTTTCGCCTCGCGTGCGCGGGGACGCCGTAAAGGGACGTTTTCCACACAGGGAACAAAATGGCTGTTGACACTAACACGAGCCTCTGTTACTTTCTTCACATGATGGTTAGAACGACGGACGGTATCGAAAAAGACGAGATGTCGCTTATCAAGACAATTGCACGCGCATCTCGCCCGCTGGATGAGGACTTGAACTTGAGCAAGCTCCAGGCCATTGACAGGCTGCAGAAGCTACACGAGCGATTCCGCGAGCAATGGATTGGCCCATCTCCGTGGCTTGTGCTTGAGGACGGCTGGACAATGCCGCACTATGCGCCCGTTGAGAAGACGCTGCAGGCAATGGACAAGCACGGGGCTGCGGTCGGCATGGTTGGCATTGCGTGGCTTCCCACGGCCAAACGTATCGGGATTTTGCAGATGTTGTTTCGGAGTAAGGCGGACAAGAAAAGCAGTGAGATGGTGAGGCAATCGGCAGAGGAAGCCATGCGGCGGCTACCGGGGCTGCTCCAGCAGCTCAACATCCCGCTGAAAGGAAGCGAGTAGAGAAAAGCGAAGGCTCCGGAGGGTTGCAGCCCTCCAGAGCCGGGTAGCCAAAATCGGGAACCTTGGGAGATTCGCAAATTCGGGCCGTTTTCTATTCTACGGCCCGCTGGAATGGAGAACAACAGTGCTGACGCCGGAAATGAAAGAGTTACTAATCGCGGGCGTGGATAGGGCGGTAGTCTTCGGGCGAGATGAGCAGTTCGTGGTTGTGCTCATCGAAGAGGCCAACGGCAACGAAGCCGCCTACCGCGAATACCGCGAGCGCGTTGGAACCCTGCCCTTTTGCGGGGCCTTTGCTGTGGTTGACGGCGTGCCCGCTTGCCGATGCGCGAGCAGCCTTGATGCCATTGCCGTAATGATGCTCGCCTCGGGCGCATATTCTCGCCACATCGCGGAAAAAATTAGGGCGCAAGAATCACCCAAAGATAACAGCGTGGATTGGCTTGAGCGGTTGTACCGGCTCGCTGACACGCGAGATGAGTTTGGCCCCGCTTAGTCCCATGAGCGCGGCCTTGGGGTGGATAGCCAAGCGTCCAGCATCCGCCCCTAAACAAAGTTCAATATGCTGCCCGCGCTAAACAGGGCCGGGTCAGCCGCGATAGCTCCCCCAATCCGGGGTTGAGAGGCGCGGACGAATCGGGCTACGGCCCTGACCAAAGGACAGCAGTATGAATTTGCAAGAGTTGTTACAAAACCGGAAAGAGTGCCTTGACGCGGCTGATGCCATCGTGACCACAGCCGAACGCGCAGGGCGGGCCATGACTGCGGTTGAAGATCAGGCATTCAACTCGCACATGGCGCGAGTATCAAACCTGGACCAACAGATTAAGGTGAGGGGGTCCAAGAACACGCTCCGCCACTTTATGCAGGATGGAAAAATCATCCCTGCCGGTCCTGCCGGAGCCTCGGTAGTCCCAAAATCTCAGCGCAAAACGTTGTCTGCTGATTACTGCTCTGCTCTGTTTGCCAACATCAAGAGCGGCGGGCGTATCGTCAGTGACACTTTGGGTGAAGGCACGGACGAACTCGGTGGCCACGCCGTTCCTACCCTGAGCGCGGCACTGTACGAGGGCAGCAATGCGGCGGGCGGCTTCGCTACGCCATCAATGGTGGACCAGCAGATTGTTCCACTTGCTCCGCAAGAAATGGCAATCCGCCAATTGGCTACTGTGGTGCCCACTTCGATGGACATTAAGGTGCCAATCAAAGCCACCAAGGGTACGGCTGCAGCGAAAGCAGAAGGTGACGGCACCGGCACTAACCTGTTCGGTGGGACAGCTCCCACGCTGACACAGAAAACGCTCGGAGCGCACATGCTCGGGGACATTCTGGATGTTTCGTGGGAAGCCCTGCAGGACATCAGCACCTTTCAAACCTTTGCCGTGGATGACATCCTCATCGCGGTACAGGAATTTGAGGAGCCGAAGTTCATCACCGGCTCTGGCACCGGCGAGCCGGAAGGCGTGCTCACTGGATGCGATACAACCACGGCAGTTTCCGGCCTGACTCTGGACGGAATCTATGACTTGGTTGCTACCCTGAATGCCCTGTACCATCCCGGCGCGGCATTCCTGATGCAGCGTGCAACGGGCCTGCAGATTCGCAAGCTGCAGCGCCAAGCCAATCTGTTTGAGCCTGTCTGGACCCGTGAAAACGGTAAGGACTATCTGCTTGGCTACCCTGTCGCATTTTCACAGAGTATGCCGGACTACAGCACCTCGGGCCACAAGCCGATTGTCTTTGGTGACTTTAAGCGCGGTTACGTTATCGGTGATCGCGGCGGGTCGGGAATTTTCGTTAAGGTCCTGGACCAGCCGAAGGCTGCAGAGGGCATCACGCAACTCTTGGGGTACCGGCGCACTGATGGCCGCGTGCGCCGTAGCGAAGCACTGAAAGCGTACGTGCTGGCCTAAACCTGAATTAGCGGGGGTCTTGCAAAAACCCGCTCACGGTCCCCGCAAGGCTGGCGAGCCTAAAGCATGCCGTGAGTGGAACCTAACCCAGCGGCTCTTCTGTAAGCAATTGGGGAGCAGCGGAGCCGCTGGGATTTTTACGAAAGCGAAGGAATAACACAATGGCTGCTCCAGTATGGGTTTTATCTGTTGACCTTCAAACTAAGACCGCCACCTTTCAGAGTGGCATGGCAGACGCGGCCAAGGCTGCCCGTGGTTCCTTCAGTGACATCAAGCAAGGCGCGGCGGCCATGGGCCGGGATACCTCTTACTCCATGATGGAAGCCCGGCACGGCGTCATGATATTGGGGGAAGAGTTTGGAATTCGGCTCCCCCGTGCGCTGTCCACCTTCATTGCAGGCCTCGGGCCGATTGGTGCCGCAATGGAGGCCGCCTTCCCCTTTCTGGCAATCATAGCCCTTGCTGCGCTCTTCGTTGAGCACTTGCACAAGATGAAAGAGGAAGGTGAAAAGCTGACCGAAGCACAGATGCACTTCGGCGCGGTCACCGCCAACGTACTAAACGCCCTGGACGAAAAGCTGATAGAGGCCGGTATTCGTGCGGACGAGCTGAGCGGTAACCACTTGGCCGCCCTGGAAAAGCAGCTCCAGCTAATTGACCGTCAGAGCCTCAAAGAGTTAGAGCGGTCCTTTGAAGAGCTGGCCAAGGCGTCAGATGCCACCATGGCACAGCTCAAGGCGCATTGGTACCAATTCGGTACCGGCTCCCAAGGCGCACAGCACGCGCTGGACCAATTTAAGCAGAAGTATGACTTGCTCTTGGCACAGGGCAAGAACGCGGAGGCGTCGGACCTACTCGCCGGTACGTTGAAGAGCGCCGAGCGGATACTCGCCCTGCAGAAGCAAGTAAAGGGACCGGCGAAGGGGGACGCGGGTACCGAGGTAGAGCAGTTCAAGTATTACAACGCAATCGCAGAGCTAAAGAAAGCCGGGACCGGCGTTACTGAAAAGGAAGTCCAGGCCCAAGAAACCTTAGTTGATACGCTCCGGGCACAAGCGGAGGCGGAACAAAAGGTCAACGACCTAAAGAAGCTGGAGGACAGCAACGCACGCGGGACCACGGATAAGGCTATCGGGGCCGACGAAGACAAGTTAGCCCGCGCCCAATCCGAAAGTCTGAAGCGCGAGCAAGAGATACAAGACAAGATGTGGGAGCAGCATTACCGGGAAGCCGTGGATGCACTCCAGCAAAACGAGCGGGAGAAGATCGCGGCCACGGAGCAAGGTACCCAAGCGCGGCTCAATGCCATTGACGCGGCCATCAAGGAAGAAAACTCCAAGGGGCTGCAGGAAACCGGCTTTTATAAAGAGCTGCTGACCCAGCGCGTGGACACTGCCCGGCAGATGGCCGACGAGGAAGCCAAGTTACGGGCTGAAGCCGGACGCGAGGCAGCGGACCACGCCATGAAGATGGGCGAGCTACAGATTGACCAAGAGCGGTACAACGCCTCCGTGGCTCTGGCCATGAAGCGGAAAGGGGATGACGCCCGCGTCCACAGCGACGAAGAGTTAGAAAACGAAGAGTACAAAATCAAGATGGACGCCTTCAACGCGGATATTGCGGCGTTGGACGCGCACGCCAAGGATTACGAGAACAAGCTAAAGGCCATCCAGGACCGGCAGGAAGAGCTGACCCGCGAGCACGAAACCAAGCTAACCCAGATAAGGGACAAGGCGGAGGTGGACCGTAGTAACCGGATTCTATCGGCGGAGCAGCGCTTCAACGACACGATAGCAAGTCAACTGGCAGGGACCTTGCTCCGTCATCAGACATTCTCGCGCATGATGGTCAGCCTCGGGGACGAAGTAGCAGCCGGGATGCTGCAGAACGCTATTAAGTCCATCCTCGCGGATGACATGACCAAAGAGCACGATGCGGCGGCGGCGGCTCGCAAGGCATTTAAAGCGGGAGAGGACACAGTCCCCGGCGTGGCGGGCGTAATACTTGGTGGAGCACTCGCGGCTGCGGCCTTCGCGTCCGTCATGGCCTTCCAGGAAGGCGGCCTTGTGCCGGGCGTTGGTATTGGGGACATCGTACCGGCCAAGCTGGAGCCGGGCGAGACGGTCATCCCTAAGAAGATGACCGAGCAGCTACAGCACGCGGCTGACCCCGATGCCAGCTCCGCAAGACCTGTGCAGGTCCACATTCACCATACCCCCGTGATTCAAGCGCTGGACTCGCAAGGCATGGACCGCGTTTTGCAGAAGCACGCCGGAACGCTGCAGCGGCATTTTGAGCACACGCTGAGAAAGATGAATAGGTAAGGGGGAATTATGGCACGAAGCAAGCCCGTGACTATCGGCAAGTTGCATTTTGCAACCAAGACGGATGCAATCAACTACGTAAAAATCATCCTGAATGGCCAACCGCTCAAGACGCCGATTCGCGGCCCCGAAAACAACGAAGTGCTCCGCGCTCTTGTGACAATGCACCCGCGAGCGGCGGAGAAGATTGGGCCGGGCATTCAGCACTTCACGGTTGAGCATGCCCTGCACGGCACACGATGCTTTTACATCACTCGCGTTGACGGTACGCGGACTGATTTTTCTTACCTCAAATGCTTGCGAGGCCGGGATGAGTCTGTTTAGTGGAGTCCACGAAGTCCGACTGTTGCGCCCCGCTGGAATCGCCGTGGGCTACTTCGATGATTGGGACGCGGCGCTCCGTGTGATTGAAAATGAGCGGACCACGTACAAAGCCGCGTACTTCACGCTCAATCCGATAAAGCTACCGGCAGAAATTCCGGTCAACCCGCAAGCGTTGGCCTCATCTCGCAATACCGCATCCGATTCTGACATTACGATGCGCGTGCGGTTGCTTGTGGACCTGGACCCGCCCCGGCCCGCTGGCACCAATAGCAGTGAAGCCGAAAAGCAAGCGGCGCGTGAGCAAGCTGAGCGCGTGCGCGAATACCTGCGAAGCCGCCACTGGCCTGAGCCGATGCTATGCGATTCGGGGAACGGATGGCACTTGCTTTACCGCGTGGACCTTCCGAATGACTCCCGCGCCACGGAGCTGGTACGCGGCGTGTTGGCCCGGTTGCATCAGCTTTTCCCGATGGTGGATGCGGGAAACTTCAATGCCTCGCGTCTTGTGAAGGCGTACGGCTCTTGGGCGCGTAAAGGCGAAGACTCCGAAGAGCGGCCTTGGCGTCGGGCTGCGATTGTCGAATCCGGGGCGGATGCCATCATCACGGAAGCGCAGTTGCGCGAGCTGTGCCCGGCAGAGCCTAAGCCTGTGGCGAAGGTCAGCAACGCGAAGCTGGAGCAATTGCTCGGCTTCCTCGATTACTACGGCGTTCCTGCACGCTCTGAGCCTCGGGAGGTATCGGGCGGCTGGCAGATAGAAATCGAATGCCCGTGGGCGGATGAGCATAGCAGCGAAGCACGGCGCGAGACGGTTGTGTCTTTTATCGCCGGGCTTGGCCTTGGATTCAAGTGTCTGCACTCCCACTGCACGGAGCGGCATTGGCCTCAGTTCCGCGCTGAGGTGGAAAAGCGCAATCCAGGTTTAGAGCCGTATTTCGGCAAGCTGCCCGCGATGACCCACTCCGATATAGCGCGGCAATTCGTAGAGGACCGTGAGGACTTCGTGCGGATTTACGACCTGGACAACACAACCGGCGTATGGATGCCGGGCGCACGCTGGCAGCTCGGGGACGCTGGAGATGCACGGTTACGCATGGCAATTCGTAGCTACCTGGATGAGCTGTACAGCCGCTATCCCCAGCCGGAGCCGGGGAAACGCGATTCACGGCTCGCGCTCAAGCAAGCACCGTTTGTCACTGGCGTGCTTTCCGAGGTAAAGCCGTGGCTTCCGCCAAAGTCAATACGTGACTTTGACATCATGCCGGACGTTCTGCCCTTGCCTAACGGATTAGTGGCCGACTTGCGGCGCGGTCAATTGCGCGAGATGCAGCGGGAAGATTGTCAAACCAAGCGCATCCGCGTGATGCCCACAAACATTGCTACGCCACGTTGGAACCGCTTTCTCCGTGAGATTACATGCGGAGATGATGAGTTATCGGCGTTCATTGTCCGCCTGATGGCACTTGCAGTAACCGGGCTGTCGCTGCACTTCCTGATTTTCTTATACGGGACCGGCAGAAACGGCAAGGGCGTTTTGCTTCGCTTGCTCGAAAAGATTTTGGGCACAGAGACTTTTGCCGTGGTCATCAAGCCGGATGAGGTGGAATACCAACGCGGCTCCGCCGACCGCAATAAGCGGCTCATGGGCAAGTTGCGCGGGATGCGGCTGTGCTACACCGGGGAAACTGTCAGCGGCAACCTTGATTGGACGCTGTGCAAAACGCTCACAGGCGGGGACACGCTTACGGGGGCGAAGCTGTATCAAGATGAGGCGGGATTTGCGCCGTCACACACGCTATTCCTGACCACCAACGACCGTCCCAAACTTCCACCCACAACGGCGTTCAAGGGCCGATTGGTCTTCGTGCCGTTCAATGGCGACTTTAGCAAGTCACGGGACATGACCCTTGAGGATGACTTGGCGCGTGAGGCTCCGGGGATTCTGTGGAAGCTGATTAAGGCAGCCCCCGGCGTCTTCGAGCGTGGCATAGAGCCGCCTGCATCTGTTCTGGAAGCCACGGATGACTTGCTGGATGAGAACGATGTGGCGCGGCCCTTCATTGAGGCGTGCTTGGTTGAAGACCCCGAGGCAATCACAACGCTGGGTGAGATGGAAACAGCAATCAAGAAATGGATTGGGGGAATGGTATTGGGCTCCGATGAACGGCTCAGTCAGATTATGAAGGGCCTCCGCGCACGATGGGTGTATGGCCGCAAGCGCGTTCCGGGACAGCCTCAGCCGGTCCGTGGGCTGCTCGGAGTCCGCATCGTGGGGTCATCGTAGAGCCCTTGTGACACTTGTGACAGTCACAATACATTGTTTTGGTTTAACCGTGTAGTAAGTAGATATTAAAAGACTTGCACGATAAACAATGAAAAACGGCGTCACTGTGACACTAAAACCTTTATGCCGCAACAAAAATTCCAAATTTGGAAGATTAATGTCCGTGGCGAAAAAAGATCTGCGGAGGGCTCCAGAGGGACATCGCTCAACATTTTAGGCACTCCAGGTACGCACTGAGCAATGCAAGGCAGTCTTATGACCCAATCTACATGGCTGACACTCAAGGCCGCAGCCGCATATCTATCCATCCGGCCTCGCACGCTCGCGCTATGGGCACGACAAGGCAAAGTGAAAGGCTATGCGCTGTCCGGAACCTCCCGCCACGTATGGCGCTTTCGTGTTGAAGACCTGGACGCGGCGCTAATGCTACCATCCACTCCGTCATCCGCTGTGCCTGCTGAAAGGGAGGCAGCTTGCTAAGAGCACAGCGATATAAACGTGGTTCAGTTCGTTTCGACAAACGGCGCGGAACGTGGCATTACCTCTGGTATGACGGGGACAAACGCCCGTCAAAAGTGATTGGCACGAAGCAAGACTATCCGACAAAAGCAGCCGCTTGGAAAGCTGTTGAGCGCCTGCAGCTCGGGCAACCAATAACCAAGAATGGGGAAACTGTGCGGAGCATCGTGGAGCGGTACCAAGTCGAGAAGATGCCCCAGCGCCACAGCACAAGGCGCAGCTACGATGTCTGGCTACGGCTGTACATACTGCCACGGTGGGGTGATTACCCAATCACAGACCTACAGGCACGCAATGTAGAGCTGTGGCTGCAAACTCTGACGTTGGCACCCCGAAGTCTCACCGGCATTCGGGGGATGCTGAGGATTGTGTGGGAGTTCGCTATGTGGAGCGGTGACGTACCCACGCAACGGAATCCAATGGAGCTAGTGACCATCAAGAACGCATCCAAACGCACGCGGAAACCGCGCTGCCTCACCGTGGACGAGTTCCGAAAGCTGCTCGCGCATCTGGAGGACCCATTCCGCACGATGGCGCTGGTTTGCGTGTGCTTCGGGCTCCGTATCAGCGAATGTCTTGCGCTCAAGTGGTCAGATGTGGATTGGCTTAACGGAAGACTCCGCGTTGAGCGCAGTATTGTCCGTCAGCGAGTGGCCGACACAAAAACGGAATACTCGGAACGGGCCATGGCGATAGACGCGGAGATGCTGGAGGTGCTGAAGAGCTGGAAGCAAAGTACACAATTCCAGGCTGACGGGGATTGGGTCTTCGCGTCTCCGGCGCACATCGGGCGCTTGCCGTGGTCCGCTGACAGCTTGAACGATGCGTATCAAAAGGCCGGGCGAGCATCCGGCGTCCAGGGCGTGAGCACGCACACAATGAGGCATACGTACCGGAGTTGGTTGGACGCGGTGGGCACTCCGATTGCCGTACAGCAAAAACTGATGCGGCACGCGGACATCAGAACCACGATGAACGTTTACGGCGACGTGGTCACGGATGAGATGGCCCAAGCGCATCGTAAGGTGGTGGGCTTGGCTCTCAACGGAGCGCAGACAGAGCGCAAGCCCAGCTAAGTCCTTTGTTTTGGCGGAAGCGTGTGCGAGTCGAACGCACCGACGACAGGGTGACCTGCCGCCCGCCGGTTTTGAAGACCGGGCATGACACCGGCCAAGCTACGCTCCCCCAATAGATTACCAAGCTTTTGTCTACCACTGTCATTTCAGGCCATTCTCGGCCCGAGAGGTCTCCATGGACAAGCGACCTCGCCAGTATAGACCGCACCGACCACAGGCATGCAGCCGCCCAGTTTGGGTAAGAAGCCGAGCATAAGACGTTGCATTCGAAATACCAGTCGCGTAAAGCCGAAACTCACCACCGCAGCGCTCTAAGGAATTCCTGCGTGACGTCAGTCGTGGCCCTTTCGCCGAAATGGCGAAGCTCGTCGGGATCCACGAAAATTTTCTTGGACGCAGGCGATACTAAGTTGGAAAACCCCGCGGAAGTAGCTGCCGTCGTACCGGCATCAAGCCTCATCTTTACCATTTAAGCCACCGCCTCGTCACCAAGTTCGCAGGTAACGTGAAGCATGCTAACTAACTATTAAGTCCGTCTTTCTGCAACACGGTCCCGGGGCTAAATGTAACTGGCAATCACGAAGTTTTTCGTGCTGCGACTAAGAGCAAGCAGCGATCAAATCTGTATTGACTGAACTTCATCAGTGCGCCACAATGTCGCCGTTGTTCTCCTCGTCTTCGCGTGAAGACACCCGTTCTTAGGTCCCTCAAAGGCCAAATCAAATCTGCCGGAAATGAGGACCCCACAAATGTTTCGACCATCATTTCTCTCGCTGTCGCTCAGTTTTCTGCTGAGTGCGGTCTCCTTTGCCGGCGGTACCGACTTTGTCGTCGGCACTTGCAGGCCTCACCTTAAGAGCTATCCTACAATCTCGGCCGCAGTAAGTGATCCGGCTACCGCCAACTCGACCATCTTCGTTTGCGCAGGGACCTACGAAGAGCAGGTGATCATAACGCAGCCTCTGACGCTGGAAGGAGTCCCCGTCGGGGAAAACAGGGCAGCTATCATTACTCCGCCGTTTGGGGGCGGGGGACAAAGCGTCACGCCCCTCAGCCTGTTTGGCAATTCCGCTGTCCCTAATATTTTTGTGTCAGGCGCGGGTCCAGTGAACCTCAAGAATTTGGTTGTAGATGGCCTCGCGCAGCTGAATATTTTGCCAGAGGCTTTGATGGGCATTTACTACCTGAACATCTCTGGCTCGATTACAGGCGTCGTCGCTCGAAATGTGTTCACCCCATTCGGGGGGATCGGCATTGAAGAGGACATTTTCGATGGCGCATCCCACAGCTTTGCAGTAACGAACAGCAATGTCGTTAGTCCGGCCGCCACAGCATCCTTCAGCTATGGGATTGCCACCTTTAGCGCGGGACAGGAGCTTACTCTGGCGCTGAACTCCAACTATATTCCGGCATACAGGGTCCTGATGGGGACGGCGGCGGAATTTATGTCCACAACTTTGCGCCCGCAACCGCAAAGGGCACGATTGCGTCCAACCAGATTAGCGCTAATCGTGGGCTTCTCCTTGCCGGAACAAGTCTAGGGGTTACTGGCAACGCGATTTTCGGAATCAATATCATCGGAGGCGGGGGCGCAAACACGGTCAACGGAAACCACATCGATGGCGGCGGGAATCATGGAATAGAAATTGATGGAACCGGCACCAATGTCGTTAAATCCAACACGATCGTGAATGCCTCGGTTGGAATTTACGGCTGCACGGATTCTTTTTTCGGCTTCCCTCCAGCTTCGTGGTCTACGGTCATGTCCAACATGGTGCTGAATGCAGCTACTGGAGCATTGATGCCATCCGACAATGTGCTCGTATCGAATGTTTACAACGGAGTTTCTTTAGCGCAGCAGGCGTGTCCCTAGGCATGCACCCCTGGCGGGCGGAAGAGATCAATCTCCTCGCTCTTGGACGACGTGAGCCGGGTGGTTATCAATCGATTGGCTTTAAGAAATTGGCGTGAAGTGATCCTGCCGTAAGGCGCATCGAATCACCTTCGCCGCCTCAGCCAGCCCAACAACAGGCCCATCGCCACGCCGCCAAAGCTGGCAGCCACCAATTTCTTTCGGCTTGTGATGGGAACGAAACGGGTCAGGCCATTGCTGATCTCAATGACCCCCACCGGAATCGCGCGCACCCCTCCGGCCCCGCCGCCGCCTTCGCCCTTGGAACGGTTCTCGCCCATACCTCCGGAGCCGGCGCCCGCGCCATAGCCGAACATTATTTTAGCCACCGGGACGATGGTCTTTTCGTGGGCGGCAATGGGTTCGCCGTAGATCGTCTTTACGTTTGCCTGGCCGGTAACACTTTCCTTCAATGATTGCAACAGTGCGAGACTGCCCATGGGGAAACTCCTTTGAAACACAGATTACCCCACGAGCAGCACACAATTTCAATCAGAAAAACCACGGGTCTCCACGTGGCCCCCTTGCAATGCTTTCGCACTAGAATTCAAAGCGCAGTGCGAATTCCATGATGCGCGGGTTGGTCAGCAGGCCGGTATAGTTGCCGAATGTGCCGCCGCTCGTCAGCCCCAGGTTCCCATTCAACAGCGCCGATTGTGCATCGAACTTGGCGGTATTGGTCAGATTGAAGGCTTCCCAACGGAACTGCATACTCTGCTGCTCGCTCCATGGCATCTTCCAGCGCTTCGCCACACCCAGGTCGAGGCCGAAGTAACCATCACCTCGAATCTCATTCCGCTGTCCCGATTCTCCGGCGTATGCCGGCGCAAAGGCGCTGATCGCTGCCGGGCCGTTGGAGAAAATGTTGGGATGGCCGTTGTTCTTGAACACGCCGGCATGGACGGGCGCAACCTGGTCGGCGTTCCCTTCCATCTCGAAGTTGGTCGGGAAGTTGGTCACCCCGTTATCTACCGTCACTGGAAACCCGCTGGTCATGCGAAACACACCGGAGACCTGCCATCCGCCGATGACCGCGTCCGCGAGTTTGCCCAGGTCGTGGCCAAAGGTTCGGCCTCTGCCAAAGGGAAGCTCCGCCACCCAGTTGGCATTGAACTGGTGAGTCGCATCGAAGGAGGACGGCCCGTACTGGGCCGCCGGATTCCAGGCATTAATAATGTTGTTATTGAGGCCCAGAAAGCTGCCATTGCTGGCCGGCGACACCCGCTCCGCATCGGAGGATACGTCCAGCGACTTGGAGTAGGTGTAGTTCAGATCAAATTGCACGCCGTGCGACATGCGGTGCCGCAACGATACTTGCAGTGCGTTGTAGTTTGACCATGCAATGGAACGCCAGGCGTACAGCGAACTGAATTGCTGCGGATAGTAGCTGTACTGGCCGCCGGAGGAGAAATAGAGGTGATTCGGATTGTTAAAGTCCGGAATACCGTTGTAGTCCAGGTTGTAAAGGGCGAGCGAATCGTTGAAGGCCGTTCCGCAAAAAGTGTCGAAGGCGAAAACGACGGGGTTCGTCGTGGGCTGCGATGCGCCTCCGGTGCAGCCGCTGAGCGTGTAAGCGCCGCCGGGCACCAGCGGCTGAATCTGGTTCGTCCAGAACTGCTGGATCTTCGCGGGCAGCTGATTCGGATTAAACCCAGCCGTCGGGTTGCTGACACCGGCCACCAACTGCGGACGGAAGATCTTGGCCAGGGCCGTCTCGGCCGCGAAGTAATCGACCCCCGACCCCGGATCCACGATGTCCAGCGGCATGGCCAGGTCATCCTGGGCTAAGAGCCGATGCGACATTCTTCCTACATACGCCACATCCAGGGTGAAATTGGATTTCAACTCGCGGCTGACCGCGAAGTCAATCGTGTAGGAATACGGAGTCTTCAGGTTCTGGTCGATTCCCCAGCTGATCGCCCCTAAGCCCACCGGGAATGTCTGCGGGAATGTAGACGGCGGCGCCGGCTCCAGAATTGCATTTCCCGCGTAGTCGGCGGTCGGAATCACGTTCAGGCTGCTGATCCTTGGAGCAATCACCGACGTCTCGAAATCCGAAGGATTGTTCAAGGAGGTAGCCAGCCCAAAGGATCCGTTCTCATCGAAGGTATCGACCAGGTTCTCGCCCGCGCGGTCATAGACCATACCGAATCCGCCGCGAATACTGCTCCGTCCCGGGCCGCCAAAGAGCTTGCCCAGGAACCCCTCCGAGGCGCTGGGCGAATAAGCGAAGGCGAGCTTGGGCGCAAGGTCCTTCGTGTCCCAACCGTAGTAACCCGATTTGCCATTCGCCGGTCCCGCAAACTGGTAGGCAATCAAGGGCTGCTGGTTCGATGGCTCTCCGCGCATCATTCCTTGTTGCCGCGCGTTAAACCAATTCCCAACATTGAAGGTCGTGCCGATTTGCAGCCCGTTCGTTTCCCAGGGCGGAGAAAACAGCGAATACCGCAGGCCCATGGTTAGCGTGAAATTCGGCTTCACCTTCCAGGTGTCCTGCGCGTACATCTCGTAGGAGTCCTCGGCAAACCGCCGCGTGACCGGAGCGCCTTGCGGCAGCGTGCTTCCATTCCGGGTGTAGTTGTAGTTGGCCTGGCCCAACGGGATCATGCCCAAAAGGCTGGTGATCGCATTGTCGTAGTTGCTGGTGAACGATGTGTCCACCCCGGGATAGCCGTTGTTGAGAGGATTTAACGGCGACGTATTCGTGGGTTGCGATAATCCCGAATTCACAAACCAGTTCGGGTTGGCCTGACCATTGCTGAACGAGCCGTTCAGATTGCTCTCCGGATCACGCAAGAATGCAATCTGCGCTCCGAACTGCAGGGTATGCTCGCCGCGAACCACCGAAAAATCGTCGGTGAAGTTGTGAATCGGACGCTGGAACTCCGATGAACGGGTGATGCCTTGCGAGACCTCAAAAATCAGATTCCACGGCTGGGTGGAGTTTCCCACGATCCCCGAACTTTCCCGAATGTACCCGTAGTGGAAATTGTTCAGCATCGTCGGCGAAATCACCGCGGCATAACTGGCGACCAGGCCTTTGTTGAAATTTACATTCGTCTGCTCCGGAGCCGTGCCCGGCAGGAATGGCGCACCCGCATCACTTTCGTTGGCCAAGGCTCCGCTCAACGAGAGACGCTGCCGGCCATCATGGGTCAGGTTGTAATCCAGCTTGCCGATGTACCAGTTCTTCGTGGTATGCGTGGATGCCCGGAACCTGTACCCACCTGTGTTGAAACCATCGCCTACCGAAAAGTCGTTGGGTAGCGGATACGTGTTGTAAAAATTCAGGATCACCGGGTTGGGACCATGCGGCCCCAGGCTGGTGCCGTCCATCTGCGTGATCTGCGCCGGCGACAGGACCTTATACCCCGGCTGGGCGGAATACGTGGTTCCGTTCACGGCCACTGAGTTTCCTGGACACGCGGTCGTGTCTCCATTCAGGCAAAGGTACTGCACCACGCCATTGCGGTAAGCCGCCGTGGGCACAGTCCGCTCCGCGCTCACCGCTTCCGCGTCGCGGTAGCCTTCATAGTTCAAGAAAAAATAAAACCGATTCTTGATGACCGGCCCGCCCACCGATGCCCCGAAAATATTCCGGTTCAGTTGCAGCGGCTTGTTGGGCTCGTTGCTGGCAACTTGCGCCCCTTTGATGAAGTAATCATTGGCGCTGAATGCAGAATTGCGGTTGTATTCATAAACCGAGCCATGAAAACTATTAGTGCCGCTCTTGGTGACCAGGGACACTTGGGCCGCGGAAGAGACGCCCTGGTCGGCGCCATAGTTCGAGGTCGTCACTCGGAATTCCTGCACTGAATCCAGGGTGACCGGCAACACCGATGTAAAAGCGCTCGCCCCTTTGTTATTGGCGGGGATGCCATCCACCGTCACATTGCTTTGATCGCTTCGTGCCCCGTTGACCGCTCCGCTACGCGTGTCGACGTCGCGATCCACGTCTTGCCGGTTCCCGGTATAGAGCACGCCCGATTGCAGGCTCAGCAAGTCGGGAACGTTGCGACTCTCCAGCGGCAGTTGCTTCACCTGCTGCTCGCCGAATGCATTGCCCAGAGACGCGTCCGTAGTATTGACGGTCTCCGCCGCCGCCGACACTTCGACCGTGGTGGTTGCGGTTCCCACATTCAGCGTTACGTTGGTGGTCACGGCCACATCGACCAGCAGCGGCAGGCTGGGTTGTTCGAATTTCGTAAACCCCGCCTTTTCCACCGTCAGCGTGTACGTTCCCGGAGGCAACGCCAGGAAACGGTAATTGCCCGAATTGTCGGTCTCTTCTTGGCGCTGCAGTTGCTGCCCGTTATTCGACACCGTTACCGAAGCGCCCGCGATCGCGGCGCCGGTCTTGTCCGTCACGGTTCCGCGTACCGACGTGGTCCCGGTCTGGCCCAGGGAAGCGACGGTCCCCAGCAACATGAACGCTGACAAAAACACCAGAGGCAGCAGCCGGAGATGCCGAAGACCCCGGGCGGTCTTCCGACAGGCAACCGCTCTTGCCGCACTTCTACACTCGACATGCCACGCACATCCCATCCAACCCTGCCTCATTCGCACTCCCTTTCCCGGGGTGGTTCATCGGTGAGCACACCACGGGTACTCGCCAAACATTTGTTACAAATCTAATTTTGGTGCAATGGATTGAAACTTTATGATTAAGCAAAGATCGGTGTCAAGCGCATTATATCAACCCTGAACCTCTGGTGAGTGGACGCAACAAATGTTTCGCTCTTTGTGCACTTTCGGCACTTTGGGGCGGCAGGACTGCCCGAACGTCCTTGCGCTATAAGCTCCGTGCGCTCCGCTTAATGATTCCTGTACCGGCAACCAGCTTGGCGTTCGGCGTTGCGGCAGGATGCCCATGACAATAAAAAGCATAAAAGCGTGAATTTGCCGCGTCCAATACACGAACTCACCCTGAGCATGCCGAGGATTGATAGCAATGACAGACGGCTCGAAGAAGCTGGCGTTCGTGCAACTCGACGTCTTCTCCAGCACTCGTTTTGCGGGCAATCAGCTGGCGGTTTTTCCGGATGGCCGCGGTCTCAGCGACCCGCAGATGCAGTCCATTGCACGGGAAACGAACCTTTCCGAAACTACCTTCATCTTTCCCGGCGACCCCGCCACCGAGCGCGAACGCGGAACCCGCGTCCGCATTTTCACTGTGGCCGAAGAGCTTCCTTTCGCGGGCCATCCTACTTTGGGCACCGCGTTCGCCCTCCGCGGCAGCTCCCGGGCAAAGCAAGTCACGCTGGATCTCAATGTGGGATCGGTCCCGGTGCGTTTCGAAGACCCGCCGCAGGCCCCCGCTTTCGGCGAGATGACGCAAGTTGATCCCAAATTTATGGGTCAACACGACCGGGAGGCCGTGGCCAACGCCACCGGCTTAGCAGTCGGGGATCTCGACCCCGACCTACCCATCGAAACGGTTTCGACCGGCGTGCCCTTCACCGTGGTTCCAATGCGGAAGCTCGCGCGCATTCGCACCCTGTCGCTGAATCAGGCTGGCGCGGCGGAGTATCTCGCGAAAACCAACGGCAAGTTCTTCTATTTCGTGTGTCGCGAAACCGCCGACCTTGAGGCACGGCTCCATGCGCGGATGATTTTCTACAACGGTGAAGATCCGGCGACCGGTTCCGCGGCCGGTTGCACAGCCGCGTGGATGGTGGCGCACGGCGTGGCGCAACCCGACGAGCGCGTACTGATCGAGCAAGGAATCGAGATGCATCGGCCGAGCAGAATTTTCGTTCGCGCCTCCAGAGAGGATAACCGGGTCGTCAACGTTCGGGTCGGAGGCAATGCCGTGGAAGTGTCCCGCGGAGAAATGTTCGTGGAGTGACCTGCGTCATCGTCGCTAAAAATCACGGCACGCACAGATGCGAAAATTTTTCAATAGCATCTCCCTGCCATTGGCTTCCGCGTCACTTTACAGGAGGACGACCGAAGCCTTAGCATTTTCCCCGCTCTGAGATTCTCTGACAGTCCAGCAACACACTTTCCCACGACAACCGGTTCACGCCGGGCAGGTCGCGAGTCCGGAACAGGCAATGAAACCGAAGCGCACGATTCTTTGCGTTGATGACAACGAGCAGTCCCTATCGATTCGGAAAGTACTCTTGGAGACCCGCGGTTATCGGGTTGTCCCGTGCCTGACCGGCGAGGACGCCCTGGCGCGTTTCAAAAAGGGCGGCGTTGACCTCGTGCTTGCCGACCTCATCATGCCCGGCCTCGATGGCGCACGCCTGATCGAGGAGATCAAAGCCATCTCGCCGCGCACCCCGGCGATCCTGCTTTCCGGTAAAGTCCGCATCTACGAGCGCGACACGCAGGCGGACGTTTTTCTGCCCAAAGGAATGTACGCGCCCGCCGAACTGCTGGAGCGCATTCGCCTCTTGCTGGTCCGCAAGCGCGGGCCCAATCGTGCGCACGCCGGAACCGCATCTTCGGCCCGGGGCGCGGGCGTGGCCTGACGACGCGCGCGCTGCTTCATGTAGAATCAATTGGTCTACATGGCTTTCATCGAAGCAGTCGATCTCCGAAAAACTTATCGCATTGGAAAGATCGACGTCCCAGCCCTGCGCGGGATTTCTTTCCGAGTCGAACCGGGGGAGTTTGTCAGCGTCGTCGGCCCCTCAGGCAGCGGCAAGTCAACCCTCTTTTACATTCTGGGAGGGCTGACCCGGGCGGACTCGGGCCGCATCGTCCTCGATGGCGACGATTTCGCCAAGCTTTCCGATGCCGCGCGCACCCGCATGCGCAAGCGCAAGATCGGCTTTGTCTTCCAGAAATTCAACCTGCTGCCCACCCTCGACGCGCGCGGCAATATCGACATTGCGCTCGATATCGCGGGCAATGGCTCGCCGGATCCGGCTCACTTCGAGCGCATCACCGAACTGCTCGGCATCAGCGCGCGGCTCAGGCACCGTCCATCGGAACTCTCCGGCGGGGAGCAGCAGCGAGTCGCCCTGGCGCGCGCCCTGATTAACAAGCCGGCCGTCGTATTGGCCGACGAACCAACCGGGAACCTCGACTCGAAGAACTCCGATATCGTCCTGAAGATGCTCCGGCAGTCGAACCAGGAATTAAAGCAGACGGTATTGATGATCACCCACAATCCGGAGGCGGCCGAGTATGGCGATCGCGTCATTCACATGCGCGATGGCCAAATCGTGGCTCCCGAGTACGATCCGCAGTGGGTGGGGCATCACGAATCTCCCGCGAATCCCCAGTAGAAGCCATAAGAAGAAGGCAGCTGTGGGCCGTGAAGTTTGCCCGGACCAACACCCTTGTTTATAATCACATTTGGCTGAGCGGGAGTAACTCAGTGGTAGAGTGCGACCTTGCCAAGGTCGAAGTCGCGGGTTCAAATCCCGTCTCCCGCTCCATCTGGCTTTGCGAGCCCTCCTTCGGAGGGCTTGTGGCGTTTCTGAGGGCCTATTTGCGGCGAACCCAGAAGCCGCGAGGTGCGGGCGCAAACGGTTGAGATCAAGCGTCCAAGCCCTCACGCCCGTTGACTCCGGTCGGTGCTTCCAAGACTTGTCTCGACCGCACTTTGGTCCCATGGACTTTTTGTTGCGACCCAGCTACTGTAAACACAGGGCGCGGTACCCAAGTGGTAAGGGAGAGGTCTGCAAAACCTTTATGCGTCGGTTCGATTCCGACCCGCGCCTCCAGCCTTTAGAGCTGCTTCCTCTTGCAGCGGATCCCAATTGCATGAAGATCCAGTCGCCCGCACACGGCCCCTCTTTCGGACGTTGAGCGCAGACCCGGAACTACCCAAATTCACAAGTACATCCTCAACCACAGCTTCATGCTTCCCGGAATCGCGGCTAAGGTTTCGTCGGTTCTTGTTGGATTCGCGAATCGCGAAGGCCGTTCTTTAAGTGCCTGAAGTTCACCCGCCGTGCAAGTTCACCATGGCTGCCCAGAGGCCTGGACCGTGTGCACTCGCACTGGCAGAACTGACAGTATTCACGCGCTGCAACAAATGGCACGTTTTTCGTTGGACGACGAAATATCAGAACCATCTCCTACCCGTTTGGATGGAGGCCAGTTGCGGCAGTTCGACGGTTCTCACCCTGTATTTGAGCGCGGCACGGAGACCAGCACCATCCCCGCGAGCCAACACCTTCGGACATTGAAAGGCAGTCCCCGGCAGCTCGAGCGCAGCCTGACAACCAGAATGAAGTTGCCGCATCCGAGGAGGACGCACACATGCAAAAGCTACTTCATGTATTGAATACCGCGGCCAGCAGCTGCGGCGATTGCCATTCGACAGGATGTGGGACCTGTGGATCCCCCTCACCAGTTCGACAGGCCCCAGCGGTTGTTACCCGCAGGCAGTTTGGTTACGCCACCCTCGCCACGTCTGCCGCGGCACTGCTGGCGGGCTGCTCCGAGCAAAAGCCTTCGGAGACGGCGGCTCAGCCCGCGGCTCCTGAACTTTCGCCGGATCTCGAGGTGGTGAAGGAGTCCAAGGGTCCCATCATGACCACGCTCGAAGAGTTCTACAAAATGGGGCCCGGGCCATCGAGCTCCCACACCATGGGTCCGATGCGGATCACCTACGATTTCTTTCAGCGAGTCTCCAAGCTTCCAGAGAATCAACTGAAGCGCGCCACCGGGCTTAAGGTGCATTTGTTTGGCAGCTTGAGCGCCACCGGCAAAGGGCATGGTACGGACCGAGCCTCGTTGGCCGGCCTGCTGGGCAAGGCCCCGGCAACCTGCCCTCCGCAATTTCTCGATGGACTCGCCACCAATCCCGACCAGCCCTACAAAGTGACCATCGGGCCCACTACGCTCGACCTGTCACTGAAAGACATCATCTTCGATGCTCCGAAAGGAGAATTTCCGCACCCCAACACCATGACCGCGGTGTTGCTGGCCGGCGATGAGAAGCTGTACGAGCTGGAATATTACTCAGTCGGTGGCGGCTTCATCGAGTGGAAGGGCTATAAGCCGCCCGAGAAAGGGCAGCCCAAGTATCCCTTCTCTCAAGCGAAAGAGCTGAAGAAGTATCTTATCGACGACAAGATTCCTCTATCCAAGCTGCTTCTTGAAAACGAATTAGCCATCTCGGGCAAGAATGAGAAAGATACCTGGGAATTTCTTGATCAGGTGTCGGAAGTTATGGTTCGCGGCGTGGATACTGGCTTGACGGTCGAAAGCGTGCTTCCCGGGCCAATCAAACTCCACAGTAAGGCCGCCGCCATGCAGCGCAACCTGAAGGCCTCGAATAAAGGCGAGGCAGGTCGTGCCGTTACCCGCGTTGCCTCCTACGGATTTGCGATGGGCGAGGAGAATGCCCGCGGCCACATTATCGTCACCGCTCCCACAGCCGGCTCCGCCGGAATTATTCCCGCTGTCGTTAAATCCCTGCAAGATCTGAAAACACCGCAACAGAAGATCCGGGACGGTTTTCTGGCCGCGGCCGCTATCGGTTACCTGTGCAAGCACAACGCAACCCTTTCCGGCGCCGAAGGAGGCTGTCAGGCTGAAGTGGGCGTGGGCTCCTCGATGGGCGCGGCAATGATCGCGCAGTCTTTGGGAGAAGGTCCCAAGGTTGTCTCCAATGCTGCCGAGTCCGCTCTCGAACATCACCTGGGGATGACCTGTGATCCCGTGGCCGGATACGTTCAGGTGCCCTGCATCGAGCGCTGCGCCTACGGCGCCGTGAAAGCCTGGACTGCCTATTGCATCGCCAGTGAAGAAGTGCCGGAAGAACGCCGGGTCGACCTCGACACAACGATTGCCGCGATGGCCCTGACCGCGAAAGAAATGAATACAAAGTACAAAGAGACGTCAGAAGGCGGCCTGGCGGTCTCGGTGGTGCTTTGCTAGGACAGCGCCTGCGAGAAGGGTTGCAAGCTGGTTGAGGTAAATCGTGTGCCCCAGGTAGCCGAACATCCCGCGCGGGAACCCAAGGCTCCCGGCACGTCGAAACAGGCTGCGGTCGCGTGGCTGGTGGCGGCCATCTTTTACTTTTACCAGTACGTGCTTCGCTCTGCCCCATCGGTCATGATGCCGCAGCTGTCGCAAGCTTTCGGCCTCAGTGCGCTGGGCCTGGCTTCGCTGATCGGACTTTTCTACTACGGCTATTCCCCCTTCAGCCTGGTTGCCGGCGCGGCGCTGGATCGCCTCGGACCTCGGAGAGTGCTTCCCATCGCTGCCGCCATCATTGCGCTCGGGACACTGCTCTTTTCTTTGGGAAGTGGCGACCTGGCCAGTGTCGGCCGGTTTCTGCAGGGAGTCGGAGGCGCCTTTGCGGCGGTCGGAGCGATCTACGTCGCCAGTACGAATTTCCCTCCGTCGCAGGCCGCCACGCTGATCGGCGCCACGCAGATGTTTGGGATGGCTGGAGGATCTGCCGGACAGTTCGCGGTGGGGCCACTCATCAGCCGTGGGCTGCGTTGGCAGAGGTTCTGGTCGGGCATGGCGGTGCTCGGCGTAGGCATCGGCTTGATTCTGATGTTTCTCCTCCCCAGAGAGGAGAAATCGAAAGCTCCAAGAGCCTCCTGGAAGCAGACGTTCGGCGCATTTGGAATTGTGTTCAGCAACCCGCAATCGATCCTGTGCGGTCTGATTGCGGGTCTGCTCTTCATCCCGACCACCATCTTCGACATGATCTGGGGCGTGCGCTATTTGCAGGAAGCGCATGGCCTGGAGTATGCCGCGGCGGTGATGCGTTCCGCCGCGGTTCCGCTGGGCTGGATCATTGGTTGCCCTCTGCTGGGTTTCCTCTCAGACCGCATGGGGAGGCGCAAGCCGGTGATCATCGGCGCCTCGCTCGTCCTCATCGCCTGCCTGGGCGGCATCCTCTTTGGTCGAACCGGCGTATTGCCCCCGTATTCGCTTGCCCTAATGGCGGGACTGGTTTCGGGAGCGGCCATGCTGCCGTACACCATCATCAAGGAACTGAACCCGCCCGAACTCGGCGGCACCGCGACCGGCGTGATTAATTTCCTGAACTTTACGTTCAGTGCGCTTCTCGGCCCGGTATTTGGATGGATTTTGAGGCACCTTTCGCAAGGGGCGCCGCAGATGGAACTGGCGCACTATCAGATGGCATTTGCACCGCTCCTCCTCGGTGTCGCCCTGGCAATCATCCTCACCATTTTTCTGAAAGAAACGGGTTCCGCGGTTCGCGCGACATCGCGCACAGGAGTGTGATTATGAGTCTGCATGCGGTTAGTCAACAGACAGGAACCGGCAAGTACGAGCGGCTCCTTCTGCGGTGTAAGGGCTTGAAACCGGTTCCAACGGCCGTCGCTCATCCCTGTGAAGTATCGGCGCTGTCGGGCGCGATTGAGGCTGCCAACGAAGGCCTTATCGAACCCATCCTGGTGGGGCCTCGCGCAAGGATTGAGGCCACGGCAAGCGCCGCGGGAGTCGAATTAAAAAACGTTCAAATCGTGGATGCTCCGCACAGCATGGCGTCCGCAGCCAAGGCGGTAGAGTTGTTGCGCGAAGCGCAGGCAGAACTTCTGATGAAAGGGAGCCTGCACACCGACGAACTGATGGCGGCGGTGGTCTCCCGTGAAGGTGGTTTGCGCACCGGACGGCGTATCAGTCACGTGTTTGTGATGGACGTCCCCACCTATCACAAGGTTCTGATCGTCACCGACGGCGCGATCAATATCGCGCCCACTCTGGAAGACAAAGTCGATATCTGCCAGAACGCCGTCGATCTGGCCATTTCACTCGGCCTGGACAAGCCCAAAGTCGCGGTCCTGGCCGCGGTCGAGACGGTTAACTCCAAAATGACAGCCACCCTCGATGCCGCGGCCCTCTGCAAAATGGCGGAGCGGGGTCAAATCAAAGGCGCCATTGTCGACGGCCCTCTCGCCTTTGACAATGCAATCAGTAAAGATGCCGCCAAGAAAAAAGGCATCCAGTCCGCCGTCGCCGGCGATCCCGACATCCTGCTCGCTCCCGATCTGGAAGCCGGAAACATCCTGGCCAAGCAATTGACCTTCCTGGCGAATGCGGACAGCGCAGGTCTGGTTCTCGGAGCCAGGGTCCCCATCATCCTTACCAGCCGTGCCGATAGCGTCCGTTCGCGGATCGCCAGTTGCGCTGTTGCCATGCTGGCCGCGCATGCTCGGCGGAAAAAGCCATAGGGAATCCGTATGCGTGACTATGCTCTGGTTCTGAACGCCGGCTCCTCCAGCCTGAAGTTCTGCGTATTCCAGCGCCCGGTGAATCAAGGCTGGGAGATTGCCTCGCGCGGCCAGGTTGAAGGCATTGGCAGCGCTCCCCGGCTTTCTGCCAAGGACGCCGACGGGAAAGTTCTTGCCGACAATCCCCTGGGAAATGACATTCGCGATGGGCGAGCCGCCCTGGAAGCGCTCGCAAAGTGGTTGCGATCCATCTACGGCAACGCCAAGCTCCTGGGAGTCGGGCATCGAGTGGTGCATGGGGGAGCCCGGTTCACGCAGCCAGTTGTGCTGAACCAGCAAATCCTGGCTGAATTGAAAGAATTGATTCCGCTGGCTCCGCTCCATCAACCCTACAACCTGGGGGCCATTGAAGTGGCCTTCGACCGCCTGGCCGATGTCCCGCAAGTCGCCTGCTTCGACACCAGCTTTCATGCGACCAGTCCGGATGTGGCCAAGCTTGTCCCTTTGCCGGCCCACCTGCGCCGAGCGGGGCTGCAGAGATACGGATTCCACGGGCTCTCCTATGAATATGTCGCATCGGTGCTGCCCGAAGTTGCGCCCGAGATCGCCAATGGCCGGGTGATCGTCGCGCATCTTGGCAGCGGTGCAAGCATGTGTGCGCTACGCGCCGGTAAGAGCGTAGACAACACTTTGGGCTTCACTGCCCTGGATGGTCTTTGCATGGGGACAAGGCCGGGCGCGCTCGATCCAGGGGTCGTCTTGTACCTGTTTCAGTCCCTGGGTCTCTCGTCCAAGGACGTCGAAACGCTCCTCTACAAGAAATCCGGCTTACTGGGAATCTCAGGAATCAGCAACGACATGCGCAACCTCCTTGGGGACGGTCAACCCGAAGCTCATCTCGCGGTTGATTACTTTGTGTACCGCGCGGCCAAGGAAATCGGCGCCCTGGCCGCGGTGCTCGGCGGCATTGACGCACTGGTCTTTACCGCCGGAATCGGAGAAAACTCCCCGGAAATCCGCCGGCGCATTGGTGAAGCCTGCTCCTGGCTAGGGCTCGAACTGGACACGGAGGCCAACTGCAGGAAGGGGCCGCGAATCTCCACGCCGCACAGCAAAGTTTCTTCATGGGTCGTTCCAACCAATGAAGAGCTCATGATTGCGCGGCATACCGGGAGACTGCTCGGACTGGTCTAGACTGCTCGCACAACGCACACAGGAGATCGACAATGGCCACTGCACTTACCGACAAAATCGCGCACGACGCAAGCAGCGCAGCATGGCGGGGTTTCAAGCCTGGCCTTTGGCAGAAGCAGATCAATGTTCGCGACTTCATTCAGCAGAATTACACCCCCTACGAAGGAGATGACTCCTTTCTTGCGCCCGCGACCGATCGGACTCGGAACCTTTGGGCACGGTTGAACGAGCTATTCCTGGAAGAGCGCAAGAAAGGCGTGCTCGACGTTTCGCAGATTCCGAGTTCGATCACCGCACACGCCCCCGGGTACATCGACAAAGAGAATGAAATCATCGTTGGACTTCAAACTGAGGCACCGCTCAAGCGCGCGATCATGCCCAACGGCGGGTTCCGGATGGTCCTCAACGCGTTGCGAACTTACGGGTATGAGCCCGATCCTCACGTGGTAGAAACCTTTACCAAGTATCGCAAGACCCACAACGAAGCGGTCTTTGACGCTTACACTCCGGACATTCGCCGGTGTCGCAGTTCGCACATCCTGACCGGTCTCCCGGATGCCTACGGCCGGGGTCGCATCATTGGCGACTACCGCCGTGTCGCCCTCTATGGAGTCACCCGCCTCATCGAACGCAAGCAGGAGGAGAAACGGACGTTGGATACGGCGATGTCGAGCGAAGACATCATTCGCGACCGGGAGGAGCTTAGCGAGCAGATTCGCGCCCTGAAAGAACTCCAGCAGATGGCCGCAAAGTACGGCTTCGACATTTCAGGCCCCGCGAGCACGGCCCGGGAAGCAGTTCAATGGCTGTACTTCGGCTATCTCGCGGCGGTGAAGGAACAGAATGGCGCCGCCATGTCGCTGGGACGCACCTCCACCTTCCTTGATATCTACTTTCAACGCGATCTGGAGGCGGGAGCGCTGACCGAGGAACAGGCGCAGGAAATTGTCGATGACTTCGTAATTAAGCTGCGAATCGTACGTTTCCTGCGAACGCCCGAGTATGACGAGCTGTTTGCAGGCGATCCCACGTGGGTGACCGAGTCCATTGGCGGAATGGGAGACGACGGGCGAACGCTGGTCACCAAAACCAGCTTTCGCTTGCTCCAGACCCTCTACAATCTCGGTCCCGCGCCGGAGCCGAATCTTACGATCTGGTACTCCCCGAGGCTACCGGACGGGTTTCGGGACTTTGCCTCGAAGGTGGCCATCGACACCAGCTCCATCCAGTTCGAGAGTGACGAGATCATGCGCCGCGCGTGGGGCGATGACGGCGCAATCGCCTGCTGCGTGTCGCCCATGTTGGTCGGCAAGCAAATGCAGTTCTTTGGTGCTCGCGCCAACCTGGCGAAATGCCTGCTCTACGCCATCAACGGGGGCCGCGACGAGATCACCGGCGACCAGGTCGGGCCTACGCTTGATCCGCTAAAAGACGACTGCCTGGACTTCGACAATGTCATCGACCGCTTTGAAGTGATGATGGACTGGCTTGCAGGTGTGTATGTCAATGCCATGAATGTCATTCATTACATGCACGACAAGTACGCCTACGAGCGGGTCGAGATGGCGCTGCACGATTATGCGCCGCTGCGGACCATGGCTTTTGGGATGGCGGGCTTGTCGGTGGTCGCAGACAGCCTTTCGGCGATTCGTTATGCGCGCGTGCAGGCAATTCGCGATACGAACGGGCTGGTCACTGATTATGTGATTGAAGGAGACTTCCCGAAATTCGGCAACAACGACAACCGTGTGGATCACCTCGCGTCCTGGGTGGTCAGCACGTTCATGTCGAAGCTGCGCAAGTACCCGACGTATCGCAAAGCCATGCATACCCAATCGGTGCTCACCATCACCTCCAACGTGGTGTATGGAAACAATACCGGCAACACGCCGGACGGGCGGCGGAAGGGAGAGCCGTTTGCCCCAGGCGCGAACCCGATGCACGGACGCGACCAACACGGCATTCACGCTTCCGCCGCCTCCGTCGCCAAGATTCCCTATCGCGATGCCGCGGACGGAATCTCGCTTACATCCACCCTGATGCCGGAGGGCTTAGGCAGAGTCGGGAAGGACCGAATAGCGAATCTTCGAAACATCCTCGACGCCTTCTTCAGCGTTACCGGCTTCCACATGAACGTGAACGTACTCAACCGGGACGCGCTCCTGGATGCCATGGATCATCCCGAGAAATATCCGAACCTGACGATCCGGGTTTCCGGTTACGCGGTCAATTTCGTGCGTCTGACGCGCCAACAGCAAATGGACGTCATCAGCCGCACCTTCCACGGCCAGTAATTCGCATGAGTGACAACCAGGCATCGACGCATCCTCCACTCGAGGGCCGAAGCCCGTTCGAGCTTCGGGTGAATCTGGGGCGGAAGGTTCCGGAGTCAGACGTCCGCACCGCACTTGCCACCGGAGACATGGGCTTTCTGCACTCGTTCACGACCGGTTCGACGGTGGACGGGCCCGGCGTGCGGGTCGTGGCCTGGACCACGGGCTGCCAATTCCGTTGCGTGTATTGCCACAACCCCGACACCTGGACGATGACCAACGGTATTCCGGTCACGATTCAAAAAGCGCTGGATCAACTAAGCAAATATCGTCGCGGGCTGAAGATCATGTCTGGCGGTTTCACCCTAAGCGGCGGCGAGCCTCTCATGCAGGACAGGTTCGCCATTAAGCTATTGAAGGGCGCGAAAGCGTTGGGCATCCACACTGCTTTGGACACCAATGGCAGCCTGGGAGATCGGCTTACTGACGCGGAACTCGAGCAGATCGACCTCATCCTGCTCGACCTCAAGAGCTACGATGCGGAGTGCCATCGCCGGGTAACGGGGGCCGAGGTTCAACCGGTTCTCGACTTTGCCCGGCGCCTCGCGTCGCGCAAAAAGGATATTTGGGTGCGCTTCGTCCTGGTGCCGGGCTACACGGACGATCCCAACAACGTCGCCGGCATCGCGCACTTCGCCGCCAGCCTCGGGAATGTCCAACGGGTCGATGTTCTCCCTTTCCACCAGATGGGTCGATTCAAGTGGAAGGAACTGAAGCTCCCCTACACCTTGGACGAGGTTGCCCCGCCATCCCAGGAGATGGTGAAGCAGGCATGCGCGCAGTTTCGGGCTCAGGGCCTTGACACATATTGATCCAGAGTCACGCGGGAAGAGCCCAACTCCAGATCGGCCTCGGAATGCTCGCCGCGTCTGACTCGCTAAGACGGTATCGCCCGGCATTTGTCCGGACTTTCCCAATTGGAGAATGGGTTTCCTCAAAGCTTTTTCACTGGCAGAAATAACAGTATGCAGCGCCTGCGAGGTCTGCCATTTTTCCACTAAAAGTGGAGAGCCGCATGAGACGCAATGATTCGGCTTACTGGACTCACCTGGCAAGAACGGGCGGCGCTATCGCATTTGTAATCCTGCTTTCCTTGACCTGGTCTCAAGCACAATCACCACCCGAGCAGAACCCGGACCTGCAGCAACTGAAAGAAAAGCTCCAGCGCCTGGACCAGGAGATGCAAGAGCTGAAGGGGCAGATTGACGCCGTCGAGCGCGGGCAGTTGGCAGCCGCCACCCCTGCAAGCGCACCCTCTTCGGCGCCGGGGACCGGCCAAAGTGCACCTGCCAAGCCCGCCAACCCTGCGCACGAAGACGAACACAAGAGCAGCCTCGACCTGTACGGCTTCGTCATGGCCGATACCGGCTACGACTTCGGCCAAACCGACCCGCAGTGGTTCGATGTCGTGCGTCCCACAAAACTGCCGGCCTTCGCCAATGAGTTCGGCGGCAACGGCAATGTCTACTTCAGCGTGCGCCAAACCCGTTTCGGCGTGAAAACGTCTACCCCCACCGCGTTGGGCGATCTGAAGACCCAGTTCGAATTCGAGCTGTTCGGAACCGGCGTCGACGCCGGTCAAACGACCTTTCGGCTGCGTCACGCCTACGGCGAGTTGGGACAGTTCGGCGCCGGTCAGACGTGGAGCCCATTCATGGACATCGATGTTTTCCCCAACTCGGTGGAGTACTGGGGACCGAACGGAATGGTGTTCTTCCGTAATATCCAGATTCGCTGGATGCCAATCCGGAGTGACAGCACCCGGCTCACCTTTGCTCTCGAACGGCCCGGCGCCAGCGCCGACCAGGGCGTGTATTCCGGACGCATTGAGTTGCAAGGCATCAAGCCCCGGTTCAATCTGCCGGACTTCTCCTGGCAGGTGCGCACCATTAGAAATTGGGGCTACTTCCAACTGGCTGGGATCTTCCGCAAGATCGGCTGGGTCGATACGAACAACGATGCCTTCAACTTGAGCGGCACTGCATTCGGCTGGGGGGTGAACGCGACCTCGAATGTGAAGTTCGGCGCGAAGAACATCGGCAGGTTCGAGGTCGTCTATGGGGAGGGTATCGAGAACTACATGAATGATGCGCCCGTTGATGTCGGGGTCAAGAACAACTTCTCCAACCCCGTATCCCCCATCAAGGGTGTGCCGTTGCCGGTTCTGGGTATAGTTTCCTTCATCGACCACAACTGGAGTGACCGGTTCAGCACTTCCATCGGTTACTCGATGTTGAATATCGAAAACTCCAACGCGCAAAATCCGTCGGACTTCCACCAGGGCCACTACGCGCTCACCAATCTTCTGTACCATCCCGTACCCGCGGTAACGATCGGCGGTGAGTTTCAGTTTGGCAGGCGTGTGAACTTCAGCGATGGCTTCAACGTCAACGACTATCGGGCTCAGTTTTCGTTTAAGTACGACTGGAAAAAGACCTTCGAGTTCTGAACGGGTTCCACGGCCCGCCCGGCTGATCAGGCCGAACGGCGTCCAGAGCAGTGCTTTCAGGTTAGTCCGTGTCGAGTAGAACTTCCTCTGTCGAGGGGCAATGGTTATGAACCGAGTGCAGATTAAGGTCGTTTCCGCTGCGGCACTGATAGCAACGTGTTTCGTTCCTGCGTTGCTTTCGGCCCAAGCTTCTCGCAGCCCGGTGGCTCCGCGGCGAGAACTCGTGGAGTCCGTAGTCCGCGAAGCCTACGAAAAATTCAAGGGCGACACGAACGGCAAGAACGCGGACTATATCCCGTACCTTGCTCACGTGGACTCGAAATTGTTTGGCATCGCAGTGGTCAGCACCGACAACCAGGTTTTCACGCTCGGCGATGTGAATTACTCCTTCTCGATCCAATCGATTTCGAAGGTTTTCACGCTGGCGCTGGCCATGGAAGAGTTGGGCCCCGATACAGTTTTTCAGCGAATCGGGTCGGAGCCGACTGGCCGACCTTTCAACTCGGTATCTGCGGTCGTCGATATGCCCACTCACACCGGCAATCCACTCGTCAACGCCGGGGCGATTGCCACCACCAGCTTGATCTCCGGCAAAGACGCTGCCGAGAAGTGGAATAAAATCCTCGCCTTCTACAGCAAGGCGGCCGGCGAGAAATTGATACTCATTGACGATGTCTACAAGTCGGAAGCAGCCACCAACGCCGGCAACAAAGCTCTTGCCATGCTGCTGGCCAAGTATGACCGCATCTACGCCGATCCCTTCGAGTCGGTCGACATCTACACCAAGCAGTGTTCCGTGGGTGTTAACACAAGCCAGCTGGCGCGCATGGGAGCCACCCTGGCGAATAACGGGATCAATCCCTCCACCGGCGAGCAGGTCATTAAGCGTGAGGACATTCCCTTCATTCTCGCCACCATGACGATGGCCGGCCTGTACGACTCCTCCGGCTACTGGGCATGGCATGTCGGCCTTCCGTCCAAGAGTGGCGTGGGGGGTGGCATCGTTGCCATCGCTCCGGGCAAGGGTGCCATCGCGGTATTCGCTCCACCACTGGATGAAGCAGGCAACAGCGTGAAGGCGCAAAAGGTGATCGAGTACGTCGCCCAGAAACTCAGCTACAACCTTTACTCGCCGAGTTCGGTCGGTCTGAAGTGACCGGAACCATCTCCTGCGATAACGAAGAGAGACAGGTGCGCTTTGTGAGATCCCGGACGCGGCAAGGCAGGGCGACGTGGACGATCGTTCTCGTTCTAATCGAAGCTTTCGTCATCTGCGGCGCCGTTGCTGTTCATGCGCAACCCTCTTCCGACTGGCTGTTTAACGATTCTCACTTTCATCTCACCAACTATGTTCAGCAGGGCACCGACATCCACGAACTTCTGAACATCATGGCGAACAAGGTGGGACGTGTCGCGCTGTTCGGGATTCCCCTTCAGCAGCAATGGTCCTACCGGGTCGATGGGGATCGGGCGCCCACCTACTACCTGAATACGGACGCTCCTTTGTATTACTACTCCTTCACCGACGCATGGATCGCAACCGCCTACAAATCCCTCTCCCGGGACGATCAAGCCCGTTTCGATCCGATGATCACCGGCTTTAACCCCACCGACATGTATGCCGTCGACCACATTCGACGGGTGCTGCAGACTTTTCCCGGAGTCTTCTCCGGTATTGGGGAGTTCACGATTCACAAGGAGTTTGTATCGGCAAAGGTGGCGGGTGGGGTGGCGAGTCTGCGGGACCCTGCGCTGGATCGCATTCTGGACTTTGCCGCAGAAGTCGGGCTCGTCGTGTTGATCCACAACGACATGGATGTGCCATTCGCCAAAGAAGACTCGCAGCCTGCATACCTGGAGGAGATGAAAGGGCTTCTCGCCAGACATCCCAACACCACCATCATCTGGGCTCACACCGGCATGGGCCGGATCGTTCGCCCGATTAAGAACCACGCCGCCAACCTCGCGGAAATTCTCGGGAATCCGGCGTTCCAGCATGTGTACTTTGATATTTCGTGGAATGAAGTGGCAAAGTACATCGTGGCGAGTCCGGAAGCGACCCGCATCGCCGCGGATCTGATCAACCGCTACCCCGACCGCTTTCTTTTTGGCACCGATGAGGTCGCGCCCGCCGACCAGCCAACCTACTTGAAGGTCTATTACCAATACAGCCCGCTGTGGAAGCTTCTGAACCCAGAAGCGAGTGAGAAAGTGCGCAAAAGGAACTACGAGCGCCTATTCGATGAGGCCAGGCAAAGGGTTCGGGCCTGGGAACAGGCGCACGCGAAGTGACCTGTTGCTCAATCGGTTCAGTGGGCAGCAATTACTGCAGCAAGCTAGGCCGCTATGATGTGGTTCCGGACCGCATAGCGCACCAACTCGGCGCTCGACTTGGCGCCCAGCACCTCCATGATGCGGTACTTGTGAAACGCTACCGTCCGCGTCGTCATGTGCAGGATATCGCCGATTTCTTTCATCACTTTTCCTTCGGCCAGCAACTGCAGGACTTCCCTCTGCCGGTCGGTGAGCCGATCTGCCTCCTGCACGACCTCTCGTTCTCGCCGCCGAAGGTAGTTGATTCGGTCCTTGGGAAGGCTCCGTGAGATGTAGGTCTTTCCGCGCAGGACTTCCCGAACCGCGACCACCAGTTCCGAACACGCGCACGTCTTCAGCAAATACCCGGACGCCCCGCGATGGAATGCTTCGGCGGCAATTTCCGGGTCGGGGTTCACGGTGAGGTACACCAATCTGACCGCCGGCAGCGCTTCTTTCACCTGTTCCCCGGCGTCCAGGCCATTCAAGACGGGCATCGCAACGTCGACCAGTATGAGGTCGGGCTTTAATTCTGCGGCTGCTCGGATCATGGCATGCCCGTCCCCCACGATCGCGACCACGTTGAACTCGGGTTCGAGCAGCCTCTTGCAAAGCTCGGCTACCAAGGTGTGGTCGTCGACGATGAGTATGCGGGCCCGATGAGATAGCATATGTGGCTCCTCCGGTGGAATGTCGTGGCAGGGCTAAGGAGCTTTCGAGCGGGTCTACCGGACGAATGACAAACAAACGAAGACTAGCCTTCCGCTTCTGAGAAATCCTGTGACTGTCATCACATCTAAATGTGACTACATCACAAGATGATGGAGGCGCACGGATTCGCCCTCATAACTGGCGCCAGCAGATCCTTGCACGCCGTGCATGCCGGCCTCTCACCCAATCGCGTGCAACAGCACGAGCAGCAGCGGAACCACAACAACCAGCATGAACCCAATGAGCACGGCTTCGCTGAGCAGGTCAGAATTCAGTAGCTCTTCGGGATGAGTATGATGTGCGTGGCGCATTTGCATCATTTCCCTGGCCAATCAGCCCTGAACTAGATAACTCCGGGCGCACCTTCGTCGGAACTGGCTTCCGCCGGACCACCCGGAGCGAGCAGCCGCAAGCGACTCTCGGGAACTTGGAACTCCGCGAATCCGCATTGCAAGCAAACCACGACCCTGGGGAAGACAAACACGGGATCCTTGCTTAGGCCGGCCAACCCGGGAAAATGAAGGCAAACCTCCGCGCTGAAATCACAGTTGTCCTCCGCGGCGCAATGCCAGCAGGCCATGGCGACCTCCGCTGCTTCAATTTTCTCGAAAGGGATTTACAACAGTATGTGACACCCATCACCGCAGCTGGGATCAGCATCCCGGCCCAAAGATCAACCTTTAGCGAAGCACTCTCGAGCCCTGCGTCAGTCTCCTGAGGCGCGCTTCATCATCCGGTTACCCCACATCACCGTCTCCTCCAACGCTCGTGGCCGGTCGAGTTTCAGCTACGGCGCCGCGCCCGGTGATAGCGATAACGGGATTCGTCTCTAGCGATTTGTCGCCCGTTCGTGCTGAGTATTCTCGCCCAGGCGAACCCCTGTACCGTTCGCACTGGCGGCTTCTACCGAAGATTTCACTTCTTCAAAGCTGAACTGCTTGTCGACCTTTTCGTATGGCTTATGGTCGACCTCGACGTAGGGATAGACGAAGTAATTCAGCGCGGGGCCATCCTGTTTGGGAGACAGTGTGACGTCGCGCCCGGTGGAGAACTGCACCCGATTGGCGTCAACGCTGCCGAAGAAATAATCCTCCTTCTCCTTCGCTTTCCACGCCTCGGAGATGTCAACCGGGATCCAGCCCGTTTTTTGCGCATAGAACTCAGCCCAGCAGTGATAACCGGGGATCTCCCCTTTGTCTTTGTTTTCGGGAAGCGGGAAGCCTATGTCGAAGCGCGCCGGAATCCCGTCGGCCCGCAGCATGCCAATGAAGGGAGAATGAAAGTCTGTACAGTTGCCCCGCTTGGCGTCGCACGCCCATACCGCATCCCCGCGCCCCCAACCCGAGCCGGTCTTGTCGTAGCGCATATTGGTGAAGAGATAGTCGTAAGCGGCCTTGGCTTTCGCCACCGTACCGCCCTGGGATCCGGTTACCTCGGTGGCCAGCGTCTTGATCTTGCCATCAGTCGGAATCAGCTTGTCAGGCTCGATCAAACGGCTCATCGACGCCGACACGACGCCCGGCTTCTGGTCGGTGCGCTCGAGTTGCGTGTAATCGCCGCGCGAATATTCGCGGCGCGTGACCTCATACTCGAAAGTGAACTCGGCTTTGTCCGCTGCCGGATTCTGGATCTCGGCGTACAGCATCCGATTGCCGTACTCGGACTCCTGCGTCATATGCGTTTTGGCGGGGGCCTTGACCATCCGCACGCGCGCCGTCTGATGCTTGTCCGTCGGTGGCACCGGGACCCACACGCGCACTTGCTTGGCTCCCGGCGGAATATCTTTCACGGTGAACTTGTAGGTGAAGCGAAAGGTGCGCGCCGGAGGACTGAATTTCTGAGCACTGGATGCGGCCTGGCCGGCCACTTGGCTCGCAGGGAAAAAGATCAGCAGCAATGACAAGAGAATTCGCAGCCTCATGAAGACACTCCTTGCGTGTGGCGGTCGAGGTTGAGGCGTAGATCGCGTTCCGCGACCAGGCTATGGCCCTGCGTGCGAAACCTATGCGCGCCGAAAGCAGATGGACGGCGTCATGGGTGGAAATTTTATCAGCAGCCGCCGCGCGCTGTCAGGGCCCTCGGAGTAACGCTCTCGCAATAACTATCACCCATAGTTCGGGGCGACCGGCGGTTGAGCCCTGTCGCATATTTCCAATCTGGTATAGCATCCACTGCGAGCGAGGTTCACGATGACAGCGAACGCAACCTCAGTGCGAAGTGAGGTCGTCGGCATAGCGTGCCAACCGCGAGCGGCACAGGGTCTGGCAATCATGCGGCTGACCATCGGAGCCATGCTGGTGTCGGTGTTCTTCGAAAATTTAGGCAAAGGCCTGTACCGTCCTGCCGGCTACGCCGGCCTGATCAACAACTACATTCAGCAGGGTCATGCGCCGGCCGCGTGGAAAGCGGTCATGGGCCTGGCGGCAAGCCATGCCGCCATGGCCGCGCCCGCCCAGGGGGTACTGGAAATCTCACTCGGTGTCCTCCTGGTCATCGGTCTGTTCACGCGCCCGGCCGCTTTCATCGCGTTCCTTTACCTCGCGAGCCTCTGGGTATCGGAGTGGGGGACCGCCTGGGTCTGGGAGCTGCTCGTTCCGGTGGTCGTAGCTCTCGGACTCGCCATGGGACGCGCCGGTCGAACTTGGGGCGTCGACGCCTTGCTGGCGCGGCGCGACCCCTCGTCCCCGTGGTGGTGATGAGCGAATCGGCGTGCGAGTGTCCGTCATCATTCCCACTCATAATGAAGCCCAGGCCATTGGCCGTGTGCTCGCCGATCTTCCTCCGGGTCTCGTAACCGAGATCATTGTCGTTGACAGCAATTCAACCGACGGGACTCCCGATCTCGCCCGAAAGATGGGGGCGCGCGTCATCGAGGAGCCGCGCCGCGGATACGGGCGCGCCTGCTTGACCGGACTTGCGAACTCGGCAAATCCTGATGTGGTCGTTTTCCTCGACGGAGACTACAGCGACCGCCCTTCGGAGTTGCCGCTTCTTCTGGCTCCGATCCTCGAAGGCCGCGCCGACATTACGCTCGGTTCGCGGCTCAGCAACAGTAACCCTGGCGCGCTCCCCTGGCACCAGTCCTTGGGCAATCGCCTCGCCGCCAGCCTCATCCGGCTTTTGTATGGCGTGAAGATCACCGACCTCGGCCCGTTTCGCGCGGCGCGCGCCGAGGTGCTTCGTGCTCTGGCCCTGGAAGAAGAAACCTATGGCTGGGCAGTGGAGATCATCTTAAAGGGCGCGCTCGCCAGATTCCGCCTCGTCGAAGTCCCGGTAAGCTACTACCCGCGAATTGGAAAATCCAAAATTAGCGGGACCGTGAAGGGCACCGTAGGAGCAGCCTGGTTCATCCTGAGCCGGATCGTGCGCTATTATTTTCGACATCGGGGGGCGGCAACGCCGCCGCCATCTTAGAACCCGATCCGAACCTTCCAGGCAGAACCCCGTGCAGCTATCGCCGCAATCTCGGACGCTGGTCATCATGGCGAAAGCGCCAAGGCCGGGCATGGTGAAGACCCGGCTCGGCCCAAGCCTCCCTTCTCCCGCTGTGACCGCGCTCTATCGCTGCCTCTTAGAAGATACGCTTGCCTTGGCAAAGTCACTGGCCAGCGTGGAAGTCGCGGTAATGTGCCCTGGTGCCGATCGGGACGAATTGGCGAACCTGTTCGGCAATACCGTGCAAGTCATAGCGCAAAAAGGCGAGGGGCTCGCCGCGGGACTCACTTCGGTTTTCCGGCATTTCACCGCCGCCGGCCGGCAGCGCGTCATCGCCTTCAACAGCGACAGCCCGCATCTCGCGCCGCCTGTTCTCGAGAGCGCTTTCCGAATACTCGCTACCCATGATGTTGTGATCGGGCCAACTCACGACGGAGGCTACTACCTGGTTGGTGCGAACGCCGCTCACCCATCGCTGTTCGAAGGAGACGGATTGGGAACAACCAGCGCGCTCGACAGATTGCTGACCCGCGCGAAAATCCTTGGGCTTTCGACCGGCTTCACCGAATCCTTCTATGACATCGACGTCGCCCACGATTTGATTCGGTTGGCTCGCGAATTGCGGCTGGCTCCGGCGAAGGCGCCGCGAACCGCGGCATGGTTCGACGAATGGGAACAAGCCGTCGCGAACCTGCCTCAGCGTTTGGAACAGCGGTGAGGCTCACTCCCGCGCAGAGGCTGTACGGGCTCGGCGCCATCTTGCTTGTGGCGCTTACCATCTGCTCGCGCAACTTCGCCGATCGCGGCGGACCATACTTCATGGCCTCCTTGGCGCTGGCCGGCGTCGCGTACCTGCTCGCGATCCGTGAGTTCTTCGCAGCCCCCGCATTTCCCCGGCACGTCGTCGTCATGGCCCTCGTCCTGGCTGCCGTGTGGCACATTGAATTTCTTCGGCTGCCTGCGGGCGCCGATGACGATGTTCATCGATACGTCTGGGACGGACGCCTGCAGAGGCTCGGCTACAATCCCTATCTTGTCGTTCCCGGCGATCCTGCTGTTAAGGGACTCCATACCCCCGAAACCCGCAACTTGAACAATCCCGATCTACCGAGCCCTTATCCAGCCGGAGCGCAGCTTTTCTTTCGCGCAGTAACTGCGATTCAAGAGACTACCTTCGCTCTGAAACTGGCGTTTGTGCTTTGCGATTTTGTGATTGTATTTGTGTTGCTCGATCTCTTGCGCTCTACCCGGCAGCGGGAGCACCTGGTTCTGGCGTTCGCCTGGAACCCATTGTTGGCCGTCGAGGTGGCCGGAAGCGGTCACATTGATATCGTCGGCGCGCTATTGTTGGTGATCTCTGCCGCCGCGCTGGCACGCCGCTGGCGGGCGACTGCGGCCATCGCCCTTGGCCTGGCTGTCGCAGTGAAATTTCTGCCGTTCGTCCTCCTGCCCCTCTACTGGAAGCGGGTTCGCATTCGCGACGCTGTGCTGGCCGTCGCGGTGGCGGCCCTCCTCTACCTGCCATTTCTCCATCACGGCCGGATTCCGATCGGCTCACTGGGCACGTATGTGCACACTTTCCGGTTTAATGGTCCCGTGTTCGCCCTGCTCGATCCACTGGCGCCCCCGCAACTGCTCACCGGGCTGGCAGTGCTCGTCGGCCTCGTGACGGCCATCTGGATCAGGCGCACCGCGCCCGAATGGTCTGCGCCTGCATTTGCCTGGCCGATGGCAGCATCTCTCTTATGCGCGCCCGTCGTATTCCCGTGGTATCTTCTCTGGCTGCTGCCATTTCTCTCGTCGGCCTCGACCCTGCTCATCATCTGCTGGACGGTTAGCATTATCCCCACCTACGTCCAATGGCACTTGCGCACGCTGGGGCGGCCTTGGGGATCGCTTCCGGGTTGGGTAATGCCGCTGGAGTACGGGTGCGTAGCCATCGCTGCCGCAATTCTCGCGTTGCGCCGGATCTCAAAATCGCCCGCGCCGCAATGCTCGACCGAGTAGATGGTGTGCGAGCGCTCCGGCGCACAGCATTATGTATCCAGCGGCCTCCGCCCATCATCCTTAACAGCATCTGTTTCAATTCACCCAGGAGTGAACTTCATGAGAAATGCCCGCTGCTTAACGACGCTTGGTCTTCTGCTTGGCGGAGTGCTGGTCCTTGCTCCAGGTTCCTGGGCTCAAAATCGCGCGCCAATTCTCGATCAGATCGTCAAGACCTACGGTCTCGATTCGTTTGGCCAAATCGAGGCGATCCGTTACACCTTCAACCTGACCTTCCCCGGCGTCCACCTTGCTCGTTCCTGGGAATGGGAGCCCAAGACCAACAAGGTCTCTTACGAAGGCAAGGACAAGGACGGCAAGCCGGTAAAGGTTTCGTACATGCGCTCGGAACTGAGCAGCCAATCTGACGCCGTGAAAAACGAAATCGATCCCGGCTTCATCAACGACAATTATTGGCTTCTGTTCCCCTTCCATGCCTACTGGGACAAAAGCGCAACTGTGACCGATCAAGGCATGCACAAGCTCCCTGCGGGCACTGGTTCAGCTACGCTGGTCTCGGTGAAGTATCCCAACGAAGGCGGTTACACGCCCGGCGACACCTGGGACCTCTACGTCGGCAAAGACAACCGTGTCGAATATCTGGTCTATCACCGCGGCGGGGCCACCAAGCCGAGCCTCGTCACCGCATCGTGGACGGGTTACAAGAAGGCGGGTCCTCTGCTGGTCTCAACTGAGCATCGCGGCACGGCCGATGGCAAGCCGTTGCACCTCTTTCTTTCTGACGTGTCGGTTAAGCTCGCAGGCTCCGATACCTGGATCAAGGCGCAGTAAACTCCGGGCAGCCTTATTCGCAAGGGTAAGGCTGCCCATGTCGCTCGAACTACCTCGCTATCACCACGGTTGTGGACGAACTCCCCAGCTTGGGAAGATCGCGGTCAGGCGCCATGCGGATCTGCAACACCGGGCGTTGCCCCCGAACGATCGGGCAATAACAATCGGGCTCTGGCAATGCCCCTTGCAACCGGCGCCGCCCAGCGCATCCACCGTGACACGACTCGCGAAACTCGCAGCTCTGGCAGGCTTGCGGAAGGGTCCGCGCCTGCTCGAAGGGTCCTGAACTCAGAATGTCGGCTCTGGCGGCGATCAAATCGCTCAGCGGCTCCCCCGATCCCGGCCAATAGACGCAGGGCTGGGTCGTAGCTCTGGGTGTCACGCGTACCGTGCTTACGCCACAACCGGCCCGGAGCGGCGGGAGTCCCGCCATGGCCCGCACCAGCGGCTCGCCAATCGCGATGACGTCAGTCTCTTCAAAAAGGCGCCGGAACCCCTCCCAGTATTCTTCGTAACTCAGGGCATACACGTCCGATCGCACAGCTTGGTACACGTTCACGCGCAAGGGCGCGCCAAACCGCTTGGCCACTCGCGCCACATCCGCCAGCCGCGCGTAGTTCGACTTCATCATCACGGCGATGATCGTCACCGGCACGCCCCGTTGCACGCAACGTTCGGCCTGTTGATGAATCAGCTCCCAGTTCCCCAAGCCGCGCTGCCCATCCTGTTCCGCTTGCGTTGGGTAATCGAGGGAAAACTCGACGTCATGGAAGGCGCCCAATTCATCGTCCTCCAGAACGGCGACACTATGACCGTTGGAAGTGATGGTCAGCTTGACCGGTCGCGTTCGCAAGTAAGCCAGGATTGCCCGGAAGTCAGGATGCATTCCATTTTCCCCCGTGCCCAGATTCACCGAGCGGACCGGGAGACACCCCATCACCGCCTTGACCTGGTCGAGCGAGAGGCGGTCTACACGGGTGGGATCGCGGTAGCAGAACGCACACGTGAGGTTGCACTCGTTGGTCAACCCCAGCCCGAGCGCAATACCGTCAACAGGTCGCATCCCGCGAGATCCGGACGACGTAGGCTGTGCGATCCCGTGATTCATCCGCCATCCTTCATTTCCAGCCCGCGCGAGGTGTCCGGCAAAGGATGTGCCAGGCAATGCGTATAGCGGGCGACCGCGGCAAACTCCGCTCGCCGGCCCAGTTCGCGCTCCAGCTTTAAAACCCGCTCGTACTCATGGTCCCGCGAAACTTGCGCCGGCAAATAATCCGACACGACCCGTACTCCCCGCGCGGCCGTTACCGCCAGTGACGCGCCTGCCAGCATGGCCTGCAAGCTCTCTGCTGCAAATAGTCGCACCTTGCCCCCATACAGCGACTCGTGTCCCCACTCGGCGGCGAGGGCGCGCTCGGTCGCAGCCAAGTCGCCTTCCTTAATCGCTGCCTTGAACACCTCGCCTGTCTGGTTGCGTACCAGGACCGAGACGATGCTCGACGGGCCCCGCAAAGTGCGCGCCGCGCTGCGCAGCACCGCCCACGGGTCGTCAACATATTCCAGCAGATTGTGGCAGAGAATTACATCAAACGACCTGGCCTGAAACAAGTTTGCCAGTTGCGCGGCATCGCCTTGTTGAAGCGCAATCCTTTCCCCAACTCCCGCTTCCTGCGCGGCACGCTTCGCGAAATCCAGCATTGCCAGGGATGCATCCAGCAACGTGACCCGCAATCCGAGTCCCGCCAGCCGTACCGCCATGGCGCCGGTACCGCACCCAACGTCCAGGGCGCGCAAAGATTGCGGGGATTGTGGAAGGAACTCCTGCAGGTTGCCAAAAGCAAGATCGAGGCGCAAACGGCCCTCGGCTGTGTTGAGGTAGGCGGCATACTTCTCCACCCCGCTTTGGAAGCGTTCGCCGCCGGGATTGGTGGTCATTTTTGCATACGCCACTTCCGCGGCTTCCCGATCGAGTCGCCGGTGAGTACCAGAGCGTATATCGAAAGGATTAGGAACGACAAGTCGGCTGTATCGCTGCAGGAGAATAAATGCCAACCATCTCCCGCCCGCGATGCCCGCTGCCGGTCTTGCATACTTGGCCAGAAGCCACGTACAGCAAAGGATGTATATCGAATACCTTGCTGCTGATGACATCCTTGTACCAGCAAGGCCTCATGGCCTTCCTCCCGCATAGTGGTATAGGTCTGCTTTTCTATGGGTGATTACGTTCCTCAAATTACGGCTAGCTCTGTTCAGAATCCGGACCACTCCTCGGCAAGGATTCTCATTGTGGACGACCATGCAGCGGTCCGCGCGGGCCTGAAGCATCTTATTTCTTCGCGTCCCGGATGGTCCGTTTGCGGAGAGGCGGAGAACGGCGCGCAAGCCCTCGCCCTGGCCCTGGAGCTGAAGCCCTCCGCCATCGTCATGGACATTTCCATGCCCGGCATCGATGGACTGGAAGCAACCCGGCAAATCAGGCAGCAACTCCCCAACACCGAGGTCCTGATCGTCAGTCAACAATGATTCGGCCTTGGTGGTGGCGTCCGCTCAGCGGGCAGGAGCTCGTGGATTTGTAGTCAAGTCCCATCTGTCCGCGGACCTGTTGCCCGCGCTGGAAGCCGCGCTTCTCCACAGCTCGCGTATCTCTGTGCCTGTGTCCAAGGCTTGGCATGAAGCGATGGCCAGTTCGAAGCAATCAGCCCGGCATGCCATCAGCGATCCGGGACCGCACGACGATCTGGATCTGATGTCGGGCGGCGGAGAAATGGGCGCCCTGATGCGATCCATGGACTGGTCGAAAACTCCCTTCGGTCCAGTCAGTGAATGGCCGCAGAGCTTGCGAACCGCGCTCCGGATTTGCCTGGATTCCAAATTCCCCATCCTGATCTGGTGGGGACCGGAGCTGCGAATCCTTTACAACGACGCATGGAAGCCGGCCCTCGGCACGACCAAGCAGCGGGAAGCTCTGGGTGCCCCGGGACAACAGGTCTGGTCCGAGGTCTGGGACACCATTGGCCCCATGTTGGAAGGCGTCATGCGAACCGGGCAGGCGACCTGGGAGAACGACCAGTTGCTCCTCTTCGACCGTCACGGCTACGTGGAAGAGAGCTATTGGACCTATTCCTACAGCGCCATACGGCTCTCTTCGGGAGAGGTTGGCGGAGTCTTCTCCGCCGTGCATGAAGTCACCGACCGCGTCCTGAATGCGCGGCGCCTCAAGACGCTTCGCGAAGTTGCCGACCAGGTCGTTCAAGCGAAGCATGTGGCCGACGCCTGCGCCCTGGCGATGCAGTCGATCGCGCGCAATCCGGCCGATTGTCCCTACGCCATGATCTTCCTGTGCGACGGAGAGAAGGCCACTCGCGTTGCTCTTAGCTTCGACGCCGCTCGGCTCATCCCTTCAATGTTGGACCTGTCGCAGGATGACTCATGGGCCATCCAGCGCGCCGTGCAGAACCGGGCCGCTCAGGTTTATACCGTGTCCAACCCGGAGCAAATGCCGGCGGCGCCTTTTGGCGACCGCTGCAAAAAAGCAATCTCGCTGCCAATCCTTGGTACCAGCCGCGAGCCGATGGCAGTCCTGACCATTGGCATCAGTCCTTATCGTGCTTTGGACGAGTCCTATCAGGAATTTTTCGACTCGCTCGCCAAAAACCTCGCCGCCAATATCAATAACGCCAGGGCTTACGACGAAGAACGTAAACGGGCGGAAGCTCTTGCGGAGCTGGACCGGGCCAAAACCGTATTTTTTTCGAATGTAAGTCACGAATTTCGCACCCCGCTCACGTTGATGCTGGGCCCGATGGAAGATTCGCTCGCCGCAAGCAATGACTTGCCCGCCGAACACCGCCAGCGACTTGAGGTAGCTCATCGCAATTCTGTGCGCCTGCTTAAGCTGGTAAATACTTTGTTGGATTTCTCGCGCATCGAAGCCGGGCGTATTGAAGCGTCATATGAGCCGACCGACCTGGCCAGGCTGACCACAGATCTCGCCAGCATGTTCCGCTCGGCCACGGAACGGGCGGGCCTGCGGCTGATCATCAACTGTCCACACATCGCCGAAAGCGTCTACGTCGACCTCGAAATGTGGGAGAAGATTGTCTTCAATCTGTTGTCGAACGCCTTTAAGTTCACCTTGGCAGGTGAAATCGAAGTCTCATTGCACAAAGTCGACGGATCCGTAGAGCTTTCCGTCCGCGACACAGGCAATGGAATCCCGGAACAGGATCTGCCGCATCTGTTCAAGCGTTTTTATCGCGTAAAGGGTGCGCTGGGTCGTACGTTTGAAGGCAGCGGCATCGGGCTCTCCCTGGTCCTGGAACTCGCAAAATTGCATGGCGGAACCGTGCGCGTGGCAAGCCGGCCAAATCAAGGCAGCACCTTCACGGTAAGTGTTCCGCTCGGCAAGGATCATCTCCCCGCCGACCGAATCGGCGCCCCGCGGACTCTCGCCTCAACCGGCTTGCGCGGCGAGGCCTATGTCCAGGAGGCTTTGCGCTGGCTACCGGGCGGCGAGAGCAACGCCGACAACGTTGCAGTCGCGGACCTGCTTTCCTCCAGCGACGCCTCGCCCCAGGTGACCGGCCCGGCTCGGACGCACCCCCGCATCCTGCTCGCCGACGATAACGCCGACATGCGCGAATATGTGCGCCGGTTGCTTCGCGGGCACTATGAAGTGGAAGCCGTCGCGGATGGTGAATCGGCGCTGCAACGCGCCCGCGAATACTGGCCGGACTTGATTCTCTCCGACATCATGATGCCGCGACTGGATGGCTTCGGGCTGCTCCAGGCCCTGCGCGCTGATGAGTCGCTGAGAAGCATTCCGGTCCTGCTGCTTTCCGCCCGCGCGGGCGAGGAGTCCAGGATCGAAGGGCTTCAGTCTGGAGCGGACGACTACCTGGTGAAGCCTTTCTCTGCTCGCGAATTGCTGGCTCGCGTGCGATCCCACCTCGCGACCGCCCAGGTTCGCCGCGAAGCCGTGGAACTGCGCCACAAGCTGCGCTATGAAGGGGAACTGCTGGCCGCGATCGTGTCCAACTCCGACGACGCTATCGTCAGCAAGAATCTCGACGGCACGATCACCAGTTGGAACAAAGGCGCGGAACGAATGTTCGGCTACACCGCCGAGGAGGCGATCGGCCGGCACATCACTTTGATCGTCCCGGATGATCGCCTGGAGGAAGAAACAAAAATCCTTCAACGCCTGCGGCGAGGCGAGCGCGTCGACCATTTCACCACCATCCGCAGGCGCAAAGACGGCAAGAGACTCGATGTCTCACTCACCATCTCCCCGGTGAAGGATTCGGCCGGCCGGATCATCGGAGCCTCCAAGGTGGCGCGGGACATCACCGCGCAAAAGCAGGCGGAGCAAGCATTGCGCGAAAGCGAGGAGCGGTTTCGCGCCATCGTCGAGACCACGCCGGAGTGCGTGAAGCTGGTCGCTCCCGATGGAACGCTGCTCCACATGAACTCGCCCGGCTTTCAGATGGTGGGTGCATCTTCCGCGGACCAGGTCGTTGGGAAAAGCCTCTTCGATCTCATAGCTCCGGAACATCGCGAGAAGTTTCGCGCGTTCAACCAGAAGGTCTGTGCCGGAGAAAAAGGCTCGCTCGAGTTCGACATTGTGGGACTCAAGGGTAAGCGCCGGCACATGGAAACCCATGCTGCTCCTCTTCGCGATTTGGACGGAAGGACTGTCCACCTTGCCATCACCCGCGATGTCTCCGAACGAAAACAGGCGGAGGAACGCGAACGGCAGATGGCGGAGGAAGCGCTTGCCGCGACCGCGAAGTTTCGCGCTGTCTTCGAGCAGACAACCGTATTCGCCGGCATTATGACCCTGGACGGAGTCTTGATTGACGCGAATAAGCTCTGCCTGGAGGCCTGCGGCTATCGCCCTGAGCAGGTTCTGGGAAGGCCTTTTTGGGAGACCCCATGGTGGAAAAACTTTCAGGAATCGCGCGACAAAATCCGGGCGGCCACCCCGCTCGCCGCCCAAGGTACACCCTACCGGGAAACCATCAACTATTCCTGGGCCGACGGAACCCAACGCCTCGTCGACTTCGCTCTCTATCCGATTTTGGATAACGATGGCCGGGTGCTTTTCCTTCATCCCACCGGAGTGGATATCACCGACCTGAAGCGGGTCGAAGAAAACTATCGCAAGCTCGCCGAGACTCTAGAGGCTGAAGTACGAGCCCGGACCGCCGAATTGGAAACCCGAAATCTCGAGGTATTGCGGCAATCCGAGTTGCTCCGCGGCTTCTCCCAGCGTTTGATGCGGGCCCAGGATGAAGAACGCCGCCACATCGCGCGTGAATTGCACGACAGCGCGGGCCAGACCTTAACCGTGCTGGGCATGAATCTCGCACAGCTCATTCAAAAGGCGGGGCGAAGCGCGCCCGAACTGGCGTCGCTCGCCGAGATGATCCAGGAATCAGTTCAGCAGTTGCACCGCGAAATCCGAACCACCTCCTATCTCTTGCACCCGCCTTTGTTGGATGAAAGTGGATTATCCTCTTCCCTCAGTTGGTATCTGCAGGGAATTGCGGAACGCAGCGGATTGGAGATTCATCTCGACATTCCGGACGGCTTCGGCCGGCTTCCCCGCGACATGGAACTGTTAGTCTTTCGAGTGGTGCAGGAATGCTTGACCAATATTCATCGCCATTCGGGCAGCAAGACGGCCAATATCAGGATCGCTCGTGAAGCCGACGCGATCACAGTCGATGTCCAGGACCAAGGCCATGGCATGTCGCCCGAGCGCCTGGCCGACATTCAAACCCGGGGTTCGGGCGTCGGCATCCGGGGAATGTCGGAACGCCTGCGTCAGTTTGACGCCTCTCTTAAGATTGAGTCAGACGGCTCGGGCACCCGGATTTCGGCGACCATTCCCATTCCCAAGGCTGAGCTTTCCGAAGAACAAGGTGGAGTCGAATCGTTGAGAGCGACAGGCTGAACTCGCGGACACCGGCCGCGTGGCCATGCGAATTCTCATCGCGGATGACAATCCAATGGTTCGTCGCGGTATCGCGGCACTCCTGTCCAGCGATGCGGAGTGCGAAGTCTGTGGCGAGGCTGCCGATTCTCCGGAGACCCTCTCCAAAGCCGGCAACCTGCGCCCTGACTTGATTCTGCTCGATGTCAGTATGCCGGGTGCCAGCGGGCTGGAGACCGCGCGCCTGCTGCGCCGGCAACTCCCTTCAGTCAAGATTCTGATCTTGAGCCAACACGATCCGGACCAACTCCGAGGCCCCTCGCTTGAGGCGGGTGCCCAAGGATGTGTAGACAAATCGCGGGTAGGTACGGACCTGTTGTCCGCCATCAAGAGTATGTTCGCTGCCTGACGCTTCGCCGCAACCCGAGCCGCATTCCCCTTTGCACTGAAGCCGGATCTTGCATTGGAAAAGCAGCTTGAACTGCCACCGGCTCGAAGATCTGGTCCGAAGGCTCGCGGATTTTCAATTCTGCTAAGCTGTGGCGAAGCCCAAAGCGACTCGAAATTTTCAGGAGAGAATTGTGCCAGTCGTCGCCGGAGTGGATTTAGGTGGAACGGCCATCAACTATACGTTGCTCAACCAGCAGGAAAAGTTCCTGGTAGAGGGCTTGTGCGAGCATCCCGCCTTGGCAAAGCAAGGGCCGGTCGTCTGCCTCCAGCAGATCGCGGATGGTCTTAAGCTGGTTACCGAGAAAGCGGGAGTTTCGGTTGCCGACGTGGTTGCCATCGGCCTCGACACTCCGGGGCCAGCCAGTGCCGCGGGGCAGCTGAGCGCCCGGGGCTCCACCAACTTTATCCATCCGAACTGGGCTGGTTTCGACATTCGCGAAGGGCTGGCGCACCAACTCGGCAAGCCCGTCTCCTATTTGAACGATGCCAACGCCGCCGCCCTCTGGGGTCACTACGCCATCTTCGGCTCTAACAGCCGCGAAACCTCGATTTCCATTGTGATCGGCACCGGCAATGGCGGCGGCATCATCCTCGATGGCAACGTCGTGAAGGGAAAGAACGGATTCGGCGGTGAACTGGGCCATGTCTTGATTCCCTACCAAAGCATCGCCGGAACGGAGGGAATCCAGCCGGTGTGCAACTGTGGCCGGATCGGCGACCTCGAGTCGCTGTGCTCGCTGACTGCGATCGAGAAGAACCTGTTGCCCTATTTCCTGCCGCGCTATTCCGGTCACGAATTGGGCAAAGTGAGTCTCCACGAGGCGGCCAAACTCGTGCGCGGTTTGGCCGACCAGGGCGATCCGCTCTGCCGCAACATCTTCCGGGTCCAGGCCCACGCCTTGGGCCTGTTCTTCGACGAAATGATCAATACGTTCGACCCGGATGCGTTCATAGTGGGCGGGGGCGCTCTTGAAACCAGCAAAGGCTTTCAGCGCTGGTTCATGGACGAGATCCGCGCCGCCATGCCAACGCAGCGCGAAGAGCAGGCGGGCATTCCAATCCATGTGATGCCGAACGGCGACACGGCCGGGGCACGAGGGGCGGCAATCGAGGCGCTGAAGCTCGCCCGCCAGAGTGGCCTTGCCTGACGGATTTTACCTTGCGACGGGCAGTCACACGACGGTGTGTTTTCTGTCCTTCTTCTGGCCCGACTCGGAGAGATAATAGCGACAGGCAATCTATAGGCCGCGCACGAGGTGTCATCGTGATTCGGCTCTTCCTCTCCTTATCGACTCGCGACTCGGGAAGAGAGACCCATCTCCCGGAGTTCTCCGCTCCCGCCCAACCTTCCAGGCAGGCCTAGCTTCTGAGAAAGGAGCTCCCCATGTCCGTCGCCCGGCTTAAGGATTTTCTCGACAGCTACGGAGTCCGCTACATCGTAATTTCGCATTCCATCGCCTATACCGCACAAGGGATCGCAGCCCTTGCGCACATTCCGGGGAAAGAGCTGGCCAAGACCGTGATCGTGAAACTGGACGGCAAGCTGGCAATGGCCGTGCTCCCTGCATCGCGCCAGGTTGACTTGCCATCCTTGCGAGCCGCCGCAAACGCCAAGACGGCGGAACTCGCCTCCGAGATGGAGTTCCGGCCCAGCTTTCCGGATTGCGAGACTGGCGCCATGCCCCCGTTCGGAAACTTGTATGGCATGGCGGTGCTCGCCGACGAATCGCTTGTGCAGGACGAGGAGATCGCGTTCAACGCCGGCTCGCATCGCGAGCTCTTCCGCATGAAGTTCAATGACTACCTGCACCTGGTTCGCCCGGCGATCATGAAATTGGCCGCTCCGGTCGCCGCTCATCTGGTGGCGTGAACGGCAGGCTCGCGTCAAACGCTCGCTGCCAATCGCGCAGTCGAACCGCCCGATGGAGGTCCCTATGGAACTGATACTCAACTCCGAGGAACGAGAACTCCTCCTCGCGTTGCTTGAGGAACGTCAGAAAGTGCTGTTGCGTGAGATTTCGCGTTCCAATCACCACGAATTCCGGCAGTCGTTACAAAGGAACGAGCAGGTGCTGGAGAGCGTAATCGCGCGCCTGCGTTCGATGCCGCCTCATGGACAGGCCGATCGGGTGGCATAGCGCGCTATTTCTGCCTCGGCCTCAGAGTTCTGTCGCTGCGCGCTGCGGCCAGCAAAGCCCTGGTCTACCTGATGCCATCCATTCCGGCCTTTGGAGGGGCCTATCGTCTGTATTGACAATAGCTTAGCCCCTCCTGCAGCTCGTTGCCGTCAGTCCCTGTAAGGATCCCCCTGAGCCGACGATTAGAGATGCGGTTTCAGGGTGTCTTTTTCTGGCATCATTTCCCGCGAAATCGTTCATCATAGTAAGTACACGGGTTTTGAGCTAAGTCTGCCGGAGCCGCTAGTCGTTCGCGGGTCGTTCCATCGAGAATCCAAATGGAAGTGGAGTGAACGTTTGAAGATGTTGTTTCGTGCGACTACCCGCATTGCCGTGCTTCTACTCGCCGTCATGAGCTTCTCCGTACTCGTGCCTGCCGCGGACGCAATTCCTCCCACGTCACTCGAGAACGGATACTCCCAGATGTATAACCTCGACTTCAACAGCGCTCATCGCACCTTTGAAACCTGGGAATCGAAGTATCCGCAAGACCCGCTCGGACCCGTTTCCAACGCCGCGGCCTACCTGTTCTCCGAGTTCGAGCGCCTGCATGTGTTGGAGTCGGAACTGTTCACCGACGATGAACGATTCGAGAAGCGGGAAAAACTTACCGCCGATCCCAAGGCGGCGGCCGCATTTGAGAACGAGTTGCATCGCGCCGATCAGATCGCGGATCAAGCCCTCGCCCACTCGCCCGATGACACGTCTGCCCTGTTCGCCAAGGTCATGGTGAGCGGCCTGCGCAGCGACTACATCGCGATGGTGCAGAAGCGGAATCTGGCTGCGCTCAGTTCCATCAAGAATGCGCGCGAGCTTGCCGAGAAGTTGCTCGCTCGCGATCCCTCGTACTATGACGCGTACCTGGCGGTGGGAATCGAAAATTATCTGCTCGGGATTAATCCCGCGCCCGTGCGGTGGCTGCTCCGCCTGGGCGGCGCCCAGACCGACAAAGACGATGGCCTGGCGAAGCTGCGCCTCACCGCAACCAAGGGGCACTACCTGGCGCCTTACGCCCGAATGTTGTTGGCAGTGGCGGCGCTGCGCGACCACAATCGGGACCAGGCTCGAACCCTGCTCGCCGGCCTGGTCGAAGAGTTTCCACAGAATCGCCTCTACCGGCGGGAGCTTGATCGCATCACTCCCTGATCCCGACCCCGCCTCGTACGCGTGCAGGCTCTGGCTGATTTTTGATGGCCTGCGCTGCACGCAACCAGTAAGATTTCAGGCAGCGTCGGACTGACACTGTGAAATCGAACCGGTTCACCCTGATCTTCCTGTCGATCCTGCTAGGCGGATCGGTCCTTTTGGCGATTGCGATTTTCTGGCCCTTTCTCAAGCCGCTGATTTTTGCGGCCATCCTGGGCGTGGGCCTGTATCCCCTGCAAGCCTTCACCCTGCGCTACGTGCGGAACCGCTCCCTTGCGGCCACATTGTCAACCCTTGCGGTTCTGGTCATTCTTGTCCTCCCGGCGGGATTTACCGCCGCCGCGGTCAGCACCGAGATGGTCAGTGCCGCGCGCACGCTGCTCGAAAAAAGCCGCGAACAGGGCGGCGTCAAGCAATTTGCGACCAATATCCTGCAAAGGCCTCTGGGATGGGCTACCCGGCACATCGATCTCGAGAAGACGGGCGTTAACGCTTGGCTGAATTCTTTGCCGGCGAGGGCCAGCGGTTTCTTGCTCGCCGGAGCCACCCTCCTGGTGCGCAGCCTTGCCGGATTCGCCGGCCAGACGGTCATCACTTTTTTCGTTCTGTTCTTCCTCTTTCGAGATGGCCCCGCGATCACAGAACGCATGGCTGGGTTGATGCCGCTTTCCACCGCCCAAACCGAGCGGGTCTTTGCCGCGATTCGCGATTCGGTCGTGGCCAACCTGTACGGCATTCTGGCGGTGGCCGTAGTGCAGGGCATCTTGACGGGCCTGGCTCTCGAAGTTCTCGGCGTACCGTCTCCCCTGTTGTTGGGCGTCCTTACCGGCTTTGCCTCGCTCGTCCCCATTGTCGGTACGGCGCTCGTGTGGGTGCCCGCCGCCATCTACCTGTTTGCGACTGGAGCCATCGGGAAGGGGATCGCGTTCCTTCTGTGGGGAACCCTCGTAGTCGGCAGCGCCGACAATATTGTGCGGCCGCTAGTCGTCAAGGGCCGGCTCGAGATCCATCCCCTCATCCTGATGTTCGCCATTCTCGGTGGCCTGAACGTGTTCGGCTTTCTCGGAATCTTCCTCGGACCCATGGTGCTCTCGCTGATCGTGGCTCTGGGCGCCTTGCTGCGCGATGAACTGCGGCGCCAGCGGCTGGACGCCATCCGCGTTCCCACCGGCACCTAGATCCGATCCGTCGGCTCAACTGGATGGAAGCGACGCGCCCTGCGAATTCCCGACCCCTTGGTGCATTCCAATGCGGCCCCTTCCCATCCACCAGGAATTTCTCCGCTCCCCGCCAGCAAAATTCCGAAGAATTGAATATGATTAAAGATTCGGATTCATAGTGGGGAGAACGCAGACAGTGGCACAGACGCAGACCGATGGTTTGGAAGTCCTTGAAACCCGGGAGTGGTTGGACTCCCTGGATTACGTATTGTCCAGGGGTGGCCCGGATCGTGCCGGACGGCTGATTCAGCAACTGGCATTGCACGCACGGCGCGCGGCGGGAGTGAACCTGCCCTTCACCGCCACTACGCCCTACCAGAACACCATCCCTTCGCGAACCCAACCGCCTTTCCCCGGCAGCCAGGAGATGGAGCGGCGCATCAAGAGCCTGGTGCGCTGGAATGCCCTGGCCATGGTCATGCGCGCCAACAAGATCCAGGAGAGCATCGGCGGCCACATTTCTACCTTCGCTTCCGCAGCCACCCTGTACGAGGTCGCCTTTAATCATTTCCTGCGCGCCCGCACCGCGAGCGGAGACCGCGACATCGTCTACTTCCAGGGCCACGCCGCTCCCGGCATGTATGCCCGCGCCTTTCTCGAAGGCAGAATCCCACGGCAAAAGCTGGAAAATTTCCGCCGTGAGCTGAAGCCCGGCGGCGGCCTGTCCTCCTACCCGCATCCCTGGCTCATGCCGGATTTCTGGGAGTTTCCCACCGTCTCGATGGGCCTGGGGCCAATCCAGTCCATCTACCATGCGCGCTTCATTAAGTACCTTGAGAACCGCGGCCTGAAAAAAACGACTGGCGGCAAAGTCTGGGCCTTCCTCGGCGATGGCGAGATGGACGAGCCCGAATCGCTCGGCTCGATCACCCTGGCTTCGCGCGAGCGTCTCGACAACCTCATTTTCGTCGTGAACTGCAACCTGCAGCGGCTCGACGGCCCGGTGCGCGGCAACGGCAAGATCATCCAGGAACTCGAAGCCATCTTCCGCGGCGCCGGCTGGAACGTCATCAAAGTCATCTGGGGCAGCGACTGGGATGCGCTCATCCAGCGCGACCGTGACGGCCTGCTGGTCAGGCGCATGGGCGAGGTCACCGACGGCCAGTACCAGAAATTCTTCGTCGAAAGCGGCGCTTACTTCCGGCAGAACTTCTTCGGCACCGATCCCCGCCTGCTCAAGATGGTCGAGCACCTCTCCGACGAGCAACTCGCCCGCATGCGGCTCGGCGGACACGACCCGATCAAGGTCTACGCGGCCTACAAGGCTGCAGTGGAACACACCGGCCAGCCCACCATCGTCCTCGCCAAGACCATCAAAGGTTATGGTCTGGGCGAAGCGGGCGAAGGCAAGAACATTACCCACCAGCAGAAAAAGCTCAACGACGATGAGCTCAGTATGTTCCGCTCCCGCTTCGGCATCCCGATCCCCGATGACGAATTGCACAACGCGCCCTTCTACCGCCCCTCGGACGACAGCGCCGAAATCCGCTATTTGCAGGAGCGCCGCAAGATGCTGGGCGGCTACATGCCCGAGCGCAAAGTCCGCGCCACCCCGCTGAAAACGGTCAACCAGCAGCATTTCGAGGAGTTCTACAAGGGCACCGATGGGCGTGAAGTCTCCACCACCATGGTGTTCGTCCGCCTGCTCGCCAAGTTGCTCCGCGATCCCGAAATCGGCAAGCTGATCGTCCCCATCATCCCTGACGAGGCCCGCACCTTCGGCATGGAAGCCCTCTTCCGCCAGGTGGGCATTTACTCCAGCGTCGGCCAGCTCTATGAACCCGTCGACATGGATACCCTCCTCTATTACAAGGAGGCGCAGAACGGGCAAATCCTCGAAGAAGGAATCACCGAAGCTGGCTCCATGTGTTCGTTCATCGCGGCCGGTACCGCGTATGCCAACCACGGCATCAATACGATTCCGTTCTTCATTTACTACTCGATGTTCGGTTTCCAGCGCATCGGCGACCTGGTCTGGGCCGCGGCCGACATGCGCACCCGCGGCTTCCTGGTGGGCGGCACCGCGGGACGCACTACGCTTGCCGGGGAAGGGCTCCAGCACCAGGACGGCCACAGCCATGTGCTCGCCCTGGCCGTTCCCAACTGCCTGGCCTACGATCCGGCGTTCGCCTATGAAATTGCCGTCATCGTCGAAGATGGTATCCGGCGCATGTACGGCGACGGAGAGTCCGTCTTCTACTACATCACTGTCACCAACGAACCTCTGCCCATGCCCGAGATGCCGCAAGGACCCGGAGTTCGCGAGGGCATTCTCAACGGCATGTATCGCTTCCGCGCATCGCAAAAGCAGGATGCGTCTGTGCGTGCGCAATTATTCGGCAGCGGCACCATCATGTTCGAGGTGCTCAAGGCGCAAAAGATCCTCGAAGAAAAGTTTGGCGTCGCTGCCGACGTGTGGAGCGTCACCAGCTACAAGCAGCTCTATCGCGATGCCAACGATGCCGAACGCTGGAACCTCCTGCACCCCGGGCAGACGCCGCGCGTCCCGTACGTGACCCAGGTCTTGAAGGACCATCCGGGCCCGTTCATCGCGGCTTCCGATTACATGAAGGTGCTGCCCGAGAGCATCGCGCAATGGGTACCGGGAAAACTGGTGGCTCTCGGCACCGACGGCTTCGGGCGCAGCGAGAACCGCGCCGCTCTCCGCGACTTCTTCGAAGTCGATGCCAAGCACATCGTGCTGGCGACTCTGAATGCGCTCGCCCGCGAAAATAAGATTCCGGTGCAAACCGCGCAGCAAGCGATTAAAGATCTGGGCATCAATCCGGAAAAATCCAATCCGGTGATCAGCTAGAAAGGCCAGGGAAAGTGACGGAATTCAAGCTACCCGAGCTGGGCGAAAACATCGATCAGGGGGATCTGGTGCGGCTGATGATCGCGCCCGGAACCACCGTGACCGAAGGCCAGCCCGTGATGGAGTTGGAAACCGACAAGGCGGTCATCGAAGTACCGTCGTCGGTAAGTGGCGTGGTCCGCGATATTCGCGTGAAAGAAGGCGACAAGCTGAAGGTTGGCCAGGTAATCTTCACCATTGAAAACGGCGCCAGCGGAAAGCCAAAAGCCGAAGCTCCTCCCGCCAGACCTTCCTCGGTCCCCGTCGCTCCTCCGCCGCCTCCCACGGAGCCGCCAGAGCAACCGGCCGCGCCCGCGACGCTGCCAACTCCGGTTGCGCAGCCGACTGCGGTCCGGCCAACGCCGGGCCCGCCTGCCCCCTCCGCTGGTCGAACCGCTGCCACTGAGTTCAAGCTGCCCGAACTGGGCGAGAACATTCATCAGGGCGACCTGGTGCGCTTGATGATCACCCCGGGCACAAAGGTTTCCGAAGGCCAGCCTGTCATGGAGTTGGAAACCGACAAAGCGGTCGTCGAAGTTCCGTCCTCGGTCAGTGGTCTGGTAAAAGAAGTTCGCGTAAAGGAAGGCGACAAGGTTCAGGTAGGCCAGGTCATCTTCACGCTCGAAGGCGGATCGGCGCCGGCGCCGGAAAAACCCGTAACCGGGCCGGTCGAGCACATCTCCGGACAGCAGGCGGCGCGGCTGTCGTTCCAGATGGCGATGCAGGCTGAGGGCAAGACGGAGGAGCAAGCGCTTCCTCCCGACCGGCCCTTTTCTCCTCCGCCCGCGTTTGCCATGCCCGCACAGTTGGGCAAGGTCGCCGGAACTGAGCATCGGGAGCCGGTTCCCGCCGCCCCCCATGTGCGCCGCCTGGCGCGTGAACTTGGAATTGATATTTACAACGTGGCCGGCAGCGGTCCCGCTGGGCGCGTGAGTGAAGACGACGTCAAGGCATATGCCAAGGCCACCCTCGCCGCAGCGGTAGCCGCCGCACAAGCTCCGCAGGGCGTCCGCTTCGTCGAGCCCGCGTTGCCGGACTTCGCCAAGTGGGGCAAGGTCGAGCGCGTCTCCATGCGCGGCGTCCGCCGCAAGACTGCCGAGCACCTGCGCGAAGCCTGGATCACCATCCCCCACGTCACCCAGCACGACCGCGCCGACATCACCGAACTCGAGCAGTTGCGCGCCAAGTTCGCGCCCCGCGCCGAAGAAGCCGGCGGCAAAATGACGGTCACCGCCATTGCCCTGAAGGTCTGCGCTTCCGCATTAAAAGTATTTCCCCAGTTCAACGCCTCCATCGACATGGAGAAGGAAGAGATCGTCTACAAGCAGTACATCCACATCGGCGTGGCCGTGGATACCGATCGCGGACTGCTCGTTCCGGTCATTCGCGACGTTGACCGCAAAAACATCGTGGAACTCGCCACCGAACTTTCGCAGCTCTCTAAAAAAGCTCGCGACAAGAAGCTGACGCCCGACGAGATGGAAGGCGGGACCTTCACCATCACCAACTTGGGCGGCATCGGCGGCACGGCCTTCACTCCGATCGTGAATCATCCTGAAGTCGCGATCCTCGGCTTGTCGCGCGGCCGCATGGAGCCGGAGTGGATCAACGGGAAGTTTGAGCCCCGGCTGGTGCTGCCTGTGTCGCTCTCCTACGACCACCGTCTCATCGATGGAGCCGACGCCGCTCGCTTCCTCCGCTGGATCGCGGAAGCTTTCGAACAACCGTTCCTCTTGTCGGTGCAAGGCTAATCCCAGGAACAGAGAGAAATCATGGCCGATAATTTGAATCAGCACGTTGCAATTGTGGGCGGCGGACCGGGTGGATACGCCGCAGCCTTTTTAGCCGCCGATCTCGGGATGAAAGTCACCCTGATCGATCCCGAAGTGAATCCCGGCGGCGTCTGCCTCTATCGCGGATGCATCCCCTCCAAAGCCCTGCTCCACGTGGCGAAACTGCTCGAGGAAGCGCATCAGGCAAAGAATTGGGGAATCGAATTTGCCGATCCCAGAATCGACCTCGCCAAGCTGCGCGGTTGGAAAGAAAACGTGGTCAAGCGCCTGACCGGAGGCCTCGGCCAACTCGCCAAGCAACGCGGCGTGCAATTCGTGCAGGGCAAGGCCAGCTTTGAGAATTCCAACACCTTGCGGGTCACTAAATCCGCCGGCGCCGATGAGCGCATGACCTTCGACCGCATCATCCTCGCCACCGGCTCGCGCCCCGCCATCATTCCCGCGCTCAAGCTCGACAGCCCGCGCGTCATGGACTCCACCGGCGCACTCAACTTGGCCGACATACCAAAAACCCTGCTGGTCATCGGCGGCGGCTACATCGGCCTCGAACTGGGCTCCGTCTACGCCACCCTGGGCACCAAGGTAACGGTAGTCGAAATGCTTCCCGGCCTTCTGCCGGGCGCCGATCGCGATCTGGTCCTCCCGCTCCATAAGCGCCTGGAGAAAATGTTCGACGGCATCCTGCTCAACACCACCGTCAAATCGTTAAAGGACGAAGGCAAGGGCATTCGCGCCACCTTCGATGGCGCCGACGTCAAAGAGAAAGAAAAAGTCTTCGAGCGTGTTCTGGTCTCCGTCGGAAGAAAACCCAACTCCGAGATCGCGGGCCTCGACAAAACCAGGGTCAAGGTAAACCCCAAGGGATTCATTCAGGTCAACAAGCAACTGCAGACCGACGATCCATCCATCTACGCCATCGGTGACGTAGTCGGAGAACCCATGCTCGCGCACAAAGCGTCGCACGAGGGCCGCACTGCGGTGGAAGCCATTGCCGGCCGCAAAGTCGCCTTTGAGCCCCACGCGATCCCCGCCGTTGTGTTCACCGATCCCGAGATTGCCTGGGCGGGCTTGACCGAAACCCAAGCCAAGGAACAAGGCCGCGAAATCGCCGTCGCCAAATTCCCCTGGGGAGCTTCAGGCCGCGCCATCACCCTCGATCGCCCCGAGGGCATGACCAAGCTCATCCTCGACCCGAAAACCGAGCGCGTGCTGGGCGTCGGCATCGTAGGCGTCGGCGCGGGAGAACTCATCGCCGAAGGCGTTCTTGCCATCGAGATGGCAGCCCTGGCCGGCGATCTTGAACTGACCATCCATCCGCATCCGACCCTCTCGGAAACCGTGATGGAAGCCGCCGAAGTCTTTTTCGGTACCAGCACCGACGTCTATCGCCCGAAGCGCGCGTAGAATCGGACGGTCCCGCGAATCTGGATGGGGAGCCTCGGCTCCCCTCCCGGAGTTGCCCTCATGATTTTCCTCAGCCAGCGAAGCCTCACCCTTCTGTTTTGCTGCCTGCTTAGCATCTCGGCGGCCGCCCAACCCAGCCTGTCCCAGATCCTGCCCGGCGCCGGCAACAACCCGGCCAAGCAGACCCTGCCTGCCTCCACCGATCCCCTGGGCAGAGAAACCCCGAACGGGACATTCTTCGGTTTTCTACATGCGGCGCAACTCGGCAATGCCGACGTTGCCGCGCAGTACCTCGATTTAACTCCCAGCCGCCGCCAAACCCAGGGCAAGGATCTGTCGGACGACCTCATCGCGATTCTGGACGCTGGCTTCCCCGCTTCCGCCTTGAAATCAATCAGCACCAATCCGGAAGGCACCGCTCAGGCCGGACTTCCCCCCGACAAGGAGCGGGTGGGCACGGTCTCGATTGGCGAGAATCTAGCCGACATCATCCTCATTCACCGCCCCAGCCCAAACGGCACCGGGAAAATCTGGCTCTTTTCGCAAGAGACTCTTTCCCAGGTTCCTGAACTCTACGCCCAGCTTGAAACTCATCAGGTCGAGTCCAGGCTGCCCAACGTGCTGGTCCTACACACGCCCCTTGGCATGCCGGCCTGGCAATGGCTGGCCCTGATCCTGGCAATTCCGATTGCAGCCGGCATCGGCTGGGTGCTGCTCGAGATTCTTTCCTTGCCGCGAAAGATCTGGCGTCGCCGCAAGCAACTCCCGGAATTGCAGCGCTGGACCTCCGTCTCGGGTCCTGTTTGGCTGCTCTTGGCGGTGCTCGTCCATTTATTCATTACCTACTACATTCGCATTCCACTGCTGCATCGCACCTACTACTACCGGTTGACTGGGGTCGTGCTGGTAATCGCCTGCGCCTGGCTGACTCTGCGGCTCCTCACCCGGGGGCTCGACGCTTTACGCAATCGCGCCATCGCGCGCGGCAGCGCCGGCACCGGCTCCCTGGTGCTGCTCGGGCAGCGCATCGTCAAGGTGCTGGTCTTCATCGCGGCGGGCCTGGGCATCATGGGCGCCCTGGGCTTCAACATGACCACCGCCCTGGCTGGCCTCGGCATTGGCGGCCTCGCCATCGGCTTCGGCGCCCAGAAAACCATCGAGAACTTATTTGGCGGCGTTTCCCTGCTGGCCGACGAAGTCATCCGCGTCGGCGACAGCTGCAACTTCGGCGGCCGCGTCGGGACTGTCGAAGACATCAGCCTTCGGTCTACCCGCATCCGCACCGTTGAGCGCACCGAACTCTCCATCCCCAACGGCACCCTGGCCACCATGAACATCGAGAACCTCACCCGGCGCGATAAGATTCTCTTCAACCCCACCATGGGACTGCGTTACGAAACCTCGCCCGACCAGCTTCGCTATGTGCTCGCCGAGTGCCGCCGCCTGCTCTATGAACACCCCAAGGTCGAAACTCCCTCGGCCCGCATCCGCTTTGCCGGTTTTCTCGAGAGCACTCTGTCCCTCGAGGTTTTCGCATATGTCCTCACCCGCGACTTCGCCGATTTCACCGCCATCCGCGAAGACCTCCTCTTGCGCATGATGGACATCGTGGCGGAATCGGGAACCAGCTTCGCCTTCCCCTCCCGCACCCTCTACCTCGGCAGGGATCAAGGGCTGAACCCGGAGAAGACCGAAGAAGCCATCGCCAAGGTGAAGGATTGGCGCCAGGAGAAGCAGCTTCCCTTCCCCGACTATGCCCAGACGGACATCTCGCAGTTCCGCGACACCCTGCTCTACCCGCAGCCCGACTCCGCGGTGCACAATAAGAAGTGGTGATCGAAGTTGGCTCGCCCGGTCGGACTGATGGCCAGCGCGGCTCCGGGCAAGCGCGTCCGGTTTCCAACCACCAGATCTGTCCCAAAGGGCTGTCGCCCCCCTGTCCTACTTACTACCGTAACTTGCCCCAAGGTGACTGTCTCCATAGCATCGAGACATCATGGCCACACGTGTATTCCTGTTGACCGGCGACGAGAAGGCGGTCCACGCCATTACCCAGATCCTCGATGAACTTGAGATCAGTTTCGAGCATTCCAGCGACCCCACCTTTACGCTCAAGCGACTCTCCGGACAGCGCTTTGACCTGCTGATCGTGGACTGTGACAACGTGCAGACGGCGACCCAGGTCTTCAACAGCGCTCGCGCCTCAGCCCAGAACAAGGGCGCGATCGCAATTGCGATCGTTGAGGGAAAGGCAGGAGTACCGAACGCATTTCGCCTTGGGGCAAGCCTGGTATTGACGAAGCCGGTTTCGTTGGAGCAAGTGCGCAACACGCTCCGCACCGGCGTTGGCATGGCGCGCAAAGACGGGGGCGACTCCAAACTCGCGTCCCCGGCCGCGCACCCGCCAGCCGCACCTGGTTTTCCAGCCAGCACATTGCCGTCGCATCCAACCTCCCCGGCAGCCTCTGCCGCGGCACCTGCGCCTGCGCCGATTGCGATTCCGGCGCCGGTAGCCGCATCCGCACCAGTTGTCCCGGCGGCTCCGCATGCTGCGACCACGCCGATCGTGCCGGTTTCGAAGGCGATCCCTGCAGCGATGATCACTGCGCCTCCTGTGTCGCGGCACTCGGAATCGGCTGCACCCGCAAATCCTGCACCGTCACCCGCAGCGCCCGTCGTAATTCGATTGGAATCGGTGGCAGCAGCGCCCAAGCCTCAGGCGGCCAGCCCCAGCAGCGAGAAACCAGCACCGGTAACCTCTTCAGCGGTTGCAAGCCCGTTGACTGAAACGAAGGTGCCGCCTACAAAGGTGCTCCATCACACCGCTGTCGAGCCGCCAATTCCAGCGCCCTTGCCACGCACCACGGCGGACGGCGCGGCCGCGGCGCCCGCGCTCAGCAAGGTCACAACGATCTCTCCCATCGCGCCCAAGGAACCGGAGAAGGCGCCGCTGGCCCCGGAGAAAGAAAAGCTGTTTCCTGACGGCGACCCGGCGCCCCTTGAATCCCTGCACGAAAGCAACGCCGATCCCGAAGATTCGGCCGCGTCGCTGCGCGCACAGGCAGTCCCGGCGTTTGGCGGGCTGAACAAACAACCTTTTGCCGGCATCCAGCCGGCACGTCGCAGCCACACTGGCCTCATCATTGCAACCCTGCTCGTGGTGGCTGCATCCGGCATTGCCGCAGCCTGGTATCTCAAGCCTGAATTTCGCAAAGCGGTCGAGTGGAAATACGGCCAAGTGCAGCAGCGCGTAGCCGCCTGGCGCGGCCATGCGACGCCGGCGCCTGCAGCCACGACCCCCGCGGCGCCCGTAACGCCTGCGGCCGTACCACAAGCGCCAGCTGCAACTGCGTCGCCTCAGCCAACCTCGGTTGATGGCCAGGCGTCCTCTGCCGGTACCACTTCCACCGTCCCAAACAGCGCTCCCGTCTCGAGCAGCCAAAGCGCCTCGAGCGCACCGGCAGCCTCTTCGCCGGCTGCATCTACGCCCTCAACTCCGCCGACAGAAAAGCCCGCGAAGCCCGCCACGCAGGATGCGAAACAGGATGTTGCGAGTCGCTCGGCATCTCCTGCGCCCGCGGCGGCCTCGGCCGCGGCGGCTCCGGCAAAACTTCCGGCTTCCACCGTAAAACATCCGGCAGCGAGCGACATTCTCGAGGTGCCGGAGGACTTCGCAGATGACCAGGTGATCCACCGCGTACATCCGGCCTATCCCAAGCAGGCGCGCGGGAAGAAGTTGCAAGGCTCGGTGATACTGCAGGCGATTGTCGATAAGCAGGGCAAGGTAAATTCGTTGCAGTTGGTTTCGGGAGATCCCATTCTTGCCCAGGCCGCCGCGGAAGCGGTTAAACAGTGGCGCTACAAGCCATACTCCCACAACGGAGAGCCATCCTTCTTCCAGACTCGAGTCACTGTCGATTTCCATCTTCCCTAGGTCAGGAGCTCGGCCAAATCCGCGTCCGGGTTTCTAAGCGCAGCCACCAGTCTCGCTCGTTCTGGATTACCCCCGTAACTTGCTGCCCCTCACGACTGTACCTACGATGACGCTATGGGTTACCAAGCGTTACTGTTCTGCCCGGACGACAAGACAGCCCGCTCTGTCACGCAGGTCCTCAACGAGCTGGACTTTGCCGTCGAACCCTGCACCGAGCCTTTCGCAGCGGTCAAGCGGCTGATGGCACAGCATTTTGATGCCGTGGTCGTGGATTGCGACAATGAGCAGAACGCTACCCTGCTGTTCAAGAGTGCGCGGAATTCCAACTCCAATCAGTCTTCGCTTGCGGTTGCAGTCGTGGAAGGACAGGCCGGCGTCGCTAAGGCCTTTCGCATCGGCGCCAACCTGGTGCTGACCAAACCCATCAACATTGAGCAGGCAAAAGGCACGCTGCGCGTGGCTCGTGGCCTGCTGCGCAAGGGTGGCGATTCATCCAAGCCGACCGGGCCTCAGCCAGTTGCTCCGGCGGCGTCGATCCCCGCGGCAGCCGAGCCGAAAGCGTTCGGTGCGGCTCCTCAACCGCTGCGTCCAATTGTCCCAAGTCCGGCCGCGAAGTCTCCGCTTCCACCGGCGTTTCCGGCCAAGGCTCCGAGTGCAACACCTCCGGCCGCCGTTGCTAAGGCGCAGAACGCGCGCGTAGAAGCGTCCGCTCAATCAGACGACGCCGCCCCCGCGACAAAGAGCGTCGACGCACCCGCAAAGCCCAGCGCGTCCAGCGCTCCCAAAAAGAATTATCCGTGGCAACCCGCAAAACCTAGCGCAGAGCCCATGGCAAGTGCCTTGAGGAAGGCTGCTGAGGCAGCGGGCGTCGCGGAAACGGTTGACTCGAAGCCCTCGGCCAGCGTTCCGCCGAGTCTGGAAAAGCTCAATGCCAGCACGGCTTTTGGCGCAGCCGCCGCCCCCGCTCCAGCCCGAGAGAAAGTTTCCGAAGAGGTTCCGCTGATCACGCCGGCTTCCCAGGCCGAGCGCGCAACTCCGGTTCTGCCCAAAGAGTCTGCTCCGATTGAGGAAGCTGCTTCCGCGGTCGAGCCGCCTTCATTCTCGATGGGCGCTCCGGCATTTGACGAAGAAGAGCCCGCGAGCAACAAAAAGGCGCTGATTATCGTGGGGGTTGTCGTTCTCCTGGCCTCTCTCGCTGGGTATCTCGGATGGAAAAACATGAGCTCCAAGTCGGCCCCGGGCAGCAAACCGGCGACGACCACCGAGCCGGCTGCCACCGGCACCGCGGCGCCTATCTCGGAAGAAAGCAAGCCTGCGGCGCCAGCCCCTGTCGAAACCAGCAAAGAAAACACCGCCCAACATGCGGCGGCCGAGGCTCCAGCCTTTAGCAAGCCCAGTCCGTCGACCAAGCCGGCGGCTCATGAGCCCGCTCCCAGCAAGCAGGAATCATCCTCCGAACAGCCCGCCGACGATTCTGCGGCTCCCGCATTTGTCGTGAAGAACGAGCAACCGCGCGCCGCAAAGAAAACCGCCGCCGAGCCCGACCCGGCTGCCGCCCCTAGTGCGATTGGGGTTGCTTCCGGCACCGATACGAATGCCCTGGCCGCCATCAGCAGTGCTCCGGTCAGCGTACCGAAGCCTTCGAGCGATGTTGTCAAAGTATCGCAGGGCGTCTCGGAAGGCCTGGTGCTGAAGCGGGTTGCCCCGCGCTATCCGATGCAAGCCATCCAGCTGCGCAAAGAAGGCCTGGTGCAGTTGCAGGCCACCATCACCAAGACTGGTTCCATCACCAACCTGAAAGTACTCACTGGCGATCCAACGTTAGCCAAAGCGGCCGTCGATGCCGTACGCCAGTGGAAATATAAGCCCTACTACTTGGATGGCGAGCCGGTGGATATCCAGACGCAAATCAGCGTCAACTTCAAGCTTCCTCAGTAACCGGCTCCGCAGACTGTCGGCCGATTGCCCGATTCGAACAGCCTTTCCATCCACGCTGGCGGCGCCTCGCGCGCCTGCCCCAGCGGTTCAGCAGAACCTGCCATTCGCGGCTCTGCGGCGGGCGCGTCCAGTGTCCAGATTCCGGAACTGGTGATACAGCGAGTGCAAGTCCTCGCTCAGGACGCGCACGATCTCCATGCAGATCCTGGGATGGGCTGTCAGAAACTCCATCAGGGCCTCGCGCGGTACAAAGAACACATCCGCGCGACCCACCGCGTGAGCTGAGACTTTGTAGCTGGCGCCACTGATGGCCTCGCTCAATCCCAGCATCGTTCCCCGCCCGGCAGTGGCGAGCCGCCGCCAGGTTCCGTCCTCGGTCGAAACCCTGATGCCGACTCGGCCACTCTCGATTAGAAAGATCCCCACCGCGGGGGAATCTTCCTCAAACAGCCCCGCTCCTGCCGCGTAGGCTCTTAAGGACTTGATGTCGTCGAATGCTCTCCAGAGGTCTGGAATCGTTCCCTGGGGCTCCTCGGCCAAGCCGGCGCCTCCTCACGTGAGGTCTTGAAATATCGCAAGACGACGCGGTTGCGATGTGATCGCGATCACTGATGGCAGTGACTAGCCGGGAAAAAAAGGCAGACCAGCCGCGCTCCCCGCAGGAGGCTGAGAGGACGGAAAGGCGGATCGCGTCGGGGATCGATCTGGAGATTCCGCAAGCATCGGCAATACAGACGCTTCACCCGCGCCGGAAGCGCCCGCCAGGGAAACTGACGCGAACCTTGGTGCCACGCTACTTGGAAAATATCTGCAGCCTTCGAGACCGGAATGCCTGGAGCTTATTCCGGCTGAAGCGCCTCGTCGATGGTCACGTTCCCATCCTGCTCGACGGTGATCACCTTCTGGAGCGGCTTGTATCCGGTGGCGGTGATGTCGACAACGTAATTTCCAGGATTGAGCAGGAACTCCACCGGCGATGTTTTATCGAGCAGGCGGCGGTTGATGGCAATCTGGGCGCCCTTGGGCGTCGTGCGCACGGTCACCTTGCCCATCCCCGCCTGGGCGCTATTTCCGCCAAAGATCTTCTTGAACTTGCCGACGGTCTTGATGCTGTCGGCATTGCCCAGCGTCCGCAACGTCGGCGCAAACCGGAACGACTGGCCCGGCTGGCCCGTGGCGGAGGTGGTTTCATCGAGGTAGCCGGCTTTGCGCACCAGCACTGTGTGCGCGCCCTTCTCGATCGTGATTTGAGCCGGAGTCACGTGCCCGGTATCCTTGCCGTCCACGAAAATCGACGCACCTGGCGGCTCGCTCGCGACATTCATGATCGAATTCAGAGCCGTCAGGTGGACCGCGAGCGACGACTTGCTGCCCGCGGAAACTTCCACTGTCCGCGTCTCCTGTCCGTATCCAGACTTGCTGACGACGATCGTATGGGCTCCGGCGGCGAGTCCGGCCAGGTCAAACGGAGTCACCCAGGCGGCTTCCGCGCGCCCATCCACCTGGAGCTGCGCTCCCTGCGGAGTCGAATCTACTACCAGCTCGCCGCTGACCACCGCCGGTCCGGCTGCTACCGGAGCGCCCTTCTTCTTGTCTTTACGTTTCTTGGCGGCCGCGGCCGGTGCCTTCTCTTCCACCGGCGCTGCCTCGGGAGCCTGCGCCTGCGGCTGCGAAGGCGCTGCTTCCGGTACCGATGCCGCCGCGCTCGCGGCAGCGGGCGCCGGCTCCGACGGAGCCGGGGTTGGCTGCTGCGCCACGGCTGCCGGCTTCGGAACCGATCCCTCCTCATCCGTGCTCTGCGTATAGTTGCGCCATGCCAGCATGCCTGCGATCACCACCACCACGCTGACCGCGGCCACGATCGAATACAACATCAGCTTCGGCGGAACTCCTTTGATCTCTTTGATCGCTTTCTCCGCGACCTCGCGCGGATCGACCTTCGGCTTCTCCGGCTCCCTCGGCCGCAACACGATGGCCGGCGCTGGTTCTTCCGCTGCCGGCTCCTCGCTCTTCGGGGCAGGAGGTGCTACATAGACCTCCTTCAATGGAGGCAGTTCGTCCAATTCGGAGAAGCTCGGCCCCTTCGCGCCAGCCGGACCATCTTGGGCCATCATCGGGTCGATCGCGATTTTCGGCGTTTCGACCGCGGCATCATCCGCCACCGGCGTAGACAGCGCGCTGGTCTCGAGGTTGGCCGCTTCGAATGATGGGTTGACTGGCGTACTCCTGAACTGCGCTCCCGGATCCAGGCCGGGCTTATGGCCGCTGCCCCCATACGATGCCGCTGCCGCCGCCGCTTTCTTCTCAGGGATCTCCGCTTTGGTCTCTGGTGCTGCCTGGGGAGTTGCCCGGCGAGGCGCAACCACCGGCGCCGACCAGCTGGTTTCCAGTTCGTCTGCCAGACTCGCGCCCCGTGCTTCATTGTTGCCGGAGATTGCCGGAGCGGGCTTCGCGATGGGCTGACCCGGAGCTTTCGGCGCCGCGGCCGTTGCAAACTTCGCCATGGCGGCCGCATTGCGCCCCTTGTCTCCGACCATAGTGCCGGCACCCTTCGGAACGTCGGCCTTCTTGGCGCCCTTGCCCGCGGCTTCGCGGCACCTTTCGAGATCGGCGATCATCTCGCGGCCGCTCTGGTAGCGCTGCTCCGGATCTTTGGACAGCGCCTTCATGATCACTTGGCTGGCTATGCCGTTGATCTTGGGGTTCCGCTTTGCAGGCGGAACCGGAACCTCTTCGAGAATCTTTTGCCGAACCGTATCGGCATCGTCGCCAGGGAATGCCTTGTGATCGGTCACCATTTCATAGAGCATCGCGCCCCAGGTGAAGAGGTTCGACCGGGCATCTACCTTTTCGCCGCGTACTTGCTCGGGGGACATGTAATACAGCGCCGGCGGCGGGAAACCGGCAGCCTGCGCCGCCACAAAACCCGCGCTCGAGATCCCGAAGCTCAGCAGCTTAACCGTGCCGTCCCACGTAACCATCACCTTCGCGGGCTCAAGGCTGTAGTGATACACCCCGTGCTCGTGAGCGTGTTCCAGGCCCTGGCAGACCTGCCGGCTGATATCCAACAGATCCCAGATCGAAAAGCCTTCCTTGCGCGCCAGCATCGTGGCGATGCTGTTGCCTTGCACGTACTCCATCGCCGCGCAGAACTGTCCATCGATTTCGCCCGCGCCAAAAACCAGGACGATATTTGGGCTGCTCAGGTCTTTAGTGGTCTCTGCCTCTTCGACGATGTGCTCCACGACCTCTTCGGCGTGTTCGCCAAATACGTCGAGCCGTATTACCTTCAGGGCGAGCGTCTGGTTCGACTCCGGATCACTGGCTTTGTAGACCGATCCGGAATCCGACTTGGCAAGCTCGCTCAGGATTTCAAAACGACCGATTTTCGTGGACATCGCTCCCTGGCCTCGTACCGGCGAAGCTATCGCTCAGCTTCCATTGGGAAGCCGGGTCCGGACTCCTGGGGGGTGGGTAACAAAAGAATAACGCTGCCCGAAGCAGTCTTCGAGTTACGAAAGTACTGAAAAAGCCCCTCAAGACTAGGCTGCCGGCCGCCTTCTAATCGCGGCTCTCCCCGTCTTTGCTCAGCAGCCAGTTCTCGAACAGCGATCGGACCTTTGCCCCCTCCGGTTGCCGACGCACTGCATCGATCACCGACAGCCGTACCGCCTCGCCCGCGCCCCGGAACCCCAGCCAGTAAGGGATGTGCAATTCCACCGGCACCGCCTCGTACGAAATCTTCAGGTCGTGTGCGTGGAAGAAACCCCGCGTGTAGATCAATCGCCGCACTTTTGCGCCCAGCATTGGTTCCGCCCGCGCGTGAGTGAGTTTTGCCGGCAGGCAGTTCCGCGTGTCCAGGACAATCAACTCATGCTCGTCCGGAATCCGCTCGAACTGGTAGAGATCGAGTGAACCGGATACGCCATCCACTCCGAGCAGTCGCTCCTCGTGCTGTCCTTGATTCAGGATTCCCACCCGAAACAGCAGGAAGGGCAAATACGCGTCCGCCACCGAGCGCAGCTTCCCCAGGGTCAGTTCGTGGATCCACCTCGCTGCGCCGGAGGAGTTGAACTGCGCAATGGCCTCTTCCCGCGAAACGTTCGGCCTCAGGCTGCGAATCTTCATGATCGAATTATCCGGCCCACATCACTTACAGCCAAACTTAACACCCGGTGAGTGTCTAGCCCCGGATGACATTTGTCATCTGGCTCGGATGACATTGCCCACTGGCCTGCGCTTACTGGCAAGAGTCATTATCCTGGAGTGCTGGAGGGTAGAATGCGAACCGCACTAACGACCGGTTTCCATATGATCGATGCCCCTGGCAGTCGAGGCCGTACCGGGTTGTCGAGTTGTTTTTCGTGCACTATGCTGGAGAGGCTCGGACTCTTCTGCTCCAGGCACCAGCCCATCCCGGGCATTGTTATAGTTCGTATTCCCGAGGGAGTGGTGGAATGACCCTAGCTTCCTTTGTGACGAAGAGTGCCTTCCGCAACCGGCGGCGTAGTGTGCTGACCGTGCTCAGCATCGCCGTGTCGCTGCTCTTGCTGACCCTCATGATCACAGTGGCGCGCCATTTCTACGTCGACCAGGGAAGCGCCCAGTCGGCCCAGCGCCTGATCATGCGCCACCGGGTCTCGCTCACCGAGGCCCTGCCCATCGCCTACCGCGAGAAGATTCGCAGCACTCCCGGCGTCGTCGCCGTGGCTCCCACCCAGTGGTTCGGCGGCCTCTACAAGGACGATAAGCCCGAAAATTTCTTTGCCCAGTTCGCCACCGATCCCGACGAGATCTTCAAGGTCATGACCGATTTCAAAATCCCGGAAGATCAGCTGGTCGCATGGCAGCGCGATCAGGCCGGCTGCGTGGTCGACTCCGATCTCGCCAAAAAGTACGGCTGGAAGATCGGCGATCGGCTGGTGATTCAGGGAACCATATTCCCCGTGAACCTGGAGCTGACCATCCGCGGAATCTTCACCGCGCCTCAGCCCAGCATCACCGTCTACTTCAATCGTAAGTACGTTGAAGAGGCAGTTCCCTTTGAAAAAGGTGTGACCGGCACGTTTAACATCCTCGCCGACTCTCCCGAGGACGTGCCAAAAGTTGCCACGACTCTGGACGCGATGTTCCGCAATTCTCCCTATCCCACCAAGACCGAAAGCGAGAAAGCTTTTCAGCTGAGCTTCATCAGCAGCCTGGGCAATGTGAAGGCCTTCATTCTCAGCATCTGCCTGGCCGTCGTATTTGCGACTTTGCTGGTCTCCGCCAACACCATGGCCATGTCGATTCGCGAGCGTACCCGCGAGGTCGCGGTGCTCAAGACCATCGGCTTCACTCGGAAAAAAATTCTCGGCCTCTATGTCGGCGAAGCGATAACCGTAGCACTGATCGGCGGCTTCGTCGGCTCAGTACTCGCCATGGGTTTCGTCGCCGCCATGGCCAAGGCTCCCGGCATGGGTTTCTTTTTCCTCGGCATGCACGTGGGCTTTCCCACCTTCATCCTGGCGCTCGTGGTTGCGGCCGCGGTGGGATTTCTGAGCGCCGTCATCCCGGCCTATCACGCCGCCAAAGTCGATATCGTGGAGGGCTTGCGCTACATCGGATAGCGGAGACTGCATATGGCGATCCCCATCAAGTACAACTTCCGCAATTTGAAGATGCGCAAGGGCCTCACCATCATGACCGCGCTCGGCATTGCGCTCACCGTCACCACCGCCGTGTTCCTGATGGCGCTGCTCGCCGGCCTGAACCGTGCCTTTGTGAGCAGCGGTGATCCGCTCAACGTGCTGGTCCTGCGCAAGGGTTCGCAGGCCGAACTCTCCGGCGGCTTCGATGCCTCGCTGTTTCCGACCCTGCGCGAACTCCCCGGCATCGCCAAGGACAGCAAAGGCGAACCCATGGCCTCCGGCGAGTGGGTCGTCGTGGTGGTTCTTCCCCGCAAAGACGGCACGGGCGACGTAAACGTCTCGGTTCGCGGCATGATGCCGGATGGGCTGGAGTTGCGCCGCAACGTCAAGCTGGTCGAGGGTCGCTGGTTCACTCCCGGTCAGCGGGAAGTGGTCGTCGGAGAATCCATTCACAAACGCTTCGCCCACACCAACGTCGGTGACGTGCTCGACTTCGGCAAGGGCAAGTGGACCGTGGTCGGCGTCTTTGACGCGGGCGGCACCGGCTACGACTCCGAAATCTGGAGCGACGTGAATCAGATGGCTCCCGACTTCGATCGCACCGGCGGCTACTCTTCGGCCTACCTGCGCGCCACCGACCCCGTCGCCGCCGATGCCCTGAAGCATCGCGTCAGCGACGATCAGCGCCTCAAGCTCGAAGGCATGCTCGAAACCGAGTATTACGAGAAGCAGACCAGTTCGGGTGGGCCGATCAAATTCGTCGGCATGATTGTAGCCATCATCATGGCCATCGGATCGTGTTTCGCGGCGGCCAACACGATGTATGCCGCGGTCGCCTACCGAGGTCGCGAAATCGCCACCCTGCGCGTCATTGGCTTTTCCAGGCCCAGCATCCTCACCTCCTTCGTTCTGGAGTCGCTGATGCTGTCGCTCCTCGGTGCGCTGATCGGTATTGCCCTGGTGCTTCCTTTTAATGGCATGACGACCGGGGTCGGCAACCAGGTAACTTTCAGTGAGATGGTCTTTGCTCTCCGCATGACCCCGTGGGTCGCGGGCAAGGCCATCATTTTCGGCGTCATCATGGGCATTCTGGGAGGTTTATTTCCAGCCTGGCACGCGGCCCGGCAAAATATTCTGAACGCTTTGCGAGGCTAGATCGTAGTTTCTTATAGATTCGAAACCGGAATCGTTGGACCATCATGCCACTCGATACCAAACACGAAGACCTGCAGAATTTGCGGATTGACCGCTCTCACCGGGGAAGCACCGAGGGCGAGCCGCCGGTTTGGGCAAAGCGCTACATCCTCGGCGGGATCGCACTGGTTGTGATCCTGGGCATCGCAGCCACCGCCTATCGCCTCTTCGCTCCGGCCGTGCCTGAAGTCAATGTCGTACGCGCCACCGCCGAGGGCGGCGATGTGGGTGGGATCGTGCTTTCCGCCACCGGCTACATCGTGGCTCATCACAAGATCAACGTGAATTCCAAAGTCACCGGGCGCCTGGCCTGGATCGGCGTCGAGAAGGGCGACAAAGTCAAGGAAGGCCAGGTCCTGGTTCGTCTCGAAGACGAAGAGTTTCGGGCCCAATACGAGCAGGCGCGCGGCGCTGTCGAGAATGCTCGAGCCTACCTCGAGGAATTGCAGAACGGCTCCCGGCCCCAGGAGATCCAGCAGGCGCAGCACAATCTCGACGAAGCCCGCGCCACCGCCGCCAACGACAAGATCACCCTCGACCGCACCAAGCAACTCGTCGCCCAGGGCGTGCTCTCCAAGCAGGCGCTCGACGATGCAGTCGGAAAATACGATGCCAGCCAGCAACGCATGAACTCCTTGCAGCAGGCCTACACCCTGGCCAAGATCGGTCCCCGGCCCGAAGAACTTGCCCGCGCCCGCGGCGCGCTGGTCCAGGCCGAGGGCCAGGCGGCTTACGCGAAATCCCAGCTCGACGCCACCGTGATTCGCGCCCCGGTCTCGGGCACCATCCTCGAGCGCAAAGCCGAAAAGGGTGAGCTCGTCACCTCCACCTTTGCCAGCGGCGCCGAGGGCGGCCCCCAGGGCTCGGTGGTCGCCCTCGCCGATCTCAACGATCTGCAGGTGGAACTCGACATTGCTCAGGATGATTTCGCGAGACTGAAACCGCGGCAGAAAGCCATCGTCACCGTCGATGCCTTCCCCGATCGCAAGTACGATGGCTACATCGCCGAGATTTCTCCGGAAGCGAATCGCCAAAAAGCCACGGTGCAAGTCAAGGTGCAGATCGACAAGCCCGACCAGTATCTCCGCCCTGACATGAACTCCACCGTGAAGTTTCTGGCGGACGAAGACAAGAACGCCGCGAAGCAGCCCACCGGCGCCGTAGTTCCAACCTCCGCGGTGGTCGATCGCGACGGCAAGAAAGTCGTCTTTCTCGTGTATCAAGGGAAGGTCTTGCGCCGCGAGGTGCACATCCTCGGCCCCCGCAGCGGGGGTTACCTGGTCGACGGCCTCGTCGGAGGCGAATCCATCGTCACCGGTCCCCCCGAAACGCTCAAGGACGGACAAAAGATCAACATCAAAGGACAGGCCTCATGAGTACGATGACGCATACATCGCCGGCCACCACCACCCGGGTGGTCCAGGTTCGTAATGTCAGCAAGATCTTCAAGCGGGACGCCTTCGAGGTGAAGGCGTTGGATGACGTCTCCATCGACATCGCCGAAGGCGAATTCCTCGCCCTCATGGGGCCCTCCGGCTCCGGCAAGACCACGCTGCTGAACATGATCGCGGCCATCGACCGTCCAACCTCTGGCGACCTGCTGGTCATGGGCCAGAACATCTTCAAGTTCGACGACGGCCAGGCCGCGCGCTGGCGCAATGAACACGTCGGCTACGTCTTCCAGACCTTCAATCTGATCCCGGTCCTCACCGCGTTCGAGAACGTCGAAATGCCGCTATTGCTGACCAAGCTCTCGCCCGCGCAGCGCCGCGATCACGTGATGACCGCGCTGAAACTGGTGGGCCTCGAGGAACGCGTTCACCACCTGCCCAAACAGCTCTCCGGTGGACAGGAACAGCGCGTCGCCATTGCCCGCGCCATCGTGAGCGACCCGACCCTGTTGCTCGCCGACGAGCCGACCGGCGACCTCGACAGCCACTCCGCCACCGAGATTCTCGAAATCCTCAAGCGGCTGAACGAAAGTTTCAAGAAGACCGTTGTGATGGTGACCCACGACCCGCACGCCGCCTCCTACGCCCATGCCACCCGTCACCTGGAAAAGGGCATGCTCCTGCCCGAGGGCGTCAACTAGGGTAGAGACGCGGCTTGCAGGGTAGAGACGCGGCTTGCAGGGTAGAGACGCGGCTTGCAGGGTAGAGACGCGGCTTGCAGGGTAGAGA